>Ga0180008_1000119_pt1 | contig 81102 bp, 55 predicted proteins | sample MM_PW_MetaG_FD_121121 | JGI IMG/M metagenome (GOLD analysis project Ga0180008, IMG submission 121121) | Groundwater microbial communities from the Aspo Hard Rock Laboratory (HRL) deep subsurface site, Sweden - MM_PW_MetaG | ecosystem: Environmental > Aquatic > Deep subsurface > Groundwater... | reverse complement strand
TTCACTTCCGGGGGGGATATACCCCTCAGGAAGCTTTACGGTAGTATTCACTTCATATTCTCCATCATCTTCTTGAGGACAATCATCTGGAGGAACAAAGAGTGCATCTCGTGGGACACCACCGTATCACAGTGGTTCTCATCCCCCTCATCCATGCACCTACACATGTAGTGGTACTGGTTGAAGACCTTACTCATCTGGTCCAACAGGTTCTTCTTCATCTCTCTTCTCCTTAAAGTAGATGGGCTAATTCCCACCGTGTGAGGGGCTAATTGCTTAACCCCTCAAGGCGCTAGGGACTAGCAGATGTTCTCGGCAATGAACTGTCGCACGAAGTGTACCTCGCAACCCAGCAAGGGTGCGGTATCCACCCACTCACTCAGAGCACCGAACTTATCCAAGTCTGGATCTGAGGGCACGGGATAGATGCTCTCCAGGTCGTCGAGCAGACGAGCAGTCCTCTGCTGCCAGGGCTGCAAGAAGGGCATCTCACCCTGAGGTAGATCACACAATACTCTCCATTTCTTCATCTCTTCTCTCCTTGTATGTATGCCCCTGCCTGACATAGGCTTACCCTGGTCCACCAGGGCATACACATTACCAGGATTGGTCAGTTTACCCACTTGACCAGGTGCTTGAGGGGTCAATCAGACAGTACTACTGCTGATGGCCGATCACGGCGCCGAGAGCTGCCCCAAAGAGGGGACAGAGAGGGACCTGAGCCAACATCAGGGCAGTTGACACGGGAGCTACTGCAACCTCACCAAGGCCCATGATAAACCCAGCCGTGGCTCCGATAGCAGTGAGCCCGATGTTCTCATCACTCACCTGGTAGACCAGGCTACCAACGACGATGGCATCAGCCACAGGCCAGACCGGGGGGCAAAAGGCAGCCCCAATCCGAAGGACACCAGCCACGCAGCCGAGACCAAAGCCAACACCAGCGCCGATTAACATGTTCTGAGTAGTCTTCTTCATCTCTTCTCTCCTTAAAGCGGGGAATAGACTAACCATTCCACCTAGTTAACTGATAAGAGACCTCATCAGTAGTGGTATAACCACTAGACACCAGGGGGTAGAACCCTGATGTTTCGGCCTAATCGATCGGGAACATGATCAGCAGACGTTCGACGCCGAGGATCTCATTGATTTTCTTCCGGGCCGCGTCCAGCTCCTGGCGCATAATCGAACCATCGTCTACCGTCCCTTCAAGCACCAGACCGATGTCATGAGACAACTTAACGAGAGCAACTTTCTGTTCTTCTTTCATCTCTTCTCTCTCTTTCTTTAAAAGGCGGGAAAGAACTAATTCCTTCCCTAGTTATAGGTCTAACTCTCACAATCCAAGAAGAATTTCTATAGACTGTGAAAGTCGACCCGGGGTACTCGAACAATAGGGGTCCCAAGGATAGGGATAATCTATATAGGTACCCTGCTGAAAATGTTTCAGTTTCGGCCCTATAGGGAAATTTTATTTCTAAATTTACTCCCTTTAGAGCAACTTTTATGCTAACCTTTTCAACATGTTAACTCCTGGAGAACAATTAGTGCAGGAATTAGAATTACTACGTAGAAAGCTATCTGAATTGAAGGATAGATTAGATGATAGTGGGGTTGAGAGAACCTATCATTTGAGAAGGATAATGGGACAGAATTGTAAGGATTATCAGAGGTCTCTAGATTTATTTACAAGTGAGGACTATGAAGAGATTCGTGATAGGATAATAGAGATTCATGACATTGTTGATGTAGTGGAAGGTAGGACTCCTAATGAGTAAAGAGTTAGTCCCTATTGAGAAGGTTGAGATATCAGAGAAGTTAACTAAGAAGACCTATCTCCGTTTTTTGAAGCATGATTTGGATGAGTACGAGTTGCAGCTCACCGAAAAGGAAGCTCTTCGTATTCAGAAGCATCTTCAGAAGCTATCTACTGGTTCCTTTGCTATGGTGCCAATATTTTGTGGAGGAACAGATTTCTGTCCCTTCGCTGAAAGATGTCCTCTTTCTCAGATAGGGAAATCTCCCGTAGGAAAAGTTTGCATTTTAGAAAGTCAGCTTCTCAAGGAATGGGCAATCAGATACTTTGAGGAATATGATGTAGATCCAGAGAACTTTACTGAAATTGGATATGTGAATGAATTAGCTGAGATAGAGATTAGATTGATGAGAATTAATATGTCCCTCGCGAAACCAGGAAATGCGGAGATGATTATTGACCAAACCGTGGGGGTAAATAGAGAAGGTCTCCCAGTAGTTCAGAAACAGATTTCTCCTTTCATAGAGATAAGAGAAAAGCTTCTTGCTCGGAAGTCAAAGATAATTAAGCTAATGGTCGGGGATAGACAAGAGAAGTATAAGAAGGAAGCTGCTCTCAAACAGAGAGATGATTCTGACACTTCATCTCAACAGGCCCTACTTCATGCAAAACTGAGAGAATTACAGAGAACGATGGATTCAGGAGGTCAACCAGCTCTTTCTCCTCAGGATATAATCGATGCGGAGTGGGAAGGACCAGGTGAATAGGCCCTTCGTATTCGATATAGAGGCTGGGTCTCTCTCAGGTCACTATTCCTCAATCTACTCCATTTCCTATGGAGAGAAGACCCTATCTGCCCATCCAGTCCCAGGGACAAAGATGTCTTCCTGGTCGGCTCGTAACGTCTGGAATCCACTGAAGGCTACCTACCCCCCTACCCTAACTGAAAGAGAGGCTCTCAGCCAATTTTTGGGCGTCCTGAAGGGTGCTAAAGGGTCTACTGTAGCTGGATGGAATATTGGATATGAAATAGCTCCGCAGGTCCTAGGAGAAACCAGAACTCGTGGATTTGATATTCCTATGCTTCTCACGCGGGCAGAGAAGTATGGATTAGAGAAGCAATATCAAGAAGCCTTTGGAAGTCTCAAGATTAGAGACATTGGACATGAGACATCTGTCAGATTGGCTGGCATTATCGGTCAGGAGAAGTACAAGCCCCTCGTTGAGCCAAAACTCTGGGAACAAGCAAGGTCCTATTATCAAAATGCAGCAGAAGTACGCAAATCTGGTGCATCGGTGGCAGCTCAAGCCAGATTTCTTGCTACAGAGGGATATAAATTTTCTGGGTGGAAACAATCAACTATTTATGAAATTCTAACTGGACAAGCTCCAGTAGGTGCTCACCTATCCTCTGTAGATATCCAAACAACCAGAGAAATAGCAGGATTCAACTGGAATCTTTCTTCAGAGGCGGAAACAGCTCTCGTTAAACGGTGGGGAAGACTCTCTCTTAGAGACAAGCTACTTTCTCAGGCAAAGGCGGGTAGACCATTAGAAAACCTCGTCCTTCAAGCATCAGAATCAGGAATAACTACAGAGTTCTCTACTGGACTAAGAAACTTACTACAAGAATATGGACTCAAAACTCTTCCTCCAGGCGGGATAAAAGAAACCTATTCTACCGTTAGAGATTGGTCTCTCCTAGAAAAGACAGGGAAGTTTCTTCGAAAGAATAAATTCAAGGCAGGAATGGGGGCTGGAGCCCTTCTCTCTATTCCCCTGATAATTAACAGTTTTTCAGGAAGAGACGATAACTTCAATGTTATCGAGGGTTTACGACATGACGGAATAGCCGGGGGGCTACGCCAGCGGAATACGGACTTTGGTAGTGGATGGATTGGTCTTCTCAAGTCTTGGTCTCTAAATATTGGTCTTTCTCTTAGTTTATTGAGTGGAGGAGTATTACCTTCTGCGCCTGCCATTTCTCAAGCTAGTCGAATTGCTCAAGTAACTAGTTATACCACTCATTTAAAAGTTGGGGCTGATTGGCTCAACTTAGTTGGAGACCCTGAGTTCTATTGGCAAGACAAAGGGAGTTCTGTTGCTTTAGAAAAGCTAGGTGTAGAGACTAGAGTAGTTTCGTCTTGGCCAGAAGCCATAAGAACTGTTCAAGAATCAGGTAGGCGGAATATTTTCTTTTCTGGACACGGTGTGGGAGGAACTGGGTTTGGAATTTATAATCCTGCAACTGGTAAATATGAGATAGCTTCAGCAGCATGGATTGGAAAGCATTTACCCGAACAGCAAGGTTACAAGATAGTGATGGAATCTTGTAATGCTAGGTCTTCTCTAAGAACTAATAGGGGCTTACGTGTTGCAGAAGTAACGAAATCAGCTAAAAGTCTTGGATATCCTATTAATGCATTATATGATGTCAAAGGCTTCAAGAGCACTAATGTCTTTGTAGAAACGAAATTAGGGTTATCCCAGTCCCTAACTGCTGGGATTAATCTTCCAAGAAAGACAACTATCCCTTTTTCTGGGCAACAAGGAATAGAACCCATTCTCCTTGAGACAATTGCGGGAAAAGCCGAGCTTACCAATGTCCCTACGAAGCGGTGGATTCAGAGAGGTGGTCCAAGTTGGGGACGGTGGACAGGATGGGAGACTTCGAGAGAAACTTTGTCGGAACAATCTCTACGTTCTCTAGAACAAACATATGAAGAATTGCTAGCTCGGCAGCATCCTCGTTTAGCAAAATTTATTAGTGGGCGTACAACTATCACTTTCTCTGTTTTAGACAGCAATAATCCTATAGGAGCACCTAATAGAGCCGGATTAGATAGTCCATTAGCTTCTAGAGTACCTGGGATAATAGAAGAGAGAAGAACTGGTGCTACCGTACTTCGACAAAACGTGGTCAAAAAGAGATTATCGAGGGTATATAGACCTCCTGAGATTAGAAGTGGCTTTAGTTCTTGGGCTCCTAGGCCTGCTATAAATACATTTGCTGCTGAGGCAGCCAGTAATGCAAGTGTCGTATCTAAGAGAACTGTAGAGGCTATTGCAAAATCTGGAGCAGGCGTAACTCCAGCTAAAGCTATCACTGGAGCTGGAGAAAGAGCTATTGTTTCTCAAGGGGTACGAATTCCCTGGAAGGGGGTTCTTGCTGGAGGTATAACTCTTGGTGGAATTGCTCTATTGGTAAATGCCTTCTCTGGTAAGGATGACAGCTATAATACCATAGAAGGGTTCCAGCATCGAGGTCTGGCTGGTCGACAACGTAGACAAATGACCGGTTTTGGTAGTGGATTTATTGAAGTTCCAAAGATTCTTGGAGAAGTATTTGCTAAGAGTTATGGGAAGCGAGCAGCAGGCGCACAAATTGCTAGAACAGAATTAACCGGGTTCTGGGGAGCGTTTAGGTCTCAAGCAGAAAAAGCTGTTCTCGGACTTCCTCAGACAGAAAGAAAAGCTTTTACTAGCGCCTTTGAAAAAATGCGGGAAGAGATAACAGCAGCTCATGCTTCAAAATTACAAGGTATTGGATTCGTTAGTGAGTTAGGAGTGCAACAGCAAGCAAAGGTTCTAGGGGTACCATTTGAACAGGTTATGGCAGGGACTCGTGCTCATGAGAGTTTCCATATGGCTGTTTCTGAATTAGGTCTTCGTGAAACAATTAGAACTCAAGCTCAGGCTACAGAAAAAGTAGGAGAGTGGCTTCTTGGTGCTGGAAAAGGTTATGCAGGAAACCCTTATGCTTTTGAAGAGTATCTTGCTGCCGCTATAGAATCCAGATATTATTCTGGGAGTACAACTAGCCTAACTCAGCTCGTGAGAGCAGAAAAAGGACTTACTTCTTTGACAGAAAGACTTGCTCCTCTCAAGTCTGGTCAGAAAATTGCTGAGAGGTTACCTGTACATACAATAGAGGACTTAACTACAAAAAGGGAAATTCTCAAACAACAATATTCGGAAGCCTTAGGAATTAGACTCAAATCTCAACCACCTCCTTTGCCAAAAAAATCTGGGCCCCCTCCTCTTCCAAAACAAGTTCAGAGACAGCAGAAATGGCAACAGGCTCATTCAGATGGAGTTCAGCAAGCTTGGCAACATGGAGTTCGTCCTGGAACTAGACATACTAAACAGACTGGTAAGATACCAGGTAGTTAAAATAGTGTTACGATAGGTGAACTATGGCGTTTATAGATTCGATACTCAAATTTGGTAAACGTTATCCTGGATCAGCAGGAGCTGCTACGGGAGCTTCTCTTGGTTTTTGGGGAGGAGGTATATCTGGAGCTGTCCAATCTGGAGATACCTTCTGGGGAGGAGCTACGAGAGGTGCTCTCATTGGAGGAACTCTAGGAGCAGGAGCTGGAATGTTAATAGGAAAGTTTCCTGGGACTTCTAAATTTATGGGGGGATTAACTAGGGACGTAGCTAAAGCTGGATTAAATATAGGTAAAGCTATTCCAGGGGGTCTCACAACTGCTGTTGGAATTCCAGGTGTAGTAGGTGGGGCAGGTCTACTATATACAGGTGGATCTCTCCTCGGGGCCTTTGGGGTAAATTGGAGGAATACAGCTGCTAATCAAATAGGAGCTGTTGGTGGACTTCCACAAAACACTTTTACAATGGGGGGGATATATGATAGAGCTAATGCTCTTTCTGATCCAACAGCTGGTATGCAATTACAGGTTAGTTATAATAGACAAGCGAGGTCCAGACAATTAGGAGGAGGTATCTCTCCAATGGGTCAGACAGGAACCTTTCCTCAAATGGCGGGACCAATGCATAGAGCTTTCATGACCAGTACATATGGATTGACACAAGGACTCCATCAGGGAAGACATAATGGTTGATATGGATAGTATTCGAGGGAAATGGCAGGGTGCTCGGTCAGCTTCTACAAAGTTCTATACTGCCTTAACATCAACAGGGCCTGGTTTAGCTGGAGCACAAGGATTTGCTGAGTCATTTGGTATTGGCATCGCTGGTAAATCAAAGATGCCTGATTGGCTCAAAGTTAAGGTTCCAGCTCACGAAGCTGCCGGAATGGCACAAGCAAGGAAAGTCTATTCTTCTATGATTCCTAAGCCAGGGTCATATACTGGCATCCTTGGATTGAAAGGAGACCTGGCAACTCTCAGAGCTGAAAGAGCTGCATTTATGTCTAATGCGAGAGTAATCGGTGAACATGCGGGAGAGCTACTTCCCAAGAATATTGGAAGAGTGGGGATGAAGAGTGTCCTATCGAGAGTAGGGAAGCTAGGAATAGCTGGAAGATTGCTTCCTGTTGCATTTACTGCTCATGCAATTTATGAAGGTTACCAAGAAGGTGGGACTCTTGGGGCAGTGAAAGGTGGAGCAGGTGCAGCTATTGAGTGGGCTGCTTTCTCTGCTGCTATGAAATTTCTTCCTGGACTTGCTACAGCTACTGGTGTCTTAGCTCCTGCAGCTTTAATTGGAGCTGGAACCTATATGTTTGGGGAGGGAGCTAGACAATATAGGAAGCAATTGAGAAAAGTAGAGTTAGGTGGGGGTAATATAGACCCATTTAATACAGGTGCTACAATGAGACAACGAAGTGCTATGGCTCTTCAGAATTCGCATATTAACGGTAGGTCAGCTTTAGGTGCCGAAGGAAGTCTCTATCATCGTTAGGAGGAAATGATGCCAGGTTTGTTAGGAAGAGGAGTAACTGGTTTTGGTAACTATTTAGGTGGGATTGGACACGGTGCTCTTGGAATGGCTGGGCCAATGCAAACTGCAGCAGGAGCTGTAGGCTTACAACATCTTGGGTTAGCTAGAATGGTTGCTAAGACTCCAGCAGGAATGGGGGCATTAATAGGAGCTGGGGTTGGAGCACAATATGGAGCATTTTCTGATAACGCTAGCATAATGGGTGGGATGGCTACTGGAGCAATGCTGGGAGGTATGGCTGGTGGTCTAAACAGACCAGCTCGGATGTATGCTGCTAAAATGCTTGCAAATAAACCATTTCATAGAATTAGAGGAATGTTTAGATAAGTGTTAGACCTTACCCAGTGTGACAAGACCTGTCTCAATTGTATTAAAGGATATAAAAGCAAACACAAATTAGTTGCAGGCCAAAAGTTTAAAATCAAATGTACTGGCATACCAGACTATGAACAGCTTTCCTTATTTGGAGAAACTTCAGAACAGGATACAGCTTTATCTGTATTAGATCCTGTTAGATGGGCTGCAGAGACACTTGATTGGCATTGTCTGGACCCAGACGGGGAAATTTGGAAAAGAAAGAACCCCGAAGAGTACAATGAGTGGGTAGGTAACCATCCTGGTGAGAGTATTCTTGGCCAGTCCAGGTATCATAGGCCATATCAGGCTCTCATGACCCGGTGTCAGGCACGGAGGAAGGTATTCCGCGCGGGTCGGCAAATTGGTAAGAGTGAAGCTCTAGCAGTAGCTATCCTATACAATATGTTTACTAAGCCAGGGAAGACCCAGGACGATGGCTTTGATGTAATAGTTATCGCTCCATATCAGTCACAGGTTGACTTAGTTTTCAAACGTCTTGAGCAATTAATCAAATCAAATCCCGGAACTACAAATGCTCTGAGTCGTTATGTTAAGGCTCCAATGTATACTATGGAGCTAAATAATAAGTCTATTATTAAGGGCTTCTCTTGTGTTGCTGGGACACAGATAGTAACTTCTCGTGGATTAGTAAATATAGAAGACGTTACCTTAAAAGATCGAGTGCTTTCAAAACAAGAGGATAATAATCTTACTTTTCTTCCCGTAACATATGTCTATGCTCCAAACTATAAAGATGTTTATAGAGTAGTCTTAAATAGTGGACATGAAGTCACAGTCTCAGAAGATCATCCTTTTTGGACAAAGAACCAGAAATGGATAGCTTTGAAAGAGTTAACAGTTGGAGATCATGTAGCTATAGCTAATGACTTTAAGTTTCCTCCCTCTAGTGCTCAGCCTGATAGATTAGCTTACTTATTAGGATTAATTCTTGGAGATGGGAATATAACCAAAAAGACTCTTGCAGATGGAAGGCCACGATTTACTTCTAAGAATCCACTGATTCAAAAGCAATTTGAAGATACATTAGCTGAATTAAAGATTGGTTATAGGAGTCAAATTCATTCAGTAACTGGTAGTAAAGAATATACTCTTCGAAAGAGGATGAATGTACCACATCGAAGATGTCAGGACAAACCATACACAGAACTAACTGCATTGATTTACAAGTATGGCCTTAATGATAAAACTTCTATTAATAAGTTTATTCCCCAAGTATTAATTAATGAGTCTTCTTCTATTCGATTAGGTCTTTTAAAAGGCTTATTAGAAACTGATGGGTTTTTGCAATCAGATGGAACTGCTGGTTTTTGCAGTATTAGCAAGGAACTCGTTTTTGGGGTAAGAAATCTATTGAACTCTTTTGGGATTAAAGCTCATATCCGCTGTAAGAAACAAGCGGGAAAAGATACTCCGATTGCAACAAACCAGAGAGTTATTCATTCAAGATATGATTTATATAAACTATGTATAAAATCAAAAGCCTATACGAGAAAACTGCTCGATTTAGTAGACCTTTCAGCTAAAGGTATTTGTTATGAGAAGTGTTTGGAAGCTTGTAAAAACACACGGGATGTTGACGTTGCAGACATCTCCTACAATAAAATACGGAGCATAGAACCTATTGGTAAAGCTACTACTTACGATCTTTCTGTTGGAGACGGTACAAATAATTTTGTTGCTAATGGTATAGTTCTTCATAATACTGCAGGAACCAAATCTGGTGGAAATGCTGCTGCTGTTCGCGGACAACATGCTGACCTCTTAGTATTTGACGAAGCAGATTATCTAGCGGTTGCAGATATGGATGCGGCCCTATCAATCATTACAAACTACCCGAATGCATCTGTTTGGATGAGTTCTACTCCTTCTGGAAAGCGGGAGAAGTTCTTTCAGACTTGTTTCTCTACATTGTGGAAAGAGTTTTATTTCCCCTCATCTGTTAACCCAATGTGGAATACAGAAATGGAACAGATGTATAAGGAGCAACTTACAGAGCTTGGATACATCCATGAGGCTCTAGCAGAATTTGGTGAACAAGAACAAGGTGTATTCCAGAATGCCTATATCCAACACGCAAAGTCTCCTTATAGATATGGAAGTATCCCTTACACCCAAGGATGGAAATATACTATTGGGGTTGACTGGAATGATACTAAGATTGGCACATCAATAGTTGTTCTTGGATTTAATCCTGTTAGAAATATCTTTCAAGTAGTAGACAGATGTATTGTTTCTAAGGTAGGGTGGACTCAGTTAGCTGCTTGTCAAAAGATAGCTGAACTAAACAGGATTTGGAGACCTATTGCTATCTATATCGACTCAGGATATGGATCGACACAATGGGAAGTCCTTCGTAAATATGGATATGATAGTGCTGCTGATGGAAATAAAGGAAGGAACCATCCTGATGCAAGATTGAAAGATATTGTTCATAAATATGAGTTTGGTGGAACAATAGAAACAAGAGATTTATTTACTAAGCAACCAATAAAGAAACCAGCAAAAGCTTGGTTAGTAGAAAGCACTGTTAGAAGGTTTGAATCAGGAGATATTAAGTTCTCTGATTCAGATGAAGAGTTAGAGAGACAACTATCTGGATACATTATTCAAAGGAAAACTACAGCAGGAGTACCTGTATATGGAGCACTAGATGAATCTATTGGAGATCATACACTTGACGGGCTCATGCTTTCAGTAGTTGCTTTCACTATGGAGTTGACACCATTTGGAAAACCGAAGTATTCTGCTGATATAGCTTTCTCTGGTCAATTTGGTGAGAAATCACTTCCTGATCAGGACATATCTTTAACTATGAAATCAGATGAAAGACAGAAACCAAACTCAAAGCCAGAAATGAGTAGAACGGTTGGAATAGAGAAGACTTCTTTGTTGGGTGTCAACCAGGAGATGCCTGGTGCTCATCTTGTCAGAGAAACTTCGGTTGGGTTATGGTATTGGCCTGGATTTGGACATGACCAGCCCAGACCAAAAATTAGGTCTCTTGCTCAAGCTGAAAGAGATGCTCAAATGAAGTTTGGACTGAGACCTAGGATAAAGAAACCACAGAGAAAGAATATTTAGGAGTTCTTATGGCACTTGCTATCTATGAATCTACTACTCCTGGTTCGTCTTTTAGTATTGACGGAACCTTTTCAAATCCACTTGCTGTTGCAGTTGATGGAACTTTTGGCGGGATAGTTGAAAAGAAATACTATATCAGAAATGATGATCCTGTTAGGTCGTATACCAATATAACTGTTCAGCCAATCGATGGAGGAGACGAGATTGTCGATGGTAGCAATGGATATAGCTGGAAACTCTATGTTGGGGATACCCAACCGATTGCAGCTCAGTGGACTACTGTTACTGCAGGGGCTTCTATATCTCTATCTGATTTAGCTGACAGTAGTACTTATCTTCCCTTTTGGGTGCGAGTGCAAGTTCCTTCTCATTCGGAGGTTAAGTCCTTCCAGAATATGAAGCTTCGTATTGCATTTACAGAGGGCTAATGACTAGATACATTGATGAAGATAGCAGGGATATCCTTGAGTTTAGACCTAATATCCAGAGATTTCCTCCTGCTGTAGAGCCCGGACTCATTACTCCTCTTTCCGTTCCAGGGACAACCCTGGAAGAAATAGAGAATGATTTAGATAAAGTTAAAAAGCTTGCACAGGCTGTAAATTTATTAGCAGCTGCTACACAAGCTAAGGCTGATTTGAGAGCAGAAGGAATGATTATTTCTCTCAATCCGAGTGTAGATGCCGACGCAATTACCGCAATGAAAAGGGTCTATCCAACCGCTGACCCAACTAAGATTACATATGAGCAATACAAAGCTTGTAAGGAGAACCAGAGACTCAAAGGAGAATCTATTGGGAGACAAGTTCTCATAGACGATGAAGAGATTAAGAAAGCTAGACTAGATTCTAAGCTCTCAGAATCTAAGGTAACAGCTGGACTAGGAGGGTATGGAACAGCTGCTGCTAGAGATGGTGGTCTTCGTCCAGAGTTAGATAAGAGAGGGACCTTGATTGAGCCAATTAATATACTTGAGTTACAAGATGTTCTAATTAAGATTCTAGTTAACTTTATTTGGAAAAACTTTATTAAGCCTGGAATTTCATCAATAGGTGGTATTGTTGGAATCGCAATGTCAGCTGTTCCAGATGAAATTATTCCTCTTCCAGAGGGATTCAAGATTGCTGATATTACTGCTACTGGGACTCCTGTTCTTGGAGAAAGACCACCTAAGTATCTTACTATTGCTCCACCTCAGGTTCCACAGAACGTTAATGCAGCTAAGGCTACTTCCGAGCGAGAGAAGGAACAGTAATGGCTTTCCCTATCATTCATACACAAGATTGTTTCACTATTACCAAGAAGTTTGAGAGAGCGGCTCATTATTGTGTCACAGACGAGAGTGTCTTTGCCCTGATGACACCAATTTTGAATAATATGAGGATCGTTTCTCAAGCCTTTATTGATCAAGTAGATAAGGGTGAGGCTATTAAGACAGGAAAGTTTTCTACTCGTGGTCAAGCTCTTGCTGCAGAAGGTGGTGAACCGTATGACTCTTTGGGAGGATATCCTGCTCCAGAATATCATTATGTTGGTGACCCAGTAGCAGACCTACTTGCAAAAAGGATGAAAGAATGTTTTCCTTGCGAATTTAGATTTGATTCGGCTGAAGCTTATTGGACTAAAATGTGGGATGAGATGAGAGAGCATTGGGAAAGAGTTGGCAAAACATATGAGAGTATGCTGAACCAACTTCTAGGTCTCCAAGACTTCTTTAATCTAGATAATGCAGTAGCAGATATCTGTAAACTCCAACAGTTTTTCACAGACTTTTTTTGTATTCCTGATTTACAGAGAATGATTGCCTCTCTAATGGCTGTCCTAGCTAAGCTAGCTATAGAGTTGAGTAGTAGTTTCGGAATGATTCTCAATCTCATAGCTCCATTAATGACACCATTTCTTCAATCAGTTCTAAATACTCTTACTCAATACGCAATGCTCATCGTTAGACCAATGCAATGCGCAATTGATGCAATGGTTGCCTTTTTAGACAAATTGGACTATAGCGATCTATTTCAATCTCCTCCAGCAAATGTAAGTATTGGTCCCAAAGGAGGAGTAGGAAATAAGAAAAGTGAGTTAACTATTAAAGGAGTCAAAGGTAGAACTCATATGACTCCTGACGCTTCTCTCTATGGCATTCCTCAGACCAAAATGGCTTCTCATGAAGCTGGTAAAGATATAACTATAGGTGAATGGGAGAGACCAGATCTTTCTTGGGGCGGGACCGTAGATATTAACCCATTCCACCAAGTCAACAAAATGGAACAAGAAGCTGTAGATGAGGCTAAGGCTAATTTGGCTAGTGTCAAAGCTGATAGGAAGAACTATGATCTTACAGATGAAGCTCAAAAAGCTGAATATAACAAGAGACTGAATACAGCAAGAGATGGTGTTAAAGAAGCTCAAAAAGAGCAATCTTATACCGAGATTCAGAAAGCTAGAGCTACTATAGCTAAGTTCAAGGGATATATCCGAAGTATCTTTACTGCTCTTCTTGGATATATTAAAGAAGCAATAGATATCATAGAACAACTCGTCCAGGATCTCGGAGGAGAGCTTCAAAAGCTTCTCAAGTCTCTTACTGGAGCCACTGACATTGCTATGAGTAAAATGTTTAAGAAGCTTGAAATCATTAAATTAATTGAGATGATAGCAGCTATCATAGAGTTAATTAGAGGCAAGCGGTCTTGTAACGAAGAACCATTAGATTTTGCCGCTCTTTATCCAACTAAACAAGGGATTGCTATTTGGACGGACGATCAAGGAAATGTACATATCGAAGAAAACGGAGATGATATCCAAGATGCATTAGATGCTTTGGTAAGAGCTGGAGGGACAAGTCCTTCTGGCGCTCCTTTTGATCCAAACAGTACACCTAATGATAATCAAGCTATGCAGAAATTAAATTCCCTGATAAGATTAACCGGAGATGACACACTGGATACAACTATTGCTAAAACGGTGGAGAGAATTACTATACCATCAAGAGTTGTTTTCAAGTGTACTTTTGAGACTACAAAGGTTCAAGCTGCACAAGTCAACAAGTGGCTTGAAGAGCTAAATAAGGCCTAATCGGGAGGCAGCTTTGGAAGATACAGTTAAGATTCAGGAGAAGATTCCTGAGCCTCAAGTCAATATCCCCCGGACTTCTAAACCTGTTCTTATTCCTGCAGTAAAGAATCCTGTCCTTTCATATAGTTCTCTTTATGGAACAGGAAGATCAGCCTTTCAGGTTCCGGAATATGACTTAGTCGAATTAGGAAAGGTGCTGGATACAGAAGCCTTTGTCAGACAAGCAATAGCTAAGAAGACAGCACTCATGTTTAAAGAGGGTTGGGATATGGTTGGTCCCAATCTGCAAACTATTACTTACATAAAGACTCGTTTAGCTCAAACAGAACAGGCTTCTGGTCTTTCAACTAAGATGCTTTTCAGAGCGGTTGGAGCTTCTTTAATCCTTAAATCTAATGCTTTTCTCTTAAAAGTGAGAAAGACAAAGGCATCTGGAGGAAAAATTAGAACTCTCCCACAAACAAATAAAGAGCTAGAGCCAGTAGCAGCATACTTTCCTGTTCCTGCTGAAACAATGGAATGTCAACTGGTTGGGAATAAAGTATCCAAATGGCGGCAACATATGCCAGATGGATCATATCGAACCTATAAACCAGAGGATGTAATCCATTTCTACCACGATAGAAAAGATGGCTTCCTTTACGGAACACCTCTTTTGGTCCCGGTTTTAGATGATATTCGTGCTCTTCGCAAAATTGAGGAAAATTTAGAGCTACTCATTTATCAACATTTATTTCCTCTTTTCCAGTACAAAGTAGGTACTCCAGAGTCTCCAGCAGGATATACAGAAGATGGGTATAAAGAGATTGATGTAGTAAAAGCAGAGATTCAACGTATGCCTACAGAAGGAGGAATAGTTACCCCAGAAAGGCATGATATTAAAGCTATTGGGGCTGAAGGAAGAGCACTCAGGGCTGAAGGGTATCTCAAACATTTTAAACAAAGGGTAATAGCTGGTCTTGGTATTTCTAGTGTAGATCTCGGAGAAGGCGAATGTTATTCAGATGACACTCAAACTTTAACAGAGAATGGGTGGAAATATCATTACGAAATCGACCACACAAAAGAGAAAATAGCTGTCTTCAATCCAGATATATGGAAAGTAGAATATCGTTTTGCTAACTATAAATATGCTAATGATTATACTGGAGAAATGATTCATATTCAGGGTCAGCATTTAGATATTCAAGTAACTCCTCACCACAGAATGTGGGTTAAGGCTAAGTGGAGAGATAGTTGGGAGATTATTGAAGCAAAAGAGTTATTAGATAATAAATATGGAACAGAGTTTTATGTCTTAGAAAGTGCTCCTCTTGAAGATAAAAATTTAACTAAAGATAGATTTTTTATCAAGGCTTCTAAAGCGAAAAGAGGTGGTCCTTGCAAGAGTATTTCGTGCCAGCTTGTAGATTTTGCAGAATTCTTAGGTTACTTTATTTCTGAGGGATGTATAGATAAATCTAACGGTAACAAGGGTTTCTATCGAACACTTATATCTCAAAATAAAGGGGCAAATTTAGACCTAATTTGTCAAAATGCTGATCGAATAGGACTTTCTTATAGTAAAATCAAGAGTAAAAAAAGTAATCAGTCTGGCATTAAGATATACGGTAAAACTTTATATTCTTTTCTTAGAAAGAACGTACCGCATGGATCAAAAAACAAGCGGATACCTTTATTTGCCTTAGAGTGGCCTCAAAAGGCTAGAGAAGCTCTTCTACAGGCCTTGGTTATAGGAGATGGGTGGGATGAAGGTCTAGGTAAATTTAAGACTTACTATACGTCTAGCAAGGGGTTGGCAGATGATGTTCAAATTTTAGCATTATCCTTAGGATATAATGCTAAAGTTGTTCTTGTAGAACAAGACCAAGCAGCGTGGGGTAAAAACCCAATGTGGAGAGTCTATATTTCTTCTCCAAGAACCAGTGTTCAACATAGACTAGTTCAATCACAAATGATTACTAGTAAAGAATATTCTGGTGGTATCTATTGTTACAATGTTCCTCATCATCTTTATATCACAAGACGTAATGGAAAAGTGACGATCCAGGGGAATACTGTAAACAGAAGTACTAGCGATAATCTTTCTAGAAACCTGATCGACAGTGTAAAGGATTATCAACAAGTCTTTGAAACCTTCTTTAACACCTATGTTATAAATGAGCTACTATTAGAGAGTACATATGGAGATGATGTTCTCAATGAGGAAAATAAATGTTTTCTCCGCTTTAAAGAAATAGATATTGATGTTCAAATTAAAAAGGAAGCTCACTATGCTGACCAATTTAATAAGAACATTATTACTCTTGACGAAACAAGAAGGCTGGGTTGTGGTTTAGAACCTCTTCGTATCCCATCAAGAGAAGACATTGAAGCTGAGAGAGACGGTGGTGATGAATTTCCAGAATGGAACAGAACCAACTGGAAACTCTACGAAGAACCCAAACTATTAATACAAAGTCTGGATGAGCCGTGGAGCGCACTCGCTAAGGCTGTAGCTAGGTCCAGTTCTCTCATTACAACCGAGTCTGATATACAAACTGCAAAGACAGAGACCCAAGAAAAGGACATAGAATTAGAGAAGCAAAAAGCTGCTATTGCTAAAGCAAAACAAAAGAAGAACGTCGTTACAACAAGACCATCTAGGCCAAAGTCTAGAGATGGGTATTTAGCCAATACGTTCGATTTGATTACAGAGGGAGCTATAGCTCATGTTCAAATCAAGGGACAACTAGAACATGATTGGGTCGGGCAACTAATTAGAGCCCAGATGGAAACAACTATTCAGCAACTCATTGCTGAGCAGGTTGTTGCATTTAGAAGTGGGTATTTGCATCAGGGTGGAGCTGTAGGACCTGAATTTATTCAAAGAACTGCTTATGCTAGAACTATTTTTACTGAGCGTGCAAATCATTTTGTTACCAAGCTAACCAATGACATTGTTTCTCTTCTTCAAAAAAGGGTAGATAATCTGGAGCCTCTTAGTAATATAGCTCTAAATACCAGGTCTGTTTTTAGTGCATTGCGTTACAGGACAGCTTTTATTGAAGATGTCGAAGTCCGAAAAGGATATGGTTTTGGTCAACTAGTTAGATGGAGAGATACAGAAGTAGTAAGTCTCAAACTAGAGAATACTACTCCAGAACCCTGTGACGATTGTCTCGCTCGTTCAAGGGAGCTATATAATCCAAGTCTCATGGATATAGATGACATTCCTCCATTTCATGCAAATTGTGGGTGTGTCCTCTTAGCTACGGAAACCAGTGTCCAGGATGCACATAAGAAGACCAAGTCTACTCTTGGACCTAAATCAAAGAAGGCTCAATTTGTTAAGTGTGTGATGAAAACTAAAACAAGACTTAGAGTCCAACATCCAGACTGGAGCGAAGAACAACTTGAAATTCAGGCAGAGACAGCCTGCGATCATGTTCTTCAAGATATAACTACTCAAAATAAAGTTAAGTTAGAACATTATGTTCAAAAAGTAAAAACAAGACTAGAACAGGACCATCCAGGATGGAGTGAAGACAAAATTGAGTTATCTGCCCTTGCAATCTGTTCTAACGGTTTGAAAGGTAAATAATTTGCTGTATATATATTCAAGAGGTGTAAATAAGTGAACTTCTTACGTATTAACGATCTAGTAACTTTCAGGTTTACAGATGAGAGTATGACTCGGGTGAATGATAACCTAAGTTCATATTCATCCATGAGTATGCATCCTCAAGGACTTCAAGTTTCTATTGCTGCAACTCATGCTGGAATTATCACAAGAAATAATGGGTTTTATCTCCCCGACAGAATGAAAAAGGGAGCACCTACCTTTATTGAGAACTATGCCAAACCAGTTCTCGTACATCATCAGGAACACAGTGATCCCATTGGGCGGATCATAGATTCTATTTATGTAGATACTTCTGGGGTAGTAAGAGATCAATTTGACCTGGTTAAAGGCATCCATATAAAGAATCGAGCAGGGAAAGAAATTGGCATTCTGAATGATGTTCTTCTACAAGACTTCATTGCAGGAAAATTGCCATTTGGAATGGCGGTAGATACTGTTTGCTCTCTTTTACGGGATTCAATTATCCGTGATAGCACCTATGAAGGGTTAGGATATCTTCAGATACTAGCAAATATTACTGACCAAGCTGCTATTACAAAGTTCTTAGATGGTCGTTATCTAACAGGCTCTGTAGGAGCTACTACTAATCAAGCTATTTGTTCTACCTGTAGACAAGATTGGACAGAATCTGGCAAATGCGAACATACACCAGGAGCTATATATGACGGTGCTCCTTGTTTCATTATTGCTGGTGACCTGATTTATGATGAATATTCAGTAGTAAATTTCCCAGCTGATAGACATAGCAAGGTTCTTCAGTTAAACTGTAACGGAATTAAAGATGAAATCGAAATTGCTAATACTGGTAGGGTATATGAGGTTGCACCTTCATTCCCTCAATTTAAGGAGAGATTAATGGACGCTCTTGACAACTCCCAAGAGGTTGGAGATCAGGTTGAAACTCCAGTAGATGAAACTATTGTTGAAGATTCAACTCAAGAAGAAACTCAAGAAGATATCTTAACCGTACTCATGGACGCTGAAACTCTTACAGACGAACAAGAGGAACAATTCTACGAACTTCTATGGGCAGAAGTCCAAGGAGCAATTACTGATGGAGAATTAGCTCCTGAAAGCGAAGATGTGCGGGACTCATTTCTGAAGGAAATTGAGGATGCAAAACTCTCTACTAAGCAGCGAAAGGATCTCTCTAAGTCAACTTTCTGTGGACCAAATAAGAGTTTTCCGGTTCCTGATTGCGCTCATGTAGTTGCTGCAAGAAGACTCATTGGTCGATATAAAGGTCCTGGAGACAAAAGCACAATTCTTGCTTGTGTCTCTAGAAAAGCTAAAAAGCTAGGATGTGATACCAAATCAAAAGATGAGACTCAACAGCCAACTCAAGATAGTTATCAGCATAGCAGAATTATGCATATGCTCATTGAAGCTCTCGAAGATGGTAAGCCTTTTGAAAAGGACGGTGAAGCGGTTTTTGAAGCCGAAGAACTAAAAGTACTTCAGGGTATTCTTAAGCGGCTTGCTACAATGGTTGGAAAAGACAATTTAGTTCTTGCCTTAGTGAATGAAGAATTAGCTCTTAGCCCAGTTTGTGAAGACAAACTTCTAGAAGAAATTATTCAAAACGAGGAAAAGATTGGTGAATTGAGAGATGAAATCGAAACTCTCAAACAAGAGCATATGGCCATGTTTAAAGACACTGAGACTCTCAAAGAAAAGCTTGTAGAGAGTGTCAAACAGGTTAGGAAAGCCAAGGAAATGCATTTAGCAATTCTTCAGAATCTGAATGACAAGGAAGTTAAAGAAAGAGATTTTGCTACTCTTACAGACGAGGTTCTAGATACAGAAACAATTAATCTTGCAGAACTTGTTGACTTCCAGGGAATTGTTAATAAAATCGGTGATGGAATGAGTAGAACACCAACTGAAATAGTAGATGACCCTACTCAAGTACAAGATGAGATAAAGGAGCAGGTTGTGACTCCAGAGGATTTAGGAAAAATTGAAGAACAATATCTCAAGCTACTTTTTTCTCCAGGTCAAGGACCTACTGCTGCTGCTAAATATATTCAACGTTGTCAAGCTATGGGAAAGCTCCCAACTGATAACGGATAACTTACCGGAGGTAATTCATGTCTTTTGACACTTTGGGTCGATACGATCCTAACCACAAAGCCTATGACCAAATTGGCAATATTATTCCAGTCGTTGACTACTCTGAGGGTGATCGCCCTCATGGTGAATGGTGGCCTGCATGTTGGCTACCAGTTCAGTTTTTCGAGAAGTATTTCTCAGAGTGGATGGTCTGTATGCCTGGAAAGGCTCTAGCTTTAGATAATGATTCTAAGCTAGTTCCAGCCCAATATGGACTTGGTAGTGCAAGTATTACTTACGCTGCTAACGACGTAGAAGCAGGCGTAATTGATGTCCGTACTGGCTCAGCTCTTCTAACTGCTAATATTGGGACTTTTCTAGTATCTGCAGTAACTAGCTTTATGGGAAGAGGACTTGGTGCACTCGCGGTAAGCAAGCCAATCGGTGTGGCTCCTTATCCTTTCTGGAAATGGGCTGGTGATGCAAGCTCATATGATGATGGGACCAATCCTGCTGGGTATATGAGACATAACTTCAATCTCCAGCATCGTGCGGGTGTACTCTGTGACTATGTCATTGAGCTACCTCTAGTTCCAGCTCTTTCATCTGTAGGCACTGATATTATTCAGAGTAGCAGGGATGCAAGTACTAATATTGCTCTCCTGACTGATGCTGGATCATTTACTGGCCTACTTCCAATGGCTAAGAATACCATGCGTACTCCTATTACCATTACCGGTGGTGATGCCTCTACCCGTTTTGCGGTAGAGAAGGATGCAATGGCTGATATTACCCAGATGGGTGATTACTATGTCGACCTAGTAAATGGCTACTTCTACTGTTATGCATCAGCAGATGTTCTTGGTCACTACGATGTCAACTTCTATCACTATGGATCAGCTCCAACTGGTACTAATGTCTCCAAGTTTGCTTGTGCTCTTGGTGACCTAACACCAGGTTGTTTTGTTAAGTGCAACTCAGACTCAAACTTTGTTGTAGCTACCGCAAAGACCTATGGTGATGCTGAGACTGATAACTTCGACACTTTTGCCGATATTCTTGGACAGGTAATCGAAAGAGAGGATGTTCTAGGTAAGGATGCTCTCGATCGAGTTCGTACTGCTTATCCAAGTCTATCTACAGATGCTGCTGGTTCTCTCCCAGCTTACGCTGGCCAGATGGATCAGATGCCCGGTTCAGCAACCGGTGGGGCACCAGGTAATGTACATTATGCTGGTGGCGCAAATCTAGTTGTAAGAATTAATCTAATTTCCCGTTAAGGAGAGGAGGACAAAGGTAACACCATGTCTAACGTAAAAATTGAAGATGCCAGACAGCTCGAATTCCTTTGGAGGAATAGTGGGCGGGCTCTCGACGGCACCCAAATCAAATTAGAGGATGCCTTGGCATCGCCAAATGCCTCCATCCTTATGCCCAAGGTCATAAGTAATATTGTGAAAGAAGCACTCGAACCACTAACTATTGGTGCTAGTTTGCTTCAACGTATCAATTATACTTATGGTCCAACTATCTCTTTCCCCGCTATTGGAGCTATGCAAGCTGCTGATATCGGTGAAATGGGAGAGTATCCAGAACGTAGTCCCACCATGGGTGGAGCTACTGTGACAGCTAACATTGGGAAATGTGGTCTAGCCGTAAAGGTCTCAGAAGAGATGATCATGTACTCCCAGTTTGATGTCATCGGGATGCTTCTCAGACAGGCTGGTCGCGCCCTCGCTCGGCATAAAGAGGTAAAGATTTTTAACTATATCCGAGCAATGGGTCAACCTGTATTTGACAACATAGCTCCTACTAGTTCAATCTTAGGTGTTTGCACTGGTCGGGACCTCTCAGGTGGGGCCAATGGGTCTCTAACTATGGATGATCTCTTTGATGGGTATGCTCAAGTAATTAATCAAGGTTTCACCCCTAATACACTTCTCATGCATCCACTTACATGGGTAATGTGTGTTAAGGATGCAACTCTTCGAGCTTTCGTTCTGAATAGTGGTGGTGGAGTTTTCTTTGCCTCTCACACTGGTAATCCAGCAGGGCGGGCTCCTTGGGAAGCAAGTTCACATGGTGGTCTTGGTATGTCTGGTGGTCAGACTATTACTCCAGGGGGGAATGCTGCAGGTGAAACTGCTACTCCTCTAGAGGGATATTCACAGACTATTACCAGTGCTCCTGTATTACCTAGTTACTTTAATATTCCTTTCCGGATTATTGTTTCTCCATTCGTTAGATATGACCCACGGAGAAAGCTGTCTGATATCTACATGTTCGATTCAGCTGAACTAGGTGTAATGGCTGTAGCTCATGATGTCATGACAGAAGAGTTTGAAGATCCACGGACTGACATCCGAAAGATTAAGCTGAAGGAACGATATGGTATTGGCATTCTCAACGAAGGCAAAGCTATTGCTTGTCTCAAGAATGTTCATATCGTACCCAACGAGATTGTACTGCCTGCTTCTGCTACCATTGATGTTTCTGGCAGTGTAACCGCTATCAGCCCAACTGCTAGCGTTCTCTAAGGGGACCTGATAGAATAGGATAATCTAGAGAGGGGCCAATGTGCCCCTCTCTTTCTTTAAAGAAAGGGGAACTTTATGCAAGTTCAATGGAATCCAGAGAGTAGAATTTCAATGTGTTTTATCGGAGATGAAAATAGAGATAAGAAGAATTGGATACCATTTACTTTTGATGACCCAGGTCCAAGAGAACTCTCTGTCCAAAATCTCTCAGAAAAGGAGAGGAATCAGGTCCTCTATAATATGAGAAGAGGAATACTTCTTGTAGATAATAAGGACGAGTTAATCAATGCTGTTAAGCTAGAAGCTACCACAATTACATGGAGTCCTCCTGTAGAACCTAAGCAAGTAGTAGTAGATGAGAATAAGGTTAGGAATATTCTCTCTGGGCATCATGCAACAGTTAAGAGATTAGTCCCAGAAATGTCTCTTCAAGAGACTAGAGCAGCTCTCAAATTAGAACAAACTGGAAAAGGACGCAAGAGTGTTCTACAGGCTCTAGAAGAGCATTTAGCAATACAGAGCAAGCAGGTTCAATCTCTCTTTCCTGGGGGAGATGTCCCAGCAGATAGTCTAGTAGATTCTGGTCCCAAGATCTCGACACGAGTCGGGGATGTTGTAGAATTCGAAGAGGAAGATGAGGTAGTTCTAATTCCGCTAGACCAGGATCTCTAGTATGGCCAATCTGGCAGACATTATCAGTGATTATTTCCCCCCTGCTTCTGGGGTCAACGTTCCACTTGCAAGCGCAGTCTGGACAGACTTTGATTTGCATATGGATACAGATGACTTAGAAGAAAACTTTTTTGTTGAAGGGCCAGACACAGACCAGTTTGTAGGAGAAGGATTAGCTCTACTAATAGAACCAGATAATGTCTCTCAGGGAGACTTAGATGACTTTCTCATGTCTCCAGGATATAGGGGGATTGTTCAGGGGGAATACTCATTTGATGTAGTTTCTGGAGTGTCCACTAGATTAACATTTACTCCAACTAGACCATTAGCTCCACATACCGAATATTACGTAAACATATCAGCTCCATTAGATAATGACGGTAATACTGTATCTGGATTCATTAGTTGGGGATTTACTACAGGAAGTGGATCAATAGAAACACTTCCATCTACTATCTCAACATCTATCTTAGCTTCTAGTCCACAAGCAATAAATTTTACAACTACTGCAGGACCTCTTACTATTGTTAAGACCACTCCTGCAAATCATACAATAGAGCAGGATACAGACCTAGAGGAAATAGTAATTGAATTTAACAAAGAAGTAGATCCTGATAGTGTAAATAATAATGCTATTGAAGTAGTTACTTCTGTTGCAACAGATCATCCTTCTGTAAATGCTCAAGCAGTAGGAAACTTATTTAAGCTGTTTGAGCTAGACGGGAAGTATCTAAAGATTAAAATCTAAGGAGGGAAAATGACAAGTCAACATGAAGTCAGAGCTGGTCAGATTATTACCCTCCGTAGTCAATTTAAAGATGACTTGGGAGATACAGCTGAAGTAACATATCCTCATCTCAATATCTATGACCCAACAGTAGAGGTCTACTTACCCGCTAATGCTACAGTAGCTTCTGGTATACCTACCTATCTTGGAGATGGGATATATAGCTATGACTATACTGTTCCCCTCTCTGGGCCAGGAGGAACTTGGAAACATCAATGGAATGGAGACCTGACTGTACAACGTATCTCCGCACTTTTCTCCTTTGATGTAACTGCTTCTGGAGTTATCTATGAGCTTCCCAGTCAACTGTATAATAATAACTTTGTAGAAGTTAATATTGTCTCTGGTTTACAAGCTCTGGATGGAACCAGCATGGATGGAGAATACTCGTTTAACTTCTTAACTACTATAAGTCCTGCATATACGAGCACAAGAAAGATGAGGCTCAAGGTCGGGGCATATATAAGGAATATCCCTGATGACACTCTTCAACTAGCTAATCTAGAAGCAAGTATAGAAGCAGATGCCCTAACTTGGGCTACAACTACTAGTGACAGCTCTTTATTTGATCACGCGCGTAGAGAATATGTTACCTGTCTTGCATCATATATGCTTCTACAGAACACTGCTTCAAATATCCTTCGTAGTAAATCTCTAGCCGATTTATCAGTGGAGTATGACACTAGAGGTCTCCAGAATACAATGGATGATCTCCGTAACTGTATGGCGCGCTGGGAACCGCAAGTTCTTTCTAGAGGTCAAGCAAAGAAGTCTTCTCAACCCTCAATGGTTATCAAGGGTATATATGACCCAGATAGGATTGCTCCAGCGAGGATATGGGAAGGTGATAGTGACGGAGGTGTAAATAGGCGAATTCCCGCTACAAATAACCAACAGGGTCAATTATATAGACGACGCTATAAGAAGACATATGTCAAACGCTGGTGGTAGAAATGGCTATTTGGAACCCATACACAATAGATACGAGCCTTTCAGACCCTTATTATAGCGGTCGAACAGAGCCTTCTATGAGAGAAGAGCTAAACAATATGTTTGATGGAAAATGGCCTGAAATTGCCAAGGCAAGACCTGTTGCTCTTCGCAAGATGAGAAGAGATAACAATGGGGACCTTACTCCTTGTCCATGTAAATCCCCTTTGACTGGAGAACCTGATATAGATACATTTTGCACTTTCTGTTTCGGGGAAGGATATTTTTGGGACGAAATCCTCGTAGATACCTATAAAGTTATCCTAGAGGGAGATTCTTCCTTAGCTACAAGAGTAGTACCTACAGTACCAAGCTTGCTCAATATTCCTCTCGTGATATTCTATATTCGTTCTAGGGTAGATATAACTGAGAAGGATAGAATTGTAGAAATTGCCCTAGATAATGAAGGAAGTCCAGTCCTTCCCTATAGAAGGACTATTCTCTATAGAATAGAGAGTCTCATAGATTTCCGAGCAGATGAAGGTAGATTAGAATTTTGGAAGGTTGCGGCCCATAAACAGAAAACAAAGTTTCTCAATGGGTCTGTTGGATAAATGGCATTAGAAGACTTACTAAATAGTAGTTTAACTGAGAGTCAAGTTAGGATTCAAGTCAATACTATATATGACTTCTTAAAGAGTCAGACTATTGAAGCTCCAAGGATGACTACTCGGATAAAGACTCCCGGGACAGTAAAGAGCCTCAAGGAGTTCTATGAACTAGTACGTCAAGCTATTGTCAACTATGAAACCAGAGCTGGAACACTCGATATAAACAAAGTTAATTTTACAGAAGAGGAACCAGATTTTGAGAATGAGACACCAACAATTACATTTTCTCTCATGAAACGAGAACCAGGGTCCTTTTCTCAGGGGGCCCCTGGAGAGGGAGATGTAAAAAATCTGAGACCCAGATTACGTGAGTCACTAGATGACCCAACGTTTCCTGGATATAAGAAAATGATTACTGGCATGTGGTATGACAATATTGTTCGTTTCACATGTTGGGCACGTACAAATAAAGTTGCTAATCAGCGTGCCGAATGGTTTGAAAATCTCATGGATGACTATACCTGGTGGTTTGTCATAAGTGGTATTCAGAGAGTGATATACAAAGGGCAAAGTAATGATATTGTAGTTACGGTAAAAGATAACAAATGGTATGGTAGACCGATTGACTATTTTGTCAGAACAGAGAAACTGAAGACTACGAGTGAAAAAACACTGGAGGAAATCATTATTACTCTCGTGACCAAGAGAGACTTTTTGGAGGAATAACAGATGGCTTTTACATATCTCTCGGGTGTATATAAAGAAGAACAAGATGGTAATCTTATTGTTCTCCCCGTTAGTTCTGACCCAGTTACTTTAGTCCTAGGAACTGCCTCACAGGGTGTTTCAGATACTCTACATAGAGTTCAGAGGGCATCTGATAGTGTGAGACTATTTGCTAAGAGCGGTAATCTCATTCGTGGTCTCTATGAGGCTACCCAAGGTGGGGCAAAGAATCCCAATCTATATCGTGTCGGTGCTACTTCAGCTGTTCTAGCTACTGTAGGAACCGGACTAACTATTGAGACTATCGCTAAGGATGACTCTGCTGGTACAGACTACGAAATTTTCTGGGATGATACAGAACTTCGTCTTCGTGTTTGGCGCGTATCAGATGGAGAGTTAGTTTATGATAACTATCCTTCCTATCCAGATGAAAGAGTTGACCTTACCGAGGTAAGTGTAACTGGTACAGCTACTACTGGAGCTAACGATATTGGAACTCTTGCGGTTCCTGTAACTCTTGCAGCCGCAGAAGGCGTCTCTGGTGCTAGTTATACGGCTGGTACAGATGGACTAAATCTCTCAAGAATGGAAATGTGGGAAGCTCTCTATACAGCTTATCAGAACCTCGAAGATGCAGACATTGACATTGTTGTACCAATGAATGTCTACATGGATGATCTCAATGTAATGGATATGGCTGCAGCTACTATTACTACTAGGACTCTTACCGCTATTTCTACTTATCCTGATCCAGGAGCAACTGATGATGTTCTTGGAAGAGTCTATACAGAAGAATATTTAGGTAAGAATTATTTCTGGTGGTGGTTCCCTGCTGATCCAACTCTCCTGAATAGTTTCTCAGGAGCACAACTCTATCCTTCTGCTGGATCTGCTAGCTCAACTCTGAAAACAGATGGAACAGCTCTGACTTTCAGTGACTTCCATGAAGTAAACTTTGCTCACCAAATGGCTAATTTCTGTTGGAATATGGCTCAGAATAGCGTAGACGTTACTGGAAACATTGGTGTTCTTCCACCTGCTTCTTTTGCTCCAGTCGGGATGTCTGCTTGGGTAGGCACTGTTCCTACTCTAACCACAGACGGTTCTGGAAGGTCTGTTGTATCTGTCAATGGGACTGGTCTTCTAGGAAACAAATGGATGGCTGGAAAGATTACTTCTGGTGGCATCCCTGGTCATGTAATTGATGGTGTAGAAGGTCTTGCTGGTGGTGGATTTATTGCAACCGATGATGGATTTATTGATGGTACACAGCAAAAAGATGACAATGATCATCTAATTGATATTGGCAAATATATTAATATCGTTGCAAGTTATGCTGTCCTAGCAAATCCATCTCAGACTACAGCATATAACGCTACTGGTGCAGCTGTATATGCAGGTTTCTATTCTAAGCTTCCTGCTTCTAGCTCGCCAATGAATAAGGTTGTTCCTGGTGTGAGACTACCAGCAAGGTTGAGACTAACCAAACTCGATCTTCTAGCTGGGAAGAGATATGTTACTTTCCATCAAAAGCCAAAGGGAATTGTTGTAACAGATGCTCCTACAGCTGCGAGACCTGATAGTGATTATCAGAGACTCTCTACTGTTCGCCAGGTAAAGGCAACTATAGATGATATTCGGGTTAAGTGTGATGTATATCTTGGTGAAGATTTATCTGGTGCTCAAGTTGCTGCGCTAGATACTGCAATTGGAAAATCACTCCAATTATCTGTAAAGAATAAGCTAATCAGGAGATACGAATACAATCTGATTATTACTCCTGCTCAGCGCGTTCTTGGTCAAGCAACTCTTGAACTAAAATTAGTACCAGCATTTGAGTTACGTAGAATTACTATTGTCGTAGCTCTAGCTGCGGTATAAGGAGGAATAAATGGCTGGTCAAGTTTCACAGTTTGCCAGAGGATATCACAGCTTTAGTGGTGTAGACATGAAGGCTGTGTTCAACAATCAAGTGATTGCTGAAATTCAGGCAATTAGTTACAGTGTTACTCGGGAGAAAGCTCCTCTGTACACAATGGGCTCTGCTGATCCTCGTAGCTTCTCACGGGGTAAGAGGGGTATTGCAGGGACTCTCATCTTCCTAATGTTTGATAGACATGCTCTTCTAGATGCTTTTGGTGTCATAGCAGAGAAAGATGGTAGAGCATATTTACCATTTATGTCTGATTTGGATGACTTTATTCCTAATACTAGTACTAATGATTTACTCACTCAGGTTCCAATTGCTACTGTAAATGATCCTGGTTCTCCAATTGATTGGGATGAATATGCAGTCACTCTTGGCGAAAGTAATATTACTAGTGTTGACGGAGACCAAGCTGCCCGTGCTCCATGGTTTACTGACCAGATTCCTCCATTTGATATTACTCTTGCAGCTGCTAATGAATATGGAAGCTTTGCTGTAATGCGTATCTATGGAGCTGAGATTTTGAATGAAGGCTATGGTGTAAGCATTGATGATATCGTTTCAGAAATGCAGAATACCTATGTTGCAAGAACTATAAGTCCTTGGCAGCCTGTAAGAAGTCCAAAGACAGATGAGTTGTATAATACTTCTTCCTAATTTCTTTGAGGGTCCAATCCCCTCACTTTCTTCATAATGACTGAATACAAATCTTCTCCTCCCAGTTCAACTGTAAAAATTCCAACTATTAGTTCTAAAGCTGGAACACAAAGTACTGATGTTGGTCTCACTGATTTGAGAAATGGAGCAGGAAACTCTAGACTTTCTGAGAGTCTAAGAGGATATAAGGACGACTATACCTATATAGATTGGCTAGGAAGCTCTTACGCCGGGGCAGATATCAAAGTAGTAGTACATATGTATAAAGTACAAGATAGTGATAGTAAAATAATCAACGATGATATTACCAACATTGAAAGTGAAATAGCGGGTAGAAGGACTCTTATTAATCGATACCAAAGTGGGCCTACAGACCCAACTTATCATCCTGATGTTGTGAGGCTTGAACAAGAGATAAGCCATTTAGAAGAGTACATTTTAAATCAACAACAAGCACTTGAGGACCATGTAGAAACCGTTACTCTAGCAACTCTACAAACCCTCTCTGTTCAATCTCATAGAGAGAAATATCCAGTGCGAGCAATGGGACAGAGCTACGTTAAGGGTTATTGTCGAGGTCAAAGATGTTTACCTGCTACAGAAAAAGTACTTGTCAAAGATAGGGGCTATATAAGTGTAGCAGATGTTTTGCCAGGAGACTTAGTACAATCTACAGCCAAAACCTATAATAAGGTACTTGGGTCTTTTGCTCAAAGATATAAAGAATGCGTTAAGCTAACGTTTGAAAATGGATATACTCTTTCAGCTTCTTGTGATCATCCTGTTCTTACTCCAAGTGGTTGGACAAAGGCAAACGAGCTAATTGTCGGAGATAAGGTATTATCTGTCGGATATACCCCCGTTCCAGAAGAAGATAATGATATCCCAGATTATTTACTTAAACTTATTGCATTGTTAACTGGTGATGGGGGTTTACATCGATATCCAAAAGCAAATAATAGTATCGAACATCGGATTACTTTATCTATTAAAAACGAGGAGATGCTAACTATTGGGGAGGAAACTAGTAATATCCTCAAGTCTCTAGAAATACCATTTACAGATGTTCAGAAAAAGGGTTGTATAGACAGAAGAATTAGCGTTTGTACAGGTACAGGTAAAACATCCTGGAAGCTTAGAAAATATAATTCATTACATGAAGCACTTTTACGATATGGCTTGTATGACAAATATAGTCATCAGAAGTTTGTCCCTAATGATTTTTTAGCTAATCTCTCTAGACGACAAATTATTCTTTATCTCCAATATCTTTTTTCTACCGACGGTGGATATTCAATATCTAAAGACTTAAAATACATAGAAGCATCTTATTGTTCTACATCTGAAGAATTAATAGATGGAGTCAGATTGTTGTTAAGTAAGTTAGGCATACATTGTCTTAAGAACAAGAGTGCAGAGGTTGGAAAGGTAGGAGGTCGACCTTCAATAATTAGCAAGCATGATGCATATAAACTAGTTATTTCTGATAGCTTTAATCTTTATAAGTTTGTTTCCTTGGTAGGTATTTTTGGTAAGGATGAGCGAATTAGACCTTACCAAGACTTAATTCTTTCTCGAAGTCTAGCTATTTTAACAGAAGAACCCAAGGAATTTATTGCAGAAGTTAAAAAGGCTAGCAAACGTCAAGGGTTTCCCACAAAGCAATTAGGTATTAAGTTTAATCTTTATCAAAAGAACCGGCCCTTAAGTATTAAAAGGGCTTTAAGTATTGCTAGGGTTCTTAACGATTCAGAACTTAACTATTGGGTCCATTCTCATATTGCGGATTTATTAACAAGTCTACCGCCAGAATACCAAGAGATCAAGGTCGTTAAAAAAGAGCAAGTTGGAAAATTAGCAGTCTATGATCTAGAAGTAGAAGATAGACATCAGTTTATTTGTAATTTTATTGCAGTACATAATACAATTGCTGGTAGTATGATATTTACTACCTTCAGTGAGCATGCATTAGCTGTTCTTCTCAGGTCTATGGACCACGCAAAGTATTATGGAGAAACTATCTTAGATACAGAACTATCTAGTCTAATCCCAGACCAATTGCCTCCAATTGACTGTACTATTGTTTTTGCTAATGAATATGGAAGCGTCTCAAGAATGGGAATATATGGCCTCGAATTTGTAAACGATGGTATAACGTTCTCTATTGAGGACTTACTTAGTGAAAGCGTTATGCAATTTGTAGCCAGAGATATAGATATTATGACTGCTGTCGGCCGTAGAAAACTATCTCAGTTGGATAAAGGATATATGCTGAATAAACAAGAGGTTTCAGGTAGCAGTCTTCTAATTTCGGGGAGAGACCAATATTTAGCCTATTTAAATAAAGTTGGAATACAAAGAAAGTATAGAGGTAGATAAATGGGTGACTGGATAAGTAGGAGAGGAGTCTACGATAACGATTTTTTTTCAAGTGCGCAATGCACTCTTTATATAGGAGATGTCCTAGTAGATGAGTTAACTTCTTTATCCTTTGCTGTCCATCAGAGTAAGACTCCTTTATATGGCTATGCATCTGAACTCTTTGACGCGGTGAGTAAAGGAAATGTCCTCGTCCAAGGTCAGTTCTCTATTAACTTCAAAGAAGCTGGATATCTATGGCTCATCCTGAATAGATATAAAGCTATGAATGGTGAAGTTCCTATCTTTGACCCAACTAATGGAAACGCTGACGGTCTTCCATCAGGAGTTCCAGCACGAGAAATGGCTCAATATAGAAATATTGAACAGGTAGTTAATGGAAATAATCCACTCACTTCGGATACCAAGTATCTAGGAGCCCTTGCAAGAGAAGCCCAATTATCTCTTTCTGGCTTTTCGAATCGGTCCAGGCAAGAAGGAGAGACAAAGGGAGCAGAGAGTATCTTTGAAGCCTTTGAGAACTATGTTTGGGGCAAAGAAGGCCAGACTACATACGCAATCGATGGTGGAACTATCGATATTACCGACAATAGAAGGTGTGACGTTGCTAAGCTAAATCCATTTGACATTTACGTCGTTTTTGGAGACTATGTTGGAGATGATCGTATTCATCACACTATCCAGAAGATCGTAGATGTACACATATTGGGAAACTCTAAGCAAATAGGAATGGATGGAACTCCTGTACAGGAAGTCTATCAATTCTTTGCGAAAGATATCAAATAGGAGAGGTTATGGAAGAAGCTACAGAACAAGTACCAGTTGAGGAACAAACGTCAGAAAGGAAGCTAACAGAGGCTTTAGCAGGGTTTGAAGGAGCACCAGCAGAGACAGAGATTGTGGCCTGGAAACAGAAGTATGGAGAAATTCTTCTATCAGGATTCTCAGAGACAGAGTTATTCATTTGGAGACCAGTAAGCAGGCAAGAGTTTGTCCAGCTCCAAATAGATCTATCTCAACAGCAGACTTCTGCTTTAGCTGTAGAAGAAACAGTTGTAAAGAAATGTCTTCTCTGGGTATCCCAAGGTGGAAAGGAAGCTCTTCAAAGGAAAGCAGGAAGCTTTTCTACTCTCCACGAACAAATTATGCAACAGTCTAACTTTGTTGCTCCTCAGGTTGCTGCTCAGTTAGTTGCTCGGCTCTAACAATGAAAGAGCTGCTGCGGCTCAGAGAGCAGTATGGTCCAGCATATGCCATCCAACTCCCGGGTGGTAAAGCTATCCCATTTAGGCTCCTTACTCTTGGAGAATATCTAGAATATGAAAACCTCATTGGAAGTAAGACTTATCCTTATGAGCAAATAGAAGATGAAATCTTCAAAAAGTGTGTATTAGACCAGTCCTATTTAGACTTCTTTAATCTTCTTCCAGCGGGAGAAGTATCCTCTACTGTTTCTGCTATTAGAGCATATTCAGGACCCTCATCAGCTGAACAATTTAATCTGGACTTAGATATAGCTAGGAGACGAGTTGATTCAGGAATACATGACATGGTAGGAACTATCTGTCGTGCTTTTCCTTCATATAAGCCAGAAGATGTATATGGTATGAACTATGACACATTTGTCATACGTGTTGCACAAGCAGAGAGATTGCTCATTCAGGCGGGTATATTAACTGAACCCGTAGTAATACTTTCTCCTGAACCTCAAAAACAAAGAATCAAACCACCCAGAATGGTTAATCCTAAACAAGTCTATGAAGACCAGCAAAAACCTCTAGTTCCTCCTCCTTTGCCACCAACAGCTACTGAGAGAACTATTATTACCAAGAAGGAAATGCAAGCTCACGATACTGAACTTGGCCCAGACCATGATAAAATCATGATGGCTAAACAAACAGTAGGAGTATATCAAGACTATATAGAGCAGTTAAAAGAAGGGAAAGAAATAGTAATTTACTCTGATGAAGATAGACTCAGAATAGCTCAGGAGAGGGCAGAGAAAAATAAAGAGAATCTAAGAAAGAAATTAGAACAAGAGAAGGTTCAGTTTAAAAAGGATATGGCAAAAGCTCTAGAAGAGAGGAAAAAAATAAAGAGACGCCGCAAACACAAATGATATGCCTACTTTTCTATCTTCTAATCAATTAAGGAGCTACTATTCTCCTTCCCTTTCTACTCAAACTCAGCAATCATACCTAACAGGACAGCCTCGTAACTTTTACGAAGAATCTACAAACAATATTCTCACAGCTGGACTGATTACAGGAGGAGTTCTAGCCGCTGGATGGATTCCTACGAAGAGTGGGAGAGTCTGGGATAAGTATGTAGCTAGTCTCAGAGGAATAGAATCTTATTCTCCAGGAGGCGTTCTTAGAACCTTTCAGCTTTCAAACTTCTTTTCTCAGTTTGAAAGTGCAGTTCAAAGAGGGACTCACGTTTCTCCCTCTATGTTTAGGAAGAATGTCCATCTTACAGATTATATTCATTCTTTAGATTTACTTAGTAAAGCTAGACTACAAAGAGAAGGAGTTACCCTAAGAGGAGGAAGACTCTTTTGGGGCCAGGGAGAAGAAGTAGCTCTACGTTATGCTAGTGCTATCAGAACTCCTCTTTCTGTATGGGACCCCTTAGGCAAATCCTTAACTACCAGTTCATGGGTAGGAGCTGGGTGGACAGTAGGATTAGGAGCCAAAATTCCTTCTCCACAGCATATCTTTACCTTTAGACAACCTTTCTTCGATAAGCCCAATATTCTAAATCCTCTCATCGAAGGATTACCTTCTCAGATTATTGGTGCTCAGACGAGGTTAGGTTATACAGGTAGATGGGCTGGAGCCTTAGGAACTGAGCTTGTAGGTCGTTTCAACCGTCTACTGGAAATGCCCTATGGACTTATAGAGGGCCTTCCGGGAGCAAAGTACCTTCCTAAATTAGCTGTTAAATCTGGCACTGGTGGAGAAATGTTTGCCCGAATGGTGGGCAAGTTTGGCATTGCCTTACCTGCTGCTTATATGGGCTACCAGATGTTGGATTGGGCCGTAAGAAGGTCTGACACTCTCTCTGGCACTATTCTGGATGAGGGGATTACTGCTGGAATAGCTACAGCTGGAGTGAAAGCTAATATAGCTGCTTCACGTATAGCTCAAATATCAGGTCTACAGAGATATAGAGAGTTTCAAGAAGAAGTAGCTCCAGGTAGTACTTCTCTTCAAAAGCTGCTAGCTTTTCCTCTAATGGGAGCCCTTGGAGCTGGAGGAATTGCATATGGAGCCAAGCTCGTACAGATGACAACTCTTCAGGCTAGAGGTATGTCAGCCCATGAAGCCCTAACAGTAGCTGAGCTATCTGCAAGAGAATTTGGAACTGGAAAGAATATAGCTTCCAGGACTATGAGAAAGATGGCTCTAGCAGGTCCAGAGAGTCTCTACTATCGTTCTGATACTCTAGGAAAAGCTTGGAGAAGATTATTTGAGCCAATAGTTGAAGGAGGAGAGCAATTAGCTTTTAGAAAATTGGGGTGGAAATTAGGCCCAACTAAGCTAGCTGCAATTGGGGGAGCACTAGCAGGATTAGCTCTAGTTGCCCCATTTCTACCAGGCGCATTAATACCTGAGAAGAGTCCAGAAGAATTGGAAGATATTTATTCAGGTAGGCAAGAAATTGCTGTTAGGCGTGGTAGATGGTGGGAAGCGGGACGATCTGCGTTTGAAGGATGTCTAACAAAACAGGCTTGTTTAATATTATCAGATGGCACTTTGGAAAACGCTGAATTAATACGACCTGGACATAAACTCTTAAACAAGAAGGGGAGATCTGTCCGTGTTCTTAAGGTTTTTACTAGAGAAGTAAACGAACAAGTTTACAAATTTAGTACAAGTTATGGACAGGAAGCATTAACAAGTATTACCGGAAACCATCAGTTACTAGTTGTCTATTGTCCATATTATTTTAAGCTAGACAAAACCAAGCCACAAAAAATGTGGATGCCAAGCTCGTCTATAAAGAAAGATGGAAGATACAGACTATTTATGCCATATTATTCTCCTCGTGAGATTACTAAGACAGTCGATCTAGAACGTATTTCTGGTTTTACGTTTTTAAATGGTAGATGGTTTAGGCCTTTTAAGGACTGCAAAGGTCTAGAAGCTGATTTAGAGATTCTAGAGTGGGGTCAGTTTTCCCCTAAAAGCAAATCTAGAAAAGAGAAACTGTTATATTTACAAGAAAAATATAATCTGACGTATTCACAAATTAGATATAGGCTAGCAGATATTCGTAAGCATAAAAAACAAGGGCTTTTATTTCGTAAAAGACTTGTCCCAGATAATCTTTTGCCTATATTGTCACTGGACTATTCCCTTGGTTTATTTTGTGGATTTTATGCTGCTGAAGGAAGTGTAACTAGTAGACGAATCACATTTGCATTACATCGGGAAGAAAAAGAATATGTCGATACTTTACAAGATTTAGCAAAGAGACTATTTGGTCTCAAAATCTACACACATTCTACTAGTAAGAATGGTATTGAAGTTATACTGTATAGCTCTTTGGTAGCAAAACTAATAAAGTGGCTTGTACCCGGTTTAGCAAAAGAAGGTACAAAACGTCTAAATCCAGAAATTTTTGATGCTCCGAACGGATTTATCCTTGGTTTCCTGGAAGGTGTTATTAAAGGGGATGGATCTATTAGAGATAATGCAATTCGAATAGGGATGCATCCTTGTCCTCTACTGAGACAGATGCAACTTTTATTATCAAGGTTGCACATATTTGCTGCTCTTGGAAAAATAACTAAAACCCAAAAAGGGTATTTAGTCCAAGAGCTTAGAATACCAAAGACAAGTACTTACTTACTTAATCAGGTAATACCACTTAAGTTACTGAAAGTTGGAGAAATAACCAAACTGCCAGAGCGACAGTATGGATATACTGAAGTAGATGGTGGATTTGCAATTTCAATACATTCTATCTTTCAAGAACATTATGAAGGCATTGTTTATGACTTTCAGGTAGAGGAAGATGAAAGCTTTCTTAGTCCAGGTTTTACGCTTCACAACAGTAATGAAACTTATTTTCGTCCACATTGGTTTCCCAGAATGCTCATGAGGGCCAGAGAGAAAGGTATCTGGGGACGAGAAGAAGGAACTATTTCGCCTCTAGAAAAATTCTGGAAGAAAGAATTTACCTATGAATTAGAACAGAGACACTATCAAGATCGGCCATATCCAGTTTCCAGCTCGCCATTTGAAGACGTACCGCTCATTGGACCTATCTTAGCCAATACTCTTGGTAGAGTAATCAAACCTCCTGTGTATATGCACGAAGAAGATTGGAGAACGGAAGGCGGAGTAATAGCCCCATCTCCCAGATATGGACAACGTATTGCTACAGAAATAGGAGAACAACCAGGTCCTCCTCCTGTTACTCCATTTGGAATTAAGGGAACTATTGGAGAACAGGTATATCGAATGACAGAAATGGCAGGACTTTTTGGCTTTACTGCAACTTCTATTAAAGAAGCTCTAACTGGCACCCCTGACTTGTTTGACCAAGAAATGCAATTAGAGAGTGCGCGTAGAATTGCAGGATATGAAAGAGAGTATTGGGACCTAGAGATAGGTGGTGGCCTTGGTGCGACAGAAGCTTGGAGACGTTTCTTCCCCCACCGTCGTCGCCAAATTCCTTTATATAACCCAATTCCTAATATGGCCGCAGAATGGCTTCCAGGAGCTGGAGATAAGTCGCCTGACTTTAGAACAGGAGATCCTTGGGCCAAGGTCCCCGAAGGTGAGTTAAGGCTTCCAGGAGTCGGATATGAGGCACGTTATCCAGAGTTAGAGGGGATTGAACCAAGCAAATATCCATTAATTCATCGTTGGAAAATCCTAGCTGATGTAGCTCCATATAGTGAAAAGTATGGAAAACACCTATCTATGGTTAGAGCTGCTAGAAAGAGAAGAGACTGGACAGATTATGAAGAGAATCTCTTTCAACAGACCCTAGAACAGATAAAGGCTAAGAAACAGAGAAAGGAATTTAGAGAATACCAATATCTTTCCCCAACGGGGGGAATTAAAAGATCTAGCGAGGAATCAAGCAGTCTTCTTACCCAGCTCAATGAAATAAAGAAAGCTGGAGTAGAAGAACCAGGACTCTTTAAAAAGCTATTTGGAGGATACTGGGAACTGTTGTCTCACAATGCAGAGACAGCGTTGGATCAGATGACTCCTGTTTCTCCTGGTGCAAAGTTAGTTCATGAGAGAACAGCTATTGAAAGCTATGAAAGAGAGCAATTATATGGGACACAAAGTGCATTCTGGCAACATCCATACACTCACTTCGTTAGACCATCTGCTTATCTAACTGCTGCATCTCTTGGATTCAAAGGAGTTCCTGGACACATTCAAAGTAGGAGAGAATTAGAGGAGTATTTTGATGTTCTCAAATATGTCAAATACTCACGCCTAGCTAATATTGCCCGTCTGGCAGAAGATACAAAAGCTACAAAAGAATTTGAATCTAAGAAGGATGAAACTCTATTTGGGATCAATCCATATACGAGGAACTATAGTTCTATCTTTAGATCTCTCCCACGGCGGGAAAGAGATTACTTTAATGCTTTCGCAGAAGCTGAATCAGGAGAAGAAAGGGCTCGTATCCTTCAAATGGTCCCAGAGAACGAGAAAGCACTATACATAGCTAGATGGCAATTAGCCTTTGCAGATGACGTAAGAAGAGCAGAGAAAGCTAATTTATTAACGGAAGACCAGCTTAGTGAAGCAAGCGAATATGTAGAGCAGATATACTCTGAAGCTAAAGTAGAAGGATACCCTTCATCCAAGAAGGAAATGGGGGAGTTCATAGAAACCAGATTGTCTGACGAAAAGTATGGAGATTGGTATAGAAGGACAAAGATTCTACCAAATATACCTCTTCCAGGAATGGACTTTGTTGGTTGGCATCCATCTGTTGATCTCGAAGATTTAAAGCTCAAAGTAGTTCAAAGTCTTGGAGAGGACCAACATGATTATAATCTATGGCCTTCTCAAGCTCAAACTCTCATGAACAAGCCTTATATTAACGAAGAAGCTGTAGAAGAAGTATTAAACCCTCCAGACTTATCAGCAGATGAAATGAGAAGTAGAATAGATGAGTTACTTATGGCTAATCAAATGAAAGCATCTATCTTTACACGGACCACATGGGGAAATGGTGGTCTAGTAGTTAATATAGATCATCAGGAAGATTATGGCAGAGAAAAATAATAGTTTTCTATCAGCTGCTATTATAGGAGCACCTATAGCAGGAACTACTGCATATGCAGGATATAAGTTTGCTAAGTCCAGACCATTTACTGGTGTATCTGCTGTTGCTGAGAACCCTATAGCTATAGCTGCAAGACAAGCTGGAATCACAGCTGTTCCAGATCTTCCGATTCAAGGACATCTAGATTATATAAGGGGCCTCAGTACATCTCTGACACAAGAAAGAGTTCCTTCCGGGGAGATTCCTAAGCTCGTTCAAGGAGCATGGGACCAGGCAATAAGATTTGCTGATCCTATTACTGCCAAGAAGTTAGCCTCTGTAACTCAGAAGATGAGATCTGCCGGTGCAGATATAGAAGGATCTCTCCAAAAAGCTCTTCATGTTCATGGACAATCTTTTGGAGTTCAGAAGGTACTCAGACATTTTCAGAGTAATGTAGCTGCATCTACCAAACATTTTGGAATTGCAGGACAGGTGCCAGTCCTAACTCCATTTCAAAAGAGAAGATGGTCTGGGACTCTCCTGGGGACAGAAGCTCTTCCTCTGGGGACAGAAGCTCTTCCTCTGGGGACAGAAGCTCTCCCTTCTGAAATTAGAACCGTATATGACAATATAGCTAATGAGTTAGGTAAGACTGGAACAGTAATGGAGTATACACGTCCCGATTTCCCCGGACATAAAGTTCTCAAGTTCAACTGGGCTCAAGAGGGAGCTAGCTTAATGCTTCCTCTTACATCTGAAGGAGTTTTCTTAGAGGGTAAGACTCTTCGTACTAAGTACATTTCTCCTGCTATGGCTATCTGGGACCCAGAAGCACGTTCTCTGTCCACGATGACTAGACACGAATTTGTCATGCGTGAATTCGCTGAACAAATAGTTCCTGCAATGAAGAGTGGAAGACTCAGAGGAATGGATTTACAACAAGCTATTAGTTCTCTTCGTACAGAATGGCTTCATAAACTGGAAACTATGCCTAACCTTCCAGCTAACATCTATGATCCAGTTCTTGCAAGTTATCAGAAGACTCGTGGAGGAGCAGTTCAGGTTGTTATGAAACGAAGTGTAGCTCCCCAATTGGGGAAATTTGTTTACAAACCCGGACATGAACCTGCTGTAGGAGAAGAGCTTCTAGAAGCAATGAGAGTTGGTGGTCTACAACCAGGGACTTCTCCTGTAGATATAGCTAAAGGTATAGTCATGGGCCCAGAAGTCCAAATGAGAAGATGGCAGCCAACTCCAGGAGCAGCAGATGTAAGCAGACGTGTAGAGCAGAGCTTACGAGAATGGGGGTTAACTCCTGAAGCTGCTGAAGCAGCTAAGAAATATGCTTGGTCTGAGAAATTTATTCCGGGAGAACATAGAGCTGCATTCTATTCTAGACATCTTCCTACGGGGATGGAAAGAGAAGCTCATTGGACTAAAGAAGCTATGCCTCCTCACTTGAGGACAGCCTACATAAGCGAAAAGAAGTATGCCATGCAAATGGAGAGAATGGGAATCGGAGATGGAGCAGTTCTTGCAAGTAAGAATGTAACAGCAGCTCTAGGACAGCAGAGTACTGCATCTATTCATTTAGCTACAGCAAATATGGAAGCTCTCAAACAGCTTCAAGAAGGGAATAAATTAACTCCAGGAACCTTTTTAGGAATGACTACCAAGGGGGTTCCATATAATGTGCCAGATCCGCTTAAAGAAGAAATCTTGGGAGTAACTCCTTTTTGGGATAAGGGTAAGGGAGAGTTTGCCACACTCTCTGTCCGCAGAAGACATGAGATGACAGCATTTGAGAAGTTCTTTGGAGACCTAAGAGCTGGATTTCATTTTGTTCCTCAAGGGGCAATAGAAAGTGGATTGGCGACTATTCCAGAATGGAAAGACGAAGCAATAGAACGGGGTATTAGAATAGTTGCTGATATGGACACTCTCAAGAAAAACAGAGGGTTACATAACAAGCAAATGATGACTGCTCTAGAGAACTTCTTGAGTAAACAAATGAATCTCACTCCAGCTCAAGAAATGTTCTGGAAGCGTCCAGTTCACACTATGCGCTTATTCGAGAGAGCTGCAGGAGAGGGGCCACTGCGTCATGTTAATCTCATTACACAGCTAATGGCTATGACTAGATCTGCTGAACCTTCTCCAGCCGAATTTGGAAAGATATTTGGTGCTGTTCCAGAAGCTTTAGAAGGTAAAGAATATGAAACTCTCCTAAGAAGAACGAGACTTCCCAGTACTCTTGTTACAGGTATGGAAACAGGGATACCTATTGGTATGGCTCAACCATTCTATGGAAGGACAAAAGAGCTTCTAGGTTCAGGGAAGTTGGCTTCTATTGAACCCCGGGCATATGAAATGCTTGCAGGAGGAGGTTTTGGCCAACTAGGAGAAGAGCTTGCAAAGGACCTTCTTCTAACGGGGGCACAAACAAATCCTCAGCGCCTAGCAATACACCAATCTCTGATGCAATCTCTGAGGTCCTTTCAAACAGGAGAAGTCCCTACTGGCTTATCCTCATTCGATGTAAAGGGTATAGGCTACAGAAGAGCTGGATTCAAGGCCTGGATGGAAGGACTAGGTCCAGAGGGAGGAGCACTACGTTTAGGAGGAGAGTTTAAAGACATTTGGGTTCCAAGTGTGACTCATCTGGAGGGAATGCGACCATATAAGACTGCCGGTGGGAAGATAGTAGCTAGTGAACTAACTAATATATATGCGTCCTTAGCTCAAAAAGGTGCGGGGATGTATACAGATGTAGTAGGAACTTCTCCTGTAGCGATGAGGAATGAAATCAATACTGCTATATCTAAGCTGGTCAAACATGCTGCACCTGCTGGAAAGGGTATAGGAAGACTCCTAGGAGGTAAGGGAGACAAGCTTCTAGCTACCAGATTTCTAATGGCTGGAAAGCCAGGAGAAGCTCTTGGAGCTTCCTTACTAAGAGAATCAAATGTCATTGGAATCTCTGAAGAAATAGCTAAGCAACTAATAGAAGAAGGAAGAGAGCTGTACGGGACTCAGAAAGGCTTTGAAACAATGGCTGAGGAACTTCTTCAAGGAAAGCCTGTAGGAGGCCTTGGATGGCGTCACCCTATAGTCCACCCCCATTCGTTTCAACCAGCACGTCTACAGGTCATCCCTGGCCTCCACGAGCCTGTTGCACTGGTGTCTTCGATTCCAGTCAATGCCAGAATCCAAGGTTTATCAGATAAGGCTATCAAATTGGGCCTCATGGTAAACATGGCTGGAGACTATGATGCAGACCAAGTAGCTGTTAAGCTCGTATCTCCCGATTTAGAGCAAAAGATATTCAAACAGACCCAACAGACAGCTGATGAATATACTACCAGGTGGGTTCAAAATCAGGTTAGGACTCAGATATTTAAACCTAAGGGTCAGGGTGGTATGACCATTCTGAACATAGAAGAGAAAATGTTAGCTGATGTCGCTAAGTTAGGGACTGTTCAGGAATTCGTTCCACGTTTATCTACAGAGATTACTGCAGCGCGTCAAGCTGTTCTACAGCATCTCAAAGGCCAAGAACTGGCTAATGCTCAACAATTATTATATACACTCGAACAAGAACCAATAGCTGCAAAGCACTTGAGAGCTGAGCAGGTTCTTTCTGGAGGATTTAGAGAGCAACTAGGAGACTTAGCTCAATCCCTCAGAAATAGAGATATAGAACAAGGAATTGCTCCCATTGAGAGCCTCTTTCAGCGTGCTCCTCATGCTCAAAAGATGCTTCAAGGAGATTTAGTCCTAGAGAATTACAAGGAAATTGAAAAAGCTCTAGGTGGAGTAAAAGTAGGACGAACTATCCCAGGAATGGAACTAGGGGAGACATGGGGAAATGTAGTCAGAAGTCTCAAGCAAGCTGATATCAGCGGGGCATCAGAAGCAGCTAAGTTACTGAGAGGTCAAGCTACAGTAACCAAACAGAGACTTCCTAGCTTCTTTAAGGCAGTAGAAGGGTCTATGAGTAAATCTAGTGTAGCTTATAATACAATGAGGAATATCTTAGGAGGGTTTGGAGAGTCTATCATCAAACACCATAAGGCTATTGGATTTGGATTTGCAGGGTCTCTAGCAATAGCTACTGCACTTTCTAGCCCACCTTCTTCTATTGGTCCAGGGTCAGGTTTAAAAGCTAATATCAAAATGAATAACAAGAAGTCTAATTTGACTCCCGACGACATAATACATGCTCCAGAACATTCTCTTGGTCAACCAACCGCTCCTCCTATGTTGCACCAAAATAGCGCAAGGATAATGAGACCTTCTGTCCAAGTAGATGTCAGAACTGCTGGAAACTATGCCATGAATACATCTGATTTTTCTGAACGAATCAGAAGAATGACATCTGGTCGTTCCTCTGTTAATCTAAATATTCGTAGGGCACCAGGTAATCTAAATAACTATAAGGGGAATGAGATACTCAAGTGACAGATACAGGGACTCTAAAGCTGAATGATCTAACATTCACTGTCCCACCTGACCAGATACATATAGAGAGAAAGAGCTATAATAACTTTTGGCAAACTCTACGCACTCGTTCGTCTCAGAAGCTTCGATCTGGGTTCTCTGAGATTAGAGTTCATATAGTTATTTATCTAGTAGAAAAAGACCTTCCTAAACTAACTGATTTTGTTAGCCAAATTAGAGTTACTCCTTTTGTGTATGTAGATAACCAGTTTCTTAGGAATTCTATTCTCGGCGGAAATCAAGAAACCCAGATGGTTCTTGCTCTCCAGCAATTGGAAATCCAAAAAGTTGGAGATAGCACAGATATAATTCAATTATCCCTCAACACGGTTTGGTTCAACTATCAACCTTATATGAGACAGTGGCTATACAAGAGAGACCTACTTAGCCCAATTCCTGTTTTAGATCCTTCTGATAGTAGAGCATGGAGAACTCTCTATCTGGCTGAGCAAGCAAGGAAGTCTGGTAACAGAGAGCTATATATTCGCACTTATCAATTAGCTAATAAGACAGAGTTATCTCTAACTGAATTTGCTCTCTTTGACAGGAAGAGATATCAGAAGGTTGACGCAGATGTAAAGACTCTGAGAACCCTAATCAACCAATTAGAAGATATTGAAGGTGGTAGGTCAGAATGGTCTGGAGTAGCTCCAGATATGGCAGAGGAATTAGCTAAACAAGCAAAGAAACAGGGTATTCCCCTAAAGGCTGATGACTTTGGGTCAACTACATCTATGGGAGAAGATGTTAATACAGATTCAGTCTCTAAAGTTATAACTGGTCTTCTATCTGCGCGGGAGGAGGAATTAGCTGGATTAGATAGTCTCATGAACCAGAGTGAAGACTGGTCACCCATAGCAATACAGGATTCTACTGGTAAGCCTACTATAGTAGAAAGTAAACTAGGGATAGATACTCTTTTCAAAGAACCTGCAGAAGGAGTGCATACAGAGCCTGTCCAAGTTCTCATGAAGAGAACTGTTCCTCTGAATTTGGAAGATGCTGGATTCATTCCAGTAGGAATATCAATTTCATTTGATAATACTCTTGCCAGAATACCTCTCCTTGGTCATCCCTATCCTACATATCAACACATTGGGAGTATAGACGGGGTTGTATCAATCTCTTTGATGACAACTCATGAGAGTTCAATTAAATCTATTTCTAACTTCTATTCTATGTATGAGGATACGGCTAGAAAGTTTAGACGAGTCCCTGTTGGATTGAGAAACGTAAATGTTGTAAATAACTTAATAAACGCATGTGGACTGCAAGAGTTTATCCTTGAGAATATCTCTATAGATACAGTTAAGGGTCAACCAGGAACCTATTCTGCTGTTTTAACTCTAATAGATAATCCAGTTACTTCTTCCACACGCGAGCAATTAGTTCCTGGACAGTCCATTACTAGCAAAGGGGATGTGCATAGACTTTTATTTAAGAAGCTAATGAGCTATATCAAGTTTGATAAGAGTGCTGTTACAAACGAGAACGGAAGATTGAGTATAAAAACGCGAGCGTCGATAGAAGCAGATGTCCCCAGTTTTTTGAGTACAGACACTGAGTTTTCTAGACTTCGTTTTAATCAGAAAGCAGATGTTTATAAGGTCAACGGATTGCAAAGTAAACAGGATTATATGCTATGGAAGACCTGTATGTATCTTGCTAGCAAAATGGGTACTACTCTTTCTGAATTATGGAATGTACTCAATACTAATATAGGTATAACTGGGAATAAGTTCTCATCTGTTTTAGGAGGACTATTTAGCCTTTTTCTCTTAGATAACAAGGATGTAATAGGAGTAGATGTATTCCAAGATGATACATACAACGTCTTTGTTCAGAGCAAGGGGACACAAGATGATATTGCTTTTCTTCAAAAGAAGGGATCCAATGGAGAATCCGAACTCAGCTGGTCTGACAAGGCTTTTGCTGAGCTGGCAGAATATGGTCCTGGGGCTTTTGGTAATAGTGCTCTCTTAGGAGATAGTGGTCTTCTTGAAACTGCTAGACAGACTCCAGAAATTCTTGACCTCTATGTAGAAGCTACAGGACCAATAAGCGGAGATAGAGCTAAGGCTCTAGAGGAAATTAGGAGCACCTTTCGTAAGGAACATACTCCTCTTTTATATGACTTCCTGACAGCTGCATTTGCTGACTGGAATGACTGGATTAATAACTTTCTACTTCAGCTTCTTAGGTCTAGTCTAATCCAGCTCGACCAAATGAAAGACATAAGAGATGCTCTCAATAACTTTGGTGTATCTTCTGGTGGTAATGCCTATCCTGATTTTCCAATGGACGGGATATTAGATATCATAGAAGCTGAATATCCTACACTCAATGACTCACTTGTAGAGATGGCTGCTAAGCAGAATTTAGGTCTCAGGAATCTATCTGCTGCTGCTCTAATACAACCAGATTTCTATCTCTATAACCCCGCAGAAATAAAAGGGTCTATCGTAGATGGGTCCATCATTGAAGCTGCTAAGAACGCAATTCAGACATCACAGGGAGATGTGAGACTCAAAGCAACTAAGAGTTGGTTAGAAAGTGTCTACGAAGAAAAGATTCTTGGTCAGCAGAAAAAGAATCGAATTCGGGGGGATGTGGTAACTCGGACTTGGGGTACGGGTCTAATGCAAGCTGACCAGAAGCTCAAACAAGATGCACGACTGGAAAGAGAAGATACTAAGGCCTTAGAATTAGAACTTCAGAATCGGGCAGAGAAAGATAATGGATTGATTCAACCAAACGATTTTGATGGAGAGATAATCCCTTCTGCGGTTTACGCAAGACTTCAAACAGGATTAGGAGACCTTCTCCCCATTACAATTCCAGCTATTGAGCTGGCTAGAGATATCTACAATATTACTGGCGCCGGGAGAAAACAAGCTCAACCTCTTGCATCTCCATCTGCTGGAGCCTGTAAGCATAATATGTCTCTTGATTGTTTAAACCGTCAACCGGAGAGCTACTATCAACCTACAGAGCTTGTAAAGGCAAGTGAGATGCCAATCTGGGCTTGGCCTGTTGATGTTCCAAGACCTACTTCTAAGATTACTTCTCATTATAAAGAAATCAGAGGCGGTATTTCCAGCAAGCCTCATAGTGGGATTGATATTGCTCATTCTTTAGGCGCAGAAGAAACAAAGAAAATGCAGGTCAGAGCTGCAGCTGATGGAGAAATTGTATTCATTACCAAGGACTTCAAACAAAGTGAGCATACCTATAGAGAGGGAGACCCTTTATTCAAAAGGAATCCTAACGACAAGGTTGGAGACAAAATAGGAAATAAACCAATAGAAACAACTGTAGAAGTTCATATTAGGCACCCAAATGGATATTACACTGTCTACAAACATATGCAGTGGGAACCATATATTCAGAGACTGTCTCTTCTTTTTCACGGTGGAGAACTAGGGAATGAGTCTTTTGCTGGACAAAACCCTCTCCCTATTAGCCAAGGGGAGGTTATAGGATTAGTAGGGAATACAGGCTATTCTGCCGGTGCCCATCTTCATTTTGAAATTAGAAAGAATAATATCGAATATACAATGGATCCAGAATTGGCTCTTCAAGGCTTTGAGTTAAAATCTCTTGGCCCAGTCAATGATATAGATCCAGCTAATGAAAGTCTCCTGACTCGTAGTATCGACCAATTTGAAAAGGAGATGATAAATGATCAGGGGTATTCACTCATGCGTGCATATCCTACATTTAAGCTCTACTTTATCGAAAGTGATTTGGGGGAAAGAAAAAAGTATGCCTTTGATGACTTCTATTCATATAGTCAGGTAGTAGACATACAGGTCATTCAAAGTTCAAAGATTCCTGCCGATTTGGTAATGATTACTCTAACGAACATCTCAGGAGTCCTCTCAAATAGGAAGTTTAAAGGAGACGCTAATCAGGAGAGAGCTAGAGACCCTGGTGGAAAATTTGCTATAGAAGATCCTTTAAAAGAGAACAATATAGCCTCTCTCATGCTTCAACCTGGAACTCAAATGCAACTTCGTCTTGGTTTCAATAATAATCCTCAAGAGTTAGAGACAGTTATTAATGGGGTAATCACAGATGTTCAGTTCTCAGGTGCAGAAGATTTAGTTCAAATTACCTGTCAAAGCTTTGCAATCGAGCTAGCTCAAAATATCTACGGAGATGTAAAAGAGTTTGGTGGATGGTATACAAAATCTGGCAGGACATCTGATATTTTAGAGAATTTAATAGCTGCCCCAGAAGTAGCTCATTTTGGTCGATGGGAATTAGGGGAAGGGTCTCTTGGCGATACTTTCAGAAGTTTGCTTACCAGTAGATATACTTGGAGTAAACAACCACAGGATGACAATATCTTTGCTCCGACTGGAAATAGAGGACTCTTGGGATTGTTCGATGGTGGATCTGTTCCTTTCGTCATGTATAACACTACTATTTGGGATGTATTCCAGGAGATGACATATAGGCATCCTGGATGGATTAGTAGGCCTGTCCCATATGAAGGTGAATATGGACCTCGTATGACTATGTTCTTCGGGGTTCCAGACCAATTCTATTTTGCGCGGGATCCAACTACAGAAGAGAAGTCTGAAGCAGAACAACTAAAGGAACAGGTAGCAAATTCTAAAGATGAGACTGCTAAAGTAGCAGCAGAGGCAACAGACCCAAATAAAGAACCATCTGAAGCGACTAAAAATGCTGTTGCTGATGCACGAGGTGGATCTGCTGTAGCCATTTTAAGAGAGACAGATAGACGAGCTAAAATCTCTCAGGACCTTGTACGGGCAGAGAGTATAAATAAAGAACTTCTCAAGATCTGGACAGAGAGAAATGTGAGACTATATGCAAAAGACAGAGGGATTATTAAGCCCTTTAGGTCCTATCATTTAGCTAGTAGCACTTGTAACATTATCGATAATAGAATCTCTTCCACCTTTTGGAATACTTTTAATACAGTTACTCTTCAATATGACGACGATGGAGCAGAGGTTAATGAAGAAACTGGACAAATTGAATTCGATGATGCTCAGACATTTACTCTCATGTGTGATGCTGGAATTCCAGATGAAGAAAAGAGAGAAATCTTTGCCCAATATCCAAACTGTGTCGGTTGGGAGATGGCAAAGAGATATTGCACTGCATTATTAAAAGAGAGCCTCAAAGAAGGATATAGAGGTTCTCTTATCCTTATGGGTAATCCTAAGATTCGTCCATATGATATTGTCTATATCGCAGATGAGTATAACGACATGTGGGGCCCAGTTGAGGTAGAACAAGTTGTTCATAGATTTTCTCAACAACACGGATTTGTTACAGAAATTATTCCTGCTATGTGTATTCACGTCAATGAGATAGTTACCATGGCTACACAAGATGTTATGGGTCTCGTAGCTGAGGCTGCAATGAAAGGGATTAATATGCAGTCTCTTCCTGGAATTGGGGCTACTTTAATGGGAGGAGCAGGAGCTAGAATGGCTCTTGGTGAAGTAAGTAAGAATATAAAAGGAGATACATTAACAGCTGGATTAGTAACAGCTGCTAGTCACATGGGAGATGTTCTCTCAGTTGTAACTGCTCCTATAGGTGGAATGGGGCTTTCTACGCTTAGTATGGCAAGTTCTATGAGTGACTCTGTGGATAACTCTGTTGGGAATCCTATTAATACTCATGGTCTTCTTGGAACATTCATTTTCAGAAAGTTGACAAGTAGGTCTCAATTGGCTCACCTATTCCATTATTCTCCACTCGTTCTCCAAGGGAAACCTCTTATTGGAGGACTTCCAACTAAGAGAAATGACGGTAGTTGGATTCAAGGTATAGGAAGATGGTTTAAGGATGCCAATGAAAGCACTCCTCTATATCTGGATCATTTCTATGATACGATTGATCCAAATAATTGGTTCGCTCCACAAGGAAGCTGGTGGGCAAGTAATGTGGAGGGCAGGGTAAAATAATGGGTGGCGTAGCAAGAACTCCTGAACAGAAGCATTCTCAGTCAGTTAACACAAAAGCTGGAGAACCAGATCCTATCGGTCTACGAATTACTCATTGTTTAGTAGCAAAAGTTAACGATTACAACCAAGTACAAGTAAAACCTCTTGGTGGAGCTAAAGAAGAACTACTAGGAGGAGAAAATGCTTGGCACGCAGTAGTCCCAGAACTCAATGAGGTTTTTCGAAGATGGGGTCAATTGAGACCAGGAATGTTTTGTCGAGCATTTTGGACAGGGAAGGTTAGTGCCAGACATGTATACTATGTTGAAATCCTTGGAAAGGAAATGATTTTCTCTAAGAAACAAGCAGAAGAGAATGACATAGATCATAATCATTTTAAAATGCTGAGCGGTGGAGGGTGGCCAAGATGACTGATAATAAGAAGGATTATCAAATTTGGAAAGTAGACAGGAACAGCACAGCTGGAATTGTTATAACTCCATCTGCCGTAGCAATAGTTGGATCTCAAGATAACTTTGTATCTGTAGATGCTACTGGAACCACCATTGCTGGGGAGTCTATCCATAAACAGACTCTTGGCGAGAATGAGAGACAAGCAGGAATCTTTACTCATATTAATGACTTCTCTCAAATGATTCCAACTACTCTAGTTACCCCTGCTCCTCAGTTGGTTCCATATCCACCATTAGCTATGCTCACAACAGTATTAGACTCTCTTCCTGTCTTTATAGCAGCCTTAGGATAAAATGTGATTGGAGGTCCAGATAGATGGGAAATCTCGATACAGTAGACCTCGACTGGACGTGGGAAGATGACTATGTCGTAGGATATGACGGTGATATTGGTGATACTAGTGATGACCATTTACGTTCCCTGGAAAACGAGATTGCTACGATATCTAAAGCTTCTTTACTTGACTGGGAGAAAGACCCAACTCTTGGATGTCAGCTTTCTGATTATGTCGGAGAAGCTAATACCAGGGAGACGGGAAAGAGTATAGAAAATAGGGTTAAATATCAACTAATTGCAGCAGGTATTGTTAGGCCAGAGGAGATATCTGTTAGAGTAACTCCAATAGGTATATATAGGGTTATGATTATGATTCAGGTCCTTACACTTGCTACTGCTAATAATAGGTTAGTTCCAGGAGATAGCTTAACTGTAACCCTTGCTTTTGATACAATAGAACATAGTGTAATGGTACTTCCTAATCTGTTGCCAAGAGTTGCTACAGGAGATATTTACTAATGCCAGTCTTTGCTCTGTCTGAAGAAAGAATCCTTGGGGAAATTCTCTATGATGTAGTAAATAATACTAATATTACTAGGACATCTCCTGGTAGTAAGACGAGAGCTTTTGCTCAGGCTTTTTCAAAGAAGCTTGGAAAACTCTGGTCTCAATTCGATCAGAACTATGTCCAAGCTTTCTTGAACGGGGCAGAAGGAAGGTATCTGAGCTATATTGGCGCAATGATGGGTGTTCCTCAGTTAGGAGAAATCCCAGCTAGTGCTACCTCATCTCAGAAAGTTGTACAATTCTATGTAGACACAGGTTACTTTGGAGACATTAATGGAGGAAGCTCTATCCTCATTCCCGCTGGACAAATCATTTCTACAGGGACCAGTGGTACTGGTCTTCAGTTTAGAGTAACAAATGCTACATATCTCTTACTCGATTCTCGTGAAGCATATGTCTCAGTAGAAGCAATCAGAACTGGGACCACGAGCAATATTGGAGCAAACCAGCTTAGATATCATGACTTTACAGACTATGTAGACTCATTCAATGATTCTCTCAAAGTAAGAAACGTATCTGAAATATCTTCTGGACGAGGAATAGAATCAGCCGCAAACTATCGTTATCGCATAGCAAATCAAGTAGTCTCATCAGAACAAGCTAATCTTATTGCTGTGAGACTAGCTGCCTTAGTAGTCCCCGGTATATCAGATGTAATAATCATTCCTTATTTCAAGGGTATAGGATCGTTTGATGTCCTAGTAAAGGCCTCAACTCCTACTGTTTCTGATTCACTAATTGCTATGGTATCAGAAGCTGTTTCTAAAGTTGCTGCACAGGGGATTGTAACCAATGTTCGGGGACCAATAGAGACAGGGATGTCTCTCATAGGAACCTTAACCTTCAAGAGAGCTATATCTACTACAGATAAGAACAATATTATCAATGCAGTTACTCAAAATGTGATTGATTATATTAATAACCTTGATATCTCAGAGGACTTTATTGTCAATGAGGGAGTGGAGAGAGTCATGTCAACCTCAGACGAAATTAAAAATATTGGTGTTGCTAATCAACCATTTGATAAAATATACTTACATAAACCAAGTACTCTAGAGGACAATAAGGTAAGAGAGATACTATTGGGAGACTATGATCCAGATGAGGATGAGAAGCTACTCGTAGAGAATGTATATGCAGGAGCTACTCCTATTTTATTTCGCAGTGTGTAAATGAAGAAAAGCAATGCCACACGAGACTTAGTAAATATCTACCCCCCAGAAACGAGGGTAAGACACGAACAATCTGTAGGGTTCACCTTCTTAAATGCATTTGGGAAGACTCTCGAATATATGGATAGGAGCCTCATTAGAAGTAAGCATAACCAATATCTATTAACTGCTAACCTAAACGAGATAGACCTTCTCTACAAGGTAACACTTCCTACTACATTCTCCTTTACAGTAGATACATCTGATCCAGCTGTAGACCAGGAGATAGCTCCTACAGTAAGTGGCTATATAGACGGATCATGGCTCTCGGTTACTCAGGCAAGCCTAAATAGCTTGGAGGAGCTATGGTATAACTCTCTCCCTTCTAGAGTAACTCTAGGAGACTCTATAACTAACATAGATTATGAACTACTTAGCTTTACAGCATCTGGAGTTGGCATAGAAGGAGACTGGGAACATCATCTAGACGATGGAGGATGGCTTTGGGTTACTGCTAGCGGTGGATCTCAATACCTTAGAGTTGAAGATGCTAATCTATATAGGGGAAGGGTAACAGTAAGAGGAACAACTAAACGAGGGCAGGAAGATGCTGAGACTCTCGTTTTCCCATGGGATATGACCCAGCACACTGAAAAAGAATGGAAGACAATAGAGAAGATAGAAGCACATGATATAGAAGATGATGTAATCCTTACAGTCAAATCTGCTAACTTTAATGCAACAGATAGAATAGACTTTTGGAATACAGCCTATTCTGATATGCGCAGAAAGATAGACGAGTTCTGGGGATTAGGGTGGGCCTCTGAAGGCTCTTCGTTAGAACGTATTAGATATATTACGGACGAATGGGAACAGCTCATTCTTGGAATGACAGATAAATATGTAGAAGAAGCTTGGGAGCTATTGGACTCAAATTATAATCCTGTCTCCCTTGTAGATATGGTAATTCAACCATTTACTAGTAGAGCCTGGGCTATTTCAAGCAGCGGACAACTATATTGTTATGAAGCTGAAGCCGATATGGTAAGTGGTATCTCTTTCCTTAGAGATAGAACTCCTGGGTCCTATGTCAGAATAGACATAGAACCTCGATGGGTCCTCTATGGAGAGGATATAGTCTTTCTTCCTTGGCATGCAAGAGCACTCCAGGAAATCAATAGATATCGTGTTTGGTATCAAACTCCAGGAGGAGTTAAGTATGGGTTATTGAATGGGTCTCCTGTAGCTTGGAGTTCAGACTTTTGGGTAACAGGAGGAGAATTAGGAAGAGAAATAGAAGGCGAGATAACTATCTCTGCTGGCGAGCGAGGAGAATATCTACTAGCTCTAGAAGTAGACTTAGATGATGGAACAACTCATAAAGATCGCGTAATAGTCTCAGTCAACTATAAGCTTCCAGTTTGTTCTATAGACATCAGTGATATTATATCTAATCCCATTTTAGGAATGGACTTTGACTCAAATCAGAAGCTATGGATCAAGACATCTGATACTTTCTATCAGCTCGATTTTCATACAGACCAAATGCTCGTTGACTATAAGAACAAAATAATTTACTTTAAGGAACCATACACTCAGGTAAGTATAAACAATGACTAACGTTCTTCTCGTACCAGAGGCTCATGCTGTTTATAACGAATTTGATAAGCAGGGTCTTCTTCTTGGTCTCAAAAGATTAGAGGAAGAAAGAAATCCCGAGTATAAACAAAGACTTCTAGACATATTTATTAATAGAGCTGGGTCATCTTATCATGGACTCATTAATGGTATTACTAGAGAGTTAGGTCTATCCATCTCGAACACAATGACTGTTGAACCGGTTCTTTCAGGATCCGGAGTTCCAGTTCTCACCTTCCCGGCTATTACCTTTGAAGAAACAAAGTGTACTCTCTATAGTGACTATGGGGAAGGAATAGTCCTCTTAGAATTAGATAGATATGATTTAGATGGAGGAGCTTGGACTATCGAAGAGCTAGTAGACCAGATTAATGGAACTAGTTACTTTACAGCTACTCTGTTTTCCGGAGTTAATGAGCAAGACAGGTCGATGACAATCTTTAATCAAACCTCCGTCCCACTAATAACCTCAGAAGATATTAGTGGTAGAGGGGCTCTAGTTAAGTTAGAGAATGAGAATCTTGTCGCAGGAACTGTTTCTGTTAGTTCTACAAGCCTAAGCGAAAGAGTCTACATAGAAACCGACTTGAGACATAGTGGACAATACTATGTGAACCTCGAAGATGGTATTATCCTCACGACTTCTGTCCCTGATTCTGGATCGGTTGTGCGCTACCAATATAGAAACGATGAGTTTATTGTTAGAGCGAGTCCAGTAATCATACACAACTTACAATCAGATGACTTCAAGAGAAAGTTGTTTAGAATCACTACAGAAGAAGAACTTGGACTTCCTACAGAACTAGGAGCTTTTGTAGTTAACGAATTATTGTCAGTTTTTCCAAGTACTTATGGACCATAAATGACTATTGTTGATACAGATACTCTACTACATGTAATCGAATTTGTATCTGATAGGACCATTGGAGTAGACTCTCCTTGGGCTACTAAAGAACATCCAGGGTCTAATAAGTTAGTAGAAGGATGGAAATGGGATATTCGAACGTGGCCAACAACGAGAGAAATAGAAGGTTCAGCATATATCTCTTCTCTCTGGGATCCATCTGTATCGGGGTTAGAAGAAGACTATTGGCAATCTGGATATGGAGATGGAGATGATCTTCTTCTTCAGAACATAGAAAGATATAGTCTTGATAATACTGAGTTATGGGTCCCTCGTCTAACTCATGGACATTACTACATCTTTGACAAGGAGTGGTATTTTCATAGTGACGATTATCAAACTGAATTATTTCGAGCCCAGAATGTTGTTAGTGGTATGCAATATTTGGACTTATCTTATCTTCCGAAAACAGGGATACCGTTACATATTAGAAGATATAGATTTGACTCTTCTACTGGAAGACATCTCATAGACCAAGATTTTGCCAAGAAAGTAGAATTTACTACATCTGGAATTGAGCCAGAATTTATAATAGATACAGACTATTCTCCCTATAGGCTCTGGTTGAGTAGTAACTTCTCCAGGACTATAGGTGTTCCAATAACTGTTACTGGCACTCCTGAGGGAATAGAACAAATCTCTGGCCTAGAAATAGTGGGAATCAGTGATGGAGGAAAGAATCAAGGATTTAGAATAAAATACTCTCCTGTTGATACTTGGGAAACACATGAGGTCTGGTCTTGGTTAGACCCTGCTGTTCCTACTCAATGGGATATTATTAGTGGTTATGAGGACTTCTCTCTAACTGGTTACGAAGTAAAGATAGACTCAGATTATGGCCTTCTTGAGTTCGGGAATTATGATCCAACTGATTTTAGTGGGTCAGGGATAGTCCCTTCCATAGGTTCTAGAATAGGAATTCATTACACTACGGTTCCAGCTGTTCAATATGAACCAAACTTTGGAAGAGACTATATTCTTGGCTCTACAGCTGATGTTCATCCATTACATAATCACAGTCATAGAGGCTTTATCCTTCTCTCCACAGATATAGAAGAACCTGCTTCTGTTACCCTAGATACTGACTTGTCTCTATCCGGAGATTACTATCTCATCTATCTTGGCAACAATATTGGCACTTTTACAGCTACAGTCAGGAATAGTGGAGGGACTGTTCTAGAGGGAACAGATGTTGTCTTTGAGGTGATTGCTCCAGCAGTTGGAACATTTGGAGGTAGCCAAACTGAAATAACTGCTCAGACAGACCCAGATGGTGAAGCAATAGTTATCTACAACCCTCCTACTTTAGTAGATGATATAGCTTTCTATACAGACACTGTTTCAGTAGATGGAGGAGACACAGAAGTTATTGTCAGCGGGATTGAGTTAGCTACAGTGGTAAGTGGTATTTGTCTCTATAAGGTCCATAGTGATGATCCTACTCTAGGTGTTCCGGCAGACGAAGTCAGTGGTTACTATCAAGCCTGGATTGACGGAGAAGATATAACTACTGGAGGGACTGCAGATGTAGACTGGGAACAAACTCATAGATTATTAGGAGAATTAGGCAGAATAGCTTCATATGAGCTTGGAGACTTAACTACTGGCAAGAAGACAATTATTCTTACTTCTGATAGAGATGATGTTATCAATCCACTGACGGGGGAGAGAGACTCTGGTCCAGCGCCATATCCATTTGTTCCTCTATATCCTTCTCTAATCTCTACAGATACTGCTAGTGGTCTATCTGCAGGAACAGTAACTTACACAGGGACTGTTTTACCTATTCCTCCCGCTAGCAATACTAAGTCCTATATGCTAGTAGGGAATGCTCTAGCTAGTATTAGAGCTTCTGCGCAAAACCCTAGAACTGGAAGAAGAGTCTATTCTAATACTGTAGATATGATGGTAGCTCTTCCAGATACGGTAGATGGAACCTATTATGCTGATGTTCTCAATGATATTCCCAGTGGTCTACTCTTGAAACCCCGGAACTTAAATGATTTTTCGGACGATCAGATCGATGCAACCTCTGGAGTAGCTGATAATTATGAGACTTATCTCAAGGAACGTATTGTTAGGAAGTATGTTCCTCACTGGATAGAAGCTTCTATGTTTCATGATGAGTTACCAGGAGTAGTTAGCCATTGTTCTTTGGTAGCAGATTTGTATATAGGAAGTCTTAGTGGAAGCCCAATCTACACACGTCGATGGAACTATATAGATAGTAACGACAGAATTACAGTCTCTGGGTTCCTTCCTGAAAGCTCAATAGATGAAATTGATTACACTCAACCTCTGATTTTAAAAGTAAGAGCAGCAGGCGCAGATGGAGTTGGCTGGGCAGAAGATGGCGCGCTCGTAGGATGGATTAGACTTATTATTGGCCAATCTGCAGATGGGAAGCTAGCAGAGCAAGCACTATATCCTATATCTACAACTACCTTAGGTTCTTGGACTGGGAGTCCACATCTCACAGACCCCCATTTAGACGTAGATGATCAAGATAATTCAGATTATATGCAAGCACAAAATACAGATGCTTGTGTGTTTGAATTAGCTTCTGGGATTAATCCTACAGAGACCTATCTAAACTGGTATAGAAGAACTAGAGTAGGAGATGTAGAGGGACATGATGAGGCAGGATACAGTCTCATTCATAGTTGGGTAACAGGGGCTCTTCCAGCCGATATCCCACTTGGATTTAGATTGAGAGATAGTAATATAACTATGGCGTCAGTACTTGATTCTGTGACGTACTTGGACCCAAATAATGATGACACTACTTCGGGATATTATGGAGTTTAGCAGGTGAGCAAATTGCAAATAACAAAAGAAAAACTCAAACATCTTTATTTAGACAAAAAATCTAATAAGATGCCTAATTTTAGGAGATTTTAAATGGATAAAATGCGGAAAGTACTTCCTCTCAGGATTACTCATGGAGACGGGGAGAGACCCACAGCTGCTAAGCTAAATGCAATTACAGAGCAAGCTCGTAATGGCACTAACATTCTTGAGAAGGCCATTGGAGACCCTTGGAATCAGTCTGGGGATGCTATCCTATCTACAAACTATCCTCTACAACTCTCAAACTTGGCTAGAATGATAGGACAAGCTAGTTATCTAATTCCTAATCTATATCCACCAACTGAAGCCTTTGTTTACAATGATGCTGTTGGAGATAGGTTTGATACTGAAACAGATGGATATCTTCTCTTTCCCCCTGACACTGGAGGAACCGTTACTGTTACTACTGGAGGAACAGGTTTCTCAGGAGATAGAAAGACCAGTGAGTTTGATGCTGTAAGTGGTGGAAACTATTATATAGATGACTCTACAGGCAGGTTCCACTCTGCAGCTGCAATGGATGGGACAGAAGTCCTTGCATATACTGTAGATACAGTAAATGAATGGGATTTGGGCCAGGAAGTAGTTCCTTCTGTTATCCCGGATCCTAGACAGACTACATATATAAACCTAAGAATTGAGAAAGATGGAACAACTTATTATGCAATCCTTCCTCCTAGATGTCCAATTGATTTAGATAGCGAGCCAGATAAACCAGCTAATTATCCATTAGCTACTTATCATGCTGCGAATATAGCTACAGCAATTGGAGGGGATAACTATCTTTGGCAGAGTGGAGTAGCTACTTCTGCTCTAGATGATGCCTACTATCGCTATTCTCTTCCTAAGGAAATCCAAGACGTGTGGAGTACTATGTCTACTGGAGATGAATTACCTCCTGGGTTCCTCTATCTATGGAGTACGGCAGAAGATACTATTATTGAAGGGGTATCTTTCTATAAACCAGATCCTGGTTATGCTCATGCAGATTATGCTCTAGAGATATCTTCTAGTAGCTTTGACTTTGATGCCCTAGATACAGATACAGAGGTTAAGGCTAACTATGAAAGCTCTGATTTAGTTCTTATTTGTTGTGGCTCTCCAATTACTAGGTCTCTCTGGCAAGTTAGAGCTGCAATGTTTAAACATCAGCACAATAAAGGGACTACCTTAGACTCAACCATTAGTCATAATGACCTAACTAATAGGAATCCTCCTGATACTAACTATGTTAGTCATACAGCTAGATATCCAGACTATCTACCCGTTTGGCCTCCTTCAAGATGGGCGGATGATATTCATACCTCTCTTCTGAGCCGTGGTGGAAGTTCTACTTCTGCGGCAACAAAGAGGGATGTCTATAACAATGCAATGCTTGGTCATCTTCTATTAGCCAATGCAGATACAAGTGGAGCAGATAGTTACTTAGATGCAACTTGTACTGATGATAGTTTTAAAATCTATTTTGGAGATATTACAGGAGCCAGCATTTATTACAGTAATGCTACTGGGGTAGTAATTACCGAGCTTTCTGGAGCTACTTGGCCTACTCTTACAGCAAATAGTACAAGTGATTATGGCATATATGGAACTACCGCCGCTGCTACAAAATATGGAGTCTATGGATACTCTACTGTAGGAGGAGGAGTTGCTGGAATCGCAACTGCTGCTGGGAAGTATGGAGTCTATGCTAGCGCTGCCTTGAGTTCAGGAATATATACAACAGGTCTACAGTATGGTATTCATGCAATTTCTACTGCTGATATAGCTGTTTTTGCTCAGGGGGTATCCCTTGGAGGCGACTTTTCTGCCAGTGGGGGAATTGGAGTACGAGCTACTGGTACATCCTTTGGAGTTGAAGGTATCAGCGTGAATAGTTATGCAGTATATGGTCATTCTAGTACTAGTTATGGAGGATACTTTACAGGTCATGCTTCTGGTGCAGCTAGTGGAAGGGCTGCACTACATATTCATCCACAGGCTGCTGCTCCTACTACTTCTCCAGCAGAAGGAGACATCTACATGAATGGAACAGACCACAAACTTTATTACTATAATGGTACAGCTTGGAAAGAGATAACAGTTGTAGCCTAAGATGCCAATTCAAGTATCTAGTCTCTCACATTCTTTTGAAATTAGTTCAGTAGAGAAGACTATTGATACAGATTGTTTTCTAAATATTACTAAGAGAAGAGGTATCCCACTTTTTAGAGAAAGTGTATCTTCAAGTAAAGCTAATATTGCTTATGTCGCTGGAACAGCTGTAGAAGTAGCTAACAATTTATCTATCTCAGATAGGTCTACATCTCTCTTTCCAAATAGAGAATTTGAACCTGAATATAGAACTATTTCTTCGGACAATAATTTTGAGATACATACACTTAATTTTTTAGTTACAGATGTATTCACTGATAGTCTCTCCACGCGCGAAGGAACTCCTTTATTCTTCAAGCATGTAATCAGCACTGATAGAGTTCAACGAGTTAGTGATACAGACCTTACCACTGCTAGTGGAGTGTCTCTCCTATCTATTTCTATCTTGGACGAATATCAACAGCAGACAGAAGTGTTTGAAACCAGTATTGATTATGCAAAGGGAATAGTCTATTCAAACCTGGAGAATAGTTTCGTATCTTCTACAGACTATATAGTCTACTTCATTAGATATACCGTTAGAATAGACGGAGTTATCTATACATATACAGACCTATTGTCCAGCGAACCTATATATGGGATTGCATCTTATGAAGACTTAGACGAAGACCTAGAGATTATCCAGGACGGGAGAAAAGTTTATCTTATTAATGAGTTAGAGAATACGTATGAAATCTATCTACCTGGGATAGGAGACTATGCTTACAAGACTAGGAATTCTGCTAGATTGAGGATTCTTTCTCCAGCAGGGAGTGATACAGCTGATCCTTGGTATATAAAGGTCTCAAATGGTTCATTCTTCGCTACTCTAAGTGATGGGAATCTCTATAAGTATCACATAGCAGAGTTTCTAACCCAGAGCTGGTCTCCTCTCTATCCATATAAACAATCAACTGAAACACCGAATGTCCTATCGTCTTCTCTTCTAAAGCTAGACCATGACTTAGTTCATGAAGACGAAGTAGAAGACCTCTGGTTGACCATTCTCATAGATGATGAAGATGGAGATGCTCTAGCTGCATATACGACAGATTTGAGCTTGGAAGGAGAAATAGCTTCTAATGGAGCTACCTATGAAATCTGGAGTGAGACCAGTCAAGTAGGAATTCGGTCCGTAGATTATAGACAAGGATTTGTTCTAATCGATGGATTAACTCTTAGTGAGGACTATGAGATAACTGCTTCATATAACTATGAAGAAACAGCATATGAGTTTACCCTAGCTAACTTTAACCCGATTCAAAATAGAAGCATCCAAACTACTCCAGTAGTCTTCTTTATCTATCCAGACACCATTTTAACAACTAGGACACAGACTCTCTACTACTTGAAATTGAATGAGTATGGGAAGGTCACAGAGAGCAATTGGACAAGCTTTGACAATACTACCCAGACTATAGGAGGGAAAACTCTTTACTTTGAAGCAAAACCTACTTGGTTAGATGACTCAAGCTATGAGGTTTTTATTGACGAATATTCCACCGAGGGAGATGGTATCTTCTTAGTCCTAGGAACAGTAAGTATAGGGGAAGCTCAAGGCATTGACAGCTTAACTATTATTGATTCTAGGAGAAGAGGAGGAGGAATCAATGTTAACTTCCTTGGAGAAGCTCAAGATATTCAGGAAGATGTAGGATGGTTCTGGGATTTATCCAACTACGACGGCACCCCATATCCTGGTAATGCTTCATACTTAATAGAAGTACCGGTAACAGTTCTAGAAGAAGCTGGTGGAACCTTTACTATGGGACAAGTAAGGAGTGTAGTAGAAAGACATACAGCATTAGGAGTCTATCCAGTAGTTAGGGCTTATGGTATCGAAATAGATATCACTAATCTTTCTTTTAGCACGGGGGCAATAACTCTTTACTGGACTGGATACGGAAATATAGATGATATAGTTTATCAAGTCTATACCTCAACTCAGAATACAGGAGCTTGGTCTCTAGCTAACCTTACTCCAATTGTTCATATAGATAATGGGAACTCCTGTCAAATCACTGGATTAACTCCGAATGTCATCTACTATATCTCTGTTATCGGTGGTAAAATGGATGGAGATACATTTCAACCTCTAGTAACTCAAGCGATAGGACCCTTAGAGATTGGAGCTAGAGGAGTAGAAGCAGAGACTGTACGAAGGATCAAAGCAAAAATATTTCTTCCATCTATTAGTATGCAAGACTCTGGAATTACTAATGTTTTTGCAGTTGTATAGGAGAATAAATGGCAGTTAATATAACATGGAAGGTCAGTGCTGTAGCTATAACTAGTATTGATCACGGAACTGCAGGAGCAGGAAGTACCACTACAGTTCAAACTATCTCTATTGAGCATGATGGGGACTACCAACTTTCTAACTGTAGGCTATTTCTTTCTGCTGTAGATTCTGGATATACAGGTGACTCTACTGCTGCTCTAGACCTCATAGAGCTTCTCTCCTGGGGAGATGGGGAAACCGCAGGAGCTTTTGGTGGTTTCCAGGTTAATATGGATGCAGCAGGAAGCTTTCCATCCGGGAAGTGGCCTACTGTTAGCTCTAAGTATGATAATGACTATAGCGTCTTTTGTACTAGTAGGGGCGATAGTTCAGCTAATGGAGTTCTCTTGAGTTCAAGTATGAACTCTACTCCTTCAATGCCAGCAGATGGTGTCATTCCAGCTGATTGTACTACTTGGCCTAGCTTTAAATGTAGGGTTAGTGTTCCCTCAGATGAAGGAGTTCTCGGTGAACGGCAATTCAAGAGTAAGCTCACTTATGTCTATACCTCTTAATGGGTGGATCAAGCACTTTGACGATGGAACAGTTGAAGAAGGGTTCGATCACTTAGTTAGTTCTGGTAAAGCTACTTGGCAGGGCGGTAGATTAACCAATATGAATGGAGTGTCTCTTAGTCATCAAGGGAAGAGTCTCTCTATTTTAGGAGATGGAACCTATTGGCAATCAGACACTTGGGAAGTACCTTTATTTACATCTGCAGGACATTTTACTAAGAGGAGAATAGAGAAAGAGATTCTCTCACGGGACAACTATCTCATCGCGTTTGAAACAGAGGACGAAACAGTTTTGAGTCTCCTATATGATCTTGATCTTGGTTATGAAGAGTTTTGTGTCTATGAGTTTACTACAGCTGATCTATGGAAATGGCTTTGTCTAGAATTAGATGTCCAGACTGGGAGAATATCTTGGTATATTAGTGAGGAACGTATCTAATGGCAGAATACCTAGATAAGTTCAATGGACTCATTGGAAAGCGACAAGCCGATCAGATTATTAAGCTCCTCAATAGAAAGAAGAATGCTGGCCAAATACGTACTGTAGATGAGTTTACACAGAGGTTAGAAGGACTCATTAGAGAACTGACTAGTACTATTCTACAACCTACACTACAAGTCTTTCCTGTAGGTCCAGGTGAGACTATTAGTTCTGAGAAGCATAATTATATGCTAGACCGAGTAGAAGACGATCTCTCGGCAGCTTTCGAAGAAGCCAACAAGATTGATGAAGTCCAAAAAGCTCATGAAGCTATTGTTAGAGATGTAATCCTCAAGAATCTTCGAGCAGGAGTAGCAGAGCTTGAGAGCAAGATATCTCTCTATGAGACTCTTGGTAGTAACACCTATGGGTTTGGGTCTTCAGTGTTCACGACATTTCGCGAAAGCAGGTTAGAAAGAACTCCCAGAAAGAAGGAGAATCAAACTCTTTTCCTGGACCCGAGGTCAAAAGAAACTATCGATTCGAGCTACGATGCCTACATAGACCTAACTGGGGAGAGATTACTGCTTGCTACAGAGAGTCAGGAGACCTATTCTATATCTGCCATTAGACAAATATTTGACGCAGATACACCACAGAGTGAAGCTATCTTTGAGAGCCCAACACTTAAGCTTCAGAATGTTATTGACAGAATCAAAGGAACCTACTGGATTCAATCAGTATATTTTACCAATACCCAGAAGAGCATCAATATAAAGCTAGAGTTGGACCTAGGAATAAAGAGAGAGATTAACTGGATTCAGATTGAACCAGTCCTTAAACAAGGGCTTTATTTAGAGAGCATTTATTTCCTTGATAGTGATGGAATAACAAAGATTCTTTCAGAACCAGATATTTATTTTGAGGGGTCGATAGGTGTTCAGACAAGGAAAATCCTTACTAGAAAAATTACTCTCGTCTTTAGAAACGAGAATGGAAGACTCGAAAGCTTACAACATCTTCAGAATGACACATTGTTTAACCAGCTAATGAGAGTAGAAGATAAGCTTCCTTCTAGGAATGAAGGAATGATGAAGCTATCTGGAATCTCAGACAATCTCTCAGATATTATCTCCTCCAAGAAAGGTAAGGATTTAGCTAAAATCTCTAAGGAAGAAGCTCAAGTCTACACAGGATATGCTTTTACTACTGGTTTCGACAATATTAATATAGGGTTAGCTAGATATAGAGATACTGGAGTATATGTATCTACTCCTCTCAGACTAGAAGGAAAGAGCAATCTAGGTCTCAAGACACTAGAGAGTAGACCAGTCATTAGTTCTCTCTCAGGAGAGATAGAGTATACAAGCACTACATACGATGGAGATGATGACGATATTTATCTAGGGAGTATTGAATATTGGATAGTAAAGAGAGATTATAACGCAGATGGTATTCTAGTTAGAACTATCAGGTTTAGCATTCTTCCTCTTGCAACCACTAGAATTCACCATGAGAGACTATTTCTCACAGAGAAGAGTACAACATCTGCAGCAATAAATGACGTAGGACAGACAATGTTCTACACAGTTTGTGACTATGGCGGCGAAGGAGATGGAGATGTAATTGTCTACAGAAATGGAATTGAAATCGATAACTTAGATGGGAATGTAACTTCTACTATAGGGTGGAGACAAGCTTCTCCTATTACTACCACTGCACTGAAAACTCCTAACAATAATAATCCAATGACATTTAAAATACAAATTGTTGGAGCATCCGAATCCGATATCTTTACTGTTAGTTATACACCTATGGCGTCTAGCACATCAGTGAGACCAGATCCTCCATATGGGGCTTTTACGTCAGTTGGAGGTCTTCAAGTAGTTGACCTCACAGGAGATTTATCTATCAGGCGGAATGAAAATCATGTTATTGTAATGGAAGAGGACCAAGAGAATGACATTGTTTCATACTCTGAGTGCTATCTCCTCATAATTCTTAGAAGAAATAGTGCATACTTGAACTTGTCTCCTGCTGTGGAAGAATATACTCTCATGGGTGGGTCTAAGAAGATAGGGAAGTTTGAAGAATAATGTCAGGAAATAGATTTCTGCAGGACGATGACAGTTCTCTCCTAAAGGGAAAATTAGAGAAGATAGCAAAGGATCTTCAGGTATCGATTTCTTCTTCTGGGTTTCAGACCCAAGAGGCCTATCTATCAGAAGTTATTAGGGTTCTAAATAGTTTCTATAGAACTCTAACATCTCCACAGTTAAAAGTAGAAGATGTAGCTCAAGACCAACTACCTAATATAATCTGGTATCAACAATTATGGTCTCAGTTATTAGATGACCTAACTGTTATCTTTACAGAAATAGAGAATATAGAGAGCTTAACTGTTAGCAATTTCAATTACATTGCTACAGAGGCAAATAGGCTTACATCCCGTCTCAAAGCGGTCTCCTCAAAACTGGGAGACTATATTCTCTACTCTACTTCTCCGACAAAAGACGTAGCCTTCTTTAAGGATAGCTTCAACGACTTATCCAAGATAGATATTGGAAGTAGCTTACTCAATTCTAGTCAATGCTCTGTTCATCAATCAGAAGGTATTCTCACCCTTCCTATAGATAATCAAGAGAATCCGGCAGTAAGAGTATCTGAGGTTCCAATAATTGACCCTCTTTCTAACGGTACCCCGGGAAATAATCATCAACTAGGGGCTGCATATAATGGAGTCCTTTCAGTTATCTTGGATAACAATCCAGATACTTGGTATGAATATGAAGACGTAGTCAGCTCAACCATAGATGAACCCCTAAGGTTACAACTAACTATCAATCTAGGTAGAGAAGAAGTAGTCAACAATATTAGGATTAGCCCCAATAACTTTGGGACAAAGACAGTCATTCAAGTAATATCTATTGATACGTCAATAGATGGTCAAGTCTATACATCTATCAAAGATGATATAACTACTCCAGATTTTATTGAAGGAGAGGGTGATCCATTTACCCTCGCTCCTGCTACATCTAAGTTTGCAGGACAAGGAATATATACCTTTACTCCACGAAAGATGAGATACGCTAGGATTCATCTAGAGCAAAGTGAGCCCTATGTTATTCAAACTACAACAGGAGATAAGCTAAGATATGCTATTGGCCTCAGAGACATTATCTTCAACAAATACAAGTACTTTACTGCTGGAGAGATAATAAGCAATCCTTTTGACTCTTTGCTAGAGATAAGAAAAGTTCTTCTTCAAGTTAATCAACTTCCCTCCTCTCTTTCAGAATTAGTAAAGATTACTTATTTTATCTCTCCTGATAATGGGGGTTCTTGGCATCAAATTCAACCAAAGGAGTTAGAGGGAACAGCAGGAGTGCTGGGAATACCAGAGGTTCTAAACTTTAATTCTACAGATCGAAATAGCTTAAGCACTATAGGACCTGTAACTTCTCTACGTCTCAAAATAAAGTTAGAGAGAGAAGATATAGCTTTTGATTCAGGATCATCTACGCTTAGAAAGAAAGTTTCAACTCGCGCAGAAAGCCACACTATCCCCGTATCTGCTCCATTCCAGTTCGTCTTAGAGAAACCCCCTGTAGATGAATCTATTTCAATAATCGATCCGTTCTTTGGGAGTAGAGGATTAGAGAAATCTCCCTATTATCTTGGACATACTAGTGATAACTTGAATATGAGGACATATAGGCTCCCATTCAAGTCCTGGCCAAGACCAGTCAAGAAAGTCCAATCAGGAGGAGTTTGGCATATAGAACCTGTCCCCGCTAGTGAGTGGCTCAATATAGAAGTAGGAGGAGAAGAGTGGAGTCATGCGACTCAAGCCCTTTCGTTATACGGCACAAGCGATCGAGTATTCCTCTTTGACCACGATGCCGGAGAAATTAGATTTGGTAATGGGACAAATGGTACACTTCCTGGTAGTAATGAACCAATTGCTGTATGGCTAGATGCAGAACAGTTATTTCCTTCTGCTACAGAAGATGCACATATAGCTCAGCTAGAATTCCCAACTAGTAGTAGTAAACACGACATAAAGATTAAGAGATATGGAAAGATTGCTCAGATAACTGAAACTATACCCAGAAAAGCTACAGTTATTCATTTGGCTAATAAGTATATTCAGTCAATCGTTCAAGTAGATCCGGATACCACTTTTACAGATGGAAATCAGCAAGATTTTGTTAACGGACGCGAAGAACTAACTCTTGATGGACATTGGTCTATCGATACCGAAGAAGGGATTATCTACTCATACAGTCCTACATCTAATAGTTCTGATATTACAATAACCTATACATATCAGCCTATTGCAGAACTTACTGAGGATGATTGGGAATGGGCCTCTTCTTCTCTGTTACGAGATAGTATTCTTATTCGGGAAAGCGGATGGAGAACTCTTTCTGTTCTTAACGAAGACATAACTCTTGAAACGAACAGTACAATTGTAGATTTAGAACATTTAGGGATAGTTAGAGGTACAGTTCTTCTTGCTCTTATTGGAGCAACTACAGCTACTAATCCTTTCATTAAAGAGGTCCCATATATAGACGGGAAAGAAGAACTTGGCTTAGTAGCTCTACAGACCACTCAGCAATTAGCTAGTCATACAGGCAGTGGTATAGAAGGATATTCTCTGGAAGAGGATATAACCACTAGTACCTCTTACGCAGTAGCTTTCTCAGAAAGTACTGTTTTCTCAGACCTGAAGACTAGTTATGGCAGTCTGGTTAACAATGGAGACTATTATACCGATAGAACAAATGGAATTGTTTACCTCTATTCAGATGTAGCAATTGCTGATCCAGGGAAAGTAACTTACTATTATACTAATCCGAGAAGTAGAGACAATGGTCTATATTCAATCAACTATAGACTAGGGGTCATTCATACTCAGAGGGTCATGGATAGTAGTTGGAGTCTATCTGCTCAATATGAATACACAGATTTTAGAGCAGAGTATAGAATTGCTAGGGTTCTAGATAAGGAGCACTATGAAGTAGATTTAACTAATAGACAAGTTAGAATCAAAGATGGAGAGATTCTTCAGGCTCTTCAAACCCCAAGGGCTATGATTAATACATTTACACCTTTCTATATAATTAATTACGACTATATAGAGGAAGTAAGAGAAGATATAGAAGGACTAAAAGACTACTATTCTCCCATAGTTAGGGACTATTCGATTAAAGCTCTAACCAAGAGTAGAATATTCTAATGATAGAAGATACCTATAGAAAATTCTTAACGAGCAACTATGTTAGTGACCAACTAGAAGCTGGAGAACTGCTATCAGCAGCTGATATTGAAACTACTGTCCTTGCTCTCATTAATGAGCTAGACCTCTCTATTCCTCAATTTGAGGCAAGTAACTATCATACAGTATATAGAGCTTCGTCTTCTGCTAATATGATGAATGGTACTGTCAGTGCCGTCAAGCAAGACCTCTCAGTTCTCTATAGAGATATGATTGCTCTTACCCGAACAGCTCTCATTGCTCATGAAAGATGGGACTTAGAATCATCTATTATCGAGAAACAGTTAATTGACTTAGAAGACAGAATTGAAAATCTTCTACTCTTAACTCAAGATACAGAAGGATACTTTGCCTTTCTTGTAGACAACTTTACAGACATGAGTCTCGTAGACCAGGACCAGACTACTGCCTCTGTAAATATAGATGCAGGAATAGTTACTATGGCCCCAGATTCAAATGGGTCTATTAGGCTCTTCCTAGAAAATCTAGCTCTTGCTGATGATCTATCTTTTAGAGTTAGAACTACAAAGAGCTATATAGGACGCACAGATACTACTAGAGGAGACCTTAAAAATATCTTCAAACAGTCTAATACAGCATGGTGGACATCTGTAAAGATGAAGGATGTGGGCCCTGTTACGTGTGAGCTAACAGTTAGATTGTCTACTAGCCCAGTAGATATCTCCAAGATTATCATAGACTTACATGAGAGTACTCAATCGGGGCCGGTAACAATTACTCCCCTTTACTCAGTAGATAATGTTTCCTATAGCCAATTACCAACTAATACATTCTCCCAACAAGTAAGGAAGAGTACTACATTCACATTCTCTGAGGTTTCTGCAAAGTGGGTTAAGTTTCTCTTGACTAAGATTGGTCCCGACCCAGTACCTGGAGAGAATACATACAACTATCAGTTTGGGTTCAAGTCTATCTCATTCTGGCAAGAGAGTTTTGATACTTCTGTTACACAGACCCTTGTCTCTCAGCCTTTATATGCCCTGGACACAGATGGTAATGTAGTAGACTTCGAGAAGGTTGTTCTAGATGCTTGTGATCGAGTAGAGACTAATACAGATATTCGTTACTATATTACGACATCAAATGTACCTACTGTCCCAATTAGTTCTTCTACGTTTTGGACTCCAGTCTCTCCAGTTGATGAAATAGAGCCTCTTTTCCCTCAGATTCTTAGCGTGGGAGAGACAACATCGTTTACCTATGGAGATACTGAAGATGAAGATACTGACGATGAAATAGTAAAGGTTTCATATGATGGAACAGGGACAACATATCTGAACCCAGCCAGTCCATTTACTCTTCTTTCAAATGACGGATTGGGAGGAATAATAAGCACTTCTACTGTAGCAGCTAATGATAGATACATCTTCCTGAACAACGAAGATAGAATCCTTAACTATCAAGTAGAGACTGATATAGAAATGGATATGAATAGTCTCAGGGTGTTTAGAAATGTAGGATACAAAGGCTTAACAGAAGTTCCTTCAGCCCTTGTCCGGGGTATTAGAAGAGGATGGGGATTCAATGACCCTTGGTACACTTGTGTAATATGGGTTAAGAACCCTAATGGCATATCTATAGACGTAGGAAGTTCTCCTATAGTCATAGATGGTATATCTTATACAGGGACCATAGGAAAGGATATTCTTACCGGTCAAACAGTAAACACTAAAGGATTACATACAGTTAGCGTTCACAAGAATAATTGGAAATATGTAACTGGAGATCTATCCAGTCTCTCAGATCTGAAAGGAGCTGATCCACTATATCCATTCAATCATAGACTTCTTATCGAGGGGTATAATTATTCTACCTCTTATCCTTCAAATGAAGAAAAGACCTACATAGGAGCAGACCTAATAGCAGAGACTCTAATGCAGCGCGTTAGTGTCTTTGATATACTTCATAACGTACAAGCAACAGACATAGAAAGATATGCTCTAGACTTAGATGCTCCAGATTCTCATTCTGGTGGGAATGATCCAGCTAGAGTCTTCCTAGTCAAATGTAACAGCTCTATGTCAGATTCCAAGAATGAGAGATTTGTGATAGACTTCAAATTGCAAAACCAAATGAGAAACTATTTGAGACTCAGAGCTGATATGACTACATTGAGTTCGGAAATCACTCCAGCAATTGATTCATATAAGATTAAGCTGGGCTAGGGAGTTACTAAGTGGGCGAAAAGATTGAAAATATCAATGTCCTGTTAGTTAAAAGGAACATGCCCAGTAAGGGCCCTACTTCTTCAAGTGCGATAAATGATACTATTTCAGAAGTATCACGAGACCTCTTAGAAATACAAGACCAGTGGAATAATAGACTCGTATCATTGGCTGCTGCTCTCCCAGATGGTTCTCCTACAAGCTCTGTAGATGCGTTTACAAATGGATTAGATGGAAGGAACCTTTACGTAGACCAGGATGCTACAACTGTCTATCATTCTACTTATTATGCTCCCGGGCCAGGAAGACCATCTACTGTTTATGAACAATTTGAAAGTATCTATACCAGTCTAACCGCACTCGAAGAAGAAATAGACAATCAAATCAATGGCTTAGCAAGGACTGCATCTCAAGTTTCAATAGCTGATAGAGCAAATCTCTATACAGCAACGAATGTTGAAACAGCTCTTGCAGAGGTTAGGGTAGCTGTAAATCTTCTTTCCACGAATATAACAGCTGTACTCACCACTCCATCTATAGACAATTATTATTCTATTGGTACATCTTCTTATCGCTGGAAAGAGGAATATCTAGGAGCTGGCGGATTACATCTTTATGTCCTAGCAGGGGAAGGTGGTGGGAGTATCAGGGACTACTCATTTCAAGTAGACACCAGTGGATACTTTCTACTCAAAGATAGTTCATCTACTACACTTAGAATTGAACCAACAACTGGCTCTCTAACCGCCTATCAAACTCTCGACCAATCAGAGGGAGTAGTTTCTGGATTAGCAATAAATTGTGATGTACAACAAAGCGGAGATGCTGCTTATCAGACCCTCCTTTTAGACATAACAGAGACCTCTACAGGAACCGGGAGTCATGAAGCCATCTCTATGCTTCTTGATTCTGTAAGCGGATTTTGTCTGAGGAGTAATGGTCAAGTTCGTCCTAGTGGTGGTACATCTGTAACTCCAGCATACTCTTTCTTAAATGTGGAAGGGGTTGGTGTTTACCTTGATACAGAAGACGACTTAGGGTTTGCTGTCAGTGGCATCGAGCCTGCTAAGATAGATGGATATGGTCTCATAGCTAATAATCTAGTTATTGGACCATCTTCAACTGGTTTCATTTCTGTAGATGCACATGTTTATCAGTCTATTCCTTCTACTCTAACTCCTTCTGGAGCTACTCAGACTATTGACTGGAATGATGGGAATATTCAGTTCTTAGATTTAGAGGATGCTTCAGGAGACGTAACAGTAACCCTTTCCAATCCACGGATTGGTGGTATCTATATCCTCAAAATCATTCAGGATAGTGCAGTAGCTAGAGATATTATATGGCCTGCTGAAGTTTTCTGGGCAGACGGAGGAGCAGCTCCAGTAATTACTACTACTGCTGATGCAGTAGATATGGTAACTATGATTTGGGATGGAACAAATTATTTAGCTGGTATCTCACAGGATTATCAATGATACACGCAGGACTTCTTTTAGCGGCGGGTAGTAGACCTACTTTTAAACTCTTTGGAAATAGTTCTCGTGGCGTAGATAACCTAAACCCTAATCTAACTATCAATGGAACTACTGTTACTCCCACTTTTAGATACAAAGGTGGAGATGCTGATGGAACAGATTGGGATGCTTGGACTCACGGAGAGACTCTTACCCTTCAAGCTGGTACGGTTCCTTCATACAATCAAGGTAGTCCTTTATTGGGTAGTAATGATGATTCGGTAAAGTTCAATGGGGGTGGGTATTATCAGGCAGCAGGCACTTCGTTTGGGAATTTAGGATTAAATGATTACGTAATAGAGTTCGTCTTTAAGTTCTCGGGTATTGCCCAGGAAAGAGTAATTTACAAACGAAGTACTCAAAGTGTTTTTGACGTTTACGTTGCATCAACTACCTCATTAGGAATTTATTATAAAGATAGCAGCGCAAATGTTGTTTCAACTGCTCCTTTTACAGGGCTTACTGCTGGTACTTGGTACCATATGCTCGTATTTACAAATAGAGATGAAAATTCTACAAATGGTTCCGTGTCGTATTTAAATGGCACACAAGCAGTAATTGCTAATCTATTCACACTTTCAGATACATTGAATAACACCAGTCTTCTCTCTATCGGAGCTAATACTGCTGGTGGGACTCCATATTCTAGTAACATAGCTTACCTTGCCCTTTGGCAACAATCTGACTGGCATCAAGCAGGAGCAGCAGGACCTACGGAATGGGCAGCAATAGCAAAAGAACGATTTAATCGACTAATAGGAATCTATCCTCAAGTAGCCCGGGGAACCGCAACACCAACTACACAAACTCGTGCGACCAATGCCTCTTTAGATCGGGTAGAAGATGACGGGAATAGATATATCTATAACGTAGGATCAGGCTGGATGAGAACAGTAAAGAGATTAGATAGCAATGGAGATAGTATTATAGGGTATCTTCCTGAGACAGCTGCAACCAATAAGGCTCTCCAATCAGACGGTTTTAGTGGAAGTCCTTGGGCTCTATTAGACGATGGGGATAGATTTGACGAACAATTAGTAGATGGAGACATGGAAGCAGCTGATACTAGTGCGTGGACTGCTGGTAATAGTGCTACTTTAACGAAGGAAAGTGGAACACCTCACGGGGGCTCTCTTTGTTTAAGGGTAGCTTACAATGGCGTAGCGGCACCTTCGGCTAATCAAAATATCGTTGTTACTGGCAATACATACCGAGTTACGGGATGGGCTAGAGGCGACGGAACTAGTGTCCCAGCTTTTGTTTGTGGAACAGTGTTATGGGCTGGGACGTCATCAACATCTTGGCAATCGTTTAATGTCTTATTTACCGCATCAACAATAACGGTAAAGCTGTATATGAATGGTGGAGTTTCCGGATATATTGAATTCGATGATGTAAGAGTATCTGAAATAACCGAGACTGCCCCAAATAAACAATTAGAAGCCATGTCGCTAGTGGCGGATAGTACTAATGGTGTTCATGGTATTTATCAAAGTATTACTCTTACAGCTGCAACTTGGTGTTTCTCTATATTTGCCAAAAAAGGGAACCAAGACTGGATAGCTCTCGCTGACGCGACAGTAGCTAATACATTATCCTATTTTAATATTAGTACTGGTGTTCTTGGAACAGTAGGATCTGCTGCTGATGCCTATATAGAAGACTGGGGAAATGGTTGGTGTAGATGTTGTATTGTCTTCACTGGAACTGCTGCAAGTCACAATATACAAATATATACAGCAGAAGCAGACGGAGATGCTATCTTCTCTGGAGACGGGGTAACAATTAATACCTACTTATGGGGAGCACAATGTGAAGTATAATGAATATTAAGTGTATTATTTATAGGGTAACTAGTAAAACCTCTGGCAAATCCTATGTAGGACAGACCAGGAAGAGGTTAGCAACAAGAAAAAGAACCCACTTTAAGTCTTCTAAAAGAGACAGGCGCAATAATAAATTCTATAATGCCATTAAAAAGTACGGTTTTGATGATTTTACTTGGGAAGTTCTTTATAAAGATATACCTTTAGAAGAGGTGGACTTAGCTGAAATCTGCGCTATCTATACTCACGATACATTCCATAGTGGATATAACTCTACCACTGGTGGAGAAAATGGATATGTCGTTTCTGATGAAACTAGAGTAAAACTTAGTAAATCTCAAAAGGGCAGGAAACCCTGGAATAGAGGTGTTCCGTGTTCCGAAGAAACAAAAAAGAAAATATCAGAAGCAAATACAGGACATATTTCCACAGAGGAAACTAGAAAGAAGCTATCTATAGCGAGCAGTGGAAGCAATAATCCGATGTATGGACGGACCGGGATAAATAGTCCTCATTTTGAAAAACCCAAGACCGAAGAACACAGAAAAAAGATATCAGATGCCAATAAAGGTAGAACTGTTTCTCAAGAAACAAGAATGAAGTTATCCATAGCCAATAAAGGAAAAAAGGTTCCACAAGAAAGAATAGAAAGAATAAGACTATCCTTGATTGGCAGAGTATTTAGCAATGAACATAAATCTAGGATAGGAAATAAACATAGAGGAAAAGTTCTATCTGTTAAGACTAGGGATAAACTTTCTGCTTCTCTAGGCGGCAAAATGTTTAGTGTTTACCGAGATGGTCAACTAGTCGGTCAATGGCAAAACGCTACACAGTGCGCAAGAGACCTAGGTGACGTTACGCAACAAATGATTTCTAAGTGTTTACATAAAAAAGGGAATAGCAAAAAATATATATTTTCTTTTTGTGAGGAGAAATAAATGGCAGACTATATGTCCTCCTATATCCCAACGACTACTGCACAGGCTACTCGTAATGCTGATGTTCTAACCTATAAAGGGGATGATGGAAATCTTGGCGGGGTAGGTAGTGAATTAAGAGGGACTGTGGTTTGTGATGTATTATTAGGAGACTACAATAATGTAGTAAGTAAATGTGCCGTTAGTTTATCTGATGGTGGTGCTGGTGGTGACAGAATGAATTTTTATGCTGCAATAGCCGCAGGAGATGTCGGATATATAGAGACAAATGCCGCCGTTGGTAATGCTGGTGCTGTTATTGGAACTACAGATATAGCAGACGGAACGATACATTCAGTTAGAACAACTTGGCAAGTTGATAACGAGAATTTATATATCGACGGTACATCAGAAGGCACACCTGATACTGACTGTGGAATACCAGATGATTTGGATCAGATAGATATCGGGATGCATCAAGGTAATATTCTTCAACTAAACGGTGTCATCAGTGACGTAAAAATATATCGCAAGCCAATATTGAAATGAGATTATTTTTTACCGAGGGTGTAAGTACATGAAACTAATAGATTTGTTCTTTACAGTAAAGCCTTCAGAAGCTCAATTAGAATTATGTCATTCTATTGTTTGTGTAGATTTACCCAGTTATAGCTATTGGCACGCACTGGTAGAAGAGAAGAATCTTGATAAGATAACAGGGTGTCTTTCTTGGGAAGACCTAGTGGAGAATCCCAGATTGACTATAGATGGAAAAGAAGCTTATCTTAAACAGGTAGATGATACAGAACCCTGGCACATTTTCTGGGGAAGAGATAGAACAGTATTAGAAACGACAAAGGTTAAGGATGGAAAGATAGTAACAGTAGAAGCAATAGAACAGGAAACAGTAAAAGGAGTGGGTAAATAATGGCAGACGTATACAATATTGTTAATCGAGCAATACCTCCGAATCTAAGGAGTGTTGTATTCTCCCAAGTAGATACTACTTCTGGCATTCTCCTCGTCGAAAAGAGTTTAGGACATCCTGCCAAAAACGTTTATATTACCGCAACCAATGCAATGAGAGTCCGTTTTAATGTCTATGAGACTGTTTACCCAATGCGGAAAGACCCATCTATTCCTTATTCTGACGGAATGCCTCTTCTTGTTTCAGGAATTCAATATCACGATACCTCTGTATCTGGTTTTGTGATTGCAGCCTCATCTACTTATGACAATAATGGAGAATTCCCTATTAGAGACATTGAGATTCAGTCTGCGGACGGTGATTTTGAAATCTATCTTACCTAATGGTAGAGATTCTAGCACTCGGTGGACTATTTCTACTTACTTCTGGAGTAGCAGTTTACATGATGATACGTAGCAATAAGACAGAGGTAGTAGTTAAGCTCGATGAAGAAGTACTAGAAAAAGTAACCTCTAAGATAGTAGAATCATTAGAGAGAGCCTTAAAAGGACTAGCGTTGAGAACTCAAACATCTCATATGACTCAACAAACAGAAGATGAAATATTACTAGATGAGAGTATTATTCCTATAGATGTCAATATTAGTGACATAACAGAATCTAGTATTAAACAGCAAATAACAGAAGAACTAGATAATTCCCTTGACAAAGATAGGTCTAAACTGGCACAAATGTTAGGTAAAAAGAAATGATAGGCTTGGATGTTGGTACGAGTTATCTAGTTACTGCTGTTGAGACAGATAGTGGTATATCCTATACCGAGTTTAGAGATGCGTTCTATCGAATGAAACCAAGCTCTCCTATTGCTGCAAAAATGATGGAGAAAGGTCTATCTCAGATTGCTCATTTTAAAGATATAGATGGGTCATTCGTAATTGTAGGACAAGACGCCATTGAGAAGGCCGTAGAGCGTAATCAATCAGTTCAAAGACCTTTATTTAGGGGAGTTATTAGTCCTCGCGAGCCAGATGCACGTAGAGTTCTCAAATTTATTCTCTCTCAATTAGTAGGTAAACCAGATATTCCTGGTACTAAGCTTATTTATTCAGTTCCTGGAGAACCAGTAGATCAATCTAGCGAGGAATTCAATACAGGTTATCATGAGGATTGTCTACGAAAGGATCTCTCTGAGCTGGGATGGGACGCTAAGCCTCTAAATGAGGCAGAAGCTATTTGTTATTCAGAGTTAGCAGATGAAGACTATACGGGGGTCTCCTGCAGCATGGGCGCTGGGATGGCAAATGTTTGTGTAATGTCTGTAGGTGAAGCAATACTCAAGTTCGCTACCACACGTTCGGGTGACTGGTTAGATCGTATGGCTGCTCAATCCACCGGACAACCAGACAGTGTTATCCAGGTAGAGAAGGAACAAAGTAAATTTAAAATTGGGGAAGATAATTCTAACCCTATTTTATCAGCAGTTTCAGCCTACTACCTGAGACTCATTGACTATACAGTTGCTCAACTAGCTCATCATCTTAAGAAATCTCCGGACCTTCCTAAGTTTTCTAGTCCACCATCTATTGTTCTTAGCGGGGGGACATCACTAGCAGATGGCTTTCTGGAAGCTTTTATAGTAAGCTTAAATAGATCTGATATTCCTATTCAGGTCGGAAAGGTAAGACTGGCTTCTAACCAGCTATATAGTGTTGCTCGTGGTTGCCTCTTAGCCAGCAGCTTAATCTAATGAAACTAAATTGTAGACTGGATAATAACGGGATTGCTCGTATGGTCCCCTATAAACCTTTTGTTCCAACAGAAGCAAAGAAGAATGCTAGAACTTCGCTTTATCGTCTCAATCAATTAATGAAAACAAAGAGACCCCATATAGCAATTCAAAGAGGTGAGGGTATTGGAGATGTACTAACTACTACTCCTACAATTAGAGCTATCAGAAAACTCTTTCACAATGAATGTAAGATAACCTATGTAACAAACACACATTATCTAGACGGAGCCCTAGAAAAAGTTCTCAGATATAACCCAGATATTGATGAAGTAATAGAGAGGGATATGTATACGGGGCAAGATAGTGATATCTTAATCAATCTACATTGTCCTTGTGTAGCTCATGAACAACCTAAATGTACTCCAGTTAGTAGGATAGACTTGTTTGCTAAAAGTGTAGGAATAGTTCTAAAAGACCATCAACTGAGATATTATATCCACCCGAAAGAATTAGAAAGAGAAAGAGATTTCTTTAACACTGTTCAAAATCCTACTATCTTTGTACAGCCATTTGCTAGTAATCAGAGACGATCTGTTACTCACCCCGTTCTAAAAGAATCACTCAAGATTCTATACAGAGATTACGGGGTATGCAGTGTTATAGTTACACATAGTAAGGACTGGAGAAGTGACACCATGTGGGATAATCTCCCAGGTAGTATGCTCTTTCATAACGCGGATATTAGACGTTGTGCAGCTCTAATGGCTCATTGCAATATGGTCCTTTGCCCAGATAGCTCTATCCTACATTTAGCAGCAGCTCTAAATATACCTACAGTTGGTATCTTTGGTCCAACAGACCCTAAGGCTCGAATCAATCATTATCCTCAGGCAGTTGAGATTTGGGGAGGAGAGGGGCTAAACCCCTGCCCCTGTTTTTATAGTGAGTGCTCCATTGGTGAAATGTGTTGGCAAATGATAACTCCAGGAAGAGTAGTTAGTAAGTGTCTGGAGCATCTCCACAATACTTCCAAGGTCAACTTAGAAGACCTTCCTATATGTAAAGAAGAGAACACTGGTGAGTTCTCTATTTTTGTTTGAAAGGACTGATAGTGAATAGTTTAAAAGGGAAGAGGATTTGTTGTTGGGCTGATTCCGCTATTGCGCAGACAGGTTTTGGGACCGTTAGCAGGCATATCCTGCGAGAGTTCCATAATGCTGGAATGAAGATTCATCACTTAGCAATAAACTTTCATGGAGACTTCTGTAGTCAAGAAGATGTTCCTTGGCAGCAACAACCTGCAAGACTGAGAGATCCAAGAGACCCTCACGGTATAGGCATGTTTCTACAAGCTGTAGCTACAGGTCAATATGACTACATCTGGATATGTAATGACCTCTATGTAGGAGCACAAGCAGCTTCTGATTATAGAAGGATAATAAACGAGTTATCTAACCAGGGTCAAAAAGTCCCTATCCTTCTATTCTATTATCCAGTAGATTGTAGAGTCCCTAAGGATAGTGGAGCCCTTCTTTCTATGGTAGACATACCAGTCTGCTATAACCAATATGGGTATAAAGAGACAGTTAAAACTTTTCCCCATTTAAAACATAGACTAAAAATTATTCCTCATGGGACAGATACATCAGTCTTTTACCCCCTTTCAAAAGAAGAGAGGCAAGAGATTAGAAAGCATGTTCTACATGTAGGGGATGAGACCACAGTAATTATCCAGGTGAATAGAAACAATGCTCGGAAGGATATTCCTTATTCTTTCCTTGCTTTTAAGAAGTTCAGAGAACTAATCCCTAATAGTATCTATTATGCTCACATGGCTACAAACGACCAAGGAGGAGACCTATTGCCAGCTCTTGAACATTTAGGACTCTCAACGACAGAAGACGTTCTCTTCCCAAGTAACTTTAATACTAAGACACCTGTGCCAGTAGAAGCTCTCAATCAGCTCTATAATATGGGAGATATGTTTCTAACTTGTCATCTAGGTGAAGGGCACGGGTTGAGTTCCACTGAATCTATGGCAGCTGGAGTTCCAGTAGTAGTTCCCAATAACACTAGTTCTCCAGAGATAGTAGGGCTTGATGGAGAGAGGGGTTATGTCTATCCTTGCCACGATGAGAAATATATAGACCCCTCAGGATATAGAAAAAAGGGGTTAGTACCTGATATAGTAGCAGCTATGATAAGATGTTACGAAGCTCCTGCTAGCAAAAAAGAAAGACTTATCTCTCGGGCTAGAGAATGGACAATAGCACATGACTGGAAGAAGATTACTCCTCAATGGATTACTCTTCTTCAGCAAGCAAAAGGTAGAGAGAGACAAGTAGCAGCACAGGAGATATAAGTGAAGGTTTGTTACATTGGCCCTATAGCAGATAGTTCAGGATATTCAGCTGCTGCCAGGAATAATATCGCAGCTCTTCATAGAGTAGGAGTTCCTATCAGTGTTGTTCCTATTAGCTTTGAACCCAAGAAGGCTGATACTGGCAAATGGGGTAAGATTTGTGAGAGTCTAAAAGGAAATTCTGCAGGTTGTAATATTCAAATCATTCATGCTACTCCTCCAAACTTTTCTAAGCATATAGATAAGAGTAAATACAACATTGGCTATGTAGCTTGGGAAACAAGTCTTCTCCCCCCAAACTGGAAGGACTGGATTAATCAGCTCAATGAAGTCTGGGTCCCAAGTACCTATAATGTAAAGGTATTTAGAGATAGTGGAGTTAATATTCCTGTTACTTGTATCCCTCATACCTTTGGTCCTCTCGAAGAGGAAGGTCTCAACAACGAGGCTAAATGTATCCAGGATATAGGTTCAGATAGTTTTCTATTCTATAACATTTTCCAATGGTTGGAGAGAAAAAATCCATTAGCTCTTCTCAAAGCCTATCTAACTGAATTTAGAGCTGATGAAAAGGTATGTCTTCTAATGAAGACATTTAGACTTCTTCCTGGCGCTGCACAAGATTCTGACATCATCAAGACTCAAGTTCAGACTCTCAAGAGTAGAATGTATCTTCCTAGCTATCCAAGAGTTCTCCTAGTTTCTTCTCTTCTCTCGATGGCTGATATAAATGCTATCCATAAACGAGGAGACTGTCTCATCTCTCTCAACCGATGTGAAGGTTTTGGCATTCCTCTGATTGAAGCAATGAGAGCTGGAAATCCAGTGATAGCTACTAATTATGGAGGTCCAGAGGATTTTCTAGAAGTAGCTAATCAATATCCAGTGAACTATCAACTCACTCCTGTATGTGGTATGCCCTGGAACATGTATCAGGCTAATCAAATTTGGGCTGATCCAGATATCATCCATGCAAGAGGATTAATGAGAAAGGTATTTCAGAACAGAGAGGAAGCAATTAAGAGAGGTAATATAGGTAGAGAATGGGTTAAAGAGAATCTTTCTCATGAGAAGATTGGAACTCTAATGAGAGAGAGATTAGCTCAGATTGTAGAGGCTTAAATGACAGCACTAGCGTTTTTCATGAAAAATGAGGAGCATTGCCTAGAACATATGTTGGGCTCTGTTATTGAATGGGTAGAGGAAATCGTAGCCGTTGATACTGGTTCCACTGACAGGAGCATTGAAATTGCCAGAGACTTTGGCGCTAGAGTCTACCAGGTAGGGTTTACAGACTTTGGGAAGATTAGAACTCTCACAGGTCATCTAGTACGTTCTGAGTGGATTCTGATGTTAGACTGTGATGAGAGTTTATCTAATCCTCATTTACTAGCTGGACTAATCAGACAAAATAAGGCTGAAGCATACGGCCTCCCTAGAAAAAGGTGGTTAGACCTAGAGATGACCCAGCAAACGGAAGTAGAAGCCTATCCAGACTGGCAGGTGAGACTCTATAGAAATAGACCAGACTATGTCTGGAGAAGAGAACTACACGAATATTTTGATGGAGCAGAAGTCCATAATATGAACTGTGGAATAACTATTAACCACTTTCAAGATGTCTTTAAGGACGCAGAGAGAAACCGTATTAGATATAAGCTCTACCAAGAGTTATCAAAGAAAGCTAAGGTTAGTATCGATGGCGGAAAACCAATAGAGAAAGAAGAAAGCAATGAATGTATGCATTTGCCTGATATCATTTAACAGACCAAACTATCTGAAACAAACTCTAGAAGCTCTAGCTAAGAATACAGTACAATTAGATACATATTTAGTTCAGGACGGAGCTGTCAATAAATTCTCTGGGCGCCAATGTTGTTTAGAAGATGATATCTACAAATGCGTAGACCATTTCTATAATTTCTTTCCCCACGGAGTTAGCTTAGCTAGTAATCAAAATGTAGGGATGGCTCTCCAATATGACCGCGCAGAAGAATGGTGCTTTAAATTTAATAACTATGAAGCAGTTATCTTTATTGAAGATGACTTTGTTCCTGGCCCGCAATACATAGAAATCCTTCTTGAGATCTATAAGAAGACTAAGAATATCAAAGAGATAGGAACTATTACAGCCTATGGTCCTGATAGATTCATGATGAAAGAAGAACAAGTCGTAAATGAATTTAGCTTAGAGATTGCCACTCCAAGCTGGGGATATCTCCTTTCTCGAAACCGCTGGAAGGAGAGACAACCTTTTTATCAATCCTATTTAGACCTAGTAAAGAATGTAGACTATAGAGAGAGACCACAAGAGGATATAATTAGATGGCTCAAAGGTAATAGGTTTAATATGGAATGCTCTTCTCAGGATGCAGCTCACTCGGTAGCAATGGTCCTTGCAGGACAGGTGAAACTAGGGACTTCTACCAGAAACGCATACTATATTGGCAGAGATGGAATACATATGGACCCAATTGAATTTGACAATGGGTACTATGGAAAGGACCATATGTGGAAATACAACTCACTCGATTTTATTGTTCCGAGTCAGGAATGGCTAG
>Ga0180008_1000118_pt1 | contig 81267 bp, 69 predicted proteins | sample MM_PW_MetaG_FD_121121 | JGI IMG/M metagenome (GOLD analysis project Ga0180008, IMG submission 121121) | Groundwater microbial communities from the Aspo Hard Rock Laboratory (HRL) deep subsurface site, Sweden - MM_PW_MetaG | ecosystem: Environmental > Aquatic > Deep subsurface > Groundwater... | reverse complement strand
GCTGGTCAGCCATGACCCCATGCCGAGAGCGCCATGAGGGCCGAGGTGCGCCCGCAGAGTCCCCAAATGGGGTTTTGCAGGGCGCCTGCGGCCACTGCGGGCCTTGTCACGTCCTGCCTGCGTCCTCAAAACCCTCTGACTTGGCACTTGTGGGTCACTTCGCGCCGGATCGCCGCGAAGAACGGGTTACGCGAAGTGCCCATTTGCAGCATAGTCCTCCGAAAAGTCGTCCAAATACCTGTCCCAACTGGCGAGTCCGAACATGGGAGACAGGTAGTCGTACAGCGCCAAGTATTCGGAGGTCCAGAACATGTCGAAGTCCCATGACACGTTGACACCAAACACGTCCATGTAGTACTGATCCATGTACTCCAAGCCAAGGCCGCCCGGATATGAGTCCATGAGATCGTCATAGGCGTTATTGCACAAATACATGACCGTGTTGGCGTAGATGTCGGTCAGGGTGGCATCTGTCAAGTAGTTCGCAATGAAAAGCGACCAAACCCTGCGGCAGTTAGTGCCCTGTCGGCAAAATCAACGCAGTTGTTGCAAAACGCCGCATAGGCATTGTTGCCTGCGTCCGCCGCTTGAGCGAAGGCCAGCACCGCGTTGTACTGGGCTTGTGTGAGTGTGATTTCGTGAAAGCTGTACGCAGAGGGATTCTTGGAAATCCGATCACTTGTCCGATCCGTTTCGATCTGAACGCCTACACTTGGGCTCAGATTGGCTCCATAGGTGACTTTGGAGCCATCGCCGGCCACCAAAGTGATGTTGACGTGGCCCGTCGGGCCATCGGTAAATTGATTGATCAGCAGGGCTGGCATGTCACGTCCTCATCAGTAGGTAAGCACGAAGGTATCGGAGTCAGCTTCTTTCAACTTGCCGGGTCGACGCCGCGCCAATTCTCGGGCGATGTCTTTGGCCGCAGGTGGGCTCAAAGCTAGCCCTGGCGCATGAAGGTCGCCTATTCCATAGGTGGTCGCATACTTGTCCGGCCCGAAAAGGAACTTTGACGGATGCGCGATGGCAGCCATCATTGCGTTGCACAACATCTCATCGGAGCGGATGAACTCGGCAATCTGAAAAGCGACGCAATGGCCGTTTTTGCCGCAGTACGGTGGGCTGTAAACCACTTTCCATGCCTTGCACCGCAAAGCCAGCCACTCAGCGCGATCATTGCCACATAGCGGCATTTCAGAGAAACGGGTGTGACTCCACGGATCGAATGTTTTGCCAGTTTGCAAATTGAGCTGGCTATGCAAATAGGTGGTGTAGTCGGCGCCCGTCAACTGGATTGAGAGGCTGTTCGTCATCGCATCCTTGTAGCCCATGGCCAAATCGAATGGATCAATGATCCACGCATGAATTGACAGTGGCATCAGCGCCATCAGGCTGCCTATGAAACTTGAAAGGATCGCGATGATCCGCTTTTGCTTCTGAATTTTCATTTGCAAAATCTCCAGAAAATCTGCACAAGCGAGTACCACCGACGTTGAGCGGTCAAAGAGCCGTCAAGTGCGGAGGCTCGTCCATTTTGTTCAATACAGATTGACGACAGCCGTCGGCCTGCCACTCGCCCGCAACTCCACTCGTTTCAGATGCGTGGGCCGTGCCGTGCGCGCAGGTGAACACCCCAAAAGGTGCCTGGCCCGTTGTGGGTCATAGCTGAAACCAGTCCAAACCTCAGCGCCCTCTTGTGGGATGTTCTCGCAAAGCCTGTTGACCGATCGAACAATGCTCTGCCACAGCGTTGGGTCGTCCATCACTGACGGATGAAACTCCATGGACACGCATCCAGACCAATTACTGCAAGCAGCGTCACGGCCGGAATAGGCCACTGAACACACACCCCCACCTAACATCTCTGGAGTGATTTCCCTTAGCTGTGTCGCCTGACACAAAGGCACGTCGTAGTTGACTGGACGCTCAATGACGCGCCGCTTCAACCAAACGTCAGCAGTCCACTTTTCTTTGACAAGCGCATATGCAATTCCATCTTTCGCAGCCCCGGTCAAAGCACCAGGGTCTTTCATGAGTGCCGCCGATGGTGCATTGCATGCAGCCATGGCCAAACACAGCCCAGCACTGGTAGTGCATCTGCTGATTAAAGGCATCTTCTTCCCTATTGGAGTTGACTTGATGCACCACTGTCGCGTAGTCGGTCAACTCAGCCAATAGGACACTTGTTCTATTCAGCGCCAGGACTCGGTACATTCAGTGCCTCGCTGAGCGCGAGAGCGACGGCCTCTGCTCGAGTTGCCACACCCAACTTGGAATACAACTTGACCAGTTGGTTGCGAATGGTGGCAGGGCTGCGCTGCCTCAGGCTGGCCATTTCTTCATTTGTTCGGCCTGCAGCCAGCCATCTGAGCAGATCGCGCTCGATGAACGTCAGTCTCTGGGTCTTGTTGTGGTTCAGGGCGATGTCGCTCCGGGTTGCCTGAAAGAGCGCAACATGCAGCAACGGGGTCATGATCCTCAGCCGGTGTGCAAGCAGATCGCCTTCAGGCTCAATCGCTACATTCGCGAAGCTGAAGTACGACCCCATGCGGCTGGTCAGATCGGGCAGGCCATGCAAGGCGAGACGGCCCATGCCGATCAGCGTGGACTCAACGATCTCTCGCTCCGACATCAGATGACGGTCACGCACGGTGCAAGCGATCACCGGCGAACGGGTGTGCAGCCAACGTTGCAGCAAGGGCCGCTCGCGGATGTTGATGGGCTGGGTGACCTGCGCCAAGGCCCAATCGGGGTAATTCACCGCGATGTGATGGTGCACGGTGAGGTGATCGAAATGCAGTTGCCCGATGACCGCCAACATGAAACCGTGAGGCACAAGCGGCACGACATGGTCGAGCACCAAACTTTGGAACGACACTTTGTCGGTGACGCCAACCGCTGCTTCGGCAAAGTTCGAAAAGCACAGCGCGTGCTCGGCGGTCATTTGCATGACGACTCCCCGCTTTTTGAATACCGTCAAGCGTACGAGCACTCACGCACGTGCGCCGACATTCAACGGATCGCCCTCACCGAATTTGCAACCAATTGCATCGCTGCATGGTTGACGGCTATATCTCGTCCCGCGTGGCCAGCAACACGGCCGCCAGGATCAGGCCACCGCCCATCAGCACCGCAGGCCGCAGCGCCTCACCGCCGAACCAAACGGCCGAACCCGCCGCGAAGACGATCTCCGACAGCATCACCACCGAGGTGACCTGCACCGGGATCTGCGAGGCACCGTACTGCATCGCCAGGTTGGACGCGAAAAAGGCCACGCCCATGCCGGCGGCCAGCAAGGCCCAATCCCAGGAGAAAACCGGCCAGCCCGGCACCACCCCTTGCGCCGACAACGCCAAGCCCAGCAAGCCGGGCAGGCAAACGCCGCCCGAGAACATCGCCAGGGCACGTTCGGCCGAGCTGTGGCTGGCAGCGCGACGCAGCAGCACGTTGATCAGCGCAAAGCCGAAGCCACCCGCCAGCCCCAGCCAGTCGGCCAGGCCATTGAAGCGAGGCCAGCCGCCATCGACCGGGCGCAGCACCAGCAGCGCGCCGCCGAGGGCCAGGGCCACACGCACAGCCGCCTTGGCCGTGATGCGCTCGCCGAGCAACCACCACGCCAGGCCCACGGCCCACAGCGGCATCAGGTAGAACAGCAGCACCACGCGCACCACCTCGCCGGTGGCCACGCCCCAATTGAAGGCCGCGTTGGTGAAACCCGTGGCCAGCGCCAGCATCCACAAACCGGGTGAACGCAACACGACGGGCCAGGCCTCGCGTCGGGCCAGGCCGATGGCGAGCACGCCCAGGGCGAAAAACAGCAGGGTCGCCCACAGCGGGTGCAAGCCCATGTCCTGCAGGCGGCGCAAGGGCCACCAGGACAGCCCCCACACGAAGGCGTTGAACAACAAACCCAGGTACGGCATCGGGATCAGGGGTCAGCGGCGCTCGATCACCATGGGCTGGAGCTGCAGCGCTTGCCGCACCTGCATGGCGGCCTGCTGTGCCTCGTGCTTCGATGCATAAGGCCCCGCCTGCAGCTTGTAGTGCGGCGACTCGTGGAAAACCGCCAGCAAGGGCAGCAGGCCCGAGAGCTGGTCGGCGATGCGCTGCTGCAGCTTGTCGACGCCATCGCGGCGGCTCAGGGCAGCCAGCTGCACCCAGAAGCCTCGGGCGGCGGGGGTGTGGGCACGGGCCGTGGGCGCCGTCAACGACGAGTCCCCGAAGGGCGCGGTGCTTTCGGTGTTCAGTGGCGAGGCAAAGGGCGTGGCTCGCGCGGGGCTCTCTGGTGGCACTGGCGCCGCCGCCAAACGCGTGGGGTCGGGATCAAGCACCGTGCCACGCTGCCAGGCCCCGCTGCGGATCTCATCGAAGGTCAGCCGAGCGATCTCGACCTGCCCCACACCGGCTGCGGCGATGTCGAGCTTGATGGCTGCGGCATAGCTCAGGTCGATCACCCGGCCAGAAATGAAGGGCCCGCGGTCGTTGACCCGCACGATCACTTCCTTGCCATTGCGCACGTTGCGCACGCGCACGTAACTGGGGATGGGCAAGGTCTTGTGCGCCGCCGTCAGCCCGTACATGCTGTAGAGCTCACCGCTGGCGGTGCGCCGGCCGTGGAACTTGTTGCCGTACCAGGAGGCCCCACCCTTCTCGCTCCACTCGACATCGCCCCGCAAAGGCTCGTACGACTGCCCCAGCACCACATAAGGTTTGTTGGGTCCGCCCTGCCTGATGGGCTCGATCTGGGGCACCACATCGGGCAAGTCTGCCAGGTTGGGCGGCACGCTCAAGGGCGGGCCATCGCGTTGCGGAGAAGACCCCGGCAATGGCGCCGGAGGCTTCGGCCCCGAAGCGCACCCCGACACCAGCAGGGCCAGCGCCCCACACGCCAGTGCCAGCCCACCGCCCCAACCGGCGCGTGGGCAGCGGCGAGAGAAAGGGGTGGAAGCCATCGAGGCGATGGGGCGTGGGCCTGCGGTTTGCATGGACCGCACCATAACCGATCCTCGCGGCACAATGTGCCCCTTCCTGAAACCGACCGTGACCCCGCCATGTCCACCAAGCCCCGCACCGACTTCGACCACGCTTTCGAGCGTGGCATGCGCAACCGCCGTGCCGCCCTGGGAGACGCCTGGGTCGACAAGTCGGTGGCCAAGGCCAACGCTTTCAACGCCGAGTTCCAGCACTTCATCACCGACTACGCCTGGCACGGCGTGTGGGGCCGCCCCGGCCTGGACTGGAAGACCCGCCGCATCATCGTGATGGCGGTGACCGCCTCGCTGGGCCGCTGGGACGAATTCGAGATCCACATGCGCGGCTCGCTCACCCCAGGCAACGCCCACACCTTGAGCGTCGACGAGGTGCGCGAGGCCCTCATCCAGATCGCCATCTATGCTGGCGTGCCGGCTGCCAACACCGGCTTTGCCAAGGCCCTGGGCATCATGCGCGAGCTCGGCATCGAGCCCCCTGCCCGCCCGGCCGACGACGCCTGGCACCCGGGCGTGGGCCGTTCGGTGTTCACGCAGACGCGCCCCAAGCTGCACGCCACCCTCCGCGAGCCCCGCAGCGGCGAGTACACGCACACCGTGGTGCTCAGCCACGCGCTGGGGCAAGACGGCTCGATGTGGGACCAGGTGGCCAACGAGCTGGCGCGCACCTGCCGTGTCATCTGCCCGGACACGCGCGGCCACGGCCGCTCGCAAATCCCCGCCGAGCCGCTGACGCTGACCGAACTCGCCGCCGACGCCGCCCGCCTGATCGATGAACTCGCCGGTGAGCCCGTGGTCTGGGTCGGCCTGTCCATGGGTGGCCTCATCGGCCAGGAGCTGGCGCTGCGCCACCCCGACAAGGTCAAGGGCCTGGTGCTGGCCAACACCACCTCGGGCTACACCCCGGCGGGCCGCGAAGCCATCGCCGAGCGCATCGCCACCATCGACGCACATGGCCTGCAAGCGATTTCGACCGGCGCCATGCACCGCTTCTTCAGCGAGGCCTTCCGCACGCAACAGGCGGCCGCCGTGTCGCGTCACCAGCGCCTGCTCGAGGCCACCGACCCCGAGGGCTACACCGCCTGCGCCGCCGCCATCTGCGAGGCCGACTTCAGCGGCAAGCTGCACAAGGTTCGCGTGCCATCGCTGGTGATTTCCGGCAGCCTCGACGAAAGCCTGCCGCCGGACACCGCCATCGCCTTGGCCCGCGCCATCACCGGCGCGCAACTGGTCACGCTGCAAGGCTGTGCGCACCTGAGCGCCGTGGAGCAACCACTGGCCTTCGCCGAAGTGGTCGGCGAGTTTGTCGCGGGGCTGTGAGCCGGTGCCGATGCCCGACCTGCCCACGCGCCACCTCGAGCCCCCACAAACGTGAGCGCCGCACCCACCATGAACCCGGCCCAGATGGCCGCGGTTCAGCACCTCGATTCGCCCTGCCTCGTGCTGGCCGGTGCTGGCTCGGGCAAGACGCGCGTGATCACGCACAAGATCGCGCGCCTGCTGCAACCCGGTGACGGCGCCGACCTGGCGCCATCGCAGATCGGCGCCATCACCTTCACCAACAAGGCCGCCGCCGAAATGCGCGAGCGGGTCAAAGCGCTCATCGGCCCCAAGGCCGCTGGCAAGCTGCTGGTGTGCACCTTCCACTCGCTGGGCGTGCGCCTGCTGCGCGAGGACGGTGAAGCCCTGGGCCTCAAACCCAAGTTCTCCATCCTCGACAGCGACGACGTGCTCAGCATCCTGCGCGATGCCGGCGCCACCACCGACGCGAAACTGGCGCGCAGCTGGCAGTGGCAGATCAGCCTGTGGAAGAACCAGGGCATCAGCAGCGGTCATGCGCTGTCCGACGCTGGCAGCGACGACGAGATCCTCGCGGCCAAGGTGATGAAGCTGTACGAGGAGCGCCTGCTGGCCTACCAGGCCGTGGACTTCGACGACCTCATCGGCCTGCCACTCAAGCTGCTGTCACAACACCCCCATGTGGCTCAGAAGTGGCAGCGCCAACTGCGTCACGTGCTGGTCGACGAGTACCAGGACACCAACGCCACCCAGTACGAGCTGCTCAAGCTGCTGGTCGGCCCCGAAGGCATCTTCACCGCCGTGGGCGACGACGACCAGTCCATCTACGGCTGGCGCGGCGCCACGCTCGACAACCTCAAGCGCTTGCCGCAGGACTACCCCAACCTCAAGGTGATCCCGCTGGAGCAGAACTACCGCTCCACCAGCGCCATCCTGCGCGCGGCCAACAACGTCATCCAGCTCAACCCCAAGCTCTTCCCCAAGACGCTGTGGTCGGACCTGGGCGAAGGCGAGCCAGTCAAAGTGGTCGAGTGCGACAACGAAGAGCACGAGGCCGAACGCGCTGTGGCCCGCATCCAGGCCATCCGCGGCGGCATGCTCAGCAACACGCAACCGGCCGACTGGAACCAGTTCGCCATCCTCTACCGCGCCAACCACCAGGCACGCCCGATCGAACAGGCCCTGCGCCGCGCCAACATCCCCTACAAGGTCTCGGGCGGGCAGAGCTTCTTCGATCGCGCCGAGATCAAGGACCTGTGCGCCTGGCTGCGCCTGCTGCTCAACAACGACGATGACCCGGCTTTTTTGCGCGCGGTGACCACACCCAAACGCGGCATCGGCCACCAGACGCTGGCGGCCCTGGGCGAGTTCGCGGGCAAGTGGAAGGTCAGCCTGTTCGAGGCCTTGTTCTCCGATTCGCTGAGCACCGTGCTCAGCCAGCGCGCGCTCGACGGCCTGCACGAGTTCGGCCGCTACATCAACGACTTCGAATACAAGGCCCGCCAGACCTACGGAGGCGAAGGCGCCAAGGAGCTGCTGCTCGAATGGCTCAAAGACATCGGCTACGAGCAGCACCTCTACGACAACGAAGAAAACGAAAAGGTGGCCCAGGCCCGCTGGACCAACGTGCTCGACTTCATCGACTGGGTGGCCAAGCGCTGCGGTGGCGACATCGAGGCCGATGGCGGCATGACCACGGAGAGCGAACGCCGCAGCGTGATCGAGGTGGCGCAGACCATCGCGCTGATCACCTCGCTGGCCGAGCGCGAAACCGATCAGAACGCCGTGGTGCTGTCGACCCTGCACGCCTCGAAAGGCCTGGAGTGGCCGCACGTGGTGCTGGCTGGCACCAATGAAGGCATCCTGCCCTTCTGCCGCGACGAAGAGGACATGACGCCGCAGCAGGTGGAAGAGGAACGCCGCCTCATGTACGTGGGCATCACGCGCGCACGGCTGAGCCTGAGCGTGAGCGTGCTCAAGCGCCGCAAGAAGGGCCGCGACTATGTGCAGGCCACGCCCAGCCGTTTCGTGGCCGAGATGAAGCTCGGCGAAGGCGGGCCAAAAGAAGACCCACGAGAGAAGCTGCGGCGGCTGCGCGAAGAAATGGCAGCGAAAGCGCGCAACGCGCCGCCGCCAGGCGGCGCTTGAACCAGCTCGCGGGCGACGTTTCGAATCGGCAGCACCAAGTGCCGGGAAGAGCGCCGGAAGAAGCGTTGGACAAAGCGCCAGACAAAAAAAACCCGAGCGCCGCAAGCGGCCTCGGGTTCTGAAATGTCACCCTGAACGAGGTGAGTGGAGAGAAAAAACGAAACAAGCCCCTGTGAGACACCGCCCTGATGCGAAAGTTCCACAGGTCTGAAACGATTTGTATCGTGTTGCTGCAAAACATGCAACAGAAAGTCGTTTCTTCACCTTGTTTTTCAGGGCTAACCCCTAGGTGAAACCGCTCCCGCCGGGATCGGGGACAATCTGCGGCTCGCGCAGGGGCGACGGCGCCCCCACCGCTGCACCCGTCCCAAGGAACCCTCATGGAATGCACCATCAACTGGCAGCCTGCCTCCGGCATGGCCTTCATGGCTGAAACCGGCAGCGGCCACATCATCAACATGGACGGCGCCCCTGAAGGCGGTGGCCGCAACCTCGCGCCCCGCCCCATGGAAACCGTGCTGGCCGGCACCGGTGGTTGCACGGCTTACGACGTGGTGCTGATCCTCAAGCGAGGCCGCCACGACGTGCGCGGCTGCCAGGTCAAGATCACGGCCGACCGCGCTGAAGTCGATCCCAAGGTCTTCACGAAAGTGAACATGCACTTCATCGTGACAGGCGTGAACCTCCCCGACACCGCCGTGGCACGCGCCATCCAGATGTCGCACGAGAAATACTGCTCGGCGTCGATCATGATCGGCAAGACCGCCGAGATCACCACCAGCTTCGAGGTGATCGCCGCCTGATGGCCGCCCGGTCGCGACCGGGCGCCGCTTGCGCGGCGTCTGGGCTGCGATCAGATGCGGTGCGCCGTGGTCGTCATGACCCGGGCGGCCAGCTTCATCAGGCCCCGCACGGGCGCCGGCAACGGCACCCCACCGGCCTTCTCGGCCGCGTCCGCGTGAGCCACCTCATCGTCCCGCATCTGCGCCACGATGGCGCGCGAGGCAGCGTCGGCTGCAGGCAGCTTGTCCATGTGGCTGTTGAGGTGCGCCTCGACCTGGCGCTCGGTCTCGACGACAAAGCCCAGGCTGTGGCGATCCCCCACCTTCGCGGCCACCAGCCCGATGGCAAAAGCGCCGGCGTACCACAGCGGGTTGAGCAGGCTGGTGCGCCCGCCCAGCTCCTTGATGCGTTGCTCCGTCCAGGCCAGGTGGTCGGTTTCTTCGGCCGCCGCAGCTTCAAACTGAGCCTTGAGCACCGGGTCATTGGTGCCCCAGGCCTGCGAGGCGTAGAGCGCCTGCGCGCACACCTCGCCCACGTGGTTGACGCGCATCAGCGCAGCCGACAGGCGCTTTTCTTCGGCAGTCAAGGCCGGGGCCTCACCGCCCCCCTCCGGGCGCGGACAGGGCCGAGCGGCCACGTGCGAGCCCAAGGAGGTGCGCAGGGCGTTGTCGATGCTCAGGATGACGCGGTCCAGCGCATCGTGCCGGATGGCGGAATTCGGGGCGAAAGAGGAAGCAGAAGCGGCGCGGTTCATGTCACGCATCCTAGCGCGGCGCGAGGGCCAAGGGCTTGCGGCGGATCAGCCCATGCACGACAACGCCGCGCCAGCGCATCAACGCTGCATGAGCCCTCGGCTCTTGGCGATCGACATCAGCAACCCCAGCGCCAGGCCCAGCGTGACCATGGCCGTGCCACCGTAGCTGATGAACGGCAGCGGCACACCCACCACCGGCAAGATGCCGCTGACCATGCCCATGTTGACGAAGGCGTAGGTGAAAAAGCTCAACGACAGGCTGCCCGCCAGCAGGCGCGAGAACAGCGTGGGCGCTTGCGAGGCGATGTACAGGCCTCGGTAGATCAGCGCCAGAAAACCGATCATCAGCAAGGCGTTGCCGAACAGCCCGTGCTCTTCGGAGTAGGACGCGAAAGCGAAGTCGGTGGTGCGCTCGGGGATGAACTCCAGGTGGGTTTGCGTGCCCTGCATGAAGCCCTTGCCTGCCACCCCGCCCGAGCCGATGGCGATCATGCCCTGGATGATGTGAAAGCCTTTGCCCAGTGGGTCGGACGTCGGGTCCAGCAGCGTGCAGACGCGGTTCTTCTGGTAGTCGTGCAGGCCCACCCACTTCACGCCGGGCTGACACAGGTCGTCCTGAAAACCCACGATCAGGCTCACACCCAGCGCCCCGGCCAACAGGGTCGGCACGATGAGCTTCCAGCTCAGGCCAGCAAAGAAGATGACGTACAGCCCCGAGGTGAGCACCAGCATGGAGGTGCCCAGGTCGGGTTGCTTGAGCACCAGCGCAAAAGGCAGCAGCAGCAGCCCACCCGCGACCAGGAAGTCGGGCGTGCGCAACTGCCCCTCTCGGCGCTGGAACCACCAGGCCAGCATCAGCGGCGCGGCGATCTTGGCTATCTCGGAGGGCTGGATGACGATGCCGATGTTGAGCCAGCGGGTCGCGCCCTTCTTGGTGATGCCGAAGATCGCCGTGGCGATCAGCAGCACCACACCGACGGTGTAGAGCGGCACGGCGATGGCCATCAGGCGCTGGGGCGGCACCTGCGCCACCAGGAACAGCACCCCCGCGCCCAACAGCATGTTGCGGGCGTGGTCGGCAAAGCGGGTGCCATGGTCGAAGCCGACCGAGTACATGTTGGCCAGGCCCAGCAGGCACATGTACAGGATGATGCACACCAGCGGCAGGTCAAAGCCCTGGAAGATGGGTTTGATGCGTTGAAGCAGCGACGGCTTCTCGAAAGCGATGTTCATGGTGTGCCCCTCGGGCTGGAGGCGGTCGATGCGGCCGCAGCAGTGGCAGCAGACGCGGAAGGCGGGGCGGGCACGGCAGGGGCGACGGGTACAGCTGGCGCGGTTGGTGCGCTGGGCGCATTTGGCACGGTCGCCGCGGTCGGCGCGGTCGGCCCGCTCACATCGGCTCCGAAGGCGTCGGTGCCCTTGGGCAGGGGCACCTCGGAGGCTTTGCGCGCCACACCCACCGGGGCCGACGCGCGGCTTTGCTGCACCAGCGCGATGTCCTCTTCACTGGGGTAGATGCCCAGCAGCAGGTAGTCGAGCACGCGCCGGGCAATCGGCGCAGCGGCCATGGCGCCAAAGCCGGCGTTCTCGACGATCACCGCGAGGGCCACGCGCGGGTTGTCCACCGGGGCGAAGGCCTCGTAGAGCGAGTGGTCTCGCTTGTACTCGTCCATGCGCGAAGCCACGTACTTCTCGTTCTGGCGCAGGCCCACGGCCTGGGCCGTGCCCGTCTTGCCGCCGCTGAGGTAGCCAGCCCCCGCGAACACGCGCGTGCCCGTGCCTTCCTGCGTCACGCCGAACATGGCCTCGCGGATCAGGGCGGTGTGTTCCGGCTTGAGCGGCAGCGCGTCGATCGCCTCGCGCACCGGGATCATGCGTTCACGCGTGACCACGTTTTCGATCTCGCGCACCACGCGCGGCTGAAAGCGCTGCCCGTCGCTGACCACGGTGGACAGCGCCGTCGCCACCTGCAGCATGGTGAAGGTGTTGTAGCCCTGGCCGATGCCCAGCGAGATGGTTTCGCCCGCGTACCACTTGCGTTGCTCCGGCCGACGGTAGGCTTTGCGCTTCCAGTCGGTGGACGGCAGGATGCCCGTGACCTCGCCCTTGAGGTCGATGCCCGTCAGGCGCCCGAAACCCAGCTGCGACATCTGGTCGTGGATCAGGTCCACGCCCATCTCGTTGGCCAGGGTGTAGAAGTAGACGTTGCTGGACTCGACGATGGCGCGACGCATGTTCATCGCACCGCCACGCTCGTTCTCGGGGCTGCGGAACCTGTGGCCACCAAAGACGAACACGCCGTTGTCCATGATGATGGTGTCGGGGCGGCGCTTGTTGGCGTTGAGCGCGGCCAGGGCCATGAAGGGCTTGTAGGTTGAGCCCGGCGGGTAGGTGCCTCGAAGCGCCCGGTTGAGCAACGGCTTGTCGGCGCTCTCGTTGAGCTCTTTCCAGTTCTCGCTGTCGATGCCGTCGACGAACAGGTTGGGGTCGAACGTGGGCTTGGAGACGAAGGCCAGCACCTCGCCGTTGCGCGGGTCGATCGCCACCAGCGCGCCGCGGCGGTCACCAAACAGCCGCTCGATCAGGCCCTGCAGCCGGATGTCGATCGACAGGTGCACCGTGTTGCCCGGCGTGGCGGGGTTCGAGCGCAAGCGGCGCACGGCCCGGCCGCCCGCGCTGGTTTCAACCTCTTCGAAGCCGGTGATGCCGTGCAGCTCGCGCTCGTAGCTCTGCTCGATGCCCAGCTTGCCGATGTACTCGGTGCCCCGGTAGTTGGCCTGCTCTTCTTCAGGCCAGTCATCCATGGCCTGCGCCTCGCGCTGGTTGATGCGGCCGATGTAGCCCAGCACGTGGCTGGCCAGCTCGCCATACGGGTAGTGGCGGAACAAGCGCGCCTGGATGTCTACCCCGGTGAAACGATAGCGCTGGGCGATGAAGCGCGCCACCTCTTCGTCGCTGAGCTTGGTGCGAATCGGGATGGACTCGAAGCTCTTGGACTCTTCGCGCAGGCGCTTGAATCGGCGGCGGTCACGCGGCTGGATGTCGACGATCTCGGCCAGGGCGTTGATCGTGGCTTCGACGTCATCGACCTTGGAGGGCGTGATCTCGAGCGTGTAGGCCGAGTAGTTGTTGGCCAGGACCACGCCGTTGCGGTCGACGATCAGGCCACGGTTGGGCACGATGGGCACGACGGCCACGCGGTTGGCCTCGGCGCGGTTGGCCAGGTCGTCGTGCCGCACCACCTGCAGCACCACCAGGCGAAAAGCCAGCAAACCAAAGCAGAACAGCACGAAGCCGGCCGCAGCCCACAAGCGGGCGCGAAAGCGGCCCAGCTCCTGTTCGAGGTTCTTGAGCTCGGTCATGGGCTGCGCGTCACAGCGGCCGGTTCTTGTCGCGATCGGGCGGGCGACGCTGAGGCGCCAGCAGGACCGTGGTGACCAAAGGCCACATCAGCGACTCGAAGACCGGGGCCAACAACAGGCCCCAGCCCGGGAAGCTCGCCCCCGAGAGCATGCGCACCAGCAACGCCACCACGTGCGCGGCGGCGAACAGCGGCAGGATCTGCAAGGCTTGCGAGCCCACCGTGAACCACAGCAGCCGGCGGTGCACCGTGATGGCGAAAAAGCTCAGCAGCGTGTAGGCCAAGGCGTGCTGCCCGAGCAAGGCACCTTGGTGCACATCGATGCAAAGCCCGAAGAAAAACGCCACGCCCACGCCCACGCGACGCGGCTGGTGCACGTTCCAGAACACGAGGGCCACGGCCAGGAAATCGGGCACACCCGGCCAGCGGCCCCAGGGCAGCAGGTTCAGGCCCAGCGCCAGCAAGAGCGAGAACCAGATGAAGACCGGGTTGACCGGCAGCAACAGCTCGTTGCCACGGGGCATCATGGGCGACCTCCTGGCTTGCTGGCGGACGCCGCACCACTGGCACCCTGGCTTGCGCCAGGTGATGCCGCGCCACGGCCGACGACCGCCTGAGCGGCCGATGCGGGGTGAGAAGCAGCGTGCCCGGCAACGCGGGCGTGTGCACGGGCGGCTGCCGCGGCGGCCGATGCAGCGGCCACGTTGGCCGCGGAAGCCACGCTGGGCGCGTCGACAGCGGCCGCAGGCCCCCCCGGCACCGTGGCCTGAGCGGGGCCTTCCAGCCCATGACCGGTGGTCTGCAGCAGCAACACATAGCGGCTGCTCTCGGGGTTGGACAGCGGGGTCAGCACGATGCGGGCAAAGGCCGAATCGGCACGTCGGTCGATGCGGGCCACCTGGGCCACGGGCAAGCCGGGCGGGTAGACCCCATCCAGGCCCGAGGTTTCGAGTCGATCGCCCACCTGCACATCGGCGTTGCCGGCCATGAAGCGCAACTCCATGCCGCGAGACTGAGGCAGGCCGTAGGCCACGCCACGCTGCTCGGTGCGCACGTTGACGACCGGCACGGCCGCATCCTGGTCGATCACCAGCGTGACCTCGGAGGTCAGGGGGTAGACGCGTGTGACCTGCCCGATGACACCCGCCGGGTCGATCACGGGGGAACCCAACCCCACACCGTGCGCCCCACCCCGGTCGATGACGACCTTGCGGGTGTACGGGTCTTGGGTGGCGTAGAGGATTTCAGCCGAAGTGCTGGGCACATCCAGGCGGGGGCGCAGCTCCAGCAGGGCCCGCAAGCGGGCGTTTTCGCGCAGCAGGTCGTCGACGCGCATCACGCGCTCGGCCTGCGCGGTGATCTGCCGCTCGGCTCGGGCCTGCATCGCGCGCGCTTCGTCCAGGCCGGCAAAATAGTGCGCCATGGTGTCCCAAGCCCGCGAAGGCGCGAGCAACCCTTGCTGCACCGGGTGCAGCACCGTGGCCACCGCAGCGCGCAAGGGTTGGGTCATCTTCCAGCGGGCATCGGCCACCATCAGCAGCACGGCCAGCGCCGAAAAAAACGTCAGGCGCGTGAACGCCGACGGCCCTTGCTTGAAGAAGGGCGGCGGCGATCGGTCCAGCGTGGCCAGTGGCATGTTGGCGACTCAACCCCGTGGGGGTGTCAGCAAACGGCAATTCAGCATGCTGACTGCAACCACCGCCTGCGCCTAGAGGGGCTAACTCGGGGCTTACTCCGAGGTGAAGATCGAGCCCAGGCGCTCCATGCGCTCCAGGGCCATGCCGCAACCGCGCACCACGCAGGTCAGCGGGTCTTCGGCGACCAGCACAGGCAGGCCGGTTTCTTCGGCCAGCAGGCGGTCCAGGTCGCGCAGCAGGGCGCCACCACCGGTCAGCATCATGCCGCGCTCGGCGATGTCGGCGCCCAGCTCGGGCGGGGTCTGCTCCAGCGCGTTCTTGACGGCGGACACGATCTGGTTGAGCGGGTCGGTCAGGGCCTCCAGGATCTCGTTGGACGAGATCGTGAAGCTGCGCGGCACGCCTTCGGACAGGTTGCGGCCCTTGACTTCCATCTCCTTGACCTCGGAGCCGGGGAAGGCCGAACCGATTTCCTTCTTGATGGCTTCGGCGGTGGGCTCGCCGATCAGCATGCCGTAGTTGCGGCGGATGTAGTTGATGATGGACTCATCGAACTTGTCGCCGCCGACGCGCACGCTGCCCTTGTAGACCATGCCGCCCAGCGAGATCACGCCGACCTCGGTGGTGCCGCCGCCGATGTCGACGACCATGGAGCCAGAAGCTTCAGAAACCGGCAGGCCGGCACCGATGGCAGCCGCCATGGGCTCTTCGATCAGGTAGACCTCGGAGGCACCGGCGCCCAGGGCGGATTCGCGGATGGCACGGCGCTCGACCTGGGTGGAACCGCAGGGCACGCAGATGATGATCCTGGGCGACGGCTTGAGCACCGAGCGCGGATGGACCATCTTGATGAACTGCTTGAGCATCTGCTCGGTGACGGTGAAGTCGGCGATCACGCCGTCCTTCATCGGGCGGATGGCCTCGATGTTGCCGGGCACCTTGCCCAGCATGGCCTTGGCTTCGGAGCCGACGGCCTGGATGGTCTTCTTGCCGTTGGGGCCGCCTTCGTGGCGGATCGAGACCACCGAGGGCTCGTCGAGCACGATGCCCTTGCCACGCACGTAGATCAGCGTGTTGGCCGTGCCCAGGTCGATGGCCAGGTCGGTGGAGAAGTACTTGCGAAACATGGAATACATGGCGGTGGCGCTCCGGCCTGCGAAGCGGGGCGGCACCCGAGGGGCGCGGATGGCTCACGCGGCTCGGCCCTCATGCCTGCCCACCGGCCAGCAGGCCTTATGGTGTTCGGTGACGGGGTATCGGTCGGTGCGTGGCGCCCCTGCGAAACGCCCCCTTCAACCCGGGAACGGCCGCCTTGGCCACTGACACTTGTGGATAACCTAGGATAATACCCGAAGGGCCGGCCCATTCCGGGCTGCGCCAGACCTGTTTACGCCCCCGAAACACACCATGGCCCTGACCTCTGACGACGTCGGCCGCATCGCCCAACTGGCGCGCCTCGAACTGCGCGACGACGAGGCGGCCGCGATGCTGACCCAACTGAACGAGTTCTTCGACATCGTCGAGAAGATGCGCGCCGTCGACACCTCCGGCGTCGAGCCCCTCTACACCCCGCTGTCGGCCATCGAGGACGTGACGCTGCGCCTGCGCGAGGACGCCGTCACCGAGACCAACCAGCGCGACGCCAACATGGCCAACGCCCCGGCCCGCGACGAAGGCCTGTTCCTGGTGCCGAAGGTGATCGAATGACGTCTTCTTCCATTGCATTGCACGACCTGACCCTGGCCCAGCAGAGCCAGGCCCTGGCCAGCGGCCAGACCACCTCCGTGGCCCTGACCCAGCATGTGCTGGAGCGCATCGCCGCGCACACCAACCTGGGCGCCTTCCTGCACGTGGACGCCGAAGGCGCCCTGACCCAGGCCGCCTCCGCCGACGCTCGCCGCGCCGCTGGCCAGGCCCTGGGCCCGCTCGATGGCGTGCCCATCGCGCACAAGGACATCTTCGTGACGCAGGGCCTGCCCACCACGGCGGCTTCCAAGATGCTCAAGGGCTACCAGAGCCCGTTTGACGCCACCATCGTGGCCAAGCTCAAGGCCGCCGGCACGGTGACCGTGGGCAAGGTCAACTGCGACGAGTTCGCCATGGGTGGCGCCACCGAGAACTCGGCCTATGGCGTGGCCCGCAACCCCTGGATGCTGGAACAGATCGCCGGCGGCTCGTCCGGTGGCTCGGCCGTGGCCGTCTCGGGCCGCCTGGTCGCAGGCGCCACGGGCTCGGACACCGGCGGCTCGATCCGCCAGCCGGCCGCGCTCACCGGCATCACCGGCATCAAACCGACGTACGGCCGCTGCTCGCGCTACGGCATGATCGCGTTCGCCTCGTCGCTCGACCAGGCCGGCCCGATGGCCCGCACGGCCGAAGACTGCGCCTTGCTGCTGCAGGCCATGAGCGGCTTCGACGAACGCGACGCCACCAGCGCGCAACAGCCCGTGCCCGACTTCGTGGCCGCGCTGAACACGCCGCGCGCTGGCGCCACCTCCGACAAGCCCCTGCAAGGGCTGCGCGTGGGCGTGCCCAAGGAGTTCTTCGGTGAAGGCGTGAGCGCCGGCGTGCTCGACACCACGCGCGCCGCGCTCAAGCAGCTCGAACAACTCGGCGCCACGCTGGTGGACGTCAGCCTGCCGCGCACCGAGCTGTCGATCCCGGTGTACTACATCATCGCGCCGGCCGAGGCCTCGTCCAACCTGAGCCGCTTCGATGGCGTCAAGTTCGGCCACCGCGCTGCCAAGTACAGCGACTTGAACGACATGTACCGCAAGACCCGCGCCGAAGGCTTCGGCGCCGAGGTCAAGCGCCGCATCATGATCGGCGCCTACGTGCTCTCGCACGGCTACTACGACGCCTACTACCTGCAGGCGCAAAAGCTGCGCCGCATGATTGCCGACGACTTCCAGGCCGCCTTCAAGGACTGCGACGTCATCGCTGGCCCCGTGTCGCCGACGGTGGCGCGCCCGATTGGCTCGTCCACCGACCCGGTGCAGGAGTACCTGGCCGACATCTTCACGCTGCCCGCTTCGCTGGCCGGCCTGCCCGGCATGAGCGTGCCTGCCGGCTTTGGCGAGCAAGGCTTGCCGGTGGGCCTGCAGCTGGTGGGCAACTACTGGCAAGAAGCGCAGCTGCTGCACACGGCGCACGCCTTCCAGCAGGCCACCGACTGGCACACGCGCAAGCCCACGGCCCTGGCCTGATTCAGGCGAGCAGCCCAACGAGACACACACCATGAGTTCCAAACACGTTCGCGGTTACGAGGTCGTCATCGGCATCGAAACCCACGTCCAGCTCTCGACGCAATCGAAGATCTTCTCGGGCGCCTCGACGCAGTTCGGCGCCGAGCCCAACACCCAGGCCTGCCCGGTGGACATGGCCCTGCCCGGCACGCTGCCGGTGATGAACAAAGGCGCCGTCGAACGCGCCATCGCGTTCGGTTTGTCGGTGGGTTCGACCATCGCGCCCCGCTCGATCTTCGCGCGCAAGAACTACTTCTACCCCGACCTGCCCAAGGGCTACCAGATCAGCCAGTACGAGATCCCCGTCGTGCAGGGCGGCTCGGTCAGCTTCTTCGTGGGCGACACGCCGCACACCGTGCGCCTGGTGCGCGCCCACCTCGAAGAGGACGCCGGCAAATCGCTGCACGACGACTTCATCGGCTTCAACGGCGAGAAGTCCTCGGGCATCGACCTCAACCGCGCGGGCACGCCGCTCATCGAGATCGTGACCGAGCCCGACCTGCGCTGCAGCGCCGAAGCCGCCGAGTACGCGCGTGCGCTGCACACGCTGGTGGTGTGGCTGGGCATCTGCGACGGCAACATGCAGGAAGGCTCGTTCCGCTGCGACGTCAACGTGTCGGTGCGCAAGCCCGGCGCGCCCCTGGGCACGCGCCGCGAGATCAAGAACCTCAACAGCTTCAAGCACATCGTCCAGGCCACCGACTACGAGATCAACTGGCAGATCGACCAGATCGAAGACGGCTACGCAATCCAGCAGGCCACGGTGCTGTTCAACCCGGACACGGGCGAGACGCGCGCCATGCGCACCAAGGAAGACGCGCACGACTACCGCTACTTCCCCGACCCCGACCTGCCGCCGCTGGTGATCTCGCCGGAGTGGGTCGAGCGCGTGCGTTCGCAGATGCCAGAGCTGCCGCGCGTGATGGCAGAGCGCTTCGTTCGCGACCACGGTCTGTCAGCGTACGACGCAAGCATGCTCACGCAATCGAAGAGCTTTGCCAGCTACTTCGAAACGTTGGTCCAGCTGACATCCGAACCCAAGCTGTCTGCCAACTGGATGCTGGGCGAGGTATCTGCGCTCGTCAACCGCACCGGCCTGACCATCGATGACGTCGAGATCCCCGGCCCCTGCGAGGTTGCGTCGATCATCAACCGCATCAAGGACGGCACGATCAGCCACAGTGGCGCCAAGACCTTGTTTGGTGCGATACACAAGCGAACTGTCGCCGAGATCGACGAAGTCGCCGCGATCATCGATCGCCTCATCGCCGAAAAAGACCTCAAGCAGATGAGCGACACCGGCGAGCTGGAAAAGATCCTCGACGACATCCTGGCGGCCAACGCCAAGTCGGTCGAAGAGTTCCGCGCCGGCAAGGAAAAGGCCTTCAACGCGCTCGTTGGTCAGGCCATGAAGGCCACCAAGGGCAAGGCCAACCCGGCCACCGTCAACGAGCTGCTCAAGAAGAAGCTCGCGGGTTGATGGCAGGTTGGGCGGACAGCAGCGCTCGCCCAACCCATCCCGCCAAAGAAACCGGCAATCTGGCGCCTTGAGCCAGGCATTGGCGCCTGGAGGCAGGCCGCTCTGTCTAGCATCGGATGCAACGTTCATCCCATGCCGAGACCCCCATGAGCCTGGCCGCACCCCACCCCCTCTCCCGCCCCACGGCCTTGCGCACCGGGCTGATCCGAGGCCTCGCCCTGCTGGGCGCGCTGGCCATGCTGTTCTACGGCCTGCTCGCCATCGACGCGGGCATCGTCAACTTCCGGGCGGCGGGCAACGCCGAGGTGGCCGCTCAACGTCAGGCGATGCAGGCCCGAGCCGAAGCCGGCCAGTCGCTGGGCACGCCCGCAGAGGTGGCCGCGCACTCCGGGGCCGCCCTGGCCCTGATCGCCGAATCCAGCTCGCCCGGCTACGCCTTTGGCGAACGCGGCCTGAGCGAAACCCTCATCCACTACGCCACGATGCCCCGCTTCAATGGCATCACCCTGTCGGTGCACAACGTGCTGGGTGGCGTGACCATGTTGTTCGGGGCGCTGCAGTTCTGGCCTGCCTTTCGCCGGCGCGTTCCCACCTGGCACCGCGCTTTTGGCGGGCTCTACATCGTCGCCGCGCAGGGGGCCATGGTCGCCGCCATGGTGTTCCTGGCCCGCACGCCGGTGCACCTCATCTACGACCAGCTGACCTTCTACATCGGCCTGTGGGGCCTGGCCATCGGCGTGACCTTCAGCCTGTGGATGGCCATCTACTCGATGATGCACAAGCGCATCGCCCAGCACCAGGGCTGGATGGCCCTGAACTACGGCATGCTGCTGACCGCCCCCATCCAGCGCTACGGCTGGGCCGCTTTCGGTGCAGCGGACCCGACGCTGCGCCAACTCGAAGGCAACTACGCCGTCACCGCCGTGCTGGTGCCGCTGAGCGTGATGATCGGCTATGGCTTGTTCACGCTCAACCGCTGGCTGCAGACCGAGCGCCCCTCGGGCGCCCTGACCCGCATCGCCCAGCCCTTCGAGGGGCACGCTCGCCTGGGTCGCGCGCTCGCCTGGCTGATGCTGCCAGTTCTGGCGCTGGCCGCGTGGGCCACGCTCGACACCCTGGTGCTGAACCCAGGTCTGGCTCACTTGCCAGACGCCGCCACCCTGATCCCCTCGGGGGTGCTTGCGCTGGATCAGACCATCATCGTCCCGGACACCGGCTCGCGCCTGGCTTTTGCCGCGGCCACCTTGCTGGGCCTGTTCGCCCTGGCCGCCTGGCTGCGCGGCACCACCCTGAGCGACGCTCGCACGCCCCCCACCTTCGCAGGCTGGCTGCTGACCGGCGCCAGCGCGGTGGTGGGTGTGCTGCTGATTCAGTGGGGCCTGCGCCTGGCCAGGCTGGACACCAAGCCCGTGACCCAGGAAGTCAAGGCCCACCTTCGCGTGGCCCTGCGCAAGAAAAAGCCCACCACGGCCGAGGCCATGGCGCAAGCGCTGGCGATGTCGCCCCGCACCTTGAGCCGCCGCCTGCGAGAAGAAGGCAGCACCCTGCCTCAACTCAAACAGGACATCTGCCTGGAGCACGCTCGCGTGCTGCTGCTGGAGAACCAACTCAGCATCCAGCAGATCGCCGAGGCCACCGGCTTTGCCGACGCCACCTCGTTCGCTCGGGCCTTCAAACGCGCCACCGGGCAGACGCCGAGCGAGGCGCGGCAAGGTCAGCTTGACAACCGTCCCATGCAGGACCTCACCCAGGACACCCCATGATCGCTTCACCCCGCCTGCGCGGCGTCACCTACGGCGTGGTGGCTGCGGCCGCTCTGGCCGCCACCGCCAGCCAACTGGGCACCTACCTGCCCCTGGGCGTGATCGAGGGCAACGTGCGGTTCTGGGGCGACACCTTGGCCAACCCTGCCAGCCGCTTCATCACCGCCGACATCTTTTTCGTGTTCCTGGTGGTCTGGCACTGGATGCTGGGGGAAGCGCGGCGACTGGGCATGCGCGGCATCACCTGGTACTTCCTGGGCTCCCTGCTGATCGCCTTCAGCGCGACGCTGCCCCTGTTCATGTGGCACCGCGAAAGGGCCATGCGGGCCCGGGGCGAAACCGTCACCGGCATCGGCGGATGGGGAGCGAATGCGTCGGTGCTGGTGGTGGCGCTGGCCTGCGTGGCTTACACGTGGCGGGCCTGGCCGGGGCATTGAGCCCCTGGGTCAAACACGGACCACGAGGGCCCGCGCGCGCCCTGCTTGAAGCACCTGCTCAGCGGTGAGCTGGCGACGCCGCCTCGCCAGGCACCGAGCCCGGAGCGGCCCCGCTCCAAAGGCGCTTGAGCCGGGCCAGTTCGGCGTCGTACAAGGCGTTGACCCGCACCAGCTCGGTCTGCTGGTTCTGGATGATGTCGCGCTGCGCCTGCTGCTGCGCATCGTTGGCTTCCAGCTTGGACTTGAGCTTGAAGGGCAACTTGCGCTGCTGATAGAACTCGGTTTCGGCGATCAATGGCTTGCGTTCGTCTTCGAGTTCCTTGAGGCGGCGCTCGGAAGTGACGATGCCCCTGCGCAGGTCGTCCAGAGCGGCTTCACGCGCCTTGGTGTGCGCCGCCTCGTCCGGGAAACGCATCATCAGGTTGCGGTCGCGGCGCACGGCGTCCTTCTGGGCCACGGCCGCCTGATCCTGCAGGCGCTTGCGCTCCTCGGCCAGGGCGCGCTCTTCCGCGTTCATGCGCGGCGGCACGGTGCGGCGCTCGGAGCCATCGCGGTTGAGCAGGCGCTGCTCGCGGTCCAGGCATTCGGGGATGGGGCGGTCGGCCGTGTGGCGCTTGCCCTGGGCATCGACGCAGCTGTAGATGCCGCCGGTCTGGGCGTGCACCGAGCCCATGTCGCCGCCCCAGACCACCCCCCCCGTCAACGCGGCCATCAGCAGGCGCGCAACCGCCCGGCGCACCGGCAGGTGAACCAGGAAGATCGGCGTGGTCGCGGAGGCAGGGGCGTCGGGCGTGGTCATCGGGGGATTCGCTGGAGGATCGCAGGTCGGACAAGCCATGGCTCGGCCATCTGACAGCAAGCCGATCCTCATCGGCTCATCATAGAACGTAGAACGTCTCAAACGCCGTAGCGTTGACGGTAGGCCAGCACGGCGGGGCGGGCCGCCACCAAGGCTTCGTCGGACTGCACATCCAGAAAGCCCATGAGGTCAGCCAGCGTGGCAATGGCCACCACCGGCAGGCCGTACTGGCCCTGCACCTGCTGCACGGCGCTCTCGGAGGCGTCCTGGCCGTTGGCCGTGGCCTTTTCCTGGCGGTCCAGGGCGATGGTCACACCACAAGGCGTGGCGCCAGCGGCCTTGATCATCTCGATGGACTCGCGCACCGAGGTGCCCGCCGAGATCACGTCGTCGATGATGAGCACGCGGCCCTGAACGGGCGCGCCCACCAGCGTGCCGCCTTCGCCATGGTCCTTGGCTTCCTTGCGGTTGTAGGCAAAGGGCTTGTTGTGCCCCAGGCGCGCCAGCTCGATGGACACGGCCGCAGCCAGGGTGATGCCTTTGTAGGCCGGGCCGAACAGCATGTCGAACTGCAGGCCGGACGCGATCAGGCGGCGTGCATAGAATTCGGCCAGGCGGCCCAGCTTGGCGCCGTCATCGAACAGGCCGGCGTTGAAGAAATAAGGCGACAGCCGACCTGCCTTGGTTTTGAACTCCCCGAAGCGCAGCACCTTGGATTCAACGGCGAAGGCCACGAAATCCTGGGCCAGGGTGTCTTGTGCGGGGGCGTTGCTCATGATGGTGGTGCGCTGTGTTTCGACTTGTCTCTTTCAACCTCAATGGCATCCGTTCGGCGGCCAACAAGGGCATGTTGCAGTGGGCTGAAAGCCACGGCGCCGATTGTATGGGCGTGCAGGAGCTCAAGGCCCAGGCCGCAGACCTCACCCCCCAACTTCAAACCGTGGGGGGCATGCCGGGCCACTTCCACCATGCTGAAAAGAAGGGCTACTCGGGTGTGGGCCTGTACAGCCGCATCGAGCCTTCCGACGTCCTGATTGGCCTGGGCGCCTCCGACAACGGCGAGTTCGACGCCGAAGGCCGCTACGTGGAGATGCGCTTCGACAAGCCCGGCCGCAAGCTCTCGCTCATCAGCTGCTACTTCCCCAGCGGCTCGAGCAGCGAAGAGCGCCAGGAGGCCAAGTTCCGCTTCCTGGATGTGATCGAGCCACACCTGGCGCGGCTGCGCGGCGAGCGCGAGTTCATCCTGGTGGGCGACGTCAACATCGCCCACCACGAAAAGGACCTCAAGAACTGGAAGGGCAACCTCAAGAACTCGGGCTTCCTGCCTGAAGAGCGCGCCTGGATGACCAAGCTGCTGGCCGCCGATGGCGCCACCCGCCTGGTCGACGTTTACCGCAACCTGCACCCCGAGACCACCGACGAGTGCTACACGTGGTGGAGCAACCGCGGCCAGGCCCGGGCCAAGAACGTGGGCTGGCGCATCGACTACCACTTGGCCACCCCGGCCCTGGCCGAGACCGCCAAAGCGGCTGCCGTCTACAAGGACCAGTGGTTCAGCGACCACGCGCCGCTGACCATCGACTACGACTTCAAGCTCTGAGCGGCGGCCGATGGGCCTCAAGCCTGCGCTGCAGGCGGCCCATCCAGGACTTTCAACACGTTCGCCCGGTTGCGATAGGCCTCGGCAACGAAGGGGTCGCTGACGCCGTAGATGCCATGGCCGTCGCGCGCCAGGATGTTCGAATCCACCAGCATGTTGGCGACCTTCTGAACTTCCTCTGCACCAACGGGGCGGCTGATTTCGGCGCCGTACTCGTCGAGCGTCGCCGCGGAGAAGAGCCCCTTCACGCCCTGCCCACCTTGCCTGCACACGAAGCCGAAGACGGCCAGGGCCAAGGGCCCCAGTTCATCGAGTCGAGCCAGGTCGACGCTCGCGGCAGATTGCCGCACGCCTTCCGTGATGGCGTGCAGGTCCTGGTCTGCGCCAGCAAAAGTCGGCAGTTGCTGGAGCGCAAAGAGCGCCTTCATCAACTCTTCTGGCCGACGGCCCAATCGCACAAAACAGTCAAAGGCGACGTCCAGGCTCGGCGTCCTCGGGCCCAGATCGGCTTCATGGATCAGCCAGGCGACGAAGTCGATCTCCAGAACGGGAAAGTCCTCCGACATGGCGCCATTGAAGGCCTGCTTGCCTTTGATCGTGAGCTCTCGGACCCGGGCCCGATGTGAACCCGTGCCCACGAACAGGAAATGACCCGGCGTGTTCGGTGTCAGGTTGATCTCGTCGCGGGCCGCCTTGAGGGCCAGCAACATGCTGTCGCCGTCCTCGGAGCTCAGCGCGTGCTGGACTTCGTCCACGATGACCACGACGTCGGTCCTGGCCTGGTGCACCAACTCGGCGAAGGCCCCCGCCAGGGTGGGTCCGCCGCCCTTGCCCAGCTCAGCCAGGCTGAAACCCAGCTTGAAGCCGGCCGCCCCCAGGTCCAGGCCCTTCAATCGCTTGAGCACCGCCACCGTTTTGGAGTCCGCACGCTCGAGATCTGCCAGCGTTTTGCGCACGGCGTCCAGCAGGAGGTCGCTGGGCTTGGCGGATGCGTTGCTCCAGAGGTCCACATAAACGACGATGGCCCCCTTTGCCTGCAGCGCGGGGATCAAGTCCCCACGAAGGAACGTTGTCTTGCCGATCCGACGCAACCCACCCAGAAACAGCCCGGAGCGGATTTTTTTCATCAAGCCCTTGGGCTGCAACAGCTGGTCTGCCATGTCCGAGGCGAGCTGCGGTCGGTGGAAGGTCATCCTTATCCTTTTTTATGGAATACAGATAATTATCCGCAATTCATAAATTTAGGCAAATTGCCCCGGTATCGGTGACCACGCGCCCCTCTGCCTCACCTCAGCCCCCGCCAAGCAGGCGCCGGGATCCGGTCGGTTTCACCCGGGATGGGGGCGAAGCCGCCCGCCGCCCAATCGGCAGCGGCCCGCTCGATCAAAGCCGGATCGGTGGCCACGAAGTTCCACCACATGCGCACCGGCTGGGCCAGGGGCTGACCGCCGATCAGCACCAGGCGCGCGCCCTCGGCACCCACCCGCAGAGACACCGGAGCCCCAGCAGGCAGCACGGCCATTTCGCGTGGCGCAAGCACCTCGCCATCGACCTCCAGGGCATCTTCGGGGCTGAAGATGGCCTGCTCTTCGGCCAGCGGAGGCAAGGTCCAGCTCGCGCCAGGCGGCAGGGTGATGTCCAGGTAGAGCGTGGGCGAAGCCGTGCGAACCGGGCTGCGAACGCCAAAGGCCTCGCCGACCAGCACGCGCACCGACACCCGGCCAGCCTGCCCGCTTGGCTCCGCCTGCTGCATCACATGGGGTAAGGCGGCCGCCGCCGCATGCTGGAAGGAGGGCTCGCACTGCGCCAGCTCCGGCGGCAGGGCCACCCACAGCTGCAAGCCGTGCAGGCGACGCGGCTGGCCTCTCTCGGCCTCGGGCACGCGCTCGCTGTGCACCACCCCTCGCCCCGCCACCATCCAGTTGATGGCACCCGGCGCGATGGGCTGCACCGTGCCCAGGCTGTCGCGGTGCACGAAGCCCCCCTCGAAGAGGTAGGTCACCGTGGCCAGGCCGATGTGCGGGTGGCCCCCCACGTCGGTGTCGACTTCGGGCGGCAGGGTCACGGGCCCGAAGTGGTCAAAAAAGATGAATGGCCCGACCGAGCGCTGGGCCGCCGCAGGCAGCACCCGGCGCACGGTCAAGGCGCCAGCCAGCGTGGTGTCGCGGCCCCGCAGTCGCACCAGCGGCTCAGGGGCTCGCCCAGGCGGAAGCGCATCAGGGGGCGCATCGGTGGGCATCACGCCCCCTCCCCGGACTCGGCCAGCGAGGTCAGCACCTCGATGTCGCCCTCCAGGATGCGGTGGATGGGGCACTTGCCGGCGATTTCCAGCAACTTGGCGCGATCGGCCTCGCTCAGCTCACCCTCGATGCCCACGGTGCGCTCGAGCTTGTAGTGCACCCGACCGTCGTCGCCCCGCGATTCGGCGCGCTCGACGCGCACTTTCAAGTCGGTCACGGGCAGTTGGCGGCGACGGATGTAGAGCTCCAGCGTCAGGGCCGTGCAGGCGGCCAGGGCGGCGTCAAGCAGGTCGTGCGGGTCGGGCGCCTGGTCGCCCGAGCCCAGCGTCTTGTTGACATCGGCCAGCCTGGCGTGGCGGCCATTGCTCAGAGTGGTCAGGGCGCCATGGGCGCGGTGCAGGGTGGCTTCGATGGTCACGGGGACTCCAAGGGGGCTCGGGCGGTCACTCGCCCTGGGTGGATCGGCGGATCGACTTCCCAGGGTGCCAAGGGTAGAATCTATTGTTGCCCGATAACCTCTTTTAACCTCTTTAAGCAACCCCAAGCCCTCACAGGAGTCACCTTGGCCAAAGAAGAACTGATTGAAATGAGCGGCAAGGTCGATGAAGTGCTGCCCGACTCGCGTTTTCGCGTCACCCTCGACAACGGCCACACGCTGATCGCCTACTCCGGCGGCAAGATGCGCAAGAACCACATCCGCATCCTCGCCGGCGACAAGGTGTCGCTGGAGATGTCGCCCTATGACCTGAGCAAGGGCCGCATCACCTACCGCCACATCGAGAACCGCGGCCCCACGCCGGGTTTCACCCCCGGCCAGCGCAAACGCTGATCTGGCTCGCGCGGCTGATACAGCTGCACACACATTGGTGGTCAAGGTCGGTGCCAGCCGGCCGAAGACGAGGCGTGTGGCCTGTTTTGTCCCCGCAGGGGGCGCAGGCCGGCTCGCCGAGGAACCACCATGCATCACACCAGCCGCCCGTCGCGCTTTCCCCGCCTTCTTGCGCGGCTTTCGCCAATGCCGCCCTCGCGGGCCTGCGCCCTGGTCACGCTGGCGCTTTGCTGCACAGCACCCGGCGCCATGGCAGGTGAGTCCTACGTCAAGGTCGGCTTGCCGGGCATCGTGGTCGGCTACGCCCACTCGGTGAACGACCAACTGGGCCTTCGCGTCGACGCCGGCACCACGGGCAACACCCAGCGCGACCGCACCGAGTCAGGCGTGCCCTACCGCGCCAGCGCCAAGTACAACCGCGTCGGCCTGTTCGGCGACTACCACCCCTTTGGCGGGCGCTTCCGCCTGACGGCCGGCCTGACGATCAACGACGCGTCGGTCAAGCTCGACAGCCGCTTCGATGGCGTCACCCCCGTGACGATCAACGAAACCACCATCACGCCCACGGCGGCCGATTACTTCAAGGCCCACGTGAAGATCCCGCGCCTGACGCCTTACTTCGGCATCGGCTGGGGGCACCAGCCGCGAGAGACCGGCTTCGGCTTCGTGGCCGACATCGGTGTGTCCATCGGCAAGGCCAAGGTCACGGTGGATCAGAACCTGGTGGAGAACTACCCCGGCCTGATCAGCCAGGCCGATGTGGACGCCGAAACCCGCCAGCTCAAGGACGACGTGGGCAAGCTGCGCGTGCTGCCGCACCTGGCCGTGGGCATGAGCTACCGCTACTGAGCCGCGCTGCATCACGTCAGGCGGACTTGCCCATCACAGCAGCGCCGCCCCCACGTTCACCATCAGCGCCAGCAAAGTGGCGTTGAAGAAAAAGGCCAGCACGCAGTGCACCAGGCCGACGCGGCGCATCGCGCTGCTGCCAAACGACACGTCTGCGGTCTGAGCCGATGTGCCGATCACCGCCGCCACATACAGGAAGTCGAAGTACCCAGGCTGACGGGTGTCGGGAAAGATCAGGCCCGGCGGCTCATTGGCGTGCAGCGACTGGTGGTACTCGTGTGCGTAGTGCAGTGCGAACATCACCTGCGTGAAGGCCCAGGACGTCAGCACCGTCAGGGCCGCCAGCCCGACGTGCAAGGAGCGGGAGGGCCCCACCTCGTGTCGGGCCACCGCCAGCTCGGCCACGATGGCGCCCAGGCTGGCCAGCGCCGCCAGCACCACCATGGCCAGGATGACCGCTGCGCCTTCGTCTTGCGTCAGGGCCCGCTTGTGGATGTCCTCGTGCGTCGAGCGCACCATCATGACGGCGGTCAACACCAGGTAGCTCAGCGCCCCGACGTTCCAGGCGATCAGGCCTCGCGTGACGTCGCGGGCGTCGAAACCCAGCGAGGGCCAGGCCAGGGCCACGCCGATGCCCAGCAGGGCAGAAAACCCAAGGCGAGGTCGCGCACGCAAACTGCGCAGGAGTTTCAGCAGCATGTGGACATGATGCCCGACAACTCTGCTCAGGCCGGGGCTGCGAGCGGTGACGCGGTCGGTGATGCAATCAGCGCTCAAATCAGCGCTCCAATAGGCGCTACCATCGAACGGCCATGCCCGCGAACTACGCACGCTACCTCGTTGGTCGCCACCGCAGCGCCCACGCCAACCGCCACCTCGGATGGACGCTGGCCTTCGTGGCAGGCGCCATCAACGCTGGCGGCTTCCTGGCCGTTCAGCAGTACACCTCCCACGTCACCGGCACCGTCTCTTCGCTGGCCGACAACTTGGCGCTGGGGCACCTGGACCTGGTGGTCGATGCCATCGTGGGCGTGCTGTCCTTCCTGCTGGGCGCCATGTGCTGCGCCCTGATGGTGAACTTTGCGCGCAGGCGACAGCTCAGCAGCGAGTTCGCCTTGCCCCTGATGCTCGAGGCGCTGCTGATCCTGTGCTTTGGCCTGCTGGGCTCGCGCTTGAGCGAATTCGAGGGCCTGCTGGTGCCCTTCACCGTGGTGCTGCTGTGCTTCATCATGGGCCTGCAGAACGCAGTGGTGACCAAGTTGTCGCACGCGGTCATCCGCACCACCCACATGACCGGCATCGTCACCGACCTGGGCATCGAGTTGGGCAAGGCCCTGTACTGGAACCGCCGCGAGGGCGAGGCCCCGGTGCGCGCCAGCTTCGAGCGCATCACCGTGCTGGGCGGCCTGCTGCTGGCCTTCACCGGAGGCGGGGTGATCGGGGCTTATGGCTTCAAGTTCGTGGGCTACGTGTCCACGGTGCCCCTGGCGATCTTGTTGGCGGTGCTGGCCCTGGTGCCAGCCTGGGACGACCTGCGCAACCGTGGCGCCCGGGCCTCAGGGTGACTCGGTCGGCACGCTGCATTCGGCCATCGCGGGTGAGGCCTGGCAACGCGCCTTCTTCATCAGGTTGAGCGTGCGCCAGCTGTAGAGCCCCGCGTTCGCCCCGGCGATGCGTCCCTCTCGCAGCACGTCCACATAGGGCTGGACGTGTTCGGGCGGCAGGTCGAACCAAAGCCGAGCAGGCACTTGCGCTTCTGCGCGCTGGATGGCTTTCATCGCCCCCTCGTGCAGGCCAGCCCAGTACACGCGCGACACAGCGCCGAGCGACGCCGGCACCTGCGATCGGTTGAAAACGAGCTGCAGTGTCGGGATCATGACCGGCATGCGCAGCACCCCGCCTTTGGCGCCCATGCCCTTGGCCAACTCGAAAGGCTTGAAGGTGATCGCGGGCATGTGGATGAGGTCGACCAAGCCGTTGTTGAACTTGGCCCCCACGTTGGTGACATCCGAAGAGATCGCTTGAGCGCCCATCTTTTGGATGAGCATGGCCTGCACACGATCGTGGTCGAACGCGGCCACCCGCTTGCCCGCCAGCGAGCGCGGCGTGATCTCGAAGCGCTCGCGCAGCATCGGGTAGGCGGCGCCCACGGGCAGGATGCCGCCCACCTCGTGTTGCCCCTCGGTCATCAGCGAGGCCGCCTGCGGCGAGGCAAACACCTGGATCAGCTTGCGCAGCACCTCGTAGCTGGCCGCCAGGTCAACCTGGCCATCGCGCACCACCACGGCGGAACCGAGGCTGTCGAGCGAGCCCGTGACCTGGTTGAAGGGGCGCGCCCGAAAACCCGTGAGGATGGCCGCAGCACACTGGCCGGCGCGGAAATCTTCGGCCACCACGCGCTCGTCGGTGAAGGTGCGAACCTGAAAGTGCACGCCCTCCCTGGCCATGGCCGTGGCGTAGTCCTGGGCCAGCGTGTGCACCTCACCGCCCTTGCCCAGGAGGTCCCAGGCGCACAGCAGCGGCGCGGCCTGGCACGACCCGGCCCAGCTTGCCATGAGGGCCGTCACCAGGCACCACTTGGCCACGCCCTTCCTGCTGTCCCCGGCCTTCGATGTCATGATGTCCCCTGCTCGATGCGTTGCGCGTGTGTCACCCCGCACATTCGATACCCAACAGTACAGTAAATGAATCAGGACAAGCCCCCGGTCCCCGCACGGCGAGGCCGCCCCCGCGACCCGGAGCGCCTGCAGCGCATCCTGAGCGCGGCGGCACGCCAGTTCCATGAGCAAGGCCTGCAGGGCACCAGCATGGACGCCATCGCGGCCGAGGCGGGGGTCTCCAAGATGACGGTCTACAGCCACTTCCCGTCAAAGGGCGAGCTGTTCATCGCGGCCGTGGCCTCGCGGTCGGCCGAACTCATGGGCAGCGACATGCCCGCCATGGACCCCCTCAAGCCCAAGCAGGCGCTGACCTCCATCGGGCGGGCCTTCTTGCGCCTGATCCGTGACGACCAGGTGGTGCAACACCACCGCATCCTCTTTGGCCTGCGCGATGCGCACCCCGAGGTCCGCCAGGCCTTTCACGACGACGGACCTGATCGCATGAAACAGGCTTTGGCGATCTACCTGGCCGAGGCCACCCGCCAGGGCTCGCTGAAGGTCAAACAGCCCGCGCTGGCCGCTGACCAGTTCATGGGGCTGTTCCTGGGGATGGGTCAACTCCGCCACCTGCTCAACCTTGGCAAGCCAACCGAACAGGACGACGAGGCCCTGCTCAAGGCCAATGTGGCCTTGTTCATCAAAGGCCACGAACCTGGCTAGCGCACCAGGCCGGGTGGCTCAGTCATCGACCAGCGTGTCCGAGCGCAGCCAGGTGTAGCTGGCCCCGATGCCCGCCGTCAGGCCCGCGTCGCGACGCACCAGCGGGCTGGCGCGGTTGGCGGCACCGCCCACGTGGTCCGACGCGGGCAAAGCCGAACACACGCCAGTCGGGGCCCAACTTGCGCGACAGCGTCGTGCCCACCCGCCAGGCCACCAGACCCGCCTTGGCTTCATAGGCGGGTCGATCGGCGGTGGCGTAGCGGGGCGCCACCTCGTAGAAGGTGTCGGCCAGGCGCTGGTCGGCAACGATGACACCGAAGCGCATGGCATAGGTCCAGCCCGTGGTGCTTTCTCGGCGGAAAAAGACCTCGGGCTCGAGCGTCATGCCTCGGTGGGCAGCGCGGTCGCTGATGTCGAACACGCCGCGCAGTGGCAGGTCAAAGCGCCACTGGCCACCGCCAGGCCCGTCGCCCAGCTTCCAGCGCAGGCGTGGGCCGAACTCGATCAAGGTGCCCAGATCGGGCATGCCCCGGCGGGCTTCGATCTTGTCCAAGCTGGCGCCAAACGCCCCGGCGAAACTCACGTCGAGCTCGAAGTCGTCGGTGCGGATGGCGCGCAAGCCTGCGGTGTCGCGGTCGGCCCGCACGAACTCGCCACGGTAGAGCACATAGGGCAGCACCGCTGCGCGGCGCACCTGCTGGTCGGCACCGGGGTAGGCCAGCTGAGACACGCCCCCGGCCACGAAGCCCACCTCCCACAAGGGCTTGCGGCCTTCGCCCTCGCCTTCGCTCTGGGCCTGGGCAGGCGCGTGAACCATCAGCGTGACGGCGCATGCCACGAGCAGCGAGGCCAGGCTCGCAACGGGTCTCAAGGATGGGCGAACGGCGAAGCACTTCATGTGGGCCACAGCTCCAGGGTCGTTTGCACAGGTGGCCCTGAGTGGAACACGAAACCGTGACCGCCAACGACAGGTGGGCGCCGCCGCACGCGCCACGCGGCACACAACCTGCGCACAATGTGCCCATGGAACGCTTCACCATTTCCCTGGACGACAAACTGGCCCGTGAGTTCGACGACTGGGCGGCCGAGCGCGGCTATGGCAACCGCTCGGAGGCCTTCCGCGACATCGTGCGCGCCGAAATGGACCGCCAGCGGCTCAGCGGTGACCCCAAAGGTCATTGCGTGGCCTGCCTGTCTTACGTCTACAACCACCACGAGCGCGACCTGGCCGAGCGACTGATGCGCCTGCAGCACGAGCACCACGACCTCACGCTGTCGACCATGCACGCGCACCTGGATCACGAGCACTGCATCGAGACGGTGCTGCTGCGCGGGCGGGTGGCCAGCGTGCAGCGCTTTGCCGACCAGGTCTGCGCCGAACGCGGCGTGCACCACGGCAAGCTCAACCTGATCAGCGTCGAGCTGCACCTGCCCCACCGGCACGATCACGGCCCGGGCAGCGAGCGACACGTGCACATCAAACCGGCCAGCTGAGCACCCTGCGACCGGGCCGCGCCCCATCGCCCCGCACGCTCACCCCGGGCACGGGGCTTGCTGTGCGTATGATGTTTTAATAAATCATCACACTCAACTGGTGCAGCATGCCCCAACACCGCACACGCCCTGGTCCCACCACCCGCCTGAAACCCCTCGCCTGCCTGACCCTGCTGAGCTTGTCGGGCCTGGGCGTGCACACCATTTCCCGCGCTCAAACCACCCCCGTCGAAACCCGTTTGCCGGACACCGAGGTCCGCGCCCACTACCTGAACGACCCAGGAGAACAAACCAGCGCCAGCGAAGGCACCGTCAGCGGAGCGCTGCTTCAGCGCCGCCCCGTGCTGCGCCCCGCCGAGGTGCTGGAGTTCGTGCCCGGGGTCATCGTCTCGCAGCACAGCGGCGACGGCAAAGCCAACCAGTACTACCTGCGCGGCTTCAACCTCGACCATGGCACCGACTTCGCCACCTGGGTCGACGGCATGCCGGTGAACATGCCCACCCACGCCCATGGCCAGGGATACACCGACCTGAATTTCCTCATCCCCGAGCTGCTGCAGGCCATCCACTACCGCAAGGGCACGTTCGCGGCCGAGGACGGTGACTTTTCGTCGGCCGGCTCGGCGCGCCTGCAGCTCAAAGACAAGCTGGAAAAAAACCAGGCATCGATCACCGTGGGCGAGAACCGCTTCGTGCGCGCACTGGTGGCCGGCAGCACCGAGGTGCCAGCAGGCCCCTTGCTCTATGCCGTCGAAGGCGCCTACCACGACGGGCCTTGGCAGCAGCCCCAGCACCACAAGCGCGTCAACGCCCTGCTGCGCCACGGCGTACAGAACGGCGACACCCGGCACAGCTTCACGGCCATGCTCTACAGCGCACGCTGGGACAGCACCGACCAGGTGCCGCAACGCGCCGTGGACAGCGGGGAGACCGACCGCTATGGCGCCATCGACCCCAGCGACGGCGGCCACAGCCAGCGCAGCAGCTTGTCGTGGCAGGCCACGCGCGTGGTCAACGACGGCGATTGGCAAGCAGGGCTTTACGCCATCCATTCGCGCCTGAGCCTGTTCTCCAACTTCACCTACTTCCTCGATGACGAGGCCAACGGCGACCAGTTCCAGCAGGCCGAAAAACGCCTGGTGCTGGGCGGGCAGGTGCAGCGCAGCTGGACCACACCGCTGGCAGGCCTGGACAGCCGCCACAGCCTGGGACTGCAATGGCGCCACGACCGCCTGGACCCGGTGGGCTTGTACACCGCCGTGGGTGGCGAGCGCCGGGAAGTGATCCAGCAAAGCCGCGTGCGCCAGACCAGCGTCGGCCTGCACGGTCAGAGCGAAACCCGCTGGCTGCCCTGGATGCGCAGCGTCGCCGGCCTGCGCATCGACCGCGTCTCGGTCGACGTGGACAGCAGCGTCGCGGACAACAGCGGCACCCGCAGCGACGTGGCGCCCAGCCCCAAGCTGTCGCTGGTGTTCGGCCCCTGGGCGAAGACCGAGTTGTTCGCCAACACCGGCTGGGGCTTTCACAGCAACGACGCGCGCGGCATGACCTCGCGACTGACCGCCAAGCCCAACCCCGACACCGGCAGCCGCGATGCCATCGGCCGCGCCGACCCGCTGGTGCGCACGCGCGGCCACGAACTCGGTCTGCGCAGCGAGTGGCTGCCCGGCTGGCACACCAACATCGCACTGTGGCAACTCAGGCTCGACTCCGAACTCGTGTTCGTGGGCGATGCTGGCGAGACCGAGGCCAGCGGGGCCTCGCGTCGCCGTGGCATCGAGATCGGTCAGCACTGGCAACCGGCGCCCGGCTGGTGGGTGGACGCCGATGTCGCCTGGTCAAAGGCCCGTTTCCGCCAGGACCAGGGCGATGCGCCCAACGCGGGCCGCCGCGTGCCTGGCGCGGTCGAGCGGGTGGCATCGATCGGCCTGAGCTATGACAACAAAGGCCCTTGGACGGCGCAGTTCCAGCTGCGACACTTCGGCCCCCGCGACCTGATCGAAGATGGCAGCGTGCGCTCCCAGGGCACGACGCTGGCCTACGCGCGCCTTGGCAGGAAGCTCACGCCCGACGTGCGCGTGTGGGTCGATGTCTTCAACCTGTTCAACCGAAAGGTCAGCGACATCGACTACTTCTACGAGTCGCGGCTGGCCAGCGAGCCCAGCGGGCAAGCCACGGCCGACCTGCACTCGCACCCAGCCGAGCCACGCACGGTGCGCGTGAGCCTGGCAGTGGCGTTCTGATGTGGTTGACCCAGGTCACGCAGCATGCACGTGGCACGCCTGCATGCGGGAGACATGCAGCTTGACAGGTGCGTGAACAAATTTACACTCCCCAACCATGTCGTTGTCCGTCCGCCGTCGCATCACCTGGATCGCCGCCCTGGCCGTCCTGGCGATGGCGCTTGCCCCAGCGATCTCACAATGGTTGCTGGTTCAGCGCAACGCGGGGCTGGCCTGGGTGGCGGTGTGCTCCAACACGGGCACACGCTGGGTCGCCGTGGGTCAAGCCACACATGACCAGCCCACGGACCAAGGCGGCCTGCACGCGCAATCGCACTGCCCGGCCTGCTTCCTGCAAGCGCACGACATGGGCCTGCCACCTGCGGCTGTGTCCGTCCTCACGCTGACCCCGGAGCCGGAGGCGCTGCCCTTCCTGTTCCTGCACGCACCCCGCCCGCTCGCGGCGTGGTCGCCTGCACTCGCCCGCGCACCTCCTGCTGCGGCCTGAGCCTCTCCCCTCCCCCTTTCCTTTTTCATCGTCGCTTGCCGGCTTGAAGCTCGCCCGAACTTGGGCCTGAGCTGGCTCGCGCCTGGAGTCCTCTCATGTTCCGCACCGCATTCATCGCGGGCGTGGTCGCGCTCGCCTGCGCACCCGCCTGGTCTCACGTTTCCTACACGGGCCGCGACTTCGGCTCATTCACGGGCCTGACCAACACCAGCGTCACCATCGCCAACCAGGCCATCTCAGGCAACTTCGGCTGGGCCGACGCCACCGATGCCGATTGGGGCGACAGCCACAAGGCACGCTGGTTCAAGTTCACGCTCGACAACGCCGCCGACATCACCATCACCGCTGCGGCCAAGGCGAACGCCACCAGCAGCTCGGTGGGCGGCCTGGTGCCGGCCTTCTCCGTCTACCAAGGCCTGGCGCCCATCACCGTTGACGCCGAGGGCGTGTCGTCGCTGTCGTACGACACGTCGGCCTCGTCGATGGCCTGGCGCGCCACGCTGCCATTTGCCGTCGAAGGCGTCTGGAACGCCCTGGGCGACTTCAAGATCGGCAACGACGCCGGCGTGTTGGGTGACCTGGTCCATGTCGGCCACAGCGCCGATGGCCTCGGCGCCCTGGGCGACGGCAGCTCAGACGGCCTGACTTCTGCCACCTTCCGGCTGGCTGCTGGCACCTACTCCATCGTCATCGGCGGCAACGTCTACGACGCGCAGAACGCTGGCGTGCCCGGCAACACCGGCAACTTCGGGCTCAGCGCCACGTTGTCGGTTTCGGCCGTGCCCGAGCCTTCTTCCGTCGGTCTCGCGCTCGCAGGCGCACTGGCCTTGAGCTGGACGGCCCGCCGTCGCACCGCACGCTGAACCCCTCATCAGGACATGACCATGAAGAACTTTCGCAACACCCTCCTCGCTCTCACCCTCGGCGCCTGCGCCAGCATCGCCAGCGCCCACGGCAGCCTCGATGGCGAGACCCTGCTCATCGAGTACGGCATCGACTTCGGCTCGGGCTTCACCGCGCTGAGCAGCCGCACCGTCACCGTTGGCAGCGGACTTGAAGTCAGCGGCTGGTCTCTCAGCAGCAGCAAGGACATCCGCTGGGACATCGACTTCAGCGGCGGCGACATCGCTTTGACCTACGTCGGCAACGACGACTTCATGAACGTCGGCACGTTCGCCATGCAAGGCTTTCGCGTGAGCAACGTGCCGCTGGAAATCGAAGATGTCGCCGTGACCAACACGACCTATGTGCCCAACGTGCACGGCAACCTGATCGAGGGCTTCGATCCGGCCACCGCGCTGAGCTTCACCGCCAGCACCGTGTCGGTGAACCTCAACGAGTCGATGTACCACCACCACGCCATGACGGGCATGGGCGATCCGGTGCGCGACGCCATCAAGTTGCACCTCCACCTGGCGCCTGCGGTACCCGAGCCCCAGACCTGGGCCATGGCTGCGGTGGGGGTGTTCGGCCTGCTGGGCATGAGCGCGCTTCGCCAACGCCGCCGAGGCTGATTCGCGTCCAACCCCTGAGCTCGCCAGCGCGCCTCGACCTGCCTGGGTCGGGGCGCGCTGCCGCCACATTCGACGTCGATCGCCAAGAAGTCCTCACCAATGTTTCACCGTGCCGTTTTGCCGGCCTGCCTGAGTGCGACCTTGATCGCACCGGTCTGGTCACAGGAGCTCACCCTCCCCGAGGTCCGGGTGCAAGCCCCCAGCCTGCCGCCGCCGCAGCAGCGCAGCCTGCGAATCCAGGGGCAGGACGCACATGACGACCCTGCCGAACAGCTGCGGCAGGTCAACGGCGTGCGCGTGATGCGCCAGGCTGGCACCTCAGGCCTGGTGTCGGTGCAAGGCCTCAGCGGCTCGCGCGTGCCGGTGCTGCTCGATGGCCTGTCGATCGACGGGGCCTGCAACCACGGCATGGACCCGGCCACGTCCTACCTGACGCTCGACAGCATCGACCGGCTCACGGTGCTCAAGGGCCCGACCACCGTCCGGCACGCAGGCGTGTTCGGCGGTGCCGTGCTGGCCGAACGCAAGCAACCCGCCAGCGATCAAGCACCGGGGGCGAGTTGGCAGGCACAGGTCGGCCGCTTCGGCGAGCGGATGCTGGCGGCCGAGGCCCTGCTCAACACCGAGCCCGCCTGGGCACGCGTCAACAGCCGCCACAGCGAACGCGACGACTACCGCGATGGCCAGGGACGCCGCGTGCCCTCCCGCTTCGAAAAGCGCCAGACGATGGCCGACTTCGGCTGGCGCATCAGCGAGCACCAGACGCTGAGCGCCGACGTGGCACACAGCAACGGCCAGTCCGTCTACCCGGCCTTTCACATGGATGGCACGGCCTTTCGGCAAGACCGCCTGGGCGCCGGCTGGCAAGCCCGAGAGCTCAACCCATGGCTGGAGCAGCTGCAGCTTCGGTGGATGGCCCAGCGCATTCACCACGCCATGGACAACCACAGCCTGCGGGCCATGGCGCCCCTGACCTACGACGGCGAGGCGCGCATCCGCGAGGACATGGTCCAGGACGTGACCAGGCGCCAGCTCAAGGCCGAGGCCGTGCTGCGCCTGACCGATGCACAGCGCCTGACCCTGGGCAGCCACTGGGGCAGCGACGACCACGATGCCACCAACCACCTGAGCAGCGAGGCCTGCATCGACTTCGGCGTGCCCATGTGCTTTCAACAGGACCCGGGCCTGCAGCCCTATTACCAGGTGCGCCAGCGCAAAGCCGGCTTGTACGCCGAATGGAACCTGGACCTCGACGCCTGGCAGCTGACGCTGGGCAGCCGCCGCGATCAGGTGGACACGCGCACGGGCGCGATCCGCAGCTTCGCGGTGAACCCGGTGGCCAAGACCGGCGAGAACGGTCGCAGCGAACACAGCTTGAGCCAGCACGTCGCGCGCCTGAGCTGGCAGCTGGCCGATGCCTGGCGCACGCACCTGGCCTGGGGCCAGTCGCAGCGGGCACCCGACCCCATCGAGGTGGGCAGCGTGGACGCCCTGCAGCTGGCACCCGAGACCAACCGCGAGCTGCACGCCGGCGTGAGTGGGGCCGCTGGTCCGTGGCAGCTGAGCCTGGACGCCTTCCACAGCCGCATCGACGACTTCATCTTGCTGACCAGTGGCACCACCGCGCGCAACGTGCGGGCCAGGCGCGTGGGCTGGGAGCTCGAAGGCCGCTGGCAATGGAGCCCGAGCTGGTCCAGCGCAGCCGCCTTCAGCCGGGTGCGCGCGGACAACCTCAGCGAGCGTCGCCCGCTGGCACAAACGCCCCCGCACGAGCTGCGACTGAACACCGACTGGCGCTCAGGCCCCTGGCAAGCCCGCGTTGAATGGCGCGGCTCGGCGCGGCAAGACCGGTACGCGTTCAACCAGGGCAACACCAATGGCCTGGACGTCAACGAGGCCACGCCTGGCTTCAGCGTCGTCAACGCGTCCGTTCGTCGTCAACTGCCATGGCAGGCCAGCCTGGCCGTCGGGGTGGACAACGCATTCGACCGCTCCTACGTTGAACACATCAACCACAGCATCGACCGCAGCTGGGGCTCGCTGGGCTCCACGCTGAGCACCCGGGTGCCGGAACCTGGCCGCCGCTGGTGGGTCAAGTGGGTTCAGCAACTTTGATGGCAGGATGACACCTGCTTCTTTGCCCCTCAAGGAGACCGCCATGAAGAACCAACGCATCACCACCCCATCCCGTCGCTTGATCGCGGCGATCCTGCTTGGCATGGCCGGCACGGCCTGGTCCCAAGTTGCGGTCAGCGACGCCTGGGTGCGCGCCACCGTGCCCGGTCAGCAGGCCACCGGCATGTTCGCCAACCTCACCGCCAAGCAGGACAGCAAGCTCGTCGGAGGCAGCTCGCCCGTGGCGGGCACAGTCGAGGTCCACGAGATGAAGATGGAAGGCGACGTGATGAAGATGCGCGCCGTCGCATCGCTGCCCTTGCCTGCCGGACAAGCGGTGTCGCTCAAGCCCGGCTCGTACCACATCATGCTGATGGGCCTGAAAAAGCCCCTGCCCGATGGCAGCACCGTGCCCATCAAGCTCGTCGTCGAAGACGCGCAGAAGAAGCAGACGACCATCGACGTCAAGGTGCCTGTCAAGAAGATGGGCCCGGCCACCGAAGAGCACGGCCACGACCACGACCACGGGCACGGCCATCACAAGCACTGATCGGGCTGCAAAGGACCCCACGCCACAGCGCGGCCTTCAGAACCGCACGCTCAGCGTGGTGTGCGCTTGTCGCCCGGGCATGGGGTAGTAGGTCTGGCTGAATGCGAGGGTGCTGTAGCGCTCGTCAAACAGGTTGTTCACCCCCAAGGCCAGCTCGATGTCGTCCTGGCGGTAGCGCACCACGGCGTCCACCACCTGGTGGGCGCGCAGGCGAGCCAGCGGCGGGCCGCCCGCATTGGAGGCGCCGCTGACGTTGTCCGCATTGCCATCGCGACGCGGGCCCACGTGGCGCACCGACAGCGCCGACTGCCAGGCGGGGCTGGGCTGCCAGCCCAGCGTGAGGCTGGCCGTGGTTCGGGCCACGAGCGGGATGTCACCCGTGCGCCCCGCAAGGCTTGGCACCAGGTAGCTGACCATGCCGTTCAGCCGCCAGTTGCGTGCAGGCTGCCAGCGCCCCGACAGCTCCACGCCTTGGCGACGCGAGGCCTCGTCGCGATTGCGGTTGAGTTCATCGCCTGCGGCATCACGGCCGTAGTAGATCTCGTCTTGCAGGCGCATGTCGAACCAGGTCACGGACCAAGACAACCGCTCGCCTGCGCGTTGGCGCCAGCCCAGCTCCTGCGTGACGCCACGCTGCGGACGCAAGGTGTCGGCCGCCTTGTTGAGCTCGTCGAGGTTGGGCGCGCGGAAGGTGCCGTTGCGGCGAACGAAGAAACTGGTGTCGGCCCCCGCCTGCCAATTGATGCCGATTTCGCCAAGGCGGTTGAACCAATCGCCCGCGACCGGCGCTTGCGTGTCCTCGTAAGCGTAGGGCGAACACACCAGGACCGGGAAAGGCGCAAAAGTGCAGTCGCGTGACCACTTCTGGCTTTGGCGGGTGGACTCGAAGTGATCCCATCTCACCCCCGCCTGAACGGTGACCGCTCGGTGAGGCCTGAGCGTGGTGGCCAGCGTCCAGGCACTGGCGGCCGCCTCACCCTGCAAGCGGGTGTGGTCCGGCGTGCTGGCGGGCAGGTCCCAGCGGGCGTATTCACCATCCATGCGGCTCCACCCCCAGGTCACTTCCTGCCGCAGACCAGCCAGCTCGGTGCCCAGGCGGTGGCTGAGCCGGTGGTCCCAGCGCTCGGACGTGGTCCTTTGTTCCTGATCGGCCAGTGCGCGGCTGGCGTCGACCCCGATGTAGAACGGGTTGACTCGCTCGCGGTGGCTGCTCGCCCAGGTGAGTTGCCCGATCGGCCCGAAGTCCAGGCTCGCACCCAGGTCCTGCCGATCCAGGTCGGTGCGCCCGCCATCCAGCGGCGAACGCGTGGCACGCAGCTCGCGCTCGCTGCCCGACTCGAACACATCGCTCGAGACCGGGCCTGGCAAGCCGTAGCGATCGCGCTGGCGCACCAGGCGCGCCAGCGCATCGGCTTTGGCGCCGCCGACCGAGCCCTGCCAACGCAGGCTCAGCGCCGCGCGCATGCTGTCGAATTCGCCGTTGTCGCGCCAACCCGGGTCACGGCCTCGGTGCAGCTGGAGCACGGGTGTCCATGCGCCGGCCTGGGCGGCCAGTTGCACGTCCCCGATGCGCTCGCCCAAGGTGCCCAAGCGCAACCGCGCGCGACCTCGCTGCTCGCCTTCGTCGAGCTCGGGCATGGTGGTGATGCGAACCACACCTGCCACGGCGCCACTGCCGTGCTCGATGGCGCCACCGCCCCGGTCCACCTCGATCTGCCTGACTTCGCTCAGGGACAGCGACGACAGGTTGGCGCCCGACAGGTCGTTCTCGTTGATGACCACGCCATCGACCACGATCAGCACGTTGCTGCTGGCGGTTGCGCCCATGCCGCGCATGTCCAGGGTGGCGCTGCGGTCGTTACCGAAGTAGCTCTGCAGCGCCAGGTTGGCCTCGGTGGCCAGCAGGTCGGACACCGAGCTCGCGCTGGCGCGAGCGATGTCCCGCGCCGTGATCACCGTGACGTTGCGCGTGGCAGCGAGCGATGCATCGGCCGCCTGGGCCGCATCGCTCGCCCGCACGCTGACCTCGGGCAAGGTGGCCTCCGCGCTCGCGACCTGGGATGCAGCAGGGGCCTGGGCAGGTGCCGCAGCGGACTGCGCCTGGGCCACGCCCGAGGCCACCGCCAACGCCAGGCCGCAGGCCTTCGCAACACGCCGTGTCGGCATCACGCGCCCTGACCAACTGGCCAGGGACCGGGCCGCGAGCGGGCCGCCACTCATCGCTGCGATCGGCGACGCAGGGCGGTGACACCCGCCACGCCCAACAGCCCCGCCAGCACCATCGCCAGCGACGAGGCCTCAGGCACCGCTGTCGTCACGGCCAGGTTGTCGATGGCGAAGTAAGCCGGCGTGTTCATGCCGAAGTCACCGTTGTCGGACGAGCTCAGCTCGAACTTCAACGCCGAGACGGCACCCAGCGAGCCCAGGTTCACGCTGGCCCAGTTGCCGACCACGTAATCAAGGCCGTTGTCGGCGAAGCGGTAGTCGGCCAGGTAGAAGTCCACGCGGCCGGTTTCCTGGTCGGCCGCGTTCAGGCCGATGAAGGTGAGCTTGAGGAAGTCGGCGTCGTCGCCGCTGGCACCACCGAACTTCTTGGCGAACGAGTCACCCTGCAGCATCGACAACGCCGTGTAAGTGGTGTTACTCACGTCGACGCTGGCGAGCTCTGCCGGCGCCTCGAAGCGGATCACGGGCGAGCCCAGGTAGGCCAGAGCGTAGTTGGCCGAGCCACCAGCGCCCGAGCCGGCGTAGGCGCTGAACTGGTTTTCGAAGCCGGGCGTGGTGGTGTCGGTCTGGTTGGAATAGGTCCAGCCGCTCCAGCAGCAGCCCCATCCGTAATCGGCGAAATCGTGGTTGAAGCTGGCGGCGCCACTGACGAAAGCGGTCGAGGTGCCGGGGAAGAAATGGCTGCCCGGGCTCAAGGGCAGGTCGTCGAAGGTGCTGACGGTCAGCGCGGCGTGGGCGCCCGAGGCCAGGCTGGCGCCGATGAGCGCCGCAGCGGCGACACGACGACGGCGCAGCACAGCCAGGGCCAGCAGGCCCACGCCCATCAACGCCCAGGTCTGGGGCTCAGGCACGGGCGCAAAGTGGATGACACCCACGGCGTCGAGGTCGAAGCCACCGCTGCCCGTGGTCGGGTACGGGTCATAGATGGCGTGCGGGCCGCCGGCAGAGGCGGGGAAGTTGTCGAACTCCTGGCCACGACCGATGACGTCGACGATGCGCACGAAGCGCACGTTGTCCACGTCCAGGCCCGCGGTGCCGGCCAGCGCGTCCAGGTCGAAAGGCGTGCCGAAACCCTGGCGGTACTTGCCGGCCAGGCCGTCGATGTTGGTCGGGTCGATGTTGCCGAAGCCACCCACGGGTGCGGGCGTGAACGAGTAACTGGGGAAGCGGAAGAAGTCGACGCCGTTGGACGAGACCTCGACGAAAGCCAGCTCCAGGAAGGTGTCGCTGAAACTGTTTTCGAACACCGCGAAGTCGGCGCCAGCGCCGTTGTAGATCGCGCCACCAAAGGTCAGGGTGATGCGGCCAGCGTCACCCAGCACGACGATGTCGGTGGAGGTGCCTTGGGCCTTGCCCAAAGCCTTCTCTGGCGTCTTCCATTGCGCGTCGACGTTGGGGCCAGGCAGGTAGTCCTCCCAGCCGGTGGCCCATTGCACGAAGGACGCGCTGTCCTTGCTGATGGCGGTGGAGCCGGGTTTGCCGGCAGCCGGGGCAAAAGGGCCCGCCGCATGGGCCTGAGCCATGCAGGCCAGGGCCAGGGTGGCCGCACAGGCCGGGACTGAGAGAAGCTTGAATCGCATGTTGTTCCTCCGGCGCCCACCATCCGTGGGCGCATTCGAGCCAACCGGCCGAACAGTGGGAGAGGAACGAGACAGGCACGCGCACGCCGGGTCGGGCCGCGTGAAAAGGCCGAAGGCGTGTCGTCACCGCCTCGCCGCCCACCGCAGCAACCGGGTCCATGCTCCAGGCCGGTCTCCGGGCTCGCGAGCGCCTTGTGGGCCAGCGATCCGCCTTCCCATGCTTCGCAGCACAGTGGCACCGTGGATCGCCTTGACTCGCTTCACCGTTGCGGGGGCAGCGTCGGGATCAGCAGACCGAAGGGCCTGCGCACCGAACTTCCCGTTTCACCCTTGCAAACCGCTCGCGCGGCCCCAAGGACACCTGAGGCGGGGCGGATTGTAAGGGCGCTCCTGGGGTTTGCCCAGCCCCGCGTTCCAGGCCTCAGGCTTGCCGACGTTCCGCGTGCGTCACGTCGACCAAAGAGGTGCGCAGCCAAGTGCTCAGTTGCGCCAACACCTCGCCTCGCTCACGCTCGCTGAGGATTTCATGGGCCAGCTCGGGGAAGGCCCTTGCGGTGCACAGGCTCGCAGGCAAGGCCTGAGACAGCCGCAGCGAGCCCACGGGGCTGACGCAACGGTCCTGCCCGGACCACATCAACAAGGTTGGCACCTGCCATGCCGAGGCACGCGCCAGCACCAGCTGGCCCGCATCGGCGATGAAGCGGCCCAGCAAGCCGCTGATGCGGTCGTGAACCATGGGGTCTTGCAAATAGGCCTGCACCACCGCCGGGTCGTTGCAGATCCACTCGGGCTTGAGCCCGTTGTTCACGCACAGGTGCGGCAACAGGCGAGGCGCCACCGCCAGCAAGGCTTTTTGCACGGCGCTCAGCCCCGGGTCGATGGCAGGCGACGACAGCACCACCCCGTCAACCGGCCGGCTCCAGGCAGCAGGCTCGGGCCCAACGGCCTCGGCCACGAAACGCGCCACCACCAGGCCGCCCAGGCTGTGCCCGATCAGCACCAGCGGGCGCGCGGCATCGGTGCGGCGCACCTCGTCGATGAACGCACCGAGGTCTCGCAACAGGCTGTCGGGCTGGGCGATGTCGCCACGGCGACCACCCGATCGACCATGGCCACGGTGATCGAAGCCGCGCACGTCCCAGCCCTGGGCCACGAGGTGCTCGGCCACGTGCCCGTAGCGACCGATGTGTTCGCCCAGGCCGTGCACCAGCACAGCGGTGCCCAGGGCCGGTGCGGGGGCACGCCACAGGCGGGTGTGCAGGGTCAGGCCGTCGGAAGTCTTCATGCTGGCAGGTCCTCGTGGATCGTGTGGGGGGCGGCGGCGTTCGACGCCGGGAACATGGCCGAGCTCACAGCCCCGCCCAAGGCAAGGGGGCGCTGGTGTGCGAACCAATGCGCCACCGCCTCGCGCTGCGACGGCGTGAGGTGCAGGCCCAGCTTGCTGCGTCGCCACAGCACGTCGTCGGCGCAGGTGACCCACTCGCTTCGCATCAGGTGACGCAACTCGGCCTCGTGCACGCCCGGCACCACTTCGGCACCCAGGTCGGCCATGCAACGGGCGGCCCCCAGCAGCAGCTCGATGCGCGAGCCGTGCGCGCGGGCCAGGCGGTGCGCGAGGTTGGCGGGCAGCCAAGGGTGGCGCCCGCACAGCGCCAGCACAAAACGCGAGAAGTCTTCGTCAGGGCGCCCTGTCACCGGGGTCCACGCCGAAAGGTCGCCGCCCGGCAGGCTGGCGCCTCGCGTCCAGGCCGGACGATTCACGCCCAGCTGACGGCACACCGTGGTCGCGGCGTCCTCGGCCAATTGGCGGTAGGTGGTGATCTTGCCGCCCCAGACCGTCAGCAAAGGCGCGGCGCGTTCGTCCTGCTCGAGCAGGTAGTCGCGGGTGACGGCAGACGGGTCACCTGAGGCGTCATCCAGCAAAGGGCGCACGCCGGAGTACGTCCAGACCACGTCGCTGGGACGGATGGGCTGCGCCAGGTAGCGGCTGGCCTGCTCGCACAGGTAGGCCACCTCGTCGGCCTCGCAGCGCGCATCCAGCGGGTCATGGACCTCCTGGTCGGTCGTGCCGATGAGGGTGAAGTCGCGCTCGTAGGGGATGGCGAAGATGATGCGGCCATCGGGGTTCTGGAAGATGTAGGCGTGGTCGTGCTCGAACTGGCGCGGCACGACGATGTGGCTGCCTTTGACCAGGCGCAGGCTTCGCGTGGCCAGGCGCTTGCCGCCGGGCGCGTGGGCCACGTCGCGCAGGAAGCGCTCGGCCCAGGGGCCGGCCGCGTTGACCAGGGCGCGGGCGCGCACGTGGCGCACGCCGTCGGCGCCCTGCAGGGTGGCCAGCCAGTGCGTCTCGCCTCGCTCGGCCCTCACGCAGCGGGTGCGGGTGAGCACGGTGGCGCCGCGCTCGCGCGCGTCGATGGCGTTGAGCACGACCAGGCGGGCGTCGTCCACCCAGCCGTCGGAGTAAACGAAGCCGCGCTTGAAGTGCGGGTGCAGCGGCACGCCCAGTTGCGAGCGGCGCAGGTCGACACCACCGGAGCCCGGCAGCACCTCGCGGCGCGCCAGGTGGTCATAAAAGAACAGGCCCAGGCGGATCAACCACGCGGGCCGCATGCCGGGGTCGTGGGGCAGCACGAAGCGCAGCGGCCACATGATGTGCGGCGCGCTGCGCAGCAGCACCTCGCGCTCGCCCAGGGCCTTGCGCACCAGCCCGAACTCGCGGTGCTCCAGGTAACGCAAGCCCCCGTGGATCAGCTTGGTGGACGCCGACGAGGTGTGGCTGGCCAGGTCGTCCTGCTCGACCAGGCAGACCGACAGGCCCCGGCCCGCCAGGTCGCGCGCGATGCCGACGCCATTGATGCCGCCCCCGACCACGAGGACGTCGTGTTCGGTCGGCGGGGGAAAGGGGACAGGGGCGTTCATGGCTTGGAGGTTTTCATGCAGTGCAACAGACGGCCGCCATCACAGCGGCCCACAAACGAAAGCGCGTTTTATTCGTTTTGATCGCGTTGCATTTTCGTTATCCCGAATGAACAAGTCAAGCACCGGCGCGTAGACTCGCGTTTGTTCGCTCGGCCTGTTCGTTTTTTCGCCGGCCAACAAAAACCGCGCCACCCCACCATGAGCATCAAGACCCGCCACGCCGCCCTGCTCGACGAGGTCCGCGCCCGCGGCTCGGTCAGCGTCGAAGCCCTGGCCGAACAGTTCGGCGTCACCCTGCAGACCGTGCGCCGCGACGTGCAGCAGCTCGCCGACGCCGGCCTGCTCACGCGCTTTCACGGCGGCGTGCGCCTGCCTTCGTCCACCACGGAGAACATCGGCTACCGCCAGCGCCAGGCGCTGCAGGCCGATGAAAAAGCGCGCATCGCCCGCGCCGTGGCCGAACGCGTGCCGCACAACTGCTCGCTGATCCTCAACATCGGCACCACGACCGAAGCGGTGGCGCGCGAGCTCATGCACCACCGCGGCCTGCGCGTCATCACCAACAACCTCAACGTGGCCGCCATCCTGGCCGACAACGCCGACTGCGAGGTCATCATCGCCGGTGGCGTGGTGCGCTCGCGCGACCACGGCATCGTCGGCGAAGCCACCGTGGACTTCATCCGCCTCTTCAAGGTCGACATCGCCCTGATCGGCATCAGCGGCATCGAGGCCGACGGCTCGCTGCGCGACTTCGACTACCGCGAGGTGAAGGTGGCGCGCGCCATCATCGAACACGCTCGCCAGGTGTGGGTGCTGGCCGACCAGAGCAAGTTCGGGCGCGAGGCGATGGTGCACCAGGCCCGCCTGGACGAGGTGGACATGCTTTTTACCGACGCGCCCCCGCCCGAGCCCTTCCCCCAACTGCTGGCCGACGCCGGCGTGACCTGCGTGGTGGCCCCATGAACATGCCCTCAGCAACCTTCCTGCTCGCCCTCGACCAGGGCACCTCCAGCTCGCGCAGCATCCTCTTCACGCCCGAAGGACAGATCGCGGCCATGGCCCAGCGCGAGCTGCCGCAGGTCTACCCTCAACCTGGCTGGGTCGAGCACGACGCGCGCACCATCTGGCGCCTCCAGCTTGAAACCGCGCGCGAGGTCATCGCCAAAGTGGGCGCCACCCCGCAGCAGGTGCGCGCCATCGGCATCACCAACCAGCGCGAGACCACGGTGGTGTGGAGCCGCCGCACAGGCGAGCCCATCCACCACGCCATCGTCTGGCAGGACCGCCGCACGGAAGCCTTCTGCGCCGAGCTGCGCGCCAGCCAGCACGATGCCCGATGCGGCGGCAGCGCCGAAGACTTGGTGCAGCAGCGCACCGGCCTGCGCATCGACGCCTACTTCTCGGCCACCAAGCTGCGCTGGATCCTGGACCAGGTGCCGGGTGCGCGCGAGGCCGCCGAGCGCGGCGAGCTGGCCTTCGGCACCATCGACAGCTGGCTGATCTGGAACCTGACCGAAGGCCGCGAGCACCTGACGGACGCGAGCAACGCCTCGCGCACCATGCTCTTCAACATCCACACCGGCCAGTGGGACGAGGACCTGCTGCGCCTGTTCGGCATCCCCCGCTCGATGCTGCCCGAGGTGCGCCCGTCGTCCAGCGACTTCGGCCACACCTCGTTGCTGGGCGGCGACTTGCCCATCGGCGGCGTGGCAGGCGACCAGCAGGCCTCGTTGTTCGGGCAGGCGTGCTTCCGGCCGGGCCTGGCCAAGAACACCTACGGCACCGGCTGCTTCATGCTGATGCACACGGGCGACCAGGCGCAAGCCAGCCAGAACGGCCTGTTGACCACAGCGGCGGCCCAGCCCGATGCGCGCCACGCCTACGCGCTCGAAGGCAGCGTCTTCATCGGCGGCGCGGTGGTGCAGTGGCTGCGCGACGGCCTGCAGGCCATCCGCGCATCGGGCGAGGTGCAGCAGCTCGCCGAGAGCGTGCCCGACGCCGGCGGCGTGGTCTTCGTGCCCGCCTTCACGGGCCTGGGCGCGCCTTACTGGGCCGGTGATGCGCGCGGCGCCATCCTGGGCCTGACGCGCGGCAGCACGGTGGCGCACATCGCGCGCGCCGCGCTGGAGAGCATCGCGTTCCAGAGCGCGGCCCTGCTGCAGGCCATGAGCCGCGATGCCGTGGCGCATGGCGGCTCCCCGGTCAGCGAACTGCGCGTGGACGGCGGCGCCTGCGCCAACGACCTGCTGATGCAGATCCAGGCCGACTTGCTGGGCATCCCGGTGGTGCGCCCCAAGGTGATCGAGACCACGGCCCTGGGTGCCGCCTACCTGGCCGGCCTGGCCACCGGCGTTTACCGCGACCTGGGCGAGCTCGAGGCTCAATGGCAGGTCGACCGGCGCTTCCTGCCCACGCTGTCGCGCACCGACGCCGCCGCCCGCATGGCGCGCTGGGAGCACGCGGTCAGGCAAACGCTGGCGCCCTGAGCCCCGCAACGGCGTTCAGGCCCGTGTTTCGGGCACCCTGGTCGCGCATTCCGCCACGAAAAACCACGGCACTGGCCGCGGCGATCAGGATTTGCACCGATTCGCCACATGCCGTGCCTCCGGGATGCTGCGTGAGCGCGCATGCTGCGCACATCCTGAGCACAATGCGCCTTTCGTCCGGCCCGGACGCCGAAAACCAGCGGAGCCCTCGCATGCACCCAGTGGAACCCTCCCTCGACCGTCGCCAATGGCTTGGCCTCTCGCTGGCCGCCCCCCTGGCCGCGTCACTGGGCGCCCTCGCATGGCCGTTGCAGGCGCAAGCCCAGGCCACCGTCAAGGTCGATGGCGTCGAGGTGCCCACCACCGCCACGGTGCGTGGCAAGAAGCTGGTGCTCAACGGTGCCGGGGTGCGCCGCCGCGGTTATTACAAGTCCAACATCGTCGCGCTGTACCTGCCCGAGCGGCTGACCACGCTGGACGCCATCATGAAGCTCGACGGGCCGCGCCGCATCCAGATGCTGCTGCTGCGCGACTTTTCCCAGTCCACCGTCTCGCGCATCTTCCTGGCCGACTTCAAGCAGGCCACCACCGACACCGAGTTCAAGACGCTGATCAACGAGGTGGCCGAAATCGGCGCCATCTACAACAACGTCAAGCGCGTCGAGCAGGGCGACAAGGTCAACATCGACTGGCAGCCCGGCGCTGGCATCATCGCCTCGCTCAACGACCGTCAGCTCAACGAAAAACCCATCAACAACGAGCTGGCCTACCAGATCTACCTGCGCATGTTCATGGGCCCCAACGTGCCGGAAGAGCTGCGCAACCGCCTGCTGGGCTTGGGCAACGGCTGAGTCGGCTGTCGCATTGCGCAGCATCTTGTCGCGATCCGCCATTCTCATGTCGCGATCAATCGCATTCAATGCAGCCATGCGACACCCCTTGCCCGCCTCGGCCACCGAGCTCATCCCCTTCCCGTGCGCCAGCGCGTGGGTGAGGGCTGCGGCCCTGTGTCACATCAACCTGCCGCCCCTGCTGGAGCAGGCCGGCCTGGGCATCGACCACCTGGGTGCACACCACATCCGCCGCGACGGCATGCTGGAGATGATGATGCGCTGCGTCGGGCAGGCTGCGCCCACGCACCACTTCCCGCTGGTGATCGGCGAGTGCCACGGCTTCGACACCCTGCCTGCCATCGAAACCTTCCTGGCCACCAGCCCCACGGTGCGCGAGGCCATGCCCGTGCTGAACTGGACCAGCCAGATGTTCCACGGGCTGCACATCCACCTGGTCGAGGGCAAGCAGGAGTCGGCCATTGTCATCGAGGTCGAGCAGCTCGACGGTGACCCACCCAAGGCCGCCGGCTACTTCGCCGAGGTCTCCATGGCCAGCCTCAACAAGTTCAGCCGCATGCTGCTGGGCGGTCGCAACATGGCCACGCGCGTCGAGTTCGAACACGATCCGGGGCCCTTGCGCTCGGTCTGCGAGATGCAGTTCGGTGTGCCCGTGCGCACCCGCCAGGCGCGCAACGCCGCGGTGTTCCCCTCCGCGATGCTGGACATGCGCTTGCCCGGCGCCCTGCCGGCCCTGCATCGGCAGCTGCAAGGGTTCATCGAGCAAAGCCTGCCTTCGCCTCGCTTCACCACGCTGACCGAACGCATCGAGCTGCTGTTCAAGCAACAGCCGAAATGGATGGGCCAGGGCATCCAGAACGTGGCCGAGCACCTGGGCCTGCACCCGCGCACCTTGCAGCGACGCCTCAAAGACGAAGGCCAGGTCTATGGCGACATCCAGACGCGCTGCCGCTATGAGCACGCGGTCACGCAGCTCAAGGTGGGGCAGGTCGACATCGACACCCTGAGCGAGACCCTGGGCTTCACCGACCGCAACAGCTTCACGCGCGCCTTCAAGCAATGGACGGGCATGGCACCGCGCGACTTCCGCCGGCTGCACCGTTGCATGGCTTCGCCCGACACCGCGAGCCAAGAGTCCCTGGTCCAAGTGGGCTGACATGAAATGGGCTGACAGGCGCAGACGGTAAGATGACCGCCATGCGTCGCCTCGTCGCCCTCTTTTTGCTGGTGCTGCTCCCGCTGCAAGCCGTCTGGGCTGCGGCTGGCGCCGTATTGCCAGCACGAAGGCGATGCCGCGAGCCACCACATCGGGCACCACCAGCCCGAGCACGCGCACACCACGGTGGCCGAAACCAGCCAGGACGACGCACACGGTGCGCCTGGCGAACCCGGCACCCCGAGTGATGGCGCCGCCAGCGCGCACAGCGACTGCCACGTCTGCCATGGCGGCACGGTGCTGGCCCACGAAGTGCGGCTGGTGCACGCGATGTCCGCCTCCGCCCCGCCCGTGCCTGCCTTGGCCAAGGGCCTGCCCGCGCCGCCCACCGAGCGGCCAGAGCGCCCCAAGTGGTCCGCCCTCGCCTGATCGGCGAGGTGGCCATGGCCTGGCCCCTTTGACACCGTTGACACCTGCGTCCGCGCCTCGGTGAGTTCTGCGAACTCGGCGAGCTGAGCGGGCGCTGCCCGACGCCTTGCCTGCGTTGGGCCTGGTGTGCCTCGCCGATGCCATCCGCCCTCATCCACGGAGACGCATCGCATGCACCGACACCCGCACCCCTTGTGGGGCCCAGCCCTGCACCTGGCCACTGGCCTCGCCTTCGCCCTGCCCCTGGCGGTCACGGCGCAGAACGCCCCCGCACAGCCCCCCGAAACCCTGGCCCAGGCCTTTGAACAAGCCTGGGCCACGCACCCCCTGCCTCAAGCACTGCCCGCGCGGCGCACTGGCGGCATCCCGTCAGGCCGCCGAAGCCTGGACGGCTCAACCCGGCGCGCTGGAGCTGCGCGCACAGACCGACCGACCTGGCACCGACCGGGGTGCGCAAGAGCTGGAGGTGGGCGTGGCCCTGCCCCTGTGGCTGCCCGGCCAGCGCTCGCGCAGCCAGGCCCTGGCCACACAAGAAGAGCAAGCGCTTGACGCCCGGCTCGCCAGCGCCCGGCTTCAGCTCGCCGGCCAGGTGCGCGAGGCCTGGTGGGCGTGGCAGCGCGCGCGCGCCGAGCTGGCGCTGACCGGCACCCAGGTCGAGCACGCCCAGGCCCTGAGCGACGACGTGCACCGCCGTGTGCGCGCTGGTGACCTGGCCCGAGCCGATGCGCACCAGGCCGATGGCGCCTTGGCGCTGGCCCAGTCGGCTCAGGCCCATGCCGAAGGGCAAGGCATGCAGGCGTGGCAGTTCTTGCAGGGGGTGCTGGGCAGTGCTCGACCATGGCCGCTGCCCACCCTGGTTGCCGCGTCCGCCGAGGAGACATCGTCGCAAGGCACGGTGCTCGCCCCCGTCACGGCCACCAGCGGCGCATGGCCCATCGGCGCGGAGCCTGCTCCCGGCGAAGCCCCGTCCGACCTGGCCCAACACCCGCTGGTGCGCGACCTCACCCAGCAGGCCGCCACCGCCCGCCAGGCCGCCGAGCTGGCCGACACGCAATCGCGCGCCAACCCCGAGCTGCTGCTGGGCACGGTGCACAGCCGGGACCAGCGTGACGAGCCCCGCCAACGCCAGCTCACCATCGGCCTGCGCCTGCCCTGGGGCGAGTCGCCCGCGCAGCGTGCCCTCGCGGCCCGCGCGCACGCCGATGCCACCGAGCTGAGCGTGCAGGCCGCGCGCCAGCACCAGCAGGCCCAGTCCGCGCTCGATGGCGCTCAAGCCCGCTGGCATGCCGCCCAGCGCGCGCACCACGCCGCACAGCGCCGCGCCAAGCTCGCGCAAGAAAGCCAGGGTTTTTTCGACAAGTCCTTCCGCCTGGGCGAGACCGACCTGCCCACGCGGCTGCGCATCGCGCAGGAAGCGCAAGAAGCCGCCCGCCAGGCCGCGCTGGCCGCCATCGACCTGGCCGCCGCCACCTCCGAGTGGCGCCAGGCCGCCGGGCTGCTGCCGGAGTGACCGCCATGACGTCCGCTCTCGCGCCCACAGCCGCCCGCCACCTTGGCTCGGGCCCGCACCACCCCATTCGACTTGATCTCATGCCCCCCACTTCGCCCCTGAACCTGTCCTCGCTGCGCCGCGCCCTCGTGGGCCTCGTGCTCATCGGCACTTGCTCCTTTTCCACGCTGGTGTGGTCTCACGAAGGCCACGAGCACGAAGACGAACCAGCACCCGCCGCCACGCTGCGCGAAGCCCCTCGCCGCCAAGGCGATGGCAGCGTGCTGATGCCCCAGGTGGCCCAGCAGCAACTGCGCCTGCGCACGCTGGCAATGCAGGCTGGCCAGTGGCCCCAGGCCTTCGAGCTGCCCGCCAAGGTGGTGATGGACCCCAACGCCGGCGGACGCGTGCAAGCCGCGCTCGCCGGGCGCGTGGTCGCCGGCCCCAAGGGCCTGCCATCGCTGGGCCAGGCCGTGCGACAAGGCCAGGTGCTGGCCCACATCGAGCCCACCACCGGCTCGATCGAACAAGCCGGCCTGCGCGCGCAACAAGCCGAGCTGCGCGCCGCGCTGCAGGTGGCCGAGCGCCGCCTCGCGCGGCTGCATGAACTCGCCGACACCGTGGCCCGCAAGGACACCGAAGCCGCCACCGCCGAGGTCGAAGGCCTGCGCGCACGGCTGAGCGCCTTGAGGGGCGGCCTCTCGCGCCGCGATGCGCTGGTCGCGCCCGTCTCCGGCGTCATCGCCTCGGCCCAGGTCGTGGCCGGCCAGGTCGTGCAGCCCGGCGACACCCTCTACGAAGTGATCGACCCGCGCCGCCAACGCATCGAGGCCCTGGTGCGCGACCCGAGCCAGGCTGGGCAGATCGGCTCGGCACACCTGGTGTTGGGCGACACCAGCGTGCCGCTGCGCATGGTCGGCGCCGCGCGCAGCCTGCGCGACCAGGCCCTGCCCGTCGTCTTCAGCGGTGATGCGCAGGCCTTGAGCGGCCTCGTGCTGGGCCAGGCCGTGAGGGTCGTCGCGCAGACGCGCCAGGCCCTGCCAGGCATCGCCGTGCCCCGCGCCGCGCTCGTCAAGGGCGCAGGCAACCAGGACATCGCCTGGGTGCAGACCGCGCCCGAGCGCTTCGAGCCGCGCTGGGTCACGCACGCGCCGCTGGACGGCACGCGCGTGCGCGTCACCGCCGGGCTGAAAGCCGGTGAGCAGGTGCTGGTGCAAGGCGCCAGCCTGGTCAACCAGGTCCGCTGAGGAGGGCGACACCATGTTCAAGTGGCTCCTCGACACCGCCCTGGCCAACCGGCTGCTGGTGCTGCTGACCGCAGCCGTGCTGATGGCCCAGGGCGCTCACACGCTGTCGCGCACGCCGGTCGACGTTTTCCCCGACCTCAACCAGCCCACCGTCACGCTGATGACCGAAGCCGGCGGCATGGCCCCCGAAGAGGTCGAACAACTCATCACCTTCCCGCTGGAGACCTCGCTGGGTGGCCTGCCCGGCGTGCAGGCGGTGCGCTCCACATCGAGCGCTGGGCTGTCCTTCGTCTACGTGAGCTTCGACTGGTCCACCGACATCTACCGTGCGCGGCAGATGGTGGCCGAGCGACTGGGCACGATGGGCGAGGCCCTGCCCGATGGCATCACGCCGCACATGGGGCCGGTCAGCTCGATCATGGGCGAGGTGATGCAGATCGCCATCCCGATCGACACCGCCAAGGTCTCGCCGATGGCGGTGCGCGAGCACGCCGACTGGGTGCTGCGACCGCGCCTGATGGCCATCCCCGGTGTGGCGCAGGTCGTGCCGATCGGTGGCGAGGTGCGGCAGTTCCAGGTGCAGCCCGACACCGAGCGCATGGCCGAACTCGGTGTCACGCTGGCCGACCTGACCACGGCGTTGCGCGGCTTCTCGGCCAACACCTCGGGTGGGTTCCTGGAGCGCAACGGCCGCGAGTACCTGATCCGCCACCTGGGCCGCACCACCGAGCTGGCCCACCTGCAAGACCTCGTGCTCGCCTCGCGCAACGGTCAACCGGTGCTGCTGCGCCAGGTGGCCGGGGTGAGCTTTGCCCCCGCCATCAAGCGTGGCGACGCGGGCTTCGAGGGCCAACCCGCCGTCATCCTCGGCATCCAGAAGCAGCCGTCGGCCGACACGCTCGCGCTCACCCGCACCATCGAGGCCGCGCTGGTGGACATGCGTGGCTCACTGCCCCCCGGCATGGCCGAGCCGCGCGTGACCTTCCGCCAGGCCAGCTTCATCGAGGCCTCGGTGACCACGCTGCAAGGCAAGCTGATCGGCGCGGCGGTGTTCGTGGCGGTGATCCTGTTCGCCTTCCTGGGCACTTGGCGCCCCACGCTGATCGCGCTGACGGCCATCCCGGTGTCCATCCTCGCCACGGTGCTGGTGTTTCGCTGGTTCGGGCTGTCGATCAACACGATGACGCTGGGCGGCCTGGCGATTGCCATCGGCGGGCTGGTGGACGACGCCGTGGTGGACGTGGAGAACATCCTGCGGCGTTTGAAGGTCGAACGCACGAAACCCGAAGACCAGCGGCTGCCCTGGCTGCAGGTGGTGCGCGACGCCTCGATGGAGGTGCGCTCGGGCATCCTGTATGCCACCGCCATCATCGTGCTGGTGTTCCTGCCGCTGTTCGCGCTGCCGGGCATCGAAGGGCGGTTGTTCGTGCCGCTGGGCATCGCCTTCATCGTCTCGACGCTGGCTTCGCTGCTGGTGTCGGTGACGGTCACGCCGGTTCTGGCCTCGTGGTTGCTGCCGCGCCTGGCCTCGGCTGGCCACGGTGACACGAAGGCGCTGACTTGGCTGAAGGCGCGCTACGAAGTGGCGCTGCGGCGCGTGTTGGCCCACCCGCGTCGTGCGCTGGTGGCAGCGGGCGTTGCCGTGCTCACTGCACTGGCCGCGGTGCCTTTTTTCCCGACCACCTTCCTGCCGCCATTCAACGAAGGCACGCTGCTCATCGGGCTGCGGCTGAACCCGGGCGTCACGCTGGCCGAGTCGTCGGCGCTGGCGGCCCAGGCCGAGCGCCTGGTGCGCGAGGTGCCCGAGGTCACGCACGTGGGCCGACGCAGCGGCCGCGCCGAGCTCGATGAACACGCCGAAGGGGTGCACGTCAGCGAGCTCGACGTGGGGCTGAAGCCCGCGTCCGAACTCAATCGCAGCATGGCCGAAATCCAGGCCGACATCCGATCGCGGCTGGTGAACCTGCCGGTGTCCATCGCCATCGGCCAGCCCATCTCGCACCGCATCGACCACATGCTCTCGGGCGTGCGCGCGCCCATCGCCATCAAGGTTTTTGGCGAAGACCTGGACACGCTGCGCCACCAGGCCGAGGCCTTGCGAGCGCGCCTGGCCGCCATCCCAGGCGTGGCCGACCTGGAGGTCGAAAAACAGGTGCTGGCACCGCAGATCCAGGTGCGCATCGACCACGAGGCCGCGTCGCGGCTGGGTGTGCCGGTGGCGCAGGTGCTCTCGGCCTTGCAGACGCTGGTCGAGGGAGAAGAGCTCGCGCAGCTCAACGAAGGCAACCGCCGTTTCGCGCTGGTGGTGCGCCTGCCCGAGAGCGCGCGCAGCCTCGAAGGCCTGAGCCAGGTGCTGCTGGAATCGCCCAACGGCCGCGTGCCGCTGTCGCAACTGGCGCGCATCGAAGCAGGCGACGGCCCCAACCAGGTCAGCCGCGAAGACGGCCGCCGACGCATCGTGCTGTCGGCCAGCGCCGAAGGCCGGGCGCTGTCCGATGTGGTCGAAGACATCCGCCAGGCGGTGGCCCAGCACCCGCTGCCCACCGGTTACTTCGTGACCCTGGGCGGGCAGTTCCAGGCGCAGGAAGAAGCCAGCCGGCTGGTGGGCCTGCTGTCCATCGTCTCGCTGGTGCTGATGTTCGCGGTGCTGCACACGCGCTACCGCTCGGCGCGCCTGGCGGTGCTCATCATGGCCAACATCCCGCTGGCCCTGGTGGGCGCGGTGCTGGGCCTGTGGCTGTCGGGGCAGCCGCTGTCGGTGGCCGCGATGATCGGCTTCGTCACGCTGGCCGGCATCTCGGTGCGCAACGGCATCCTCAAGGTCAGCCACTGGCTCAACCTGATGCGGCTGGAAGGCGAAGGATTCGATCAGGCCATGATCGTGCGCGGCTCGCTGGAGCGCCTCAGCCCCGTGTTGATGACGGCGCTGGTGACGGCCTTCGCGCTGGCGCCGCTGCTGTTCGAGGCCGAGCGGCCCGGCACCGAGATCCTGCACCCGGTGGCGGTGGTGATCTTCTCGGGGCTCATCAGCTCGACGCTGCTCGACACCTTCCTGACGCCGGTGCTGTTCTGGCTGTTCGGCAGGCAGGACGCGCAGAGATTGGCCAGCGAGGAGGAGGGGCGCGTGGTGGAGGCGTTCTGACCGCGCGATCAACCCCGTGGTGAAGGTGCGCCTTGGCGCGGCCATGCCGAAAGGCGATGGGCTGCGCCCATGTCGCGCGAGTCAGCGTCCTTCACCACATCAGCGCAACAGCTGCCACGCCAGGCCCGCCAGGCCCGACGCCAGCACGACCGGGATCACGCCCACCTTGAATCGAAACAGGGCCAGCGCCGCCCCGGCCCCGATGGCCGCAGCGGCCCACTCGAAGCCGCCAGCAAAACCCTGTGGCCACAGCACGTGGTACGCGAAGAACACCGCCAGGTTGACGATCACGCCCACCACCGCAGCGGTGATGCCCGTCAGCGGCGCGGTGAAGCCCAGCTTGCCGTGGGTGGACTCGATGAACGGGGCCCCCAGGAAGATGAAGCAGAACGAAGGCAGGAAGGTGAAACAGGTGACGACACCCGCCGCCACAACGCCCGCCAGAGGCAAGGCCTCGGGCCCGAACAGCGCCTTCGTCCAGCCGCCCACAAAGCCCACGTAAGACACCACCATGATCAGCGGTCCCGGCGTGGTCTCGCCCAAGGCCAGGCCGTCGATCATCTGCGCGGGCGTGAGCCACTGGAAGTGCTCGACCGCCCCCTGGTAGACATAGGGCAGCACCGCGTACGCGCCACCAAAGGTCAGCAGCGCCGCCTTGGTGAAAAACCACGCCATCTGCGTGAGCACGGCGTCCCAGCCCAGCAGCAGCGTCAGCCCGCCGATGCCCGCGGCCCACAAGGCCAGGCACACCACCAGCACGCGCCAGAAATGCCCCCAGGTGAAGCGGGCATGGGCCGGTGTGGGCGTGTGGTCGTCGATGACCGCGGGGCCCTGAGAGGCGCTCGCCGCGCCATGCCCGCCACCCACCATGAACCGCTCGGGCGCGACGCGCCCGCCGATGAACCCGACCACGCCCGCCATCAGCACGATCAGCGGAAACGGCAGGCCCAGCGCGAAGATGGCCACGAAGGCCGCCACCGCGATGCCCCACAACCAGCCGTTCTTGAGCGCCCGCGAGCCGATGCGCACCGCCGCCGAGACCACGATGGCCGTGACCGCCGGCTTGATGCCGTACAGCACACCCGCCACCGCCGGCACTTGCCCCCACGCCAGGTACACCCACGACAGCGCGATCAGGATGAACAGCGAGGGCAGCACGAACAGCCCGCCCGCCACGATGCCGCCCCAGGTGCGGTGCATGAGCCAGCCGATGTAGGTGGCCAGCTGCTGCGCCTCGGGGCCCGGCAGCACCATGCAGTAGTTCAGCGCGTGCAAAAAGCGCCGTTCCGAGATCCAGCGTTTGCGCTCGACCAGGTCTTCGTGCATGAGCGCGATCTGGCCGGCCGGGCCGCCGAAGCTGAGGAAACCCAGGCGCAGCCAGTACAGGAAGGCTTGCCAGAAGGTGGGTGGGGTGGGTTCGGTGATGGGCTTCGGGGTGGTCACGGCGTTCTCACAGCATCGATCCAGGCTGCGCATTGTGCGCGCGCGAGGCCTTGCCCAAGCTGCGGTACGCTCCCGGGCCATGCCCTCACCTTTGCGCGCCCGCCCAACCCACTGCCTGACCGGCGGCGCGGGCTGGCTGCTGGGCTGGCTGGCCGCCTGCGCGCTGGACGGCATCGCCGACCTGGGCAACCAGGCCCTGCCGCTGGTGCTGGCGGCGGCCTTTGCCAGCCTCTGGTGGCCTGCCTGGCTGGCCACCCTGGCCTGCGTGGTGTCGGTTCTGGCGTTCAACTGGCTGTTCGTGCTGCCACTCGGCAGCTTTCATGTCTCGCTGGAGCGCGACTGGGAGTCCCTCGAAGAAATCGTGGGCGCGGTGTTGCGGCGCGTGCGCGCCCGCGACCCAGGCCGCCGCGTGCAAGCCCGCATCGCGCCCGGCCTGCCCCTGCTGCATTGCGACGCCGTGCTGATGGTGCAACTGCTGGAGAACCTCATCGACAACGCCCTGAAGTACGCCCCGACCGAGCAGGCCATCGAGGTCAAGGGGCGGCTGCACGATCAGCGCGTGTGCCTGGCCGTGCGCGACCACGGCCCCGGCATCCCGGTGCAAGAACGCCATCGCCTGAGCCAGGCCTTCGAGCGCGGCGATGCCGGGCGTCGCTCAGGCTCGCGGGGCGCAGGCCTGGGGCTGGCGCTGTGCCAGGCGATCGCCCGGGCCCATGGCGCCACCTTCATCCTGCGCGAACGCGACCAGGGCGGCTGCCACGCCGAGGTGTGCTTTCCGCTGACGACCGCCCCGCGCATCGACGACGAGGAGGCCACGGCATGAGCGTGCGCGTGCTGCTGGTGGAAGATGACAAGGAACTGCGCACCACCTTGCGCGAGGTCATGCAGGTCGAGGGCCACGAGGTGGCCGTGGCCTCCAGCCTGGCCGATGCACGGGCGCAACTGCGGCACGCAACGCGCCCCACGCCCTTCGACCTGATCGTGCTGGACCTGGGCCTGCCAGACGGTGAAGGCCGCGACCTGCTGGCCGAGGTGCGCGCACAAGGCAGCTGTCCCGTGCTGGTGATCTCGGCGCGGCACGACGACGGCCAGAAGATCGCCCTGCTCGACGAAGGCGCCGACGACTACCTCGTCAAGCCCTTTGCCGCTGGCGAGCTGCTGGCGCGCATGCGGGTGGCCTTGCGGCACCGGGGGCAGACCATCCAGGCCGCCATCACCCGCTACAGCCGCCGAGGCATCGATGTGGACCTGACTCGTCGCACCGTGTTGCGCGAGGCCCCCCCCGTGCACCTGACGCCCAACGAGTTCAAGCTGCTCGCCAGGCTGGTGCGCAGCACCGGGCAGGTCGTCACCCATCGACAGTTGCTGTCCGATGTGTGGGGCCCCGAGCACACCGCCGACACCCACTACCTGCGCCTGTACATGGGCCAGTTGCGCGCCAAGCTGGAAGCCGACCCGGCCGAGCCGCAGTTGCTGCTGACAGAGACCGGCGTGGGCTACCGGCTGGCCGATTGAGCCCCGACCCGCGCATCCTTATGCTTTCCTGACGCGGTCTTGCGCAGACTGGGTGCCAGCATGACTCCAGCATGGCCACCCATGACCCCCAACGACCCCACCACCCCATCCGCTCACGACGGCCCCAACAAGCAAGGCCTCGCCGCCCTCACCCTGGGTGCCATCGGCGTCGTCTACGGGGACATCGGCACCAGCCCGCTCTACACCGTCAAAGAGGTCTTCGCGCCGCACACCGGTGTGCCGCTCGACCACCTCCACCTGATCGGCGCCATCGCCACCATCTTCTGGGCGCTGATGCTGGTCGTCACGCTCAAATACGTGATCCTGATCCTGCGCGCCGACAACCACGGCGAAGGCGGCGGCCTGGCGCTCACGGCGCTGGCAGCCGCGGCCGTGAAGGACCGCCCACGCTTGCGGCAGGCACTGCTTCTGCTGGGCGTCTTCGGTGCCACGCTGTTCTATGGCGACAGCGTCATCACCCCGGCGATCTCGGTGCTGGGCGCCATGGAAGGCCTGCAGGTCATCGCCCCCGGGCTGGAGAGCCTGGTGCTGCCCGCGTCCGTGCTCATCCTCATCGGGCTGTTCATGGTGCAGCGATTTGGCACGGGCTTCGTGGGCCGCTTCTTCGGGCCCGTGATCGTGTTGTGGTTCGTCACGCTCGGGGCCGTGGGCCTGTGGTACATCTCGCAGCAGCCGGCCATCCTGGCCGCGCTCAACCCGCTGCACGCCTGGGCCTTCGTCACCGACCGGGGTTGGCAGTTGCTGGCCACGCTGGGCGCCATCGTGCTGGCGTTGACCGGCGCCGAGGCGCTCTACGCCGACATGGGCCACTTCGGCAAGCGACCCATTCAACTGGCCTGGACGACGCTGGTGCTGCCCGGCCTGGCTCTGAACTACATGGGCCAGGGTGCGCTGCTGATGGGCGATCCAAGCGCCATCGAGAAACCCTTCTACCGGCTCTTCCCCGACTCGTGGCTGGTGCCCGCACTGGTGCTGGCCTCGCTGGCGGCCATCATCGCCTCGCAGGCCGTGATCTCGGGCGCCTATTCGATGACCAAGCAAGCCATCCAGCTCGGCTTTTTGCCACGCATGGCCATCCGCTACACCTCGGCGCGCGAGGTGGGCCAGATCTACATCCCGGCGGTCAACTGGGCGCTGCTGCTGGCCGTCATCGCCGCCGTGCTGCATTTCGAGACTTCCTCGGCGCTGGCCTCGGCCTACGGCATCGCCGTCACGCTGACGATGATGATCACCACGGTGTTGACCTACTTCGTGGTGCGCAACGCCTGGAAGCTGCCCCTGCCCGTGGCCATCGGCGCCACCGCCTTCTTCCTGTCGGTGGATGCGCTGCTGGTGGCCGGCTGCGCGGTGAAGTTTTTCGACGGCGGCTGGTTCCCCCTGGCGCTCGGCGGCATGTTGTTCGTGGGCATGAGCACCTGGGCACGCGGCCGCCAGCTGCTGCTCGAGAGCATCCACCGCGATGGCCTGGCGCTGCAGCCCTTCATCGACACCCTGGACCCGCGCAGCGTGAACCGCAGCACCCGCACCGCCGTCTACCCCGTGGCCGACCCGTCCACCGTGCCCCAGGCCCTGCTGCACAACCTCAAGCACAACCAGGTTCTGCATGAACGCAACGTCGTGCTCACCGTGCGCTTTCACGACGTGCCCTGGGTGCCCACGAGCGAGCGCATCGAGGTGCAGCCGCTGTCGCGCAGCTTCTGGCAGGTGACGCTGCACTACGGCTTCATGAACACGCCCGACGTGCCCCAGGCGCTGACGCTGGCCGAATCCCACGGGCTGAAGATCCCGACCTTCGAGACCACCTTCTTCCTGAGCCGCGAGAGCGTGGTGCCCACGCCAGGCGCCGGCATGGCCAACTGGCGCGAAACCCTGTTCGCCGCCATGAGCCGCAACGCGGGTGGGGTGGTCGACTTCTTCAGGCTGCCGGACAACGCCGTGGTGGAGCTGGGCACTCGGGTGCAGATCTGAGCGACTCGCGCTCTGCCACCAGAGCGCCATCTTCACCGCCAATCATTGAGGCATGCACCACCCCGTTCTTGCCCCGCTGCTTGGCCAGGTACATGGCCTCGTCGGCCCGCTGGGTGAGCTCTGCATCGGTCTGCCCGTCTTGAGGGCACCGGGCCACGCCGATGCTGGCGGTCACGGCCGCAGGCGAGCCATCGAGCTCATAGGGCTGCCCGATCGAGGCAACCAATCGGCAGGCCAGCAGGTCGACGTCATCGCTGGCCTGCCCGATGTGAGCCAGCACCACGAACTCGTCACCGCCCAGGCGAGCAACGAAGTCCCCCTGGCGCACGGCGCGGCTCAATCGCTGCGCCACCTGCGTCAGCAGCAGGTCACCCGCCTGGTGGCCCAGCACATCGTTGACCTTCTTGAAGCCGTCCAGGTCCAGCAGCATCAGCGCGAAAGGCTCTCCCCTCTCACGCCATGCCGCAGACATCTCCGCCAGCCGGCGACCGAAGTGCGCACGGTTGGGCAAGGACGTCAGGCTGTCGTGGTAGGCCATGTGTTCGATCCGCCGCGCGTTCTCGGCACGTTCGGCTTGCTCCCGCTCGCGCAAGACCTGGACCTTGCGCGTGAGCACGCTCAGCGCCAGGGCCAGCCCGAGCACCACCACGGTGATGCCCACGCTGCGCACGTTGCGCGCATGGGCCTCGGCGCGCACATCCTGGAGCCGTTCGCCTTCGCTCAAGGCCACGACCACGGCCAGCGGGAACCCATACAGCGGGCGCGAGCCAATGTAGCGGGGCTCGCGGCCCCAAGGGGTCGGGCGCAGGGCAGCCTCGCCGACCTCCGCCTCGTCTTGGGGCAGGACCTGCGAGAAGTCCACCTTGGCGCCGGACGCGACCTGTTCCCCCGTTCTCATCGCCCGCACAACGCCATCCTGGCCGATCACGGCCAGCACCCCCGCGTTGCCAAACCGCTGGGTGTCGTGGTCGCTGACCAGGTAGCTGACCGGCATGGTGATCACCACGATCTCGCTGCCATCGCCATCGTCCACCCTTCGGCTGATGTCCATGACCGCCTCGCCCCCACCGGCGGGCTGGTAGGGCCGGCTGACGAACAGCTCCGAAAAGGCGGCATGGTGCGCCAGCAGTTCGCCCGACACCGACTCGCCCGCCCCGTCCGATCGGGAGCTCGCCAACACCCGGCCCTGGCTGTCGACCAGCCGCGTCGTGAAGAGCAACTTGGGCAGCAGCAGGTTCTGAGCGTGCAACTCGGCGAAATCGCCCCCCTTGCCGGCAAAGCGGCGCGCGTAAGCGATCAGCTTGAGGTTCTGGTTGATTTCGTTGAGGGCGCGAAGGGTCTGGGCCTCGTAGGTGTCGACGAGGCGCTCGGTGGCCAGCAGGGACGTCTCGTGCGCGCGCTTTTCCTCGGTGCGGGACGTGTTGAATGTCACGCCCCACATGAGTGCCAGAGCGACCAACGCGGCAACCGGCACGAGCACATGGGGTGCCGCCAGCCAGCGCAACGCGTGACGCAAAGGGTTCATCGGTCCATCCTGCAGGTCGAGGTATCGTTTGGGTAATCGGCCAAAACCCTGCATTCTTGAGCCTGGCGCTGCCGAGCCGGCCAGCGCTACAGTTCACCACCCAACAGCCGATGACCCCAAGATGAGAATGTCCCTCAGCGCACCGCTCCTGATGGCCGTGGGCATGACGCTGAGCGGCGTGGCCCTGGCGGACAAGGTCGCGGTCATCACCGCCGTCAACGCCCCCCCGTTGTCCAAGTCGCAACTGGCCAAGGTCTACCTGGGGCGCAGCTTCGAGCGCACTCCGCTGGACCTGCCCGAAGGGCACCCCCTGCGCGCGGTGTTCTACCGCGCTGCGACCGACAGCGACCTGACCCAGGTTCGCACCACCTGGGCCCGGGTGATGTTCACAGGCCGAGGCGAGCCGCCTCGCGAATTGCCCGATGCGGCGGCCGTCAAAGCCGCCGTGGCAGCCAATGCCAACGTCGTGGGCTACATCAACGCCAGCATGGTCGACAACTCCGTGCGCACCGTGATGGTCTTGCCGTGAGGGACACATGAAGCCGCTGTCACATCCCCCTCTCCTGTTGATCGCCTGCTGCGGGCTCCTGCCCCTGCTGGCCCATGCCCAATTCGAATCGGCCGACGGCCGACTCAAAATTTCCGGTTTCGGCACACTGGGCGTGGCGATCTCCGACGAAGACAAGGTGGCCTACTCCCAACCTGGCCGCCTCGATGGCGTGCGCGACGGACTCAACCTCAAGCTCGACACCAAGTTGGCCGTGCAAGGCCGTTACAAGCTCACGAACACCGTCACCGCCACGGTCCAGCTGCTGTCCAAGCACCGGCCTCAGAAGGACTTCAAGCCCGAGGTGGAGTGGGCCTTCCTGCGCTGGGACGCCAGCCCATCGCTGTCGCTGCGCGCCGGGCGCCTCGTCTCGCAAACGTTCATGCTCTCCGATGCCCGAGACGTGCACTACACGCAGCTGACGGCCCGCCCGCCCATGGACGTGTACGGACAGGTGCCGGTCAACCGCTTCGAAGGCGGTGACCTCACCTACCGGTTCGAGCTGGCCGACACGGCGATGCAGGCCTCGCTGTGGGGCGGGCAGTCGAAGTCGAAGGACGCGGCGCTGGTGCTGGCCGAAGAAAACATCGTCACCTATGAGTTGCGCCACCTGATCGGGTTCAACCTGAGCGCTTCGCTGGACAACGGCCTGAGCTTGCGCGCCGGCACAGCCTCGGCCAGGGCGACCATCCACGACCGCAATGATCAAAAGCTGATCGGCGCATCCGCCTTCGTGCTGTCTGCGCTGGATGACTTCTACGGCGACGGCGACAAGGTTCGCTTCTCGGGCATCGGCGCGTCGTACGACCGCGACCAATGGCTGGTGAACGCCGAGTACACGGTCCGCCAAGGCAAAAGCCGCATCCCCGACACCAAAGGTTGGTACCTCACCGCCGGCTACCGCCTGGGCGCGTTCACGCCTTACCTCGGCGTCTCCAGCGTGCAGGTGACGGACTCGAACCGCAACAACCCCTTCCAGGCAGCGCTGGGGCAACCCTCGCCCCTGGCACCCTTGGCGGCCGACATCCAGCGCTTCATGGAAGGCCTGCACGTCACCGAACGCACCTCGATCCTGGGCGTGCGATGGGACGCCGCCAGCCAGGTGGCCTTGAAGCTGCAGCTCAACCACATCCACAAGCCGGCGCAGTCGTCGGGCTGGTTCTACGCGCCCGATGGCGGCTTCTCCAGTGCATCCGCCGACTTCTATGGGCGCGAGCAGCGCGTCAACTTGCTGTCGCTGACGCTGGACTTCGTGTACTGAGCGGGGTTTCTCGTACCATCAGGAGGCGCACAACAAAGTCTCAAAGTGCCTCCGCTGGGACAGCACTGATGCTCCGCCCTAAAACATGAGCGCAAAGATTAAAAAGTTGAGGTGCGCCTCGCAAGACACGCTCTGCATCAGTCAAACATAGTTTTAAAGCTCGCTGTCAGCCCTTATGTTTCCGACCTTCCCGAGAGGGGCGACCATCCCATCAATCTTGACTGCATATGCGCAGACAGGAGGCTCCCATATGAGGAGGGTGAGCAAGGGCAGACTCATCATCACTCAGCCCATGGGGTTGGCGAGCTATGGAAGCAAGCTGCAGCAATTGGCGGATCAACATCTCCAAGAGATGATCAGCACGGACGAACTCCTGCGATATCACACGCTGGCTCCCACTCACCTAAGTTTTCGCCGTCCAGATGATCGCCCAGGGACATGTGAACCTACTGAGAATTGGCTCCTCACTGACTGGACCTTCGTACACTCAAAGGCTGCACGTTTGTGTCCAGTTTGTGTTGAAGAGGACATCGCTCAATACGGCTGTGGTCATTGGCGACGTGAGCATCAACTGCGCCATGTCTGTATTTGTACAAGGCACGGCCAAGCACTGCATGAAAAATGCACCGAACCAGGCTGCGATGCCACTTTGGGCACCCTCTCAAAACGGCTTCCCAGTCAACCGTGCCCGACCTGCAAAAGCGCCTACAGCGTTCCACTAGAACATCCTTCTATCAGTCACGGCTACGCCAGTTTCTGCAAGCTCTTCACGGATGCGGTAGAGATGTACATCCCTGAGGTTGCACCAAGCAACAGGCACGAGCTTCAGTCGTTCAGCTATGACGTGTGTGGAGGACGGCTGGATGTCTTTGAACAGATGCTTAAGCACTGGCTAGGCCCTCAGGCTTGCCATGCCGGTGACGCAGCGGAGATCGCCATCGAGTGGCTTCGCGCCCCAATCGAAACCCAATGTTTTCGCCTGGTCGAACCATCTTGGGTTCTTTTGGCCGCATTCAAAAGAGACATAACCGGGTCACCAGCTGGGCAGCCTGAGTACTACTGGTAGCGTCGCTCAATAGCCCCAATCCTCATGCCTAACCGGCAGCCTGTTGAGCTGCTTCCTCAACTGCTGCCAATGCGGCAAGTACAAATCCATCAGGTCGATGAACCGCTGGTTGTGTGTGGGCTCCAGCAGGTGCACCAGTTCATGCACCACGATGTATTCCAAGCACTCCATCGGCTTCTTGGCCAGGTCGGTATTCAGCCGGATGTAGCCTGACTCAGGCGTGCAGCTGCCCCACTTGGTCTTCATGCGCTGCACGAACACCCTCTGCGCCTTCACCTTCAGCAGGGGCTCCCACTTCTCCAGCAACGCGGGCACAGCATCCCGCACCTGCTGCCGGTACCAGCCGTCCAGCACCTCTTCGCACCTGGCCTGATCTGCTCCCGGCCGCACTTGCAGCTTCAGCTTGCGAGGCGTCAGGCTCACGTTAGGCGCTGCATCAGCATGGCTGATCTCCAGCAGGTAGCGCTTGCCCCACAGGTAGTGGCTTTCCTTGTTCAGGTACTCGCGGGGCGTTTCGCGCTCCTGGGCCTGGAGCTTGCGCTGCTGTGACCGAATCCAACTCAGCTTCGAGATCACGAACAGCCGAATCGTGTCCAGCGGCATGCTCTGTGGTGCCGCCACGCGAACCTTGCCCACAGGCGGCAGCACGCTCAGGTGAACGTGTTTGATCGCTTTGCGGGTCACTTCCGCACGCAGCTCACCCAGATCCAGCACGTCGCGCATCAGTACTCCTTCTGCGCAAACACGATGGGGAACAGGCGGTTCACTTCCTTGATGTCTTTCAGCACATCAAACATGGCCTGCTTGACCATCTGCTCTTTGGCCACCACGCCGCGCCAGCCATCGGGGCGCTTGGCCTTGATGGCGGCGTCCAGCAGCATCGCCGTGTCCAGGGCCTTGTTGGTGTCGCCCCAGGGCACATCAGGCTGCTGTGCAGCGTCTGTGGCCACATGGTCCTTCAGGTTGTTGTACAGGGCCAGTTGGCCTGCAGTCTTCACCTGCTGAGGGGTGTCGTCGGCCTTGCCGGCGCTCACCTTCTTGGCCACCTCGGCAATGCGCGCAAGGTAGTCCTCGTACTCGATGGCCTTTTCCTTTCGCAGGCGGATGATCTCGTCCAGCAAGGCCGACATCTTGGCGAAGTAGGCCGGGTCGGTCAGCTGTTCCTTCAGGATCTTGCTGCGAACGTTGTTCTCGATCGTCTCGGCAATCGATTCCTGGTTGCCCTTCATGTCGCTCAGGCGCTCGGCAATCGCGTCAGCGATGCCCGTCTTCACGATCAGGTCGAGCAAGCCAATGCCATCGAAGGGCGAGATCTTGCGGGGTGCCTGTGCCTCGATGTAAGTGTCGATGAGGTGGCGCATGTCCGCCTCGTAGGGTTTCAGGTCCAGCGTTTCGCCTGACGCCTTGCGGATGATCTCTCTCAGGTTCAGGTAGTGCTTCTGCAGGCTCTTCAGGCTCTCGATCTGCTCGGGCGTGTAGCCTGCGGCTTCCAGCTCGTCGGCAATGCCAGCAAACGCACGCACCAGCGCCACCACCGCCTTGTAAAGCGCCACGCGGTGCGGCTCGCGGGCCTTCAGGTCGTCCGGGATCTCGGTGTTGCCGCAGAAGTAGTGAATGTGTTCCAGATCGCCCTTGGGCGGGTCCACCGGCTCACACAGCAGGGCCAACGCTTCGACTGCGTCGTCCAGGCGAGCGCGGCCGGCCTCAAGGCGATCCTTGACCATGATCTCAGGGTCGGTGCCGCCAGCACTGTGGTCAAGCTCGGCGGTGTACACCGCGATGGCCTTTTCGACCTTCTTGAACAGGTCTTTGTAGTCAACGATGTAGCCGAAGTCCTTGTCTTCACCGTCGAGGCGGTTGGTGCGGCAAATGGCCTGGAACAGGCCGTGGTCCTGCATCGGCTTGTCGATGTAGAGGTAGGTGCAAGGCGGTGCGTCGAAGCCCGTCAAAAGCTTGTCCACCACGATCAGCAGCTTCATCTGCGCGGGCGTCTTGATGAAACGCTGCTTCACGTCCTGCTCGTAGGATTCGGTCTTGTTCATGCCCGGGCTGGGCGTCACGTCCTTCAGCAGCTCGGTGTAGGTGTTGTAGATGAACTGCTTGTCGCTCTCGGTGTTGGCGCCAGTTTCTTCCTTGCTGATGTCGGCAGCCTGTGGGTTGTACGAGGTGACGATGGCGCAGCGGCCTTTGAACACCGTCTTGCCGAACAGCACGAAATACTTGCAGGCCTCGTAGATGCTCGACGCCACGAGGATGGCGTTGCCCCGCTCGTTCGACAGCCGAGGCTTGACGGCAAAGTCGAACACGATGTCGGCCACCACCCGGTCCATGCGGGCGCGTGAGCTGAGCACGTTCTGCATCGTGCCCCATTGCTTCTTCAGCTCGTCCTTCTGCCAGTCGTTCAGGCCCTTGGTCTTGGCCTCGAACCATTGGTCAATCTGGTCGGTGTTGCCCAGCTTCTGGTCGATGTCGCGTGCCTCGTAGACCAGGTCCAGCACCACGCCGTCTTCCACGGCCTCGGCGAACTTGTAGGTGTGGATGTAGCCACCAAACACCTCCAGGCTGGTCTGCGCGTCTTGCTTCAGCAGTGGCGTGCCCGTGAAGCCTATGAACACGGCATTGGGCATCATGGCCTTCATCAGCCGGTGCAGCTTGCCGCCCTGGGTGCGGTGGCATTCGTCCACGAACACGTAGATCTCGCCCTGGGTGGGGCTGGGCTGGGCGGCCAGGTCGCGCAGGAAGGCTTCGAAGTCATCCACATCGCGGCGGCCGAACTTGTGCACCAGCGAGCACAGCAGGCGAGGGTTGGGCTGCGCCAGTTGGGCCATCAGGTCGTGGCCGCTTTGGCTGCGGTGGATGGTTTCACCGGCATCTTTGAACACGCGCTCGATCTGGCGGTCCAGCTCGTCACGGTCGGTGATGATGGCCACGCGGGCGGCGGGCTTGTTCTCCAGAATCCATCGGGCCAGCAGCACCATCAGGATGCTCTTGCCCGCGCCCTGGGTGTGCCAGATGATGCCGCCGCGCCGCTGGTCCACATGTTTCTGCGCGGCCTTGATGCCGAAGTACTGGTGCACGCGGGGCAGCTTCTTCACGCCCCCGTCGAACAGCACGAAGTCGTGGATCAGCTCCAGCAAGCGGTGCTTGCTGCACAGCTTGGTCAGGTACTTGTCGAGCTTGTAGCCGGTGTTGTCGGCCTCGTCTTCCTTCCAGGTCAGGAAGTACTTCTCTTGCGTTTCGATGGTGCCGTAGCGCAGGCCTTCGGAATCATTGCCTGCCAGCACCATTTGCACGGTGCTGAAGAACCAGTCGTTGAACTCCGGCTGTTGGTTCGACAGGCACTGGCGAATGCCTTCACCCAAGCCCACGCGGCTGTTTTTCAGCTCCAGCACGCCCACTGCGATACCGTTGACGTACAGCACGATGTCGGGGCGGCGCTCATGGCCGCCTTTGAGGGTGACCTCTTCGGCGATGGCGAAATCGTTCTTGGCGGGCTCGGCCCAGTTCACTAGGTGCACGGTTTCGGTAGCCTGCCCCGCCTCGACGCGCACCGACACGCCGTAACGCAGCAGCTCGTAAACGGCCTGGTTGGCCGCATACAGGGTGCGGCCATGCAGTGAGGCCTCAGACCGCAGCTTGTGCAGGGCTGCGCTGATGTGGGCGGGGCTGTAGCCACAGCGAGTCAGGTAAGCCGACAGCAAGCCCTCTTCGATGCAGTGGTTGCCGGGCCGATCAGACCAATCGCCCAGGTAGTCGTACTTCAGGGTGTCGGTGAACAGCTTGATCACCCTGTCCTGGGTGGCGCGTTCAGGCTTGTTGATGCTGTCACTCACGCGGCGCTCCCTGCCAATCAAGGGTTTGAATCTTCTGCGTATTCTCTCAAGAGATGGCTGGTTGGCCGCCAAACGTGCAATGTCAGATCAACCGAGATTTTCGATGTCGCCACACGCCCAAGATGGCCTTGCGTTCTTCGGCATTCGCCAGGCGTGACCGCCCTCTGTCGCCGAGAAAATTCGTCAACAGCCCATTCATGGCGACTCGGAACTCGTCCAGCGGGATTTCATCCCAGCTTTTCATGGTTGCCGTGGCGATCATGTGTTCGTCTTTGCCCCGCACCTTGCGTGTGGCCACCACCCGGGCCCAGGGCTGAACGGCGGTTTCTGCGGTTTTCCTGTCGGTCACGCTGGCAAGCACCAAGTCGCCAACCTGGAACTTGCATGTTGCCCCTGGCCAGGCAAAGGTGCTGATTTCTGCTCGAACCGATTCGTCCACCCGGGCTCGCCCTTCCGCTTCGGCTTTCTCAGAAGCAAGCTCTTGTGCGGCTGAGTAAGTGGCCGTGAAGAGCCTCAACAGGTGCAGTGGTGCCTCGTCTTGCTCACGCTCTCCAGCTTTGGGCTTGTCAGTGGCCTTCTGCCCTGGCCGTGGCTCACCTTGCAGGGGGTAGGTGGTGGGTGGTCGGTAGGCTTCAGCCAGCTCGGCGAGGAAGTGCTCGTCAACCTCTTCCAGGCAGTGTGTTTCCACAAACTGCCAGGCGGCTGTGGTCATGGCTTTGTCGGTGGCCCACACGCCGGCTTCCAGCAGGCGGTCACGACTGGTCTCAGAAGCGTTGCTGGACCCGATGAGTGCCGCCCCCGAAAAGGCAAACACCTTGGCGTGCAATGACTGCAGGGTGAAGATCCGAGCGCCTCGCTTGTGCCAGGCCAGAAGGTCTTTGCCGGAAACTTGCCCCGCCCTGGCTGATTTCAGATCGCACCGGGTGAGCACCCAGCTGCCGGCAGGAGGTTTGAGCCAACGGCTCACGCCCATGCCGATGAACGGCACCGCGATGCGGGCAGGGTGCCCGGCCTTCAGTGCCTGCTGAATGTTTTGCCAGATGGCCTCATTGGTCAACAACTCGAACTTCGCAGCCATGCGCAGCCTCCTTCGCTGCCTTTTGAGAAACCTGTCAGTGCCCCGTCCCCACGGGAATGAGCTTGAACTTCACTTCGTAGCGATAGAAGCTGATCTGCGGTACCGCAAGCAGAGCCCAGCGCAGCTTTTTGTCATCGTCCAGCGCGATGATGGCGCCCTCGACCGTCTGGTGGGTCTCGGCGATCTGCTCTTTCACGTAGCCCATGTATCGCAGGATCTGGCCGACCACCACGTCAGAGGCGCGGCCGCGCTTGAGTTCGACCACCAGCAGACGCTGCCCGTCTTTGCTCACGGCCAGGATGTCGATGGGGCCGGCGTCGGTCGCGTATTGCTGGCCCACCAGCTCGCCGTCTTCTTCGTAGATTTTGAAGTGCTGCGCCAGCTCGGTCTGTGCCCAGTTCTTCACCAGGAAGTCTTCCAGGTGCTTTTCCATGGCAAAGGCCACGGGGTCTTCCACCACCGGGTCGGTGGCGACGATGTTGGGTGCTGACTGGCCGGGCAGGGTCGAGAGGAACTGCTCGATCTCCTGGTGGTGGTCGGTGATGTTGCTCACCGTGCCGATGGAGCCTGTGGAGTTGCGCAGCGCCTCGCTCATGGCGGCGCGGGCGATGGTGATGGGTAGCCAGTTCACGCTGCGTCGGTGGGGCAGCACCTGCCCGGGTGCATAGGTGTAGCCTCCTTGCACTTCACCCACGAGATAGTTGCCCGAGCCATCGGGGCACAGCACGATGTCGCCCGCATCGATGCCTTTGGCCACCGTCCACAACGCGCCGCAGGCCAGGCCTGCGGCGATCTTGCTTTTGTCGGGGTGTCCGGCTAGGAACACGGGGATGAAAGCCGTATTGAACTGCCGCCATTCATCGGGCAATTGACCGGTGAGGTCAACGTGGATGCCGAAGTCGGCGCCGATGAAGCCGCCTGTGCGGCATTCCGCTGCGTGGGCGCTTTGGCGGCCCAGCATGACACGGTAGTAGCGCTTAGCGGGCTTGCTCATGCGGTGGGCTCCACGAGGCGGATGCGGCCGGTCAGCAGTGCTTGGGCCATGGCTCGTTTGAGGGCGCGGGCCTTTGTAAGGCGGGATTCAAGGGCTGACAGCTCTTCGTCCATGGCTGACAAGATCGAGGCGATTGCTTGCTGTTCATCAAAAGCGGGTAGGGACAGTGGGGCTTGCAACAAGGCTGTCTTTGCAATGTTGTACCGAGTTGCTCCTTGAGCAAGGGAGCTGACCGCCATACGCCCAGGACGTGAACGGAAGTAGTAGGCCATGAATAGGCCCGATATCTGGTCCGGCACGGAAGGCCTGAATCCAAAGCAAAAGCTGTTCAAGAAAGTGTTCGCCGCGCAGTCTTCCACCCAGGAGCAAAAGGCTACTTCTTCAGGCGTTTCGGATGAGCCATTGAAAAGCAGGTCACCTGGTTGAACGTTGTTCTGAGACTCAGTCGGCTCAACGTGAACGCTCTCTACGGCTTCCAGCGAAGTTCGAGTGTTGGTCATCACGTTCATGAAGGTGACGTACTTGCCTGCACCGTGACCAAAATCAGCCTTGCTCTTGCCTGTGAGCCCACCGTAGGTACGCCCGATATCTCCAAGCCGCATCGCTTTCCATTGGCCCGTAAATCCAGGCAGCCGCCGCTTGCCGGTGATCAGCTCCTGCATGGCGCCTTGCTTGATCTGGCGCTTCTTGGCCAGCAGTTGCTCCAGCGAGTCGATCAAGGCGTCAGCGTCCGTGAGGGACTCTGCGATTTCCCGCTGCTCAGAGATAGGTGGTTGCGGCACCAAGAATCCGAGCATGTCGCCCACATTCAGATGCTTCATCGTTGTGCCCGTTTCAATCAGCTTGAGGCGGGCACGACCCTGAGCACAATTTAAGTACTGGGAGACGTAGCGGGGCTCTGCCACGGCACGATCAAGCCTAGAGATGATTAAAGCGTGACAATTTGCTCCGACCAATGATGGTGGAACAACTGTCGTCAACCCAACGTCACCAGTCTGGACTGTGAGTAGGTCGCCCTCTCGCAAGCAAGATTTTTGATGCGCACGATGGAATGCCTCGGTAACGTACTTCACTCCAGACAGATTGAATGCGTTTTCCTCGACGTTGAAGCCCTGGATGTAAATGGCTCCCGCTTCTTCTGGTGCGTAGTGCTTGGTAGCCGTTCCCACAAAACCGTTTGTCATCAACTTTGTGATCTCACCAAGCCGGCAGAGCTTCCAGTCCAAGGGTAGGACGCCGATATCTGTGCGTTGTTTAGCGGACCGCACAAGGTACTTCGCGCTGGGTTCACTCACTTCCATGCGAACCCCATCTTTGCGAGATGCCCCGCCACCCGCGCCTCCAGGTCGTCAACCTTCTGTGCCAGCTCCGGCATCGTCCGCCCATAACGCTCGGCAAGTTCTTTCACCCGCCCGGTCAGCGCCTGGCTTACGCGGTCCAGTTCGCCATGTACAGCGGCATCCAGCGCAGCCATCCACTTGTGGTCCACCACCAGCGTTTTCGCCTCATCAGCGGTCAGCGTGGCATAACGCGCCAGTGCCTTCGCATCCAGATCGGCGTCCAGCGTCTTGATTCGCTTCTTCAAACTGCTCACCTGCTCTGACAAGGTCAACCAGCGCTTGAGCACGGCCAGCTCTTCGGCGGCGTCTGGATCCGGCCCGATCTCCTTGATGCGTGATTTCACTTCCTTGTCGTTGATCTTGTCGAAGCCGTTGAAGACGGCATCGTCACCGCTGTGCTCTTCTTCCAGTTCGGTCTGTGCTGCCTGGGCGCTGTCCAAATCGGTCGTCAGCTTATCCAGTTCGGCTTGCTCTGCTGCAAAGAGGTGCTGCACCAGCAAGGCCTTGGGCACCAGGTCGCAGGCCCAGCCTTTGTCCACGGTCTTGCCGGGTGTGCCGTCCTTGTTCTTCTTGGTTTCCAGCACGCGGTAGGGCTCGGCCTTCCATCCATCTTCGGCAATCAGGTAGGCGTCGTCTTGCATCGTGTTGGCCCAGTAGTCCGTCAGGTGCTGGTACACGGCATAAGGGTCGATCAGGGCTTGGGCTGTGGGCTGGTGTTCGTAATGCGCCAGCAGGCCTTCGGCCAGCTCATGGATCAGCTCTTTGGGGTGAAAGCCGGGTGCCAGCGTTTTCAGCCGTTGGGCTACGGGTGTGCGCCAGGCATCGAAGTGCACGTTCATGGCCTGGGTGAAGGCCTGGAATTCGGCGTGCTGGTGGATGTTGGCCTTGATGGCCGCAGGCGCCACCGTCAAGTCCACATAGCCGGGGCGACGGGGCTTGAACAGCGCAGCCTGCAACTGCGGGCACACGGCCCAGTAGCGGCCCAGGGCCTGCACATCGGCCTCGGGGATGCCGCCGTTCAGGTGGGCGTCAATGTCCTGCTGGTCTTCGGGCGTGCTGCTGTCGATGTAGCGCGGCAGGTTGAGGTTGAAGTCGTTCTTTTCGATCTCGTCCAGCCCCACCATGCGGGCGTAGTGTGGGTCGCTGTCGTCCAGTTGTATGAAGGTGTCCACGATGCGGTGGATGTCGCGCTCGCGCAGGCGGTTCTTGGGGCCGTCTTTCATGAAGCCTTGCGAGGCGTCGATCATGAAGATGCCTTTGCGCGCTGCCGCGCCACCCTTGTCGATGACGATGATGCAGGCCGGGATGCCGGTGCCGTAGAACAGGTTGGCGGGCAGGCCGATGATGGCCTGGATCAGGCCGCGCCGCACCAGGCTCTTGCGGATCTCGGCTTCGGCATTGCCCCGGAACAGCACGCCGTGCGGCAAGATGCACGCGCCCCGGCCTGTGCTTTTGAGCGAGCGGATGATGTGCAGCAGGTAGGCGTAGTCACCTTGCTTGTCGGGTGGGATGCCGTGGCCGTCAAAGCGACCAAAGGCGTCGGCCTGTGGGTTGAGGCCGGTGCTCCAGCGCTTGTCTGAAAACGGTGGGTTGGCCACCACGTAGTCAAAGGTCTTCAGCTGGTCGCCATCCAGGAACTTGGGGTCGGCCAGGGTATTGCCTTGTTCGATCACGGCGCCGGGGTTGTGGTGCAGGATCATGTTCATGCGGGCCAGGCCGCTGGTGACTTCTTCCTTTTCCTGCCCGTACACGCTCACCTCGGTGGACGCGGCCTCGGCCACTTTCAGCAGCAGCGAGCCCGAACCGCAGGTCGGGTCGTACACGGTGGTGTCGGGGCTGGTCTTGGCCTTGGCAATGCCCAGCACCTGGGCCATCACGCGGCTGACTTCGGCCGGGGTGTAGAACTGCCCCTTGCTCTTGCCACTTTCGGTGGCGAAGTGGCGCATCAGGTACTCGTAGGCATCACCCAGGATGTCGTCGCCATCGGCGCGGTGCTTGGAGAAGTCCAGGTCTTTGGACTCGAAGATGCCGATCAGGTTGTCGAGCTTCTGGACCTTTTCTTTGCCAGAGCCCAGCAGGGCGTCGTCATTGAAGTCGGCCTTGATGCGCAGGCGGTTGGCTTCTTCCAGCGGGCGAACGATCTTCTTGTTGATCTGGTCGCCAATGTCTGGCTTGCCCTTGAGGGCCACCATGTCGGCAAAGCTCGCGCCTTCGGGGATCTGGATAGGGGCGAACGGCTGGCCAGCGTATTTGTCGCTGATGTACTTGATGAACAGCAGCACCAGCACGTAGTCCTTGTACTGGCTGGCGTCCATGCCGCCGCGCAGTTCGTCGCATGAGGCCCAGAGTTTGGAATACAGGTCTGACTTCTTGATGGGCATGAATGTCGTCTTCGAATATGGAGCGGAATAGGGTCAATGGGAACGACGGTGGCGCCCGGTTACTTCCGTTGGAAGTCTGCGGTGTGGACCTTTGCAGGTTCTCGCCCCAAGCTCAACGCCACAGCCTCCATGGCTGCGCCTGAGCGTTTGATGGCCGTGTTGGCCCGTGTCGTGTAGAGCGCAAAGCCGCGCCAGAACCACCAGAACAACACGGTGATCACCAGCAGCGCCGTCAGCTTCGCCCACCATGGTGCAGAAGCCAGCACAACCAGCGTGGAAAGACGCGCCCAGTTCAACACCACAACTGCGACAGCAAGGGGCGCAAGCAGCTTGATCCACCAGTTGCGCCGGACTTTGACTGTGTTGCCCACCACGCGAAGGTCCCTGTTCAGCGCAAGCATCTGCAGATCATCCAAAGGGATGCCTGCGCGATGACCAGCCTCCAAGGCATCCAAGACAAGGGGTGGGGATGCTCGCCAAAAGCACATGCTGCGCTCGAGCACACGGTACCGCTCGGTGACACGACGGGTGATCATTGACTGTTCGCCCGTCTCCTCCAATGCGTCAGCCAGTTTTCGCTCTTGCCACCAGCGACGCAACGCAAGCAACCAAACGCCTGACCAGAATCGATCGACGGCCACAAGCACCTCTTGGGCAGTGGGGAACATGTGCTTCTTCATGATTGACTGCTGAAAGGCTGTGATGTCATGTCCCCGCAAAACGAGCAAACTCATTGCGCAGAGCTTCCAAGCTTGAGGAGCTGGCTTCCTGCCCCTTCATGGATGCGCAAAGAAGCTGAAAGACACGGAGGCGGCTCTCTAGAGGCAGCAGCACGCCATCGACGTCAACACACACTTCGTCCACCACCCTGTAGATGTTGGACAACGCGGAATGACTGATAGTCATGACACCCGCCCCCTGAGATGGTTGGCGCACCCCTAGGACCAGGTAGCCCAGATCAGCACCGGCATCGCGAACCCTCATCAGGTAGTTGAGATCCGGAACACGGATGTCGGATTCATAGATGTGCTGGCTGGTTCGCTTCACACCGCCTATTTCCGCCATTTCAGCCTGGGTGAGTCCAAGCCTCAGTCGTTCCTCACGCAAGCGAGCCCCGAACTGCTGGGGGTTGACCGATGAGATCGGCCCGCTATCATGTTTAGAATTATGAACATTCTCGCCGCTTTTTTGAACAGGACGCATCATGATGAACAGCATAGTACCTGTTTGTACTGTTGAGGAAGTGCGCGAGGAGTTCCGTCGTCGGGGCATCTCGGTGAGCGACTGGGCGCGAAGTCAGGGCGTGTCCGCACAGCTGACGTACCGCATCCTCTCAGGCCGCACTTTGGGCCTGAGGGGCCAAAGCCACACGATTTGCGTCCTTCTGGGTCTGAAGCCGGGCGTGATCTGCTCCGCAAACGATCTGAAGTTTGCTCACGCTAGAGGCTCCACCGCCGAGACGTCACCTGGTGAGGCCGGCGACCGTCCAACTCAATCGTGCTGATGCCACGAGTGCAAAGAAACGACCATGCCGTCGTTGCAAAGGGGACCACGTGAATAACTGACTTCGCAAACAAAAACGCCGCAGGGACTGATCCGTGCGGCGCATTCGTACTGGGGAGATCCCACAGATTTCGGCGTGGTAACTGGAATCTACACGTGCCCAATGGACACGTCAACTCCCCAGGTCCAAAGATTGTGCCCGTCAGGTGACAGGCACTGGACTCGCACGCCTGTGCGAAAAGGGAGCGACCGATGAATCCGAGCTGACGACGACTTGGCCATGGTGCGTGTAGGCGCGCTACGCGCAAGTCCGCACAACGCATCGTGACGTTGAGCGACTCCACGCCCCCGCTCCCTCCCGCCGAAAAAGGACTCAAGCAAGCTCATTCGCTTCGCATGAGTCAACTCGCCTGCCGCAAATGCCCATGGTCAAGTCCGATGGGCATGCGCAAGCCATCCAACTACCTACCTGCCCGATTCGCAGAAAGGCAGCGCCATGCCTATGAATTCCCCAGGTCGTCCGTGCGCAAACACGATCGCTGCCCAAGCGGGCTACAGCGCCCCGTATCTCTACCTACTGAATGAGGAGGAAGGTCAAGCATCACGCAGCCCTTCGGAACCCACCGCTTACACACGTCGAAAGCTTGACCAGATCAGCCGAGCCATCCGTTCAGGACATGGACAAGGGCGTGGAGACGAGTACCTGCCGTGGATTCGGATCCGAAAGAACTTCACGTCACCCACCAGCCACCAAGTCTTTGACAGCGTTGGCATACAGGCGCGCAACCATCACTTTCTGAGCAAGCTCGAATTCCACACGGCATTGCTGGTCAGCTACATGGGAGCAACCGAGCTGAGGGAATGCCTGCCCCTGTGGCCGTTCGAACACCCGCACCCAGACACCGGACTGGATGCGGACTTCGATGATCGCAGGGAGTCCGTTCCGGGGCTGCTGGATATTGCGACAGGCGCCGGCATTGATCATGGCACCTACGTGGGAACGACCGTTCCATACATCGCCTCGATTGACCTGATGTTCAGGATTCGGCAGGACCACCGTTGGCGCCTGTTCGGCATCAGCTGCAAGCCCAAAGCGATTGCCGACAAAAGCGCACGAGCGCAGGAGCGCATTGAGCTTGATCGTCTTTACTGCCATGCCGTTGGCGCCCACCATCACCACGAAGATGGCGCCTTCTTGAACACCGAGTTGGTTCAACAACTCATCGTCATGCGACCTGCCGTGGACTTTTTGCGCTCGAACAGGCAAACCGCGCGGTTCGATGACTTTGTAGGCTCCTTCAACGAGCTTGCAGATGATCATCCAGTATCTGATGCAGCAGTGGCTGCCGGTCAACGCGTCGGCATAAGTCGCGAAGACGCGTTCTCCTTCTTCAGACTCGGTGCGTGGCTACACCGCATTGATATCGACTTGAGCCAGCGAGTTCAGATGCGCAAGCCTGTCAAACGCGGAGGAACAACGGTCGTCCAGTCATTGAGGCTTCGGTACTTAGGGGTGAGCCATGACTGAACTTTCGATTGGCTGCGCACTGCGCGCACAAAGATCGGGTGGAGAACCCAGGCTGTACGGCCGGATCGTGCATCTGGACAAACGAGACAACTTGGTCGTCATCGCCAAGTTTCCCGGAAAAGACAAGCATGGAAACCGCAAGAACTATGTTCCCAAACCGATCAGCTGCGATCTCGCTGCCCTTGAGATGCAGATTCGACAAGGGGATTACAGCGTCGCAGAATTTGACACGCCCTCCCACTGGCTTCTGACCCCCGATCAGCTGCGAACCAACGCCTCCACAGGCATGGTGCACCGCTCTCGTCGAAACCTCAGGTCGTGGCTTAGACGTCGCGCGGAAGCGTACCAACTGATCAGACCCTTCGTCCATGGACGCACGATTGAAGAAATCGTCACGGACCCAGCGTTTGTCGGATGGGCAGAGCGTCGCGCCAGAGAGCTAAACATAAAGGGAGGATCACGGATCCAGCGAACCCTGAACGCATACATCCTGGCACTTGGTAACCGCAACGGGCTGCTGCCTTGGTACAGCCGCTGCGGGAACCCTGGCAAGCAAAAGTTCAGCAGCGTGAAGACAGGTCGACCGGTTGATGTGGGCGACATCTCTCGTGGTCGCGACACGGGCGCAAATTGTGATGAGTTCGCAAGGGTGCACTTCGCGCTGGGATGGAAGAAATACAAGGTGCGCGGTGTGTCTGTGCGAACAGCATTCCACAGAACACTGGAAACATGGTTTGTCAAATCAGTGAGCTGGGACGGATCAGGCGCAAAGGTCACCCTGCAACCAGAGGCGCTCAAGTACAACGTCAGTCAGTTTGAGTACTGGGGAAGACGCAGCGACGAAGCACTTTCTGCGATCGCGATTCGCAGGGGAGAGACACCGGAGAGGCGCATCTACCTGCGTCGGCAGGGAAAGGCAAAGGACCGGTACCTGGCTGTCAATGGTGAGGCATTCCTGGATAGCACCAGTTGCGACCAAACCTTGGTCTCAGGTGCTTCTCGTCTCAAAGTGATCTCATCACCCTGGCGAACCGATGTGCAAGGTGCTGCGACGGATTACATCTTTGGGCACCACGTTGGCTTCGAAAGTCCAAGCCAGACGACAGCGCTGATGGCCATTCTTCACGCAGCAGAAGACAAGGTGGAGTACTGCGCAAGGTTCGGGATCAAGATCCAGTCAAGAGACTGGCTGCCAATGACATTCCGTCAGTTCGTCATGGATAACGGGGAAGGAAAAGGCGAACTGGCCATGCGTACGCTTGAGCAGATGGGTATTGGCGCTAGCTTTGGTGCGGCCTATGACGCCATCAACAAAGCAGCACTGGAGTCGAACCACGCCAGGACGCAAGCGCATGTCGACCACCTCATGCCCGGCTCAACCATGGGCCGAAGAGCTGAAAGAGGCGAACCATGTCGAGCCAGCCTGGCTCGACTGAACTTCTTTGAGTACATGCCAAGACTCATCAGGCACGTGCTGTTTCACAACAATGAAGAGGTCATCACGCTGCCGACAATCGAGATGCGTCGAGATGGGGTCGAGCCAACAAGGCGTGGTGTCGTCGAGTGGATGTTAGCGAACGGATACACGACATCGGTGCCCACCGACCTTCATGCGTTGCGAATCCGATGCATGCCTCGTCTACAGGCTTGCATACAGCCTGATGGCGTACACCTCTACGACCGTAAGCGTCCGACCAAGGCCCAACTTGGCAGCGCACGACTGGTCAGCTAGAGCTTGATTTCATACAAGCGATCCTGGGCGTCCTGCACGTTGAAGGCATTGGGATCGAAGGGGTGCCCGATC
>Ga0180008_1000117_pt1 | contig 81408 bp, 74 predicted proteins | sample MM_PW_MetaG_FD_121121 | JGI IMG/M metagenome (GOLD analysis project Ga0180008, IMG submission 121121) | Groundwater microbial communities from the Aspo Hard Rock Laboratory (HRL) deep subsurface site, Sweden - MM_PW_MetaG | ecosystem: Environmental > Aquatic > Deep subsurface > Groundwater... | reverse complement strand
TCAGCACCTCAATGAGCAAAAAAGATGTTTTTCCAAATTATTCATGCTAGGGTATGAAATTATACAGTATTACAAAAATGGGATATAGTTATTGTTCAAACAATAGAGATAGCTACTCCGTGGCACACAACAATTCTTCCTCAACAAAACTTCTGGGCGTTCTCATCGGAGGATCCGGCCTCATTGGCGGTACACTGGCCCATTATTTCAAGACCAAGACCCCTGATACTATAGAACTGCGCGCGCCAAGCAGCAAAAAGCTTTCCATCAGGGATGCGGGAGATATCCGGGACTACCTCAAACGAACGAAGCCCGATTTTGTCATCAACACGGCCATTGCCAATATCGGCTCCGACTCCCATCTGGCCCTGGAAGTCAACTATCTCGGGGCCTTGAATCTTGCTCGAGCCGCAGCTGCCCTCAAAATCCCCTACATCCACATCAGCTCTGCCTCCACCCTGCCAAACGGTGAAAATCTCCGCGAGGAAGACCACCTCCCCATTACGCCCAAGCTGAGCAACTATGCCAAGTCCAAGCTCATGGCCGAGGAGACGTTGAAACACATGCACAAGACTGTAGGGCTGGACTTCACCTGCATCCGTCTGGCAGTGGTCTACGGAGAACATGACCATAAAATTCAAGGCTTTCATCGCCTCTTTTTTTCCATTGCCGATGAATCCATGCCTGTCCTCTTCACCAAGAGAAAAGTCCTCCACTCCTATTCCAATGCCAATAAATTCCCCTATTTTGTCCATCATATCCTTATGAACAGAGAGGAATTCAGCGGCCAGACCTACCATTTTGTCGACAAGGATCCGGTGGAGTTGGCTAATCTCATCCTCACTATCCGCTCCTATCTGGAACTGAATAGCCCTCGGGAGATATACATCCGTATGCAGTGGCCACCTTTGGCAAAAGAACCCTGGAGGCCGTGCTCAAGGTCCTCTCCCGGGTTGGCCTCAAGGGGGGACTGCCTGCAGAGCTCATGTTTCTGGATAGTTTTTACAAGACCCAGACCCTCTCTTCGCAAAAATTGCGCAACTCCAGCTTCGTTGACCCCATGCCGGAAGAGACTATCTACACCAAACTGCCGGAACTGGTTATTTATTATCTCACTCGCTGGACCCACCAGAATCTTATTTCCACCTATAATGAGGTCATTCCTCACCCCAATTCCATGGCCCATGAGTTCGAGCAGTCCCCACAGGAGCTTCTTAACATGATCCATTCAGACTCCATCTCACCCTTCCGGGACCTGAGCGATCTCTGACCGTTGTCGTTGTTACGACCCTATCCATTCTGACTCAAGGGTTCTCCGCAACCGAAAAGATCCATGCCACCAACTCGTCATCCGTCAGCCTTCAACCAAGAAACAGCAGACTCCACACCTCACGACCCACAAAAAAGCCATCTCCTTTCTTTTTTCCTCTTTTAGGAGCCTGAACTCTTTGCAAAACTCTGCAAACATGGCATAATGCCTGATTCTTAGACTCTAAACCTGTGCCAGGAGTTAGATGTCGGTTTATGAGACGGTTACGGATCAATGGCGGCAGATACTGCCCATGAGCCTGAATCATTCCCTTTCAGCGTAATAGGACACCATATGAATTATTCGATAAATCCAAACAACCCTTCTCGAATTCAGGGAGGATACCAGCTGAGCTGTCTTCTTCTGGCCCTTATCGTCTCGCTCAACCTCTTCTTTCCCGGCCTTGGTCGTGCTGTTGAGCAAAACACCAGCTTTCTCCCACTCAAGATCAACAGCCCCACAAAACAGGCCGAGATTACTCTCCAAGCTGATCAGGCCCTGGCAAGTGTCCTTCTGCCCTTGACCTTTAGCGAAATGAAGAGAGTAGAAGCAGCAAGACTCCTTGACTACACTGGCCCCTGGCCGCCGGCGCCGGATCAGCTGCAAAAAGTTACTGCTGCCACCGGCCTCGACTATGTGGCGGTGGGCAGTCTCACCGTAATCGGCAATCAAATCAGCGTCGATTACAAGGTCTTTGACCTCCTGGCCCCGAAGACCCCTCAGTACTTCTATCGTAAGGGGGAATCTCTCGAAAACCTTACCACAACCCTCTCAGAAGTGATCAGAGAGATTATTGCCTCCACAGGCCGCGACTTCATTATTGCCTCCATTGGCCCCAATGGCAATAAACGCATTGACTCCGGAGCCATTTCCCGAAAGATCAACACGAAGGCAGGAGATTTCTACAATCAGACTGCCTTGCGCGAAGACCTGAAAGCCATTTACAAGATGGGCTATTTTGAAAATGTCCGAATTGAAGTGGAAGAGAGTGAAAAAGGAAAAATAGTCACCTTTGAGGTAACGGAAAAACCGATCATCAAGCGTATTGAATTTTCCGGGACCGATGCCATTTCTGAAGATGATGTCAAAGAGGCCGTCAACATCACCCCCAACAGTATCATAAACACGACCAAGGTCAATGAAGGAAGTGCTGCCATCAAGGCCCTGTACAAATCAAAGGGATATTACAACACCATGGTCACGGCCCAGATCAGTTATCCTGATGAAGAGTATGCCAGCATTCGCTATATCATTGAAGAGGGTGAAAAAATATTCATCAAAGAAATCAAGTTTATCGGCAATAAAAGCTTTGACAGTGATGACCTGAGCGATGTGATTGAATCCAGTGAAAAAGGATGGCTCTCATGGCTCACCGAATCCGGACTGATGAAGCAGGAAATGCTGATGCAGGATGTTGCCCGGCTCGGCTCTTTTTACAACAACCAAGGCTTTCTCGAGGTGAAAGTCGGTGACCCGAAAGTTGATCAAGATGGCGAGTGGCTCTACATCACCTTTACCATTGAAGAAGGTCCCCGCTATCGGGTAGGCACCGTCACTTTTACCGGAGACCTGCTCGATGACCAACAGAAACTCCGCAGTTTCCTCAGCATTCAAAATGAAGAATTCATCAATCGCCAGATCCTTCGTGACGATATTCTCAAAATTACCGATTATTACTCTGAGCATGGCTATGCCTTTGCCAACATCCGTCCCAATATGAACAAATCTGCGGCCGGTGCACGAGTGGATATCAGCATCGATATCGACAAAGGCGATCTGGTATACATTCAACGTATCATGATCAAGGGCAACACCAGGACCCGTGACAATGTCATCAGACGAGAGTTGAAGATTGCAGAGGGCGGTATTTTTGACTCCAAGGCCCTTCGTACCAGCACCCAGCGTCTTCAGCGGCTGGAATTTTTTGAAGAGGTAAATATCGTTCCGGCACCAGCTATGGATCCCACAAAAATGGACGTGACGGTCAACATCAAGGAAAAAAGTACTGGACAGTTCAGTATTGGTGCTGGATACAGTTCAGTCGACTCTTTCATGCTCATGGGTGAAATTTCGGAAAACAACTTCCTTGGCCGTGGTGACAAGCTCTCTTTTGTGGCCAACCTCAGCGGCACCAGCAACCGTTTCAACCTGGGATACACCAATCCACACCTTCGTGATTCCAAACTTTCCGTTGGTGCCGATCTCTTTAACTGGTTCCGCGAATATGATGACTACGACAAGGACTCCAAGGGTGGAGCCCTTCGTTTCGGCTATCCGCTCTGGGAAAAATGGCACGGTTACGGGAGTTACAGCTACACCGACACCACCCTTTCCGACGTCTCTGAATATGCCTCCCAGATCATCATTGACTCCATGGACATCAATGTTACCAGTGCAGTCAAAGTCGGACTGGTCCGTGACAGCCGTGACCGGATAACAAATCCCAGTGAGGGATCACAAAACTCAGTTTCAGTAAAATATGCAGGTGGCCCCTTCGCCGGTGATGCCGAATTCACCAAACTTGAAGCCTTCAGCAGCTGGTATTTCCCCCTGCCCTGGACCACGGTTTTCCACTTCAAGCTGGCTGGTGGCCAGGTATGGGAAAACGAAACAGGCAAGCTGCCGGTATACGAGCGTTTTTACCTCGGCGGAATCAACACCATCCGCGGTTTTGAATACGCCATGGTCAGTCCCATCGACTCTGAGACCGGTGACCGCATCGGTGGTGACAAGATGTGGTATAGCAATATCGAATACATCTTTCCAATTCTGACAGAAGCCGGGATCCAGGGTGTTGTCTTTTTAGATGCCGGGAAGGTCTTTGCCGATGATGAGGACTGGTCCGGTGACAGCTACAACAAGGCCGCAGGCCTGGAAATGCGCTGGATGTCCCCCATGGGGCCCCTGCGTCTGGTGTGGGGTTACAACCTCGACCCGTCGGATGACGAAGACCAATCCGTATGGGATTTTTCCATCGGCGGTTCTTTCTAAACCACTCACCACTCCCCAAACCTTTTTCCTTGCCGGCTGCATCGACCTTATGCAGCCGGCACTTTTTTTTGACCCATGCCTAACCTATTACAGACGACTCTCCTTTCTCCGGGTACAACCCGCTCCCTGACTGCCCTGCGCGGAAGCTCTCCGTCTCTGCTCGCCGCCCTCCAGGCTGAATCCCAGCCCTGCTGCTGTATTGTCCCCGATGAAGATATGGTCGCCCTGGTGGAAGAAGACCTGAAACTCTTTACCGGTCTGCCAGTCTTCACCTATCCCGGCTATGAGATCCCCCCCTACACCCCGCTCTCGCCCGATCCGCACACCACTGCCGCACGGCTTTCCACCCTTTATAGTATTGGTGACATAGAGAGTTCGTTCATTCTGGTTATCTCGGCAGAGGCCCTGATGCGTCGTACCCTTCCCTGCAAGATCCTGTCTCGTAATGCCGAGCTGTTGATAGCAGGTGAAGAGTGTGACCGGGACAAGCTGCTCCACAACCTCACTGCCTGTGGTTATGAGCAGGTGGCTCTGGTCCGGAGCGTCGGAGAATATTCAGTTCGTGGCGGTATAGTTGATATCTTTCCCCCCTCTTTTCTCGTCAAGGGAAGCCTGCACACCTTCCCTCTGCGTCTTGATTTCTTCGGAGATACTGTGGAATCCCTGCGCGGATTCAACCCCATCAGCCAGCGCTCCATCTCCGAACTGGAGGAGGCCATACTCCTCCCAGCCAGTGATATCTGTTATCCACCCCTTCATTCTCCACAACTGACTGAAATCTCTGCTGCCTTTCGTCGTCAAGGAAGGAAACTTTCCTGGAACAGTGAAGAGAGCAAAAGCCTCCAGGAGCAAACCAGACAGGGGCTGCGATTCCCCGGTATGGAATTCTTCCTGCCACTCTTCTATCCTGATGCCAGCAAGATGGAAACAGTCCTCGACTTTCTCCCGGCCCATACCTGCCTGATTCATTTTTCTCCAGAGATGGAACACCAAGCCATGGCACTGGTCGCCGAACGGATCGACACCAATTATGAGGAAGCTGAGACCTTTCATACCCCAGCCCTGCCCCCGGAGCAGATCTTTTCCCTCCCGGTCGAGCTCGAGAAATCGATGCACTCCTTTGCCCGCATTCACTGCTCCACAGTCACGGATTCAGATCTCCCCCATGCCCTGGCCACCACCAATCACCAGATTCTCAAACAAGAGATCACCGTCCAACGCCGAGAACGAGGACTTATTCCTCCCCTTTCCGACCAGATTCGCCTGTGGCAGGACCAGGGAGACCAGGTCCTGCTCTGCTGCCGATCCCAGCGTCAGACGCAAACCCTGGCCGAATTAATAGCAAAACATCAGCATAGCATTGAACTCCTGACAGCGCCCTTGAATTTGGCAACCCTGCCAAAAACGGGCCACAGCGATACCCTCTTTCTTTGCGATCAGCCGTTGAGTGCCGGATTCAGCCTCAATGGCCTGGGGATCCACATCCTTTCCGAAAGCGAACTTTTTGGAGAGATGCGCCTGGGAAACAGAAAGGGAAAAAAGGAAAAAGAGGGCGAACCACTTCTTTTTGCCGAACTCCACCATGATGACGTGGTGGTTCATCGTGATCATGGCCTGGGCCGCTACCAGGGAATCTCCACCCTGGAACTCCAGGGGGTGGTCAACGATTATATGCTTATCGAATACCGGGACGGGGACAAACTCTACCTGCCTGTGGATCGCCTCAACCTTATCAGCCGCTACGAGGGCCTCTCTGACCGCGAACCACGAATCGACAAGCTCGGCAGCCAGGCCTGGCGTTCAACAAAGGCAAAGGTCAAAGAAGAGGTGTGGAAAGTTGCCGAGGAACTCCTGGACATCTATGCCCGCCGTGAACTGCGCACAGGCAGACGTTTCTCTCCACCGGGAGAACTCTTCCACGAACTGGAGGAGTCTTTCCCTTATGATGAGACATCTGGGCAGGACAAGGCCATTACCGAGGTCATTGACGACTTGACCTCAGACAAGCCCATGGACCGGCTGATCTGCGGTGATGTGGGCTACGGAAAAACTGAGGTCGCCATCCGAGGGGCCTTCAAGGTAGTAGAAGATGGCTTTCAGGTCGCCATCCTGGTACCAACTACGGTCCTAGCCGAACAGCACGCCAAGACCTTCAGGGAGCGGATGCAGGGATTTCCAGTGACAGTCGAATGCATCAACCGCTTTAGGACTCCTGCTGAACAAAAACGTATCCTCAAAGAGCTTGCTGCTGGAAAGGTCGATATCATCATCGGCACCCATCGCTTACTCTCCAAGGATGTGATTTACAAAGAACTGGGCCTGCTCATCATTGACGAAGAACATCGCTTCGGGGTCGCCCACAAGGAAAAGCTCAAAAAGATGAAGGCCGAGGTGGATATCCTGACCCTCACCGCCACTCCCATCCCCCGGACCCTGCAGATGTCCCTGCTCTCCATCAGAGATCTCTCGGTCATTTCCAGCCCACCGGAACATCGCCGTCCGGTAAAGACCTTTGTCTCCCGCTACGACGACCTGGTCATCAAAGAGGCCGTACTCAAAGAGATGCGCCGGGACGGGCAGGTCTTTTTTGTCCATAACCGGGTCAAATCCATTTACCGCATGGCCGCCACCGTCCAGGCCCTGGTACCAGAGGCCCGGATTGCCGTGGCTCATGGCCAGATGGGAGGCAAAGAGCTGGAAGAGATCATGGTCAAATTCGTTAACCGTGAACTCGATGTCCTCCTCTGTACCACGATCATAGAATCCGGCCTGGATATCCCCACAGCAAACACCATTATCATCAACCGTGCCGACATGCTGGGACTCGCCGAAATATACCAGCTCAGAGGACGAGTGGGCCGTTCTTCCAAGCAATCTTTTGCCTACCTCCTGGTTCCCTCCCTCGACAGCCTGAGTAAGGATTCCAAGGATCGTCTCCGCGCCTTGATGGAATGCAATGAACTGGGTGGTGGCTTTAAACTGGCCATGAGCGATCTCCAGATCCGAGGCGGCGGTAACCTCCTTGGTGTCTCTCAATCCGGTCATATTGCCGCCATCGGCTATGACCTCTATCTGGACCTCCTGCAAAAAACCGTGGCTGATATGAAGGCAAGGGCCAGCTCCGAGGACAACCGGCAGGATACTCTGGAGCAACTTGAACCGGAAATCAATCTCCAGATCTCCGCCTACATTCCCCAGGATTTCATTCCCGACATCAGTCAACGCTACGTAGCCTATCGCCGTATTGCCGCGCTCTCCACGGCCGACGAACAGGCCTATGATGACCTCATGGAAGAACTCACTGACCGCTATGGTCAGCTTCCACCGGAAACGACCAACCTCTTCAAGGTGGTCTCCCTCAAGAAAGATCTCTCTCTCCTGGGTATCGAAAAGTTGGAGAAAGGAAAAGACACCCTGGTCTTTTCCTTCACCGAACGGACCCCCATAGACCCTGCGCGCCTCCTCACGTACCTGCAGCCAGGGAGCAAGAAGCGAAAGAAAACCCCACCCCGCCTCACTCCGGACGGACGCCTGATCATCTCGGCCTCCCTTGACTCCACCGACCAGCTGTTTACAATACTGCAACAGACCTTCAGCGAACTCAATGCTCTTCAATCATAACAAGGCGCCATCATGTCTCCCCCCCAAATAAAACCCGACTTTTCCTGGTCAGAAGTAGACACTGTCCTTCTCGATATGGATGGGACCCTGCTTGACAAGTACTTTGACGACCACTTCTGGGAAGAGTATGTCCCTAAAATATTCGCCGAAGTACATGGCCTCTCGGCTCAAGAGGCCCGCAAAGAGTTGCTCCTGCGCTACCAGAACGTGGAAAGCACCCTTCAGTGGGCAGACCTGGATTACTGGTCAGAGCAACTGGGCCTCGACATCCCGGAACTGAAGTGCAAGGTAGATCACCTGATCCAGGTCCACCCCTATGTGGTCGATTTCCTCAATTATATGAAGAGGATCAACAAGCGTGTACATCTGGTCACCAATGCCCATTCCAAGACCCTGGATCTTAAACTACGAAAGACGGTACTGGGCTCCCACCTTGACAGTATCGTCTGTGCCGAAGAAATAGGATATGCCAAAGAAGAGCCACAGTTCTGGAGCAAACTCCACCAGCGGCTCCAGTTTGACAGAGAGCGAACCCTGCTCGCCGATGATACCGCAAAGGTCCTCCATGCCGCCCGTCAATACGGGATAGGTTTCCTCATTTTTGTGGCCCGCCCCAGTTCACGACTGCCGGTGCAACACTCTGCCGATTTCCCCTCCGTCGTCTTTTTTAATGAGCTCATCTCTCAGTAAAATTTTCTCACCGACAAGTTCATTTTCATTTGGTGAACGTAGCAACGGTATGTTACATTTTGTGGCAATTGTCTCTCAGACCAATCCGTCTCAACTGAAAAATCCCTGGCCATGGCCACTGAAGCCACACTACCTATCTTGCCCACTATCCACGCAAAGGAGTTTTCATGACACTCTCATCCTATGAAGCAAAAGACCTCTTCCAATGGCTCACCAACAAAGAGGACATCCTCGTTCTCGATGTCAGGAACAACAAGGATTTCAGTCGCTTTCAAGTGGAATCCCCTTATCCCTTTGATATGATCAATGTCTCCTATTACGACTTCATGGAGATTGAAGAAGAAAGTGTCGCCAAGGTTGCACAGGACCGTGCCATCCGTATCGTCTGTGCCAAAGAAGGCTCGGCAAAATATGTGGGTGAGATTCTTGTCAAGTACGGCTTCGCTGATGTCCGCTACCTCAGTGGAGGAATCAAGACCTGGGGAAATCTCCTGGTGCCCAAACTGTTGCGCCGGGAAGAAGACTACAGCCTGTACCAGTTTATCCGCCCCGGAAAGGCCTCCTGCAGCTACGGACTCTGTTCCGAGGCAGAGATGATGCTCTTCGATCCCAGCCGCAACATCGAATTTTATTTTGATTTTGCCAAAAGCCAGGGCTGCAAGATAATAAAGACCTTTGAGACCCATCTCCAGGCTGATTATATCGCCGGTTCTCGCATGATTGCCGAAAAGACAGGGGCAGAGTTCTGGGCTAACCAGAGTGATTTCAAGGCCGCCAAAACCAATCACAAACCCCTCACCGACGGTGAAAGCCACCGCTTCAGCAAGGGAGGTCCGGAGGTCAAGGTGATGTTCACTCCCGGTCATACCCCCGGTTCCACCACCTATCTCATCGACAACAAGTTTATGCTCTCGGGAGACACCATCTTTATCCAGTCCATTGGTCGCCCGGATCTGGGTGGCAAGGCCGTGGAATGGGCCATTGTTCTCTTTGACACCCTGCAGAAAATCAAAAAGCTTGATGATAAGCTTTTGATCCTGCCCGGACACTATATGGACTGGAGCGAGGCCACAGAAGACCTCCTTTTCTCCTTACCCATCGGCCAGGCCAAGGAGCGCAACAAAGAAATATACTCCATCAGTAATGTGGAAGGCTTCATCCAGTTCATTCAAGACAACATGCGTCCACAACCCCCTGAATACGGGACCATCCGTCTGGCCAACGCCAACCTCGAACAGTTTGAAGCAGAGAAACAGGAAGAACTTGACCTCGGCAAAAATGAGTGCGCCGCCACTGCCTATGCCAAAACCCAGGCAGCGGCCTGATCCATAATCCAGCTCACAGGGCAGGGGGGAGAGCCTCTGTTATCTCCCCCCTGCCCGAGCTCCCATCATCAGGCACCTCAGATAAGGTGCTATGCAAGCCGACCATTCCCCCAAAGAAACGAGTTGCTATTGACTTCTAACTCACCGTTTGCGATACTTATATTGTCTCATTAACGTTCGCCACAGCACTGAGCGAGCAAACGGGTTGATAGCTGCATAAACACTATTGACCTGATCTTAAAAAGCGACACATTATCTTCATCTTATCTGAAAAATGTGGATAAAACGCTGATGAACCACCTTATTCGTCTCGTTCCCTGTTGCAAGGATATACCGATACTAGGAGACCCCACTCTCAACTAGTCAGAAGATAACGTCCTTTTTTCAGCGAGTAAGGAGGACTCCCTGTGAAAAAACGTATTCTCTCATTGCTTTCTCTGGCCACTATTGTCTGCGGCCAGACAGACTTGGTGCAGGCCGAGGCGGAACCCGATTTTGGCGCCAGTGCCGAGGAGGAACTCCTCTTTCAAGACATTCCCTCTGTCTATAGCGCATCCAAATATGAACAGAAGGTCAGCCAAGCCCCGGCCCGGGTCAGTATTGTCACCCAGGAGGAGATTCAGCGTTACGGCTACCGCACCTTTGCCGATATCCTCCGCAGTCTGCCCGGATTTTACATCTCATACGACAATAATTACAGTTATGTCGGGGTACGCGGTTTTGGAATGCCAGGCGACTATAACACCCGTATCCTGATGCTGGTGGATGGCCATCGCCTCAACGACAATATTTTTGACAGTGTCTATGTCGATACCGCATTTGTCCTCGATCTCGACCTCATTGATCGAGTCGAGGTAGTGCGCGGGCCCAGTTCTTCCCTCTATGGCAGCAACGCCTTTTTTGGGATCATTAATGTCATAACCAAGAAAGGCCGGGACCTGGACGGGATCGAATCATCGATCACTGCCGGCAGTCACCAGAGTTACCAGGGCCGCCTAAGCTACGGCAAGCGTTACCAAAATGGCCTGGAACTGCTGCTGTCTGGAAGCTATTATGACAGCCAGGGGAGAACAAATCTCTATTATCAGGAATTTGATGACCCCGCCACCAACCACGGTGTAGCTGAAGAAGCTGATGATGACCGGTTTGACCAGCTCTTTTTTCGTATGTCCTATGGTGACCTGAGCCTTGAAGCCCTTTATGCAGACAGGGAGAAGGGAATCCCCACAGCCCCCTGGGAAGTGGAATTCAACAATACTGGAACCCGCACCTGGGATACGCACTGGTTTGTTGATCTGCGCTATCAGCATCTCCATGAGAGCGGTACAGAGATTGCAGCACGCCTCTTTTTCGACCGCTACGACTATGATGGTGACTACGTCTACGACTATGGCCCACCATCTGATCTCGTCACCATCAAAGACCGAGACGTCGGCGAGTGGTGGGGCAGTGAGGTTCACGTTTCCCGTCATTTCTTCAGCGATCACCGTCTTACCCTGGGAGGAGAGTACCGTGGTTCTCTCACCCAGGAACAGAAGACCTATGATGCATATGATCTCTGGCTCGACTCAAATCCGGAAATCAATGTCTGGGCCCTCTTCATCCAGGATGAATGGGCCTTACTGGACACTCTCCTTCTCAACGTTGGCCTCCGTCATGATCAATACGACAGTTTCGGTGCTTCGACCAACCCACGCCTGGCCCTGATCTACTCCCCCCTTGCCGAGACCACCCTCAAACTTTTATACGGCAGGGCCTTCCGCGCACCCACTGTCTATGAACTCTATTACCATGATGGCTACACCACTGCCAAACCCAATACCCAGATTGATCCAGAGACCATAGATTCCTTTGAATTAGTCTGGGAGCAACAACTGAACAGGAACGTCCGCAGCGCTGTCTCTCTCTATCACAATGAGATCAAACATCTTATTGCCTACACCGTGGACCCGGACGACGGCCTCTTCTATTTCGACAATCAAAATGCCGCCCAGGCCTATGGGACAGAATTTTCCATTGAAGGAAAATGGGACAACGGCTGCCTGGCCAATCTCAGTTACACCTATCAGGACGCCGAAAACAAAGATACTGGAGAACGGCTGGTCAATTCACCCCTTCATATGGTAAAGCTGAATATCATGGCCCCAGTCGTCACCAATATCCTCGACGGTGGTCTCGAACTGCAGTATGAAAGTGGACGGAAGACCGTTTCCGGAGCTGAAACCGATGAGACGCTGTTGACCAACCTCGTCCTGGTCAGCAAGGGTTGGCTGAAGGGGATGACAGTTTCGACCGGAGTCTATAACCTCTTCGACGTGGCATATGACTTTCCCGGTTCCGAAGAACATGCTCAGGATATGCTCAGACAGGATGGCCGAACCTTCCAATTAAAGATTAACTACTTGTTCTAATAGTTGAAACACCATGAAACGCCTGTTTCCTCTACTCCGTAACACACTGAGACTCCTGCCCCTGATTCTGGTCTTGAGTGCAGCAAGCCTGGTGAGCGAAGTTCCCGCCAGGCCGCAACCACTCATACTCATAGTCAGCAGTTCTCAGTTGCCACCATACCAACAGGTTGTCCAGGGGTTTAACAACTCGCTCAAGCAGCGCTTTCCTGAAGCCCTGATCAATACCTTTTTTCTGGACCACGATTTAATGAAAACCCAGGCAACCCTGCTCCAGATCAAAACCAGGCATCCCGACACGCTCTTTACCCTCGGCACCAAGGCGACCCAGGAGATGCAGGCCATGTTTCCAGACCGGCCTCAGGTTGTGACGATGATCCTCGATGGTCAGTTGCTCGAACACTCACAGCAGAGCACCGGAGTTGTGCTCAACTTTCCCCCAAAGGTCCACTTCGACTGGTTACGACGATTGCTGCCCGAGGCAAAACGGGTTTGCCTCCTCTACAACCCCGCTGAAAATGCTCCCCTCTTTGCAGAGCTGGAAAAGGCGGCCAAGAATTCCCAGCTGGAGCTCTATGGAATACCGGTGGAGAGACTCGCACAATTGCCGGCAGCTCTCAAGTCGGTCAGCAGGCATGGCGATATATTGCTGGGCTTACCAGATAAGACAGTCTACTCGAGCAAAACCGCCAAGGCCATCCTCCTTTCCACCTTCCGAAATCGTATTCCCTTCGCCGGCCTCTCCCGCTATTGGGTCAAGGCAGGGGCCCTCTACGCCCTGGACTGGGATTACCTTGACCTGGGCAGACAGTGCGGAGAAATGATGGTCCAAATCCTTGAAGGAACCGCTGTTGCAGATATTGCCCCAGCCATCCCTGCTGCAGTACGGTATGTCATTAACATGAAGACCGCTGAGCATCTTCGTCTTACTCTCGATCCGAGCGTTGTTCAGGAAGCGACGGAGGTGTTTCAGTAGTGGCCAAAACCAGAGATAAGGGCTTGTCGGCCAAAATGAATTTTCTGACAATTGCTCTTGTCCTGGTCACAGCCATGACCATTGCCTCATTTGTGGTCTACCAGCGACGGGTCGATGGACTGGCTACCCTCCATGAGGATGGCCAGAGACTTGCCCGCCAGATAGCCGCATTCAGTGTCTATGCAATCTATACAGAAGATCTGGAGAGTCTGGAACAGGCCATATCCTGCCAGGATGACAGAACCGTCTACACGGCTCTCTTACGTGACGATTTTTCCATCCTCATTGAGAATCACAGAAACAAGAAATTTTCCCCAGAGAAGGTGGATCTGCCCTCGTCAGAAAAAGAACGTGATGCCTATTTCCTTGACAGGGGTGAGACCATCCAATTTCTTTGGCCCATCACCAGCCAGCCATCCTCCCTGGACTCAGTCGATCTCGATGAGACCCTGAACCCCGAGCTCATCGGTTACGTCAATCTCGTTCTCTCCAAAGAGACCATGCGGCAGCAGATTAATGACGCCGTCTGGTCCATAGTCCTGGTAGCCACCATTATCAGCATCCTCGCCGCTCTGGTGACCATTGTTATGGCCAGGAAAATAACCACTCCCCTGAGCAGACTGGTGGAAGCAATCCAACAGATCAGTCAGGGCGACTTGAGCGGCCAGGTGCAAGTAAGCGGAAGCCGGGAGCTGATAACTCTTGCTGAAAACTTTAATGGTATGCTTTCCCGACTGCGAAAGACGCAAGAAGAAGTCAAAGAATACCAGGAGACCCTGGAAAAAAAAGTTGTAGAACGCACCCACCAGCTCCAGGTGGCAAAGGAAGCTGCCGAGGCAGCTAACCGCACTAAATCAAAATTCCTGGCCAATATGAGCCATGAGATCAGAACGCCGATGAACGCCATTATCGGTATGACTCGTCTGACTCTGGATACAGAGCTCTCCGAGCAGCAACGTCATTTTCTCCAGACCGTGAAAAATTCGGCAGACGTCCTGTTAAGTCTGCTCAACAACATCCTCGATTTTTCCAAAATGGAAGACGGTCAAATCCTCTTAAGCCCTTCCCTCTTCTCCCTCCATGATTTCCTGGAATCCATTGTAGTAACCATGAGCCCAAAGGCAGAAGCCAAGGGCCTCACACTCCAGTTACAAAAAGATCCGGCCATGCCAACCGCCGTTTTCGGCGATGAACTCCGCCTGCGGCAAATTTTGGTGAATCTGCTGGACAATGGTATCAAGTTTACGGAAAAGGGAGCCATTACGATCTATGCCACCATGAAGACGGAGGATGAGAGCAGCAGCATGGGCATCTTCTCTTGTCAGGTACGAGATACCGGCATAGGTATTCCCAAGGCCAAACTTGAAACAATCTTTAACGGTTTCGCGCAGGTGGATGACTCCTATGACCGACACCATGCGGGCAGCGGCCTAGGGCTTGCCATCAGCAGGAAACTCGCAGAACTGATGGGCGGAAACATGTGGGTGGAGAGCGGAGAAGGACAGGGGAGTACCTTCTATTTTACAGTATATCTCCAACTCTGTGCAGAAACTCCGGTCCACGCTCTCAGTGAAAACCGACAGCCGATGTGGAAACCCAAGTCAGAAGAGATTTCTGTCCAGGAACGAACCAGAGTATTCCCCCTCTCCGTTCTCCTGGTGGAAGATAATCGAGCCAATCAGGAGTTGGCCCGGATGACACTGGAACATGTCGGCTATCATGTCCTTGTCGCCGAGGACGGCTTGGCTGCCTTAGCCCTGCTCGCCAATGAGGATGTCGATGCGGTATTAATGGATATCCAGATGCCAGTCATGGATGGCTTGAGTGCCACTCGAGCTATTCGCGCCTTTGAAAAAGGTATGGCTGGAGGAGACATGCTTCCCGAACTTCTCAGCCGACTTCTCGCCGAGCGTCTTGCTGGCCGCCATCTCCCCATTATCGCCCTGACAGCCCATGCCATGGCCGAAGACCGGAACCTCTGCATGGCAGCCGGAATGGATGCTTACCTCACCAAGCCCTTACTCCCAAACCAGGTGGTGACGAGTCTCGGACTGTTTTTGGATCCCCCCCCAAAGGCATCAGCAATGCCAGCGAAGCAAGAACTGACGCTGCCGGAACAGATTCGCCACTACCTGCGCCAGACAACTCACCTCAGCGAGGAACAGGTGAATACAATCTATGACTTGTCATGTGACAGTATCACAAACAATCTGGCCAAGGCGGAAGATGCCATACAAAAAGGTGCCCTCTCCGAGCTGGCATCTTCGGTTCACAGCCTGAAAGGTACCTTGCTTCAATGTGGGCTTACTCCCTGGGCGGACAAGGCCCAGAAGATAGTGACTGCCGCCCACTCCCAATTACAGCGGCCCTATAGCAGCTGGCTCCAGGAGTTCCGGAAAGAGTTGGCCTCTTTACTCAGGCCTGAGCAAAGAGGTGAGCAAAAAGAGGAAGGCGGGGAAACCAGAACAGGCCTTGAAGAGACACCAGTCACCGCATCCACTTCTAGCTGCAGGGGTAGAGTACTGGTGATGGATGATGAAGCGATGATCAGAGATATGGCAACGCTCCTCATCCAAGGCCTGGGCTATCAAGTTGATTCAGCTGCAGACGGAAAGCAGGCCCTGACCATGTACCAGGCAGGGCTGCAAGAAAAAAACCCCTACGATGTGGTGATCATGGACCTCCTTGTCCCTGGAGGAATGGGAGGAGAAGAGACGGTGAAGCATCTCCGCAACCTCGACCCACAGGCAAGGGCCATTGTCTGCAGTGGAGACCCGAGCCAACAGCTTATGGAAAAGTTCCAGGAATATGGATTCCAGGGTGTCCTCGCAAAACCCTACACCATGAATAACCTCAGCAAAATCCTCAAGGAAATCATCAGGGGCTGAAACACGCCCCTCCCAAAAAAACAAAGCACATGGCACAAGGCCAGAACATAAGCACCATTGCCAGGGATCCCTTTGCAGGACCCCTGGCATCACCAGTTTAGCACGTTTAACGTCCTCTGAAACTAGCGGCGGCTACTGGAACCGCCTGAGCCGCCCGAACCGCCAAAACCACCTGAGCCTCCGGAACCGCCTGCGCTATCGGAACCACCGGAACCGCCTGCGCTATCGGAACCACCGGAGCCGCCTGCGCCATCGGAACCACCGGAACCGCCTGCGCCATCGGAACCACCGGAGCCGCCTGCGCCATCGGAACCACCGGAGCCGTCTGCGCCATCGGAACCACCGGAACCGCCTGCGCCATCGGAACCACCGGAACCGCCTGCGCCGTCGGAACCACCGGAACCTCTAGCACTATCGGTTCCAGAGCCGGCCTTCATAAAGCCATTATCACTTGATCGGACACGAAGCTCTGCCGGGGCAACATCTTGACTGATATCGGCAGAAAAATCACTGGCAACATCTTCAGGCGATCCATACCTGGTTTGCTCAACAAATGATTTCTCCAGCATGCGCATCTCACGGGCCTGATAAGCATGCTGAAGGGCATTTACCAGGACATCTGCAGCGGTTGTTGAATCAACACCCCGACGCGCCATGACACGGGCAGTAGCCATGGTCTGGACCATGAGTTCATTCGCCTCTTGCATATTTTCTGTCTTGGTCCTGGTCTGGAGTTGGCTCATTATCTGGGCGGCGTCCTCTTCCGTCAGACCAGCGGTATAGGCCTCGGCTATAACCTGCCCCAACTCCTTGGCCTCTTCGCTGTCACTAATGAGACTGTTGGCCTGACGGTAGGCATTTTCATACCTGTTCTGTACACGCTTGACCGCCTGCACAATTTTCTCCTCGCTCACCTTTTTGACCATCCCTTCATACACCTTATGTACCATGGGATCACTGGGCAAACCTTTCTCTTGCGCCTCCTCAATCATATTGCGGACCTGGACAAGAGTCTTATTCCTGAACTGGTTTCTTTGCATAGCCTGCAATAGAGCCTCGGTACCATCAGACTGCAGCCGGGCCTGATATTGTAAGGTTGTCTCTTCCTGGAACTGAGTACTTTCGCTGTTCGCCAGATCAGCTGCAACAGCATGCGATGAGACCAGCAACATGCTGCCCATCAAGATTGTCATTTTTTTCATTACGGTATCTCCTTGATAAAATATAATGTTCACTATTAGTTATTAAACGCAGATCAACCTCAATGTTTACATGGTAAGAACATAAAAACAATTTTTTGTTCCGAAATCATCCAACACCGTATTGGGACAATCCGGCAGAGTAACCTCACCGTCAACAATATAAAAATAGGAAAATTCGTTGTTCAACGGCACCGTCACTTGCCATACATTTTCAGGGCCTTTGGTTGCGGGGTGAGGGCGAAAGTGGTCTGCGGAGAAGGCAAAAGAGACATCTTTTGCCTTGGTATCAGGGTAAAAAAACGAAAGTGAATCATCATTGACTTGAACAAAATATTTTTTGCCACATCCCATTGAGCAAAGAATCAACAACACCAAAAAGACGTGCGTAACACGAGAGAGAAAGTTATTCATTTCAGGCCTCCACCTTGAGAACAGAATTGCTCGAACCAAAATCATCTGCCTCCCGGGTGGCGACAGTCGGATCCGGAACATAGCTTGCGCCATCGACAATAAAGCTATAACGGTGCTCTCCTGCCGGAAGTTCCATTGATATCTCCCAGTAGCCATCTGTACCAGAAGGGACAAGAGCAACGCTCTGCCAATTGGTAAAACTGCCCGTGATTTCGATAAGCTGACTATTTTGACGCTGAATAACAAACCGATGCATTACAGTGGCCGGTTCTACTCTGAATTGGTTTTGGCTCTGCGAATTAAAATCCCCACGGCCCATGAAGGTAAACACAAGCAAAAGAGAGGCCGCAACGGCCCAGCCCAGGGAACGATTAAAAATTGGCAGGATCCTGGCAGGCCTGGTTTTCAGGGGAACGTCCGGAGCTGTCCTGTTGAGTGAGGCACTCAGCAGTATTTCCTGCTCAAGCAGGGCGACAGCATCTTCCTTATAAGGCTTACTGTCGTGGACGTGTTCAATAAAATCTATTTTCTCGTCCAGGGAAAGTTCGTTATCAATATACATACTGATTAAATAATCCATTATTCGAGCTCCTCTTGTATCATCTGTCGTAACTTGATTCTCGTCCGGTGTACCCTCACCTTGACATTCGCCACACTCAATCCAAGCGTTGCAGCTATTTCTTTATAGGCAACTCCACCAACAGCCAGCGAAAGAACATCCCTGTCCTCTTCAGAGAGCCGGCTCATGGCCTTGTAAGCCATACGGTTATCTTCTTTGGCAATTAATATGTTCTCCTGGTCATTCACAACCTGGGGAATGACCCCTTCCACTCCTTTGAATTTTTTCTCCTGTCGCAGGTGATCAACAAGTACATTACGGGCAATGGTAAACAGGAGTGACGGCGATATAACAGCATCATGGCCGTAGTGTTGAAAATGACGAGTAAAACTTTCCTGCATAATATCTCTGGAAACCTCATAGTCGCCACTCTTATATATCAAATAACTGAAGAGTTTATGTTTGTATGCATCATAAAATTCCCGGTATTGTTCAGACATGACAGGGGCTCACTATGGGCACAGGAGAGTGTTGAGTCGTAGGGATCAGGCGGTGGTCATCTCTCTTCAGCATGGAACAGAAAAGGCCTTCACCTTGCGCCAGGATATGCCCAGACTTATGCCGGGAAAATACACTCTTGCTCGTTTGCATCAGACACCGACAAATAAAGAAGATTTTTTTTCATGGTGTTGAACGACGGGCCATCCCTTCCCAGCCAGTCTCAACGCAGTCAATATACTAAAGATGTTATCCATTTTCCTCAAGGGTAGTTTTTTGTACATCCCTCTGCCATCAATTCAGGCCCCCATCACTCCTTCTGCAACGCTATCTATGCATAATTAGTGGAAAAGAGCACATTCTTTGCCTGTAGCAGGTTCTTCCTCGCGCTCTCATCATAGACGCTGGGAGGGTTTACCTTTCATACTCACAGCCTACCTCAACAAAAAAAAGGGGGGAAAGCCCCCTTGCGATAATCCCTGCAGCTCCAGGTCACCTGGAGGCTGCAGGAACTGTCCGCAGACCTTTCCCTAATCGGTCAGGGCATGGAGAAAGACAACGATATCGGCGATGTCTTTCTCACTCAGCTCCATATTCCCAACATCTATGTCGTTACGGTTCTCGGCCACCTCAGGATCCGGCCAGCCATCGCGGCTGTTGTGAAAGGAAACGATGTCGGTGAGGGTCGGAAAATAACCGTTATGTGAGTAAGGCGCCGTCAAGGCGACATTGCGCAGGGTGGGGACCTTGAACTTGCCGTTTTGACTGAGATATTCCGCATTATTTTCGCCCAGATACGCCTTGAGAAAATCTCCCAGGCCATTATCAGGAACGGTATAGACAGAGTTTTGATCAGCCAGAAGATCCTCATTCACCGGTACACCGATATTTTCGTACTGATAGTTGGTAAAAAGTGCCTCCTGTGCGCCAAAAGCAGCCTCTGTGCTGTGACATTTGCTGCATTTGTCCTTGACCAGAACCAGCCCCCGCAGTTCCTGCTCGGTAAGAATTTTCTGATCGTAACGAGAGCTAAAGGCAGTAATTTCAGGGGACCGTTCATAGGCGGCGATGGCCCTGCCAATATTATCATAGGCATCATCAACATTGGTAAAGGCATCCCGTCCAAAAACCTTGAGAAAAAGTGGGGCATAATTGGCGGCTGCAACCCGGGCCACGACATCTTCTTCGCTGCCCATATTCATCTCCACCGGATTGAGTGGCGGCCCCTGGGCCTGCTCAGCCAGGGGATCGCCAAGGATTTCGCCGGTTTTCCGACCATCCCAGAACATCCCGCCCTGCCAGTCACCACTGCTGAGCTGTTTAAGGATTGGACTATAACCAGCATAGGCAGAGGTAGGCGCATTACGGCCACCCTTAGAAGAACCGTCATCCCCCAGAGAAACCACAGTATTATAAGGATCGCGGCTATTCGTCGGATCGGCAAAACCGTAATTGTGATGATGGCAGGTAGCACACGATTGGCTGCTATTCAAAGACAGGTCCTTATCCATGTAAAGATGACGGCCAAGCTTTTCTTTATAGGTAAGATCTGGAGCTACTGGGGCAGCCAAAGCTGCACTACCGACCAGAGTTACACTGCATAATGCTGTTAAGAATACTGCTTTCTTCATTGATTCCTCCTGTAAATGGGTGTGATGAAACTGGTAAATTCCAATCTTGAGCGACAGCCATCGATGTGGGCTCCATAGGCTCTCCTTTCCTCATAGGGTAACTGGAAAGAAATCACGGAAAGAGGCACACAAACGAGTGCGGCAAAAAATCCCTCAATTATTGAACGAATATCCCGGTCGTTGGTTACAAAGAAAATGAAAAAAAGAGGAACCAATGGAGACCGGCAATGAAAGAGAGAACCTCCTCCATTAACAAGATAGGAACGACAGCCAATCTTACCGAATATAAAGCGGATACGGGACAACCTTTATGCCAGCCACAACAACCGGGCTAAGAACCAGGGGAAAAAGGAGGCACCCTTTTAGAGAAAAAGGATGGTCAAAAAGAAAAAAATAGCGTATTTTCAGATCAGCTTTGATAACAGATATCATATGGTGACGGCATCACTCAACCATACAAGATCAGACGACAGATCATATTCCTCAGGATCACATGGACAAAACAAAACTTTTTCCACTCCTGCTCTTTACGACTCTCCTCAGCGGCTGCTGGTCGAGTTCAGCAACATATGAAGGCGTCAAGTTCCCCCAGACCACAAACAGCCAGGCAACCTTTCTCGAAGAAGGGGTCTCCTCTGATTGTACCGCCTTTGCCCATCTCCTGATGAGCAGTAAAAGCCACTCAAGCGGAAAAGATATTGCTTCTGCCATGCACAGAGAAGCAGAGGACAAAGGTGCCAATCTTATCCTTATCGGGATCTCCCGGGAATTACCTGATGCAGAACTGATAGAAAATCGATTTAATTATTATGGCCCTGAGTACCCCTACGCATTCAAGAGGACTTGGCTGGGATGGAAATTCGGTTTTGAAGAATGGGATGAGGCAGGTTCCCTTACCGACTTAGGAGTGGACTCCTGGGGTAACGGGAATAATACGTACGACAACAGTCTGATTATCCAGGCCGTTTTTCTCCGCTGTGGTCAAGACCTGTAATCCTTCAGAGATTCGTAGCATTACAGGTTTTCTTTTCTCCACTGCTCCAGCTCAACAAAGGCCTGTTGCAACTCAGGGAGTCGTTTTTTCAGGCTCTCAAGCTCTCCGTCACGGGCCAAGCCTTCAAACTCCCTGGCAAGTTTGGCAACATGCCAGGAAAAAACAGTGGCAGCAGCACCCTTCATCGCATGGCAGACCCCTTGCAAATACTCACTATCACCTGATTGCAGCCCCTCCTCCAAAGAGGATGTCCACTTGGGAGCACTTTTCTGGAGGAGATGGTTCACCAGTTCTGCAACAATATCGAGATTTCCATGACAGTTTGTTGTGAGTCGCTCCAGATCAAGCACCATGTCCGGCCACTCACCTGTCTCATGTTTTCTTTGTTCTTCCATACGGCTATCTTCTCTTTCAGTTCCACCCACAAGCAGGACGATGCCACAAATAGCACCTTCCCCTGGCCAGCTTCCTAACACACAACAAGCCTATCACCTTAGTCCTGAAAAAAAAAGACAAATCAGAGAGTCACACCCCTTATCAGGGAATCAGGAATGACAGGTTTTACAGGATTTTCCCTTTACCACCTTCATCTCCACATGACAGGGCCAGCAGAATTTTTTATGGAAATCATTAGAGGTACCGGTCAATTCAACTATGTCAACGACAAGCGGCCCTCCACCCTTGACATCCTTATGACACTTGGCACATTCCACCTTTTCCTGATGTTTATGATGGGGAAAGATCACTGCACTCTTTTTTCCCTCCACCTTATAGGCGGCCTTGAGATCCACCGTCTCTGGTCCCTGCCCTGCAAGGGTCAGGGAAGCGGCAGAGACAAAAGTAAAAATGAGACAGCCAGCTATAACGACTTTTTTCATGCTCAAACTCCTCTATACCTATTTCGTCTACTTGGGGCATGTACGCCAATACCAAAATACTATACTTTTTTGTCACTGTTCAGACAATGGCCAATAATAGCCAAAGCACCGCTCTGTAACTATGCAGCAGTGCTTTCCCTTCGTTCACTGAGGACTTCCAAGCCTGCTCGTGCTCTTCGGAATGCCCCCCGAGAGACAGAGATGAAGGACCGCTGAGATAAAAGGAAAAGTTACCATTAACTCCCCCTAAAAGTCAAAATGTTCTTCTGCCACCTTTTCCCTCAGCACCTGCATAGTTTTCAATCCAAACACAGCGCAACGAGCCTTTTTTTGACCTCTATGATCAAAAAAAAGGCCTGCAGCTTACCATACAGCCCGCATCCCCTGCAATTTTCGCAGCTGGTCTATCCTTCTCTCCAGCTCAATCCGCCATTCGGCATGGATTCTGGCCGCAGACGGGGCAATGAGCTCAGGAAGCCCATAGACCAGCCGGTCTGAAGCACGACTGGCCTCAATCACCGCCTCGATGGAGCGCGCCCCAAACTTATAACGCCCCAAGAGGAGACGCAACAAAAGCCCAGAGGTCTTTCTCGCCGCTTTCTTCCAGTGGGTATCCATCTGATGGGCGATAAGAAATGCCCGTTTAAGGAGAATCCTCCTCAGCTCATCCAGATCATCACTGCTGGCTGAATCACGGAGGAGAATATCGGGGAGATCGATGCCATCAATATCAAGAACCACCCTGAGACGACTCATGAAATCCGGAATTTTCAAGGTCTTCATCAGGGCCAGAGATTCTTTGTCCGCCGGATCAAGGAGTTCCTCCATGCCAGACCAGCTGGCCTTGACCCCGCCGGCGAAGACAAAGATTGCCCTTCCGATAAAATGGGGGATACCGTTAACATAGGTAACACCATCCTGCATGGAGGGCAGAAAATAACGCAAGTAACCGAATTCATTGCCGTCATAGCGACAGTCAAACTCATCCCAAAAGACAATGGGGACCTTGCCCATGGCCACTGAAGCCCGTACCGGCTCAATGGCGGAGTTGATCTCATCGGGTGAAGCGAACTGACTCAGATTAAATTCAAAAAAATCAAAGGGATTCCCATCATACTTTTTAGAGATAACATTGGCCACCTCTTTGACGGCAAAGGATTTCCCCGATCCAGGAGGACCAAAGACCCCGAGACAGAGGGGACGAAGAACACTCTCCTTGGAGACATAGGAATCCATGACATTCTGGAGGGTTATCACCGGATCAATCTCCGCCGGATCCGTAGTCCGCAGATGTCCCACCTGAAAAATAGGGAGATCATTAAAACCACTCTTACGATTTACCTCTTCTTTCAGATTATGGAGGACAGAGACAATTTCATCCATATAGCCGTGCGCATTACCCAGGGCCGGATTGATGATGGCCGGTGATGGTTTGCGGAAATAAAAAAAACGGCGCAGGGCATGCTTCTTTTCGTTGGACCAGATCTGGCTGGAAACCAGATCAAGGATGGCCTCAAAATCAGCGGAGAGCGGCGGCAGCTCGAAAAAACAGGGATCAGGTCCGTTGTCTATATAGGAACAGGCATAGCCCCCTGGAAAACTCTCAGCAAAATCCAAATTGGGAAACTCCAGAGTTTCTCTGAAATAATAGCCATGACGATAGAGGCTGTCCCAGTTATTCAAAACCCGCATGGAAAAATCATAAAAATAATTCCTGGCAAAGATACTTTTTCCGAAGCGGAGGGAATCAAGAGCCAGCATGGCCGGGGCCAGGGTATCGTAACAGGGGACAGAACCGCGTTGCCGTGGAGAACTTTTCTCAGGCAGACACCCCTTCCGGTGGCGAAAAAAAGTGGCCTCCGGTCCGATATAGAGGATACCATGGGGAAACATTTCTACCACGATATGACAGCGAAAGCATCCTCTTCTGGAATCCCAGAGCCCTACCTCATCAGTTCTGAGCGCCCGCAGACACATGGCCACAATGGTCTCCCAATTTACAGAACAGTCCATTTCCATACGGGTGGTTTCAAGATCCGAAAGCCGGCAAAAGAGGACAAAGCGATCACCCAGCGATTTGGCCCAATTTTCCCAGTGGGCAACACTGATGCCCATGGCAATGGCCCAGAGTCCGGGATTACGATCAAACTCCTCCTGGCTGAGTTCTGGAGGATGCCCGGAGTCATCCACCACCACCAAGCCATTGTTATTGGTAAATATCTCCCTGTTGGAATCATCCACCACAAAAGCCTCCGCCGAACTGGAGCGGCCACCTGCCGGCAGATACTGATTGACCATAAACCATCCATGGTCTTCACGCTCCACCTCGGCATTGCGATATTTCTTAAAGATTTGAAAAATATCCTTCTGTTCTCCATAGGTTACAGAATGAATCCTGGGAGTCATGTCTGACTCGGCAACATAGGCAGCCAACCAGGTCAATAACTGCTCCAGCCTGCCATACTCCACCGAGACATCTCCAGCCATGAGTTCAATATGGTCACCAGGATTATATCCATAGGCCGGCAGATTCCCCTCTTCCAGGAGGCTGACCTGTTTAATCGGCAGATTTCGTATTTTGACCTTGGATCCCAAGAGTGTCACTTTTTGTTCATTTTCAGACATAGTCTTTCTCACTTGAATAGGGGCAAGGGAGGGGACAAATCAACAAGCCATCATCTTCGCCAGACCCGCTGACTTCTTTGCAAGGCTCAACGAACGATGGGAGGCTTAAGCCTCCCATCGTTCGTTGAAAACAGTATCTTCTCCAAACACAAGAGAAGGATCAGTGAAGAGCTGTTATAACAGACCTGATCGATCCAAGGCAAAGACGGCAGCCTTATAAGATAAAGCAATAACGCCCACATAGCCAAGCAGCAGTACAATAGTCATAGGGTTCTCCTTCGTTAGTATTTCCTTTTCGCGGAAAAATGCCCCCAGCTCGACACATGAGCCGGGGGCAATCCTCTCTTAATAAGACTCACTGTCCATGGCCTCGTGGCTTGTCAGCTTCTTCGAATCCATCTGTTTCCAGACATAGGCGACATAGGCCAGGACAAAGGGAATGGCCAGGGCAACATAGGTCATGCTGGCCAGGGTATACTGGCTAGATGATGCGTTATAAATAGTCAGACTGGACTGCAAATCAAATTGCGAGGGATAAAATGCTGTCCCATTAAAAGCCGGCAGGCAGAGGACACACAATCCCACGAGTACAGTACCAAATCCGGCAGGCCAGATGCCTTTGTAGCTGCCCTTAAAGGCGCCGGCCAATACTCCGAGTATCACCAGTCCCAGACCACCCAGAAGCATAATGAGGAGCTGAGGCAGGGCCAGAAGATTGAAAAAATATTTAAATGACACCTTGGAAACCACTCCACTCTCATCGACGTGAAATCCCTGCATCAACAAGATAGACACCACCACATAGAGGAGAAAAGGAAGCAAACAGAGGAAATTGGTCCATACCGCCTTGCGCAGTCGTGTCTCCATGGCGGCAACAGGACCAAACTCGATATTGTTGAGGAGGTAGAGCGCGCCCAGGACCCTGGCATTAAAGACCAGGAAAAGTCCCATGGACAGATTAAACAGAGAAAAGGCGGCCTCAAGGCCACGCAGGTTAACTCCCCCCAGGGTATACTGCCAGCTCACCTGGTTATAGTCGTTCAGCGAAAAGTTTGCTCCTGTGTAAAAGGTCCCGACGGCCGTTCCAATAAGGAGGACCCCCAGCGTGCCGTTCACCAAGAGAAACAGTTCATAGACCTTTGCCCCCCAGACATTACCCGGCTTTTTCCGATATTCAAAACTCACAGCCTGGACAATGAAGGTAAAAAGGATCAGCATCCACACCCAGTAAGCCCCTCCAAAACTGGTGGCATAGAACTTGGGAAAGGAGGCAAAAAGTGCCCCCCCGAAAAGAACCAGGGTAGTAAAGGTCAACTCCCATTTCCGTCCCAGGGAATTGATGATCAGGGCGCTTTCCGTTTCAGTTTTCGCCATCTGCCAGAGGAGGGTATTCCCGCCCTGAACAAAGGTGAGAAAGAGAAACAGGGCCCCAACAACTGAACAGAGGATCCACCAGAGTTGCTGCAGGGTTATATAATCAAGATTTGCTATCATTTTCAGTGGCCCTCCGGTCCGATGGATATCTGTTTCAGCATGATGGATACTTCCGCAATGAGAAGCAGGGTAAAGACCGCTACAAACATGAAAAAAGTGACCTGCACAGCGGTTGTGGAAAGATTGGTCGTGGCCACCTTCACCGGCATTAAGCCCTGAATGGCCCAGGGCTGGCGGCCGACTTCGGCCACAATCCAACCTGCCTGCTGGGCCAGAAAGCCAAGGAAAGCTGAGATGAGACCAATGGGCAGCAACCAGCGTTTCTCGGTCAACGTCCCTTTCAGGGTATAAAAAAGAAAGGCAGCAAAGATCACCGGAAAGAGGGTACCGAGGACCACCATGACATGGAAGGCATTGAACACTATCAGCAGAGAGGGTACCGCCTCTTCCGGAGTGGAGAGGTACCCGTAGCCGAGATAGTCTTTGTTGACATCAAAGCGAGCCAGGGCCTCTGTTGCGCCCACATCATTTTTTTCCTTTTTCGCCTGTTTATAAGAAGCCAGATCGGCCAGAGCCAGCTGCCCCTTCTCCATCATGGTATTGACCCCCATGATCCCCTCATCCTTATTGCCATAGATCAGATCATCAACACCGGGCACAAAAGAACCAAGCTTTCGATTGGCGAGCAAAGAGAGGAGTTCAGGAATCTTGAACTCGTAGAGGAAGGCATCCTGATCATCACCCGGTTTCTTTGCCGGGTTAAGAATACCCATGGCCACCAGTCCAGCCCCTTTCTCTCCCTTATAGAGACCTTCCATGGCAGCAAGCTTCATAGGCTGCACCTGTGCCACCTCATAGGCCGCCTCATCACCATTAAAGGCGACAAAGATGGAAGAAATCAGGCCGAAAACCGAGGCCACAACGATGGATTTTTTGGCCATTTCGATATGTCTCCCTTTGAGCAGGTACCAGGAGGAGATAGTAAGAACAAAGAGCGAGGCAAAAAGAAAACCGGAAGAAGAGGCGTGGGTAAATTTGGTGACGGCCATGGGATTAAAGACCACTGCCGCAAAATCTTCCATCTCAAAGCGGACAGTCTCAGGATTGAATACCATGCCCACAGGATGCTGCATCCAGCCATTGGCCACTAGAATCCAGACCGCGGAAAGGTTGGATCCGATGGCCACCATCCAGGTGGAAAAGCAATGAAAGCCCTTGGACACCCTGTCCCAACCAAAAAACATCACTGCAAAAAAGGTAGCCTCAAGAAAAAAAGCAAAGATCCCTTCAATGGCCAACGGGGTACCAAAAATGTCACCAACCATCCAGGAATAGTTGGACCAATTGGTGCCGAATTCAAATTCCAGGATAATACCGGTAGCCACGCCAATGGCGAAGTTAATACCAAAAAGGGTCATCCAGAATCGGGTAATACTCTTCCACTGCTCATTTCCGGTCTTGAGATAGATGGTCTCAAAAAAGGCACAGAGAAATGACAGCCCCAGGGTCAACGGCACGAAAATCCAGTGATACATGGCCGTGAGGGCGAATTGCGCCCTGGACCAGTTCACCAGACTGAAATCCACATCAATCATTTTTTCCTCCTTGGATTAATTAGTGTCTGTCCAGCAACGAGAATTTTTTCCACATCCGCAGCGAAAAAGATCCTGCACGAGCTGTGGAAATTAACGTTTCCGGATGGGCATCAGTTGTTCTGGCCGGCCTGTCTGGTTATCTGTTCCAGGACATGACCAGCCCGTTGTTCATCTGTCTGAAAATTGGTATTGAGATAATCAGGGAAAAAGAAAAACTTGAACACCACAAACATCACCAGCAGCTTGACCAGGATAATTTTCCACAGGGTCCTTCCCAGGGTCATCCGTTTGAAACCGTCTCGGTAAAAGGCATATACTCTGCCAGGCGCCTCCAACATATCTTTCCCTCCTTCCTTCTCAAACACGTTTTATCCCTCAGACAATTACGACTTATTTGATCTCTTTATTGGATGTACAGGAAATATCGGAATACAAGATTCCTCTTCTATCAATTGGGCAAAGGTCACTGCGCCCAGCGTCTGACGCAGCTGGTTGCGGGCCTCTTCCCAGACCCTGTGCACGGCACAACGCTTACTGGCCACACAGGTTTCCGGCCTGCCCACACAATCGTTGAGGTAAATCTCTCCAATCATCACCTCAACCACCTCAAGCAGAGTCACCTCCGCAGGATCCTTGAGCAAAACATAGCCCCCCCTGGATCCCTGGCGAATCTCTATCAGGTGCGCACGCGCCAGATCTTGAGCGATCTTGGCCAGAAAATGAGTGGGAATTTCCGCCCCCCCGGCAATCTCCTGCTTGGAAACGAGAACCCCAGCCCCTTTGTGCGCCAGGCAAAGCATACACCTGACTGCATATTCTCCTGCACGTGTCAACCTCATACTGCAACAGCCCCCTTAACAGACATATAGGATATTTAATATCTTATATATCATATTGAGACATACAGGCAAACACTTTTTTCCTTTCACTGGTTTTTTTTTGCATTTAGGAAGATGAAATCATATACTTCAGCCTGAAGGATTCTTTTCAGCCCCCCTTTAAGAGTTGGTAACAAATAGGTTACCAGCAGATACCCCAGTTCTGAAGAAAAATCGTAGCTGTTTCATTTCCTGGCCAAAAACGAAAAAAATCAAACCAATTCTGAGGCAGTAAACAATTTATCACTGCTTACAATGTTTCCTTCGCAGGGGGCAAAAAAAAAATCTTTTCCTGTTCCGCTGGCCCACACTTTCCAGGTAGCGGAGTATCGTTCAGCTTAACCCTTCAGCATCCCATCCCTTGCCTGTGCGGTTATTTTTTCTTGGCCATCACAGAATCCTACAGCCTGCGATGATATCTTCTTTGCCAACCTGAACATGTTTACCCAAGAGGTGGATCCATGACAGCTGCCCAACTCATCCCGACACCTGATATACTTCAAGTTCCCTGGGGCTGGTTTCAGGTCCTTCTCACCAGCACATTTTTCCTCCATCTGCTGCTGATGAACATTCTCCTCGGCTGTTCGCTCATCACCTTTTTTCAGCACGCCGCCGGCAAGAGTACGGAGATGAACAGGCTCATTTCCGGGAAACTCCCCTTCGCTGCGGCCTTTACCATCAATTTTGGTGTTGCCCCCCTCCTCTTTCTCCAGGTACTCTATGGCCATTTCATGTATGCCAGCACCATGCTCATGGCCTTCTATTGGCTCCTCATTGTTGGAATCCTCATCCTCACTTATTATGGAACATACATCTACAGCCTGACCTACGACAGAGCCGCTGATTTTCATACCGTGCTGAGCGGTGCCATAGCAACTGCCCTGCTCGTGGTTGCCTTTCTCTTTACCTGCAACCTCTCCCTCATGGTGAATCCCGAAAAATGGTCTGCCTACTTTGCCAATCCTCAAGGAACCCTACTTAACCTCACAGATCCGAGCCTTATTCCTCGTTTTCTCCACTCGGTATTTGCTTCCATCGCCGTAGGCGGCCTGACTATTGGTTTCTACTACGACTTCAAAAAACGGCGAGGTGAGACTAATTGCGACCCAGGGATCGCTACTGGTATGAAATGGTTTGCCATAGCCACCATCCTTAACTTCGGGGCCGGCCCCTGGTACTGGGGAAGCCTTCCCCTATCAGTACGTGCTCTCTCGGGAAGTGGCAGTACCTTTTTCCTCCTCTTTCTCCTCCTCGGGATTATGGGGGCAATCTTCTCTCTCATCTACGGAATCCTGCAGCGGGTGCGCCCTGCCATCTATTTCCTCCTCACCACTCTCCTCTGCATGGTCCTGGTTCGTGAATTTTCCAGACGCTTGACCCTTGCCCCCTGGTTCAAGACCTCTGATCTGGAGGTTGTTCCTCAGTACTCACCCCTTGTCGCTTTTCTTCTCATCTTTGCCGCCGGGATCGGCCTTGTCTGGTACATGATTCGCCTGGTTCTCAGCGATAAGGAGGTGCGCCCATGAATTATCCGGTATGGCTCCTCGATGCATTGGGCGGCGGCACTCTCATTGCACTCATTGCTGTGGTCCACGTCTATATAGCCCACTTTGCCGTGGGTGGGGGCCTCTTTCTGGTCTTGACAGAACTCAAAGGCCTGCGTGAAGAATCCCCTCCTATTCTTGAATACACCAGAAAACATGCCAGATTTTTCCTCCTCCTGACCATGGTCTTTGGCGGACTCACTGGAGTGGGAATCTGGTTCACCATTTCTCTTCTCAATCCCGCCGCTACTTCAGCACTTATCCATATTTTTGTCTTTGCCTGGGCCGCAGAATGGGTCTTTTTTTTAGGAGAAATCGTCTCCCTGCTCCTCTACTACTACTCCTTCAACAAGATCAGCTCCCGCAACCATCTGATCCTGGGCTGGATTTATTTTGCCTGTGCCTGGTTTTCTCTCTTTTTCATCAATGGAATCATCGACTTCATGCTCACCCCCGGCAGCTGGTCGGATAACAACAATTTCTGGGTCGGCTTTTTCAACCCCACCTTTTGGCCCGCCCTCTTTTTCCGAACCTTCCTGGCCTTGATAATAGCCGGTCTCTTTGGCTTTCTCACCAGTGTAAACATCAAAGATGTTATCCTCAGATCCAAGATGATCCGCTACTGCGGACTCTGGCTCATGCCCCCCCTCCTCCTCCTCCTTGCCTCTGCACTGTGGTACAAGACTGCCCTGCCACCGGCCCAGCAGGAGATGATTTTCGCCACCTCTCCAGAGCTCAAGCCTTTCCTCTCCGGCTTCATCTTTCTCTCGCCTATCCTCTTTGCCGGAGGTCTCCTCCTTGCCGTGTTACGCCCTCAGGCAGTGCTCCGGCCCTTGGCCTGGGTCCTCCTTTTCCTCGGCTTTCTCTATATAGGAAGTTTTGAATTCATCCGTGAAGGGGGTCGCAGGCCCTTTATCATTCACGACTATATGTACTCCAACTCCATCCTCAAAAAGGATTTTGCCACGATCCAGGAAGGCGGTGTCCTGCAGACGGCTCGCTGGATCAACAACCGGGAGGTTACCTCAGAAAACCGCATGGCTGCTGGAAAAGAGCTTTCCACTCTCCTCTGCCTGCCATGCCATTCTGAAGGTGGTCCCCTCAACAACATCACCCTTCAGGCCAGGAAATACACCCCGGAGGGCATGCAGGCCTTTATCAGCAGCATGGGCACAGCCAATCCCTACATGCCGCCCTTTGCGGGAAATAAAGAAGAAGTCGCCATTCTGGCAGAGTACCTCAGCACCCGGCTCGGGCCACGCTTTGCCACTGTACCAGCAGAGATTACCCCAGTGAACGTGGCCCCACTGTCCTTTGACCCACAGACCTCTGAGTATGTCCTCCTTGGCGGACCAACACTTGGCACCATCCTCTCTTCAGAACCGGAAGCATCCGGAATAGATATCTCTTACGGTCCGCCAACCCTTCGCGCCCAACTCATTTTCCGCAATGCCAGTCCCAGCGTCATCATGGACGGGATCACTATCAGCTACAACATAGAGACAGGAGAAGGTCTCTTGCAGGGAGATCTCAGCCAACAAGACGGCTATTTTGAGACCACACTGTCTGAAATGCCCAGCATCTCCAACCCATTTCGTCCTTTTCTCATCGCTGAACTGCGGGCTGAAAGAGAAGGCAAGATCGTTGCCGCGACCAAACTCAAATTGGGAATTTCCACAGAACTCGGCTGCCGCAACTGCCATGGGGGCAGCTGGCGCCAAGACGGAAAGTCCGGTCTTTCCAGAGCCACAGCGGCGGCCATCCTCTTAACCCACGACCAGCGCAGCAACACCAATCTCAGTGCAGACTTTTCCAGGGGAAAAATAGTGGTCTGCTCTTCCTGCCACGGCGATTTCAGCCGCGGTACAGAAAGCAGGCCCGGACTCCTCAGCCTTTCGGCTGCCATACACGGCTTTCATGCCAGCCTGTTATTCAACGCCGAGGGCAACAGCTGTACTCTCTGCCATTCATCCAGTGCAAGCGGAGCCAGTCACTCCTTCGACGGCATCCACAAGCAACTTGACCTCGAATGCAGCAACTGCCACGGCTCACTGGCAGATCATGCCGCAGGCCTCCTCAAAAAAGAAGAAGGGAATGGCCAGGCAAAAAAACTCCTCTCCCTCCTTCAAGACAAGGGCGAAGTGGCCATTGCTGATATCAAGCCGCGCTCTCCCTGGACCATGGAACCCGACTGCCTCACCTGTCATGTGGATTTCCAACCCCCGGAAACAGACAACGGCTTCAATTCCTGGACAGAAAACGAAGATGAGCTGTTCCATAATCGCATGGACGAGGCAGGTGCCCTTCTCTGTTCTTCCTGCCATGGTCAGCCCCATTCTCTTTATCCGGCCACCAATCGCTACGGCAAGGCTATCGGAGCACTGCAACCCCTCCAGTATCAGGGCACCTCTTATCCCATCGCTGCAGACAAGGGCTGCGCTGTCTGTCATACCGTAGAAATGGAGGACGAGATGCACCACCCCGGTTCTCTGGCCATTTTCAGAAATCGAGAATAGGCAACGGGCCAGCTGGCCCCAAAAAATTACCTGGGAAAAGAATATGCCCCCCAGCTTTCTTTCAGAAAAAAATCAGCCGCAGCAGGCCGATTGGAAGCAACATTGACTCAATCAAAATAACAGGCCACACAGGTGCCAGCAAATCGGCATCCCCTTTGAATGGTGAAAGGTTAGCCGTGAGACAGGACGAAGACAAACAGACTCTCCAGCCTTTTATTGACAGGTTGGAGCAATGGGGCTGCCAGGTCCTGCGGGCCATCAACCAACCCAACCCGTATCGAGGAGGATTCTCCATCCTCTTTCGTTCTAATGAGGCCACGGCCCGGGCCATTGCTGATCTGGGAATTGCTCAGATACTGCTCGACCTCAGGGCCGATACCTACCTGTTACGCCTGCCGGAGGTCAACATCGATGCATCCTCAGGCCCTCGCCCGCCAATACTTCCCTGGAACGAGGTGACAAAACAAAAAAGACTGGATGAGCTTCTCAACCTTTGGAACAGCAGTGGGGATATCCTGGAAAGACGAAAACGCCGTCTGGGCATGTTTTACCAAGAGCTGTAAAAACAGAGGAGCGCAATGGGGAATGACAATAAAAACTTTTCCTGTTGGCCATTGTCTCTCTCAGGCCGTATTCTTGGCACTGACTTGCCATGAAGGTGAAAGCTCCTACCTTTTCTGCCGGCAGGCGATCATCCGGCCAGCAGGAGATCGAGAAGATCGGCCCGCTCTCCAAGCCGTTTTCGATACTCCCCTTCCACTCTCTCCAAACCCTGCCCATCCACTATGATCCCTGAAACCCCTCCATAGCGGAGTAAAAGAGATTCGAGCCTTCCACTCTCTGTCTCCCCTCTTTCCATTTCATTTTCCCAATCTTTGAGAGCCACAAATCTGCTCAACAAATCCGCCAGGATGAGAAGCTGACTGGAATGGGCACAGTCTGCCAGCTTTTCATAATTATGATGCTCACCAACCATCTGTACCAGGCTTGGCGGGAACATCCAGCGATAGAGAAGCTGAGCCCCCAGTTCATCGTGACCGCACCCCAGGGTCCCCAGCTCAATCTCCAGATCCTCCGCCCCTGTGAGCTGACCATAATGGGCTATTCCTTCAATTTCCTCGGAAAATTCGTTCACAACCAACAATTTTCCGAGATCATGGAGCATTCCGCCTAAAAAAAAGAGCTGGCTCTCTTCGTGACCCTGCTCGGCAATACATTCTGCAGCCAGGCCACACTCCAGTGAATGCCTCCAGATGCCGGTCACCAGGGTACGCTGATGACTGTTCGTCAGTTTGAATGTCTGGAACAGCACCCTGGCCAGGATCAGGTTCTGGACCTCGCTCTTGCCCAGAAGCGAGAGGGCATGTTTAAGAGAAACGACCTGTCGCCGCAATCCGTAAAAAGCAGAGTTGGAAAGCTTTAAGACTGCGGCAACCAAAGAGACATCTCCTCTGAGTACGGTCTCTAGATCTGCGGCCATGGTATCTGGGTCAGATACCATCTCCATAACCCGCATGGCCACTGAGGGCAGGGGAGCAAAATCCTCAACACAGGCAGCAACACGTTTATAGAGCAAGGTCTGTTTAGTGTCCGTCCGTCGAAGCATCTACTGACTCCTCGAAAGTGGATAAGAAATTATTTTCCTCGAGCACCTTGAGCAACATATCGACAAGAAAGGGATCGAACTGGCCTCCGGAGTGCAGGCGAAGCTCTTCCGCCACTTCCTCTCTGCTCATCCCCCTCTTTTCAGAAATTGGAGAACTCATGGCAACGAATGAATCAATGAGGGTAAAAATCCTTGATGCCATGGGAATTTCATTGCCCTTCAAGCCATCCGGATATCCCGAGCCATCATAATGTTCATGGTGAGAATAGAGAATGACCCGTTCAGAGGCGAAAAAATCAAACATGGTTGTCAGTTCCCGAAGCATGAGGGGCTGATCAAAGAGCATGTTTTCCTGTTCCGTATTCAGGGGTCCTTCCGTCTCCAGAGAACTGTCGTGAATGTAACAGCGAAAAAGGTCATGCAGTTTGATTGCACGACGAAATGAATGGATGAGCTTTTCGGGAAGGTTCAGTTTCTTGGTAAGTTGGTCCAGGACTTTATTGAACAGATTATTACGATCCACCAACATGTCATATTCTCGAGTCTGAGCATGGACCATGGCCTCAAATGAGGCAATGGTCATGGCACGGGCCTTTTCGATGGTGGCATTGAGTTGACTCTGCTGAGAAGAATCGATGGCATCCTTGATATGATTTTCAAGACCGTGCAGACTCCCCTCAGGGGCTCTGTAGTGAACCACACGATTGCGTCCCTCGGCCTTGGCCTGATAGAGGGCATTATCCACATAATCAATAAGGACTCCAGGAGGGGCAATCTCATCACCAAAACCTGAATAGACTCCAATGGAGACCGTTACATACCGGGTATAACGCCTATTGGCAAAAACGGTGGAGGCGACCTTCTCCCTCAGTTTTTCGGCAACTGCTTCCGCCCGTTTCGCATCAATATTGGGTAAAATAACCAAAAACTCCTCTCCTCCATAGCGACCGAATATATCAGACTTACGAAGATCCTCCAGCACCCTCCTGGTAAATTCTTTAAGAACAAAATCACCAAAGGGGTGTCCACAGGAATCGTTCACATCCTTAAAAAAGTCAAGATCGAGAAGAAAAACCGAGAGAGAAGTCTTATAGCGCCGCGCCCGGGAAACTTCCCGAGCCAGTTGTTCCTGGAGATGATTATGATTGTAGAGACCGGTCAGACTATCCCGGATAGCGCGCTGTTCCAGCTTCAGGTTCTGCTCGTGGACCTTGCTGGTAGCAATTTCCAGCTGCTGCTGGCGAGCGGCCAGCTCCAGAAAAACTTTGACCTTGGCCTTCAAGACAAGGGGATTCACCGGTCGTTCGAGAAAATCAACAGCACCTGCAGCATAGCCCTGCTCCAGCAAGCCCCCTATCTCCTCTGCCTCTGCCTGAAATATAACCGGGATATGGCCTACCTGTTCACTTTTACCAAGGATACGAACCCGTTCGAAAGGTTCTGGATCCGAAGAGTCCACGGCGAGAAGAATCAGGGCAAAATTCTGCTCCAGCACCAGATCCAGTATCCTCTCAGCATGTTCAGCAACAACAACATCCACATCAAGATCTTTCAGGACCGCTTGCACCGTGGTCAGATTGACGATGTCATTATCTATGAGCAAAATGGATTGATTCCGATCTCCCCCCATACTTCCTTTCCATTAAAAATGATTGGACTGCGAGAAAACACAAAAAAAAAGGACAGGATCGCCTTTTCAAGAAGTAAGAATATCTAAGCATACCACTATAATAAAAAAATAAATAGAACAAGGAAAACAAAAATTCCCCCTGCCACTGTCCAGGCCTTGAACTACAGACAGCTTTCCAGTATAAATCAGTCATTCTCCGGCACTTGTTCGTAACAGCATTGACCCCACCAAACCAATGAGGACGATCATGGGACAACTCGACACTTTTTTTCAGCAGAGCATTGAACAACCCGAACAATTCTGGGCCAAGGCCGCAGAAGGCATCGACTGGATAAAAAAATGGGATAAGGTCCTTGATGCTTCCAACCCTCCGTTTTATCGTTGGTTTGCTGGCGCCACCCTCAACACCTGTTACAATGCGGTGGACCGCCATGTGAATGCTGGTCGTGGTGAACAGACCGCCATCATCTATGACTCACCAGTGACAGACACCATTGCCAAGATCACCTACAGAGAACTCCAGCAACGGGTTGCTCGTTTCGCCGGCAGCCTCAGAGATCAGGGGGTGAGCAAGGGAGATACCGTCATTATTTACATGCCCATGGTCCCCGAGGCAGCAGTGGCCATGCTCGCCTGTGCCCGACTCGGCGCTATCCATTCCGTTGTCTTTGGCGGCTTTGCCGCCAGCGAGCTGGCCATTCGGATTGATCACGCCCGCCCTAAGGTTCTGGTCACAGCCTCTGGAGCTGTGGAGGGAAAAAAAATCATTCCCTACAAACCCCTGGTAGACAGAGCCATTGACCAATCTGCCCACAAACCGGAAAAATGCATCGTTTTCCAACGAGAGATGGTGGAAGCGGAAATGATGGCAGGCAGGGACCTGGACTGGCAAGAAATCGAGGCTGCCAGCGAACCGGCCGACTGTGTCCCCGTGGCAGCTACCGATCCCCTCTACATCCTCTATACCTCGGGGACCACAGGCATGCCCAAGGGGGTTATGCGCGATAACGGCGGCCATGCCGTGGCCCTCCACTGGTCCATGAAAAATATCTATGACATAAATGCCGGAGACGTCTTCTGGTCAGCATCCGATGTGGGCTGGGTGGTGGGTCATTCCTACATCGTCTACGGCCCCCTGCTCAAGGGAGCCACCACCGTCCTCTACGAAGGCAAGCCCATCGGCACCCCAGATGCCGGTGCCTTCTGGCGGGTTATCTCCCAGCATGGCGTCAAGACCCTCTTCACCGCTCCCACTGCCTTTCGCGCCATCAAGAAAGAAGACCCCAAGGGGGCACTGCTGGGTCAATACGATCTCACCTCCTTTGCAGCCCTCTATCTTGCCGGAGAACGTCTCGATCCTGACACCTATCACTGGGCCTCAGACCTCTTGGCCGTTCCCATCATTGATCACTGGTGGCAGACCGAGACCGGCTGGGCCATTGTAGCCAACTGTCGCGGAATCGAAGAACTGGAGATAAAGCCAGGATCGCCCACCCGCCCTGTTCCCGGCTACGATGTCCACATCCTCGACAACGAGGGCAAGGAACTGCCTGCCGGTGAGGAAGGGAATATCGCCATCAAACTCCCCCTGCCACCAGGTACTCTTGCCACCCTCTGGCGCAATGAAAAACGCTTCATCTCTTCCTATATGTCTTCCTTTCCCGGTTACTATGAAACCAGCGATGGCGGTTTTATCGATGAAGATGGCTATGTCTTTGTCATGGGCCGCATAGACGATGTCATCAACATAGCCGGCCACCGCCTGTCCACGGGCTCCATGGAAGAAGTGATCGCCACCCATCCTGATGTGGCCGAATGTGCGGTCATCGGTACCGACGATCAACTCAAGGGCCAGCTGCCCCTGGGACTCTTTGTCCTCAAGGCAGGAGTCGACCGTGACGTCGAAGAAATCAGAAGAGAACTGGTGCAGATGGTCCGGGAAGAAATCGGCCCCATAGCCTGTCTGCGGGTAACCTCCTCGGTTAACCGCTTACCCAAGACCCGTTCCGGCAAGATCCTGCGCGGTACCATGCGCTCCATTGCCAACGGCAAAGAATACCGGATGCCGTCGACCATTGACGATCCCGTAAGCCTTGAGGAAATCACGGATACCCTCCAGGTCTTGGGATATCCCAAGACCTGACAGATAAAAAAACTGTTCACGAACAGAGAAATTGGCAGAAAAGAAGCAAGTATTTTTGCCATTCTCCTGTTCATGTTCAATAAAATTGTTTAACTTGCTGCTGTTCATCCAGCTACGGTTTGCCGAAATAGAACTATGAAAATCCATGAATATCAAGCCAAGGAACTCTTTCGTCAGGCAGGAATCCCTGTCCCGGATGGTCAAGTCTGCCACCAGAAAGAAGAGATCCCTGCCCTCGTCGCCAGCCTGAATCTGCCAGTGGCAATCAAGGCCCAGGTCCTGGCTGGCGGTCGAGGCAAGGGAGGGGGAGTGCTCTTGGCTAATACCGCAGAAGAGGCCCAAGTGGCCGCAGATAAAATTCTCGGCATGCAGCTGGTCACGCTCCAGACCGGAGAAGAGGGAACCGAGGTCAAGACCATCCTTTTTGAGCAGGCGATAGCCCTGAAAAAGGAACTCTACCTCTCCATGCTCATTGATCGGGAGCGGGCGGACATCGTTATCATTGCCAGCAGAGACGGGGGAATGGATATCGAAACAGTGGCCCAGCAGACACCGGAGAGGATTGTCACCGTCCATGTCAACCCCCTCCTCGGCCTCCTGGGCTTCCAGCTGCGAAAGCTGATCTTCGACCTTGACCTCGACCCGGCAGTGAAAAAGCCCTTTACCGCTCTTGTCAAAAAATTATTTGCCCTCTTCCTTGACTCAGACTGCTCTCTTGTGGAGATCAACCCACTGGCCATCACCGCAGACAATACGATCATGGCCCTGGATGCCAAGATGGAGATCGACGACAACAGTCTCTTTCGCCATCGCAAGATCGCTGCCACCCATGACTGCAGCCAGGATGATGTCCTCGAGGTCGCAGCTGCTGCCCATGGACTCAACTATATCCGCCTCGACGGCAGCATCGGCAGCATGGTCAATGGCGCAGGCCTGGCCATGGCCACCATGGATCTTATTAAGCAGGCCGGGGTCGAACCGGCAAATTTCCTCGATGTCGGCGGCGGGGCCAGTGCGGAAATGGTAGAAAACGGCTTCCGCATCCTCTTGAGCGATCCTAATGTGCGCGGGATCTTCATCAATATCTTCGGAGGTATTCTGCGCTGCGACATCCTGGCCCGGGGGGTGGTGAGTGCTGCCCGCAAAGTTGACCTTTCTCTGCCAGTGGTGGTGCGTATGGAGGGAACAAACGTGGAAGAGGGACGACAAATCCTCGCCCACTCAGGACTGAACCTGACCAGCGCCCACAATCTCAATCACGCAGTGTCCCTGTTGACTGCAATGGTGCCCTAAATGCAACGACATCTCTCTTTTCTTCAACCAGGCGGACTTTGCCTCCTGCTCCTGATCTTCAGCGCCGGCCCCCTCTCTGCCGCCACAAAGGTGGTGATAGCCAGTGCTGGTGCCTCAGGCTATCTGATGGAACACAACCTGCCTTCAGTGGCCCTGGCCGTGGCCATGGAGGCTGATCTGATCAAACAGGACCTGGTCCTGACCAAAGATAATGAGGTCATTGTCTTTCGTAATCCAACCCTGGAACGGGTAACAAATATTGGCGAGCTCTTTCCCGACAGGGCCCGTGAGGATGGCCGCTACCATGTCCTCGATTTCACCCTCGCCGAAATCCGTCAGCTCAGTCTCCACGACCCGAGCGGAAACTTTCCCCCAGAGCTCCAGCCCCGGTTGACCATCCCCACCCTCCGCGAAGAGCTGGCCATGATTCGTGGCCTGGAAAAAACCCTGAAAAAGAGCATCCGGATCGCTCCCGAAATCAAGCAGCCCTGGCTCTATCGCCAGGAGGGGCGTGATATCAGCAGACTGGTTCTCACCATTCTCCAGGAGTATGGTTACAACGGCCAGGAAGACAAGGTCATCCTCCTCTCCTTTGACCCTGAAGAGCTGCAGCGCATTGGCCAAAAACTCTTACCGGAAATGGGGATGGCGATCAAACTGATCCAGCTCATCGACTCCAATGAGGGCACCGAAACCATGGTCGAGGAATGGGGAGCGCTGGTCAGCTACAATTATGAGTGGATGTTCTCCAAATCAGGACTCCGCTCCCTGAAACGATATGCTGATGGAATTGGTCTCCACAAGTCCATGCTCGCCGACAACAGGGGCATGCTCCTCCTCCCCGGCTTTATCGACAATATCCATCAGCTGGGGATGCTCGCCTATACCCTCCCCGAGGAGCAAGAAGGCCAATCCATGGCCCCCTTTGTCAACAGCTCTAATGAAGAACTCGATTTTTTCTATTTCACCGTCGGGGTAGATGGCATCATGACCGGTTTTTGCGGAGAGGCTGTCCGCTTTCTCAAAGACAGGCCCCAAAAGGTAGACTCCGCAACTGAGGAAAACACGACGCCTGCCGCTGCAGGATCTGTTCCTCTGCAACTGCCACCTCCACCTCAGCCGCCCACCTCAGGCGACAAAGAATAACACTCTTATATAATCTATGGTTTCAGATGGTGAAAAAATTACCCTCCCTCCCCAAGGAACTTCCTCTGAAAAGTAATTTGTGCCAATGTAACAGATGAAAATTTTTCAACGCCAGCAAGGAATAATTCATGGCCATTTTTATCGATAACAAGACAAGGGTCCTGGTTCAGGGGATCACCGGCAAAGAAGGCCAGTTTCACAGCAGGCAATGCCGGGACTACGGAACCCGGGTTGTGGCCGGTGTCACCCCTGGAAAAGGTGGCCAGAAGATGGATGGGATCCCTGTCTTCAACAGTGTCGCCGAGGCTTGCTTAGAGACCGGAGCCAACGCCTCCATGATCTTTGTCCCCCCACCCTTTGCAGCAGAGGCCATCCTTGAGGCAGTTGATGCGGACATGGAACTGGCAGTCTGTATCACCGAGGGTATCCCGGTCCTGGACATGCTCCGGGTCAAGCAGGCAATGGCTGGCAAACGAACCCGTCTCATAGGCCCCAACTGTCCGGGTATCATCAGTCCGGGGGCCTGTAAGATCGGAATCATGCCCGGCGCCATCCACCTGGCCGGTGGTCCTGTGGGAGTGGTTTCCCGCTCCGGAACCCTGACCTATGAGGTGGTCCACCAGCTCACCTGTGAAGGGCTGGGCCAGACCACCTGCCTCGGCATTGGCGGAGATCCCATCACCGGGACCAGTTTCATCGACTGTTTGCAGGCCTTTGCAGAGGACCCGGAGACTCAGGGGGTGGTGATGGTGGGAGAGATTGGTGGCAATGCCGAGGAAGAGGCCGCAGCATGGATTGCGGCCAACATGAGAAAACCTGTGGTCGGTTTCATTGCCGGCCTGAGTGCCCCTCCCGGTCGGCGTATGGGACATGCCGGAGCCATTGTCAGCGGAGGCCGGGGTACGGCAGCGGCAAAGCTTGCCGCCATGCGCGAAAATCACATTCATGTCTGTGAGAATCTCGGCAATCTCGGCAGACTGTGCAAGGAAATATTTTCAGAGGTGCGCCCATGAAAGAGATCAGCTGGCAGGAATTTTCCCAGGTTGAATTGCGCACAGGCACCATTATTGAGGTGCACGATTTTCCGGAAGCACGGAAACCTGCCTGGAAACTGGTCATTGATTTCGGAGCGGAAATCGGCAAAAAATTCTCCAGCGCTCAGATCACAGACCTCTACAGCAAGGAAGACTTAACCGGCAAACAGATCATTGCCGTAATCAACTTTCCGCCAAAACAGATTGGTCCTTTTCTCTCCGACTGCCTGGTCACAGGTTTCATCCAAAATGACCAATCAGTGGTCCTGGCAGTTCCCGACAAACCAACAGCAAACGGCCTGAAACTGGCATAAGGACTGGATTATGGAAGAACAGCAGACACCCTATCGGGTACTGATCGGCAAACCCGGCCTTGACGGCCACGACCGTGGTGCAAAATTCATTGCCCGGGCCCTGCGGGACGAGGGATTTGAAGTGATCTATACCGGTATCCGCCGCACAGCCGCCGAGATTGCGGCTACAGCCATCCAGGAAGATGTCGATGCCGTTGGTCTTTCTTCTCTCTCCGGTGCCCACCTCCGCCTCTTTCCCGAGGTCATTCGTGAACTGCAGACAAGAGGAGGAGAAGACATCCCGGTGCTGGGCGGCGGCGTCATCCCGGATGAAGATATCCAGCAATTACTGGAGGCTGGATTAAGTGCAATCTTCACTTCAGGCACCCCGGCCGCTGCCATTATCCGTTCCTTCACCGAGGCCTGCCGGAAACATTGTGATGGCACCAACATGTAGCAAACTGCTGGCAGGAGTGCGGCGCCAGGATCCCCGGGCCATTGGCAGGGCCATATCCGCCGTGGAAAACAACAGCGAATCTGCAGCAGATATCCTCTCAGCCCTGGACCAGGAGGCCATAGACGGGGTCCTGGTCCTTGGTATAACCGGCCCTCCCGGAGCAGGAAAGTCGACGCTTACCTCATCCATGATCCGTGCCTTACGCAAAGAAAAAAACCGGGTGGGGATCATCGCAATCGATCCCTCATCTCCCATAAGTGGCGGCGCCATCCTCGGTGACAGGATCCGGATGATGGAACATGCCCTGGATCCTGATGTCGTGCTTCGCTCCATGGCCACCCGGGGACGACTGGGCGGACTCTGTGCCTCGGCAGGCGCGGCAGTGAGGATCATGGCTGCTGCCGGCTGCCAGATAATCATCATAGAGACCGTGGGCGTCGGTCAATCTGAGATGGATATCGTCCGTCTGGCCGATATCACCCTCATGGTCCTGGCACCAGGATTTGGTGATGACATCCAAGCCATGAAGGCCGGACTCCTTGAGGTTGCCGACCTCCTGATAATCAACAAATCCGACCTGCCAGGGGCCGAAGCCCTGTGTATGGAAATGGAACAGATTTTTCGCGACAAGCAGGAAAAAGATGGGATTTTACGGGTCGTGCAAACCATTGCCGCACAACACCAGGGCATTGACCAGCTCCTGGCGACCCTCAATGCCCTGGCATTCCATTTGAAATCCACTGGCATACAAGAAGAACGCCGCCACAAGGCCCTGAACGCGGAAACTCTGGACTGGATATTCGAGATCCTTCGGCCCCACTTTATCAAGGCCATGAACACGAAACCGGAAAGAAAAGAGCCTCGCATACGGGCACAGGAGCTGATCCATGAGTTCACAACCACAGAGCACCCTGAATAAAAATGCTTCTCTGCCCATCGACCTCCAAGACAACCCCTTTTAAATGGATAGGCATCGTGACTACAGATAAAAACACAGATGATTGGCAGGAAAATGAACTGGCTGCCAGCTTGGATCGTTTTCCAGAACGACGGAAAGAATTCACCCTCCATGGCGGAACCGAAGTCCAGCGTCTGGCCCTGCCCGAAACCATTGACGATGACTACCTGGAGCGCCTTGGTTTTCCAGGACGCTATCCCTTTACCCGTGGCGTCCAGCCCACCATGTACCGGGGCAGATTCTGGACCATGCGTCAGTATGCCGGGTTCTCCACGGCAGCCGAGTCCAACAGACGCTATCGCTATCTTCTCGAGCAAGGCACCACCGGACTCTCTGTGGCCTTTGATCTCCCTACCCAGATTGGCTATGATTCCGACGACCCCATGGCTCTTGGAGAAGTGGGAAAGGTCGGAGTGGCCATTGATACCCTGGCCGACATGGAGACCCTGTTTCGCGACATTCCTCTGGACAAGATCTCCACCTCCATGACCATCAACTCCCCTGCCATTGTTCTCCTGGCCATGTATATCGTGGTTGCTGAAAAGCAGGGGGTCTCTTGCCAGCAGCTGCGGGGAACCATCCAGAATGATGTCCTCAAGGAGTATGTGGCCAGGGGCACTTACATCTTTCCGCCAAAGCCCTCGCTGCGACTGATCACCGATATTTTCCAGTGGTGCAATCCCAACTTACCGCTCTTCAACACCATTTCCATCTCCGGGTACCATATCCGCGAGGCCGGTTCCACCGCAGCTCAGGAGGTGGCCTTTACTCTCGCCAACGGCATTACCTATGTCCAGACTGCCCTCGATGCCGGTCTGGAAATCGATCAATTTGCCCAGCGGCTGGCCTTTTTCTTCAACGCCTCCTCCAACCTCCTCGAAGAGGTGGCCAAGTTCCGGGCCGCACGCAGACTCTGGGCTCGTATCATGAAAAATCGCTTCGATGCGCAGAATCCCGCATCCATGATGATGCGCTTTCATACCCAGACGGCAGGAAATACCCTGGCAGCCCAGCAGATCGACAACAATATAGTCCGTGTTACTCTCCAGGCATTGGCCGCAGTACTTGGAGGCACCCAGAGCCTGCATACCAACTCCCGTGACGAGGCCCTGTCCCTGCCCACCGAGGCCTCGGTTCGCACCGCACTCAGGACCCAGCAGATCATTGCTCATGAATCCGGCGTTGCAGATACGATTGATCCTTTTGCCGGATCGTATTATATCGAGCAGCTTACTGACATCATCGAACTGGCGGCTACGGAACTGATCGCCAAGATTGAAGGGGCGGGCGGTGTGGTAGCCTGTATCGAAGACGGCTTTATTCAGCGTCAAATCGAAGAGGCCGCCTATGAGTACCAGAAGGAAATCGAATCCGGAGAGCGGGTTATTGTCGGAGTCAACTCCCTCCAGATCGAGGATGAAGAAAAACCAGAACTCCTCCGTATGGAATCCAAAGTCGAAGAGGAGCAGGTAACACGCCTGCAAAGAGTACGTGCAGAAAGGGACGAAGATGAGGTACAGTCGCGACTGGCCATTATCAAACTGGCAGCCGAGTCGGAGAGCAATCTCATGGAACCGATCCTTGATGCAATACGTGCCTATGGCAGTCTTGGTGAAATCTGCTCTGTCCTCCGTGAGGTTTTTGGAGAATACAGAGATTGAACGGAGAGTGGAGAGACAGACCAGCATCCCTGCTGCCAACGTTCCTGCACGGACTCACCGCACTCCCTTATTAAAAGCTGATACCTGAAACGTATATGTTAAAAAAAATAGATCACCTGGGAATTGCAGTCCATTCCATTGCCGAGGCCCGCTACTTTTATGAAACTGTTCTCGGACTCACCTGTGAAAAAGAGGAAGAAGTCGCCTCTCAGAAGGTGCGAACCGCCTTCTTTTCTCTGGGTGAGACCCATATTGAGCTCCTGGAACCCACAGCAGAGGACAGCCCCATTGCCAAATTCATTGCAAATCGCGGGGAGGGCATTCATCATGTGGCCTACTGCTGCACAGATGTGACAAAACAGTTAGACCAGGCCAGAGAACATGGCTGCCGCCTGATCAACGAGACACCGATTTCCGGGGCAGGAAACAAAGAGGTGGCCTTTCTCCATCCCAAGTCCAGTCACGGAGTCCTCACCGAATTCTGCAGTGGAGAACAGCAATGAATACCCATCTGGACCATTTGATGCAGCTGAGAGCCGAAGCCCAGCTCGGAGGCGGCCAGGAACGTATTGACAAGCTCCACGCCAAGGGGAGAATGACTGCCCGGGAACGCATTGATCTCCTTCTCGATCCGGGCTCCTTTGAAGAGTTCGATATGTTCAAAACCCATCGCTGCCGTGATTTTGGCATGGAAGAGAAAGTCATTCCAGGAGACGGTGTGGTCACCGGCTATGGGACGGTTGAAGGCAGACTGGTCTATGTCTACGCCCAGGACCCCACAGTCCTTGGCGGCTCGCTTTCCGAAACCATTGCCGAAAAAATCTGTAAGGTTATGGATCTGGCTATAAAAAACGGGGCCCCCATAATCGGCCTCAACGACTCAGGCGGGGCCCGCATCCAGGAGGGTATCGAGAGCCTGGCCGGATACTCAGACATCTTTCTTCGCAATGTCATGGCCTCTGGGGTTGTGCCGCAGATCTCGGCAATTTTTGGCCCCTGCGCAGGGGGAGCAGTCTACTCTCCCGCCCTGACTGACTTCGTGGCCATGGTCAGAAACAACTCCTACATGTTTCTCACCGGCCCCAAGGTTGTCAAGTCCGTGACCCATGAGGATGTTACCGTTGAAGAACTGGGGGGGGCGGATATGCACTCGTCGCGCAGCGGTGTCTCGGATTATGCAGCCGAGTCAGGCATGGATTGCGTAAGATATATCAAGAAGTTACTCTCCTATTTGCCTCAGAACAATGTAGAAACCCCGCCCATGTTTCCCACTCTTGATCCCTCCGAGAGACGGGCAGAGGAGTTGAACACGCTCATCCCAGCCAGCGCCAGCACGGCCTATGATATGCAGGAGGTCATCCTGACAACCATCGATGACCGGGATTTCTTTGAAATCAAACGAGCTTTTGCCCCCAACCTCATTATCGGTTTTGCCCGCTACAGCGGCACCGTTGTCGGGATTGTCGCCAACCAGCCCTCTCACCTCTCCGGGGTTCTTGATATCGACTCCTCGATCAAAGGAGCCCGCTTTGTTCGTTTCTGCGACTGTTTTAACATCCCGGTGGTCACCTTCGTCGACGTACCCGGATTTCTCCCGGGTACTGTCCAGGAATATGGCGGCGCTATCCGTAATGGGGCCAAAATCCTCTACGCCTATGCCGAGGCAACCATTCCCAAGATCACGGTCATCACCCGCAAGGCCTATGGCGGTGCCTATTGTGTCATGTCCTCCAAGCATCTTCGCGGTGACATCAATTATGCCTGGCCCTGTGCCGAGATTGCGGTCATGGGGTCCAAAGGAGCTGTGGAAGTCCTCTATGGACGGATAGCCAAAAAGCAAACTGATCCGGCAGCCTTTCTCGCCGCAAAAGAGGTCGAGTATCAGGAAGCCGTCGCTAACCCTTACGTGGCAGCCAAACGAGGCTATGTGGATGATATTATCGAACCGGCCCGAACCCGTTTCCGAATCATCAAGGCCCTGGGAATGTTGAAGAACAAGAGAGACAGCAACCCCATGAAAAAACACGGCAACATTCCCCTGTGATGAAGCAGTAAAATCGTATCAGAGGGCCAGCCGCGAAACTCCATTTTCATGACAACAAATCTGCTGCAGTCCTTGAACCTTCATACCACCTCCAGTAAAGTGATACTATGTCATTTGCAAATATAGGTTTCCATAACCTCATCCAGCCTGGATTCAATGCACTGCAGTTTTCTCTCATAGGCCTCAGTCTGGTTTTTGGCGGACTTTTGATCATTGCCCTCTACATCAGCCTGCTCCCCAAGCTACTTGAATGCACTCAGGGCCAACAGGCAGCCCCCCCTGCAAAACAGAAGACAGCTGCAGACACTCAGGAGGAAGAAGAAATCCTTCTGGCCATTGCCATCGCCTTCCACCTGCACAGCAACTTTCCCGAGGGCAGCGAACGTATCACCTGGAAGAGTCATGGTGACATGGAGTCGCCCTCGCCCTGGCTGGTCTCCGGCCGCATGCATTCTCTGAGCAGTCGTAAATTACCCAATAACTGGAAGAGGTAATGAGGGGAGCCCTTCCTTACCATTACCGGGCATGGTAAGGTGAACGAATCAGTCACCAATGTTTTGCCCCCCATAAACACAGACCAAGAGACAATGAAAGAATATAAACTCAGTATTAATGCCAATAGCTATACCGTCGTCATCAAGGATGTCACAGATGATGCCGTGCTTGCCGAAGTGAATGGAAAAAAACATCTTGTCCGTATCGATACCATCGCCAATATCTGCCCGCCCCTGGAAAAACAGCTGCCAACTCAACTAACCACCTCCTCCCCATCCCCATCCCCATCATCCTCAGCACTGACTGCTGATTCCGGGACCATCATCACCCCCATTCCCGGCCAGATCATCAGCATCAGTGTCAGCCAGGGAGAAAAAATCCGCTGCGGTCAAAAACTGCTGGTTCTGGAGGCCATGAAATTAGAAAACAGTATCACTGCCACCATGGATGGGACTGTCAACGAGATCCTGGTGGCAGAGGGTGATGTGGTCACTCAGGGCCAGCCCCTGATTGTTCTGGTCTAAGGAGGATCCGTGAATCTGCTCAGCTTTTTCAACAACTCCGGATTTGCCTACCTGGAATGGGGTAATCTCATGATGATCGGGGTGGGAATACTCTTCATCTACCTCGCCATCACCAAGGATTATGAGCCCCTCCTCCTCATCCCCATCGGTTTTGGGGTGATCGTCGGCAACATCCCTCCCATAGAAGGTATGCCGCTCTCTGTATATGCAGAAGGTTCGGTCTTTTCCTACCTCTATATGGGGGTGATGAAGGGTATCTATCCCCCTCTTATTTTTCTCGGCATCGGGGCTATGACCGATTTTTCCACCATGCTCTCCAACCCCAAGTTGATTTTGCTGGGTGCTGCGGCCCAGGTCGGTGTCTTCCTCACCTTTCTCGGTTCCCTTTTTCTCGGCTTTAGTCCTGAACAGGCTGGAGCCATCGGCATCATCGGCGGAGCAGACGGCCCCACGGCCATTTTTCTTTCCTCCATGCTCGCTCCAGAACTGCTCGGTCCCATTGCCATTGCCGCCTACTCTTACATGGCCCTGGTACCTGTGATCCAGCCACCCATCATGTACCTCTTTACCACGAAAAAAGAGCGCCGGATTCAGATGAAACCTCCCCGCCAGGTTTCTAAAAAAGAAAAAGTCATCTTTCCCATTGTCGCCTTTCTCATCTGTGCCCTGATTGCCCCGGGTTCCATGACCCTCCTCGGCATGCTCTTCTTCGGCAACCTCCTCAAAGAATCAATGGTCACCGAACGACTTGCCAACACTGCCCGCAACGGACTCATTGACACCGTCACCATCCTCTTAGGGTTTTCCGTGGGAGCCTCCACTCAGGCCCAGACCTTTCTCACCGCCCAGTCCATTTTGATCTTTGTCCTGGGGGCAGCCTCTTTTGTGGTGGCCACCATGGGAGGAGTACTCTTTGCCAAGTTCATGAACCTCTTTCTCAAAGAAAAAATCAATCCCCTGCTCGGTGCAGCAGGGGTATCCGCCGTCCCCGATTCAGCCAGGGTTGTCCATGCCATCGGTCTCAAGGAAGACCCCAACAACTTCCTGCTTATGCATGCCATGGCCCCGAATGTGGCTGGAGTCATTGGTTCTGCCATAGCCGCTGGTGTGCTCTGGTCAGCCCTGGGTAAATTTTAGAAAGTGAGGCCAGTTCCCTGCCCAGCTGACCAATTCCCTTTTCCTGTCCCTTTACAAGGAGATACTCCCATGCCCCACCCTCTCATTCTTGGTGATTTCCAATTATACTGGCTAAACGGAGGGAGTTTCCGCCTCGACGGCGGCACCATGTTTGGCGCTGTCCCCAAGGTCCTCTGGCAGAAAAAATATACGGCCGATGCGGCCAACTCCATCCCTCTGGTCAATGACCTCCTCCTGGTCAAAACGCCGCAGCATACCCTTGTCATAGATACCGGTCTTGGAAATAAACTGACTGCCAAACAACTCTCTATCTTTCAAGTAACCTCGCCCTGGTCAGTGGTGACTGACCTGACAGACCTTGGCCTGTCACGCGATGACATCGACCTTGTCCTTCTCACCCACTGCGATTTTGATCATGCCGGTGGTATTGTCATGCTCAATGAAGAGAAAAAAGAAGAACTGACTTTTCCCCGCGCCCTTCATTATGTGCAAAAAGCAGAATGGGAAGACGTGGAAACCCCCTGCCACCGTGCCCAGTCAACCTACTGGGCGGAAAACTTTGACCTCCTCAAAAGGGAAGGACAGCTGAAAATCATTGAGGGCGACCTGGAAGTCGGCCCTGGTATCAGGCTTCGTCACACAGGGGGCCACACCCGCGGTCACCAGTTGGTAGAACTCTCTTCGCAGGGAAAAACAGCCGTCCACCTTGGTGATCTTTTCCCCACCCATGCCCACATCAATCCTCTCTGGATTATGGCCTATGACAACTTTCCTCTGCAAGTCATAGAGCGCAAAAAAGAATACTTCAACCACTATGGCAAGCTCAACAGCTGGTTCACCTTTTATCACGATCCACAGATCAAGGCATGCAAGATAACTGAACAGGGAGATATCAAAGCCACCTGGCCTCCATCTCTGCAGCGGTAGCCCTGCTTCCTCCGTACCCCGCCCAGGCGTGCTGCGCAGCAAGCAGATCTCTCCACGTCCTGTTCTTTTTCAGGGGACGTCGTTGCTGGGCCGTCCTGTCTCCACCCTCTGTTACAACGAGAACTCTTCTCTTAGCAACGCATCAAGTTCCTGACAGCCCCCCCCTTTTTTTAGGCAAATAGTAATTGCTTTTTCAGGAGAAAAGATATTAATTAGCTGCAACAAATAGTTATAGTCGTATTGTTACAATAAAGTGGAATACGCCTGTACAACAACCAAAGGAGAAACATATCATGAACAATAACAGGAACATGACCAAAGTCTTTTGTACTGCTATTGCCCTCCTCCTTACCAGTGGCATCGCTTTCTCCAGCGCCTTTGCCTCCGGTACAGAATCTGCAACCCATGAAATGGCTGAACATACAACCGGAGATATGGCCAAGGAAGCTGCCACAGAAGTAGTAGACGCGACCAAGGAAAAAACTATCGATATGGCTAAAGAACAGGCCAACACTGCGGTAGACTCTGCCCTTGGACAAGTTGATGAGACCCTGAAACCTGCTGAACACGCAACAGAGGCAGTAAAAGAAGTTACCCATTAATTTTTCCCCTGCCATCTGCGGCCAACCAGCAAGATCCTCTCCCCACTGGTTGTCCGCTGCCGGCACCTTCCTGATCCTCGACTCCAGACAAGCAGCGGGGAGGCAATTCCGGACAAGGAAAAAGAGAGCGAGCACCTCTCGCCGCACCACTTATTATTCAAAAAAACACTTCTCCTCCCGCGAAGATCTGCAGAAAGCCCTTCCTTTCTTGCTCATATCTCCGCTACAATAAAACCTGCAGACCACCTCTCTATGAACCTTGAGAGCATAAGCGCTTCTTCGCTGGACCTGCTTCTCGCCCGGACAACTGTGAGCAACAGGGCATCAATATAACCTTTCATCCCCTTTAATGGACACATTCCTCGCCAGACAGCCAATATTTGACCGGAACCTCAATATCTATGGATATGAGCTCCTCTTTCGAGCAGATCCAAGCAATATTTTTCCGGAAATAGACGGCGACTGCGCCACTGCCAAAATCCTCTCCTCCTCCTTTTTCACCGTCGGCATTGAAGAAATCACCAACGGCAAAAAGGCCTTTGTCAACTTCACCGAAGAACTGCTCCTCCAGGGAACAGCCCACATGTTTTCTTCGGAAACCATTATCATCGAACTCTTGGAAAACATCTCTCCCAGCCCAGAAGTCATCGCAGCCAGCCAGGAACTTCGCAAAAAGCACTACGATCTGGCCCTTGACGATTTCACCTGGAGTGAAGATTTTATTCCTCTGCTGCAAGAGGCCACTTTTATCAAGATCGATTTCCAGCAAAGCAGTGAGCAAGAGATCCTGACAATCAGTGAGATGGCCAAAAAATATGACTGCATCCTCCTTGCTGAAAAAATTGAAACCTACCAGGAATTCAATCAGGCCAAGTCATTAGGCTTCGGTTATTTTCAGGGGTATTTCTTTTCCAGGCCCGAGATGATGCAGAACAAAGACATCTCACCCATGAAACAAAACGTCCTCCAGCTCCTGATGAAAGTTTTTTGCGAAGACTTCTCCATTGATGAGCTCGAAGAGACCATCTGCCGCGATGTGTCAATGAGCTTCAAGCTCCTGAATTATATAAATTCTGCAGCCTTTTCCCGGCTTACCCCAATCCAATCGGTTCGCCAGGCCATCGCCTTTCTCGGTATCAACGAATTTCGTATTTTTGTCACTGTCATTGCTGTGGCCAAACTGTGTCAGGAGAAACCAAGCGAACTGATCCGTTCGTCGGTGATCAGAGCCCGATTCCTGGCCTTGCTGGCCATTGAACTGGGCAAAAAAAAGGACAAGGACATCTACTTCATGCTCGGTCTCTTTTCCCTCATTGATGCCATGCTTGACCACTCCATGGATGAGCTGATGAAGAACCTGCCGATCAATGACGCTTTGAAAAAAGCACTGACAAAACGACGGGGTGAACTTTTTTCTGCCCTGGAATTTATTGAACTGTATGAACAGGGTGAATGGGACATCCTGGAACAAAGGAGCCAGGCCGCAGAGATTCCCGAAGGCAAGATCGCCTCCTTTTACCTCGAAGCCATCACCTGGGCAGATAATTGTCCCTGAGGGATCTTCAGTTCCTCGTCTCATTCTTCCTTTTGCCAGTGACGGTCTTCTTCTCCATACCTGGCCCTTTTCCTTCAATCCTCAGAGTCCCCACCCACCTTGTTGCCCATCAATTTTTATTCAATCATAACTCATCGAGATAGCGGCAATTCAATCCATCAAAGGCCTTGACTGAGAAAAAACTCTCTCATTTCCAGACAGACACCAGTTAGTGTTTGAGATTTACTCCTTGCCAGAGTATCTTCCACTCACAAATTCCTTCAAAAATTTTTCCAGGAAGATTTTCCTGGCAGAGGTAAGATCCTTCATTTCTTTCAGGAAAAAAAGTATGCGGGCAGTGGTGCAGCGAGTCAGCAAGGCCTCAGTTACTGTGGACACCCAAATCAGCGGAGAAATCGGTGCCGGCCTCCTTGTCCTCCTCGGTGTCCATCGCGATGACGGAGAAAATGAAGTCAAATGGCTGGTCGACAAGATCATCAATCTGCGGATTTTTGCAGATGATGCTGGGAAAATGAACCGTTCCCTGCTCGACACCGGCGGTGCCATGCTTATTGTTTCCCAATTCACCCTGTATGGCGATTGCCGCAAAGGGAGAAGACCTGGCTATTCAACGGCTGCCCCTCCGGATAAGGCTGATGCCCTGTATCAACGATTCGTCAGTGAGGTGGAACAAAGGAACATCCGCACTGCCTGCGGTCAATTTCAGGCCCATATGGCTGTCGATCTTATTAACGACGGACCGGTAACCCTCCTCCTGGACTCCAGTAAACTTTTTTAATTGAGCAAACTACGATTATGATCTTCACTCCCGGTACCTCCTACTCTGGATTCACTCTGAAACAGCATCAATACCTTTCAGAAATCAAAGCCGATGTCTATCTCTTTGAACACGACACCCTTGCCTGTCCGCTGCTGGCGATCAAAAATGACGATAGCAACAAGACCTTTTCTGCCTCCTTTAACACCATCCCCACCGATTCCACAGGAGTGGCCCACATCCTTGAACACTCAGTGCTCATGGGATCGAAAAAGTATCCGGTAAAAGATGTCTTTGGCGAGATCAACAAGGGTGGCCTCATGACCTTTCTCAACGCCATGACCGGCTCAGACATCACCTACTATCCCTTTGCCACCAGAAATCTGAACGAATATTTCAATATCATGGATGTGTATATGGATGTGATGCTCAATCCACTCCTGGAGCGCTCAACCTTTGAGCAGGAAGGCTGGCACTACCACCAGGAAGGCCCGGATATGCCCCTCCAGTATCAAGGTGTGGTCTATAATGAGATGAAGGGTGCCTTTTCAGACCCCATCCGTCTCATTTTTCATCATATCTTTGGTGGACTCATGCCCGGCTCCACCTATGCCCATGAATCCGGAGGGGATCCACAAAACATTCCCGACCTCAGCTACGAAGAATTCTGTACCTTTCATAAAACCCATTATCATCCTTCCAATGGTACTTTTTTTGTCTATGGCGATGCCCCTCTCGAAAAGGAACTGCGCTACCTGCAGGACAACTTTCTCTGCCGCTTTCCACAACGGGGGGAGCGGATGGCGGTGGTATCCGGCTCTGCCATCGAAGAGATAACCTTCATCGAGGACAGGTATGGTGTGGAATCCTCCGACACAGCCGGCAAGACCTTCCACGCCGTGGGAACCAGTGTCAACACGGTACAGAACCGTCAGGAAAACGCCGCCTTCCAGATCATTGCCAATATCCTCTACAATTCAGATGCCTCTCCTCTGAAAAATGCGATCATTTCCAGCGGACTGTGCAAGGACTTCGGTGGCTTTTACCTCTCCTCTTCAAGTTTCAAACCCCTGATGGTCACCTACCTGGTAGGCAGTGAACCTGAAAAACGCGATGCGTTTCTCTCTCTCTACAACAAGACCCTTTCTGAAATGGCCGCCACTGGCCTGGGTCATGATTTGATCCTCTCTGAACTGAACAAATACGAATTCGGGGTCCGGGAAGAGGGTTGCAAGGCCCAGCGTGGACTCGACCTCATCGGTAAGGCGATGTCCGCCTTTAAATACGGCACAGATCCCTATGATGCCCTGCAGATCGATGAGCTCCTGATCACTATTCGCCATAAGGCCTTAAATGAGAACTATTTTGAAAAGCTGATCGACCAATATCTCCTCAATAACCCGGCAACCGTGGTTGTCACCCTGAAACCAGATCCCGGAAAACAGGCCGAAGGACAGGCCCGAGAAACTGCCCGACTCCAGGAATACAGTAAGAGTCTTGACCAATCCGGACGGGACAAGATCATCGCCCGAACCCGGGAACTGATGGCCAACCAACAACTGCCCAACAGCGTGGAAACTCTCTCCCTCCTGCCCCAGCTCAACCTTGCTGATCTCACCCCGGATATCCCGGTGCATCAGGTACAGGCCACTGAGATAGGTGGCTGTGAACTGTTAACCAGTAACCTGCCTACCGATCATATTTCCTTTATCGATATCGGCTTTGACATCTCCTGTCTGCCTTCCAAGTTTCTTCCCTGGCTCGACCTCTTTGGCACCATCGCCACCGAGATCGGTACCGACAAGATGGATTACATGCACTTTGCCCGGGAAATAAGCACCTGTACCGGCGGTTTTTCGCACAACTTTCATTGTCATATCAAAAAAGGGGAACAGGGCCACTTCCGTCCTATTCTCTGGTTTCAGATGAAATGCCTGCCCGAATATCAAGAGCCGGCCATGCAGTTGCTGACCGAGGTTTTTACCAATCTTTCCCTCAAAGATCGGGCCCACATCCGTGAGATTGTGGTACGAGAGTTTGCCTGGTCCGAACACGAAGCCCAGAGCGAGGGGTATGGCCTGGCCACATCACTGGCATTTGCCCCTTTAAGCAAGGCGGGGGCCATGAATGAGCTTATCTCCGGTGTATCCGCCTATCGCAGCACCAAGGAACTGGCCCACAACTATCAAGCCCATGAAGATGCCTTTCTTGCAGGATTGGAGGAAATGGCGCAGTTCATTTTCAATCGCAACAACCTCCTCCTCTCCATCACCGCCGATGACCAGGAACTCGATTCATTCAAAGAACTCTGTGGAGACCTGATCAATGCCCTCCCGGACAAGATTCTCCACAAGCAGGAGTTAATTCCCCCGCAATTCCCTCGCCACGAGGCCCTGATCACCTCCGCCGATGTGGTGTATGCAGTACAAAGTGGTAATCTGTTACCGGAATGTGAGGGATATACTGGCCATTTTGAAGTACTGAAGACCTATCTCTCCCGTGACTATCTCTGGAACACGGTGCGGCAGATGGGCGGTGCCTACGGCTGCTTTATCCAGTTCAGTCATCTCAGTGGCAATTTTGCAGTGATCAGCTACCGCGATCCCCAAGTAAGAAAGACCTACGACAGCTACCAGGCCATACCTGCAATTATCACCAGACTCGATCTCCCCAAAGAGGTGTTACAACAGCTCGTAATAGGCACCTACGGAAATTTTACCCCTCTCCAGGGCCCTGCTGGCAAAGGACTTACTGCCCGCAACGAATATCTGAGCGGCATTAGCGTAGAATACAAACAGCAACGGATAGAGGAAATAATCAGTACCTCTGTGGACGACCTCCGCTCGTACGCTTCTGCCTTTGCCCAGATGATGCCTGACAGCCACCGGGTAGTCATCGGCAATCGGGCCAAGATCGATGCGGACAGTGATCTCTTTGATGTGGTTGCCGAACTGTGAGGAAAAAGCGAGACAGATAATCGGAAAAGCCGCCAGGCTTGGTCTTGGCCGCAAGAGGAGACAAGGACAAAAGGAATCTTGAATAGGTTTTTTTATTCAAGATCGAGAAAAGAGAACATCAAATGGACCGGCAGAGAAGAAAGAGGGGCCCCATTTTTCTTCTCTGCCCTGGCCAGGAGATTGGACGAAGAGGTTATTATTCAAGAGGACTGGAGGAGAAGACAGAATCATGACAAGCACACATTTTGACAAGGCCGCAACAGACTGGGATACCAAACAGCCAAGGGTTCAGCTTGCGGCAAAGATCAGCGCAGCCATTGCCAGACTCCCTCTGTCTGCGACAATGGATGCCATGGAATATGGCTGCGGTACCGGCCTGGTTGGCCTCTCCCTGGCCCCAACTCTTGGTCATCTGACCGCCATTGACACCTCTCAGGGCATGCTTGATGTCCTGCAGGAAAAGATAGTCGAGCAAGGAATCGCTAACGTCTCCCCTTTACGTTGCGACCTCCTGATCGACGACTACAGCAAGCGACACGACCTTATCTTCTGTGCCATGGCCCTGCACCACGTCCAGGAATTCGAACCCCTCTTACAACGCTTTGCCGGACTCCTCAACCAAGGCGGCTATCTTGCCCTGGCCGACCTGGCCCAGGAAGACGGCTCATTCCACGATCCATCAGCAGAAGGAGTCCATCACCATGGTTTTGACAGCGAGCAGCTCGCGGCTATCCTCAGCGCCGCCGGCCTGATCAAGATCAAAAGCGAAATCATTCACACCCTGATTAAAGGAGAGGGGGACGGCACACAGTATCCGGTCTTCCTCCTCAGCGCTCAAAAAGCTTGACATATCTATTTCTTTTCATCTCCAACCTCTTGCCGACTCTGCTGCAGGAATAGACGCCCTGGGGCAGATATGAAACGAGGACGCCCGTGGACATCGTTCCCCTTGATCTTCATTTTCACGGCTGGCTGACAGCACTCATCCAGCGAGTCAGGCGTGAAAACGGCCTGCTCACCCCTCCCCTCAACCGCCGCACATCCATCAAAGATATCATTGAATCCTTTGGCGTGCCACACACTGAAGTCGGATCCATCCAGGTCAACCGCCACCTGGTCTCCTTTGCTCACATTATTGAGGAGGAAAGCTCTGTGGAAATCTTCCCTCTTCAGCCACCGGTCAATGTCCTTGCCCCCTGCCTCCTGCGAGCAAAACCCCTTGCCGCCATCCGCTTCCTGGTAGACGCCAATGTGGGAAAACTGACCGGAAAATTACGGATGGCTGGTTTCGAGACCTTCTACGACCCCCAGTGGCAGGATGCGGAACTGGCCGAGATGGCCGAAAAGTGGCAGTGTATCCTCTTGAGCAGAGATCTTCAGCTCCTCAAACGAAAAAAGATAGCATTCGGACACTTCGTACGGGAATCCCTCCCCGCCAAACAACTGGCTGAAGTTATCCACTTTTATGGCCTCTCTGACAAAATCCGTCCATTCAGCCGCTGCATGCATTGCAATGGCCACCTGATCGCTGTGCCAAAACAGGAGATCATTGACCAACTTGAACCACTCACCCGGAAATATTATTACAGTTTTCGCCGTTGCAGTTCATGCAAGCAGATATACTGGTCCGGTAGCCACCGTCAGGCGATGAAAAAGACCCTCAAAGAACTGAGCCAGTATCGTCCACTCGTCTACTGAAGGCCAAGTGTTTCTTGAAATCCTCTACCCAGCCAGGATCTTAAGCACTCAATGCCACCCCAGGAAAGGGAACAGGTACAGTTGCTCCTGCGAAGACCTCCTCTTTTCAGGAAAAAACTGCTCCAACCCAACTGTCCCCCCCCCTGCTGTAACCTGCAAAAAAAACGTCCCTTTGCCCCTCACCAGGCAACAGGTTTTATCTCTAAGAGATCCTCCTATTCCCTTGACGTGGCCCTCTTAATATGGAACCATAGGCATAGCGGAAGATTTTGATTTCATAACACAACAGCTCCTATGCTGCTTCCTCTGAGACACGTTTAGAGGGACACCGTTTCCCGGTCAAAGAAATTGTGAAGGCTACAGCTGAGAGCTTTTTGGGAGCCATCTCCTTATGAGCAAACAAGCCGTCTGCGAAAGCAGTCAAAAATCGACATTCTTACTCCTCTTGATCCTCTTTTTTCTCTTCAATGCAGCGATGCTGTTTCGCGCCGCAGTAAACAGCCTTTATTTCATGGAGGATCCCGGAAAAGACTACTCCGAGATCACGGCCACCGTTACCGCCCTTCTCCCAGAGAACAATCCAGCAGCTCATGAAAAGGCGTTCATCACCCCTGTCTTCTCTTTTTCTTACCAGGGAGAGCCGATGACCCGCGAGGCTCCGGCACTTCACTATCCCCAGTTGGATAAGCCACCAGCATATCAGATGGGCGATGAAGTCCTTCTCTGGATCAACAATTATCGAGGAGAGATTATCCTGCCGCCACCGTTAAGCCAGAAAGATACGGGAATATCACAACTCATGATCAGCTTCCTCTCGTTTGTCCTGGCCATGGTTTTGTGGAAGGTTCGCAACCTGCTTGCCAAACGAAAAGCAACAGAAATTGTTTGCTAGCATCCTCCACCCATCCCGGTTTTATCGTCTCCAGGTCGAGCGGTTTTGCAACGCCATCAGCCCCTCATCTTTTCTTCGCCATACCGGGACGATAGAAAGGCCACAACAGAGAAAAGCGCCCGCTTTGTTGCCGTCCACTCGAGACCGACTGAAACAGGGCATCCTTATGAGTACACACAATTCTGTTGCCAGGGAATGTTTTCCCTTTCCCCTTTTCGCTTTTTCTTTTATTCTGTATCTTCCAAAATCTCCCCTTAATGGCCATATAATTCTTGGTGAAAGACAATACGGTCACAATTTCAAACTCTTATCAACTAAGAGACAAATTCTTAGAATATCCAAGTAAGAATCTAACCAAAGGAAACTCTTATGGAATACTCTTCTGAAGTAAAAGAAATGTGTACCCTTGCCCAGGGGACCAACCATGGGCCTTCGCCTATTCCCCAGGAAGGGGGATGGACTCAGGCCAGGGAAATAAAAGATATTCGCGGTCTGACCCACGGTATTGGCTGGTGTGCCCCGCATCAGGGGGCCTGTAAACTGACCTTGAATATCAAAGACGGTATTATTGAAGAGGCCCTTATTGAGACCATAGGCTGTACCGGAATGACCCATTCTGCGGCCATGGCCTCTGAAATCATGCCTGGCAAGACCATCCTTGAAGCCCTCAATACCGACCTTGTCTGTGATGCTATTAATACTGCCATGCGTGAGCTCTTCCTCCAGATCGTCTACGGACGCAGTCAATCTGCCTTTTCCGAAGGTGGCCTCCCGATTGGCGCGGGCCTGGAAGATCTGGGCAAGGGCTTGCGCTCCGTGACGGCAACCACCTACGGAACCAAACTCAAAGGCCCCCGTTACCTGGAAGTTACAGAAGGCTACGTCCTGGAGCTGGCTCTGGATGCAAACGATGAGATCATTGGTTATAAATTTGTTCATCTTGGCCGCATGATGGATGCCATCAGGAAGGGTGAGGATGCCAACAAGGCCCTGGAAGCCGCCACCGGAACGTACGGCCGCTTTGCAGAGGGTGTTAAAACCATTGATCCGCGCAAGGAATAAGGAGAAACCATATGGCACTGTTTGAAAGTTACGACAGACGGATCAACCAGATCACCCCTGTTTTAAAAAAATACGGCATAAAGAACCTGGAAGAGGCCAAAGAAATCTGCAACGCCTATGGCGTAGATGTGGCAGCAATCGTCAAAAAGATCCAACCCATCTGCTTTGAAAATGCCTGCTGGGCCTACACCCTGGGTGCTGCCATTGCTATCAAGAAGGGAGAAACCAAGGCCGTCGATATCGCCACCACTCTGGGTGAGGGTCTGCAGGCCTTCTGTATCCCCGGCTCTGTGGCTGACAATCGCCAGGTGGGTATCGGTCATGGCAACCTGGCCTCCATGCTCCTCCGTGAAGAAACCAAGTGTTTTGCCTTCATAGCCGGCCACGAGTCCTTTGCTGCGGCAGAGGGCGCCATCGGTATTGCCAAATCCGCCAACCGGGTCAGGAACGAACCACTGCGTGTCATCCTCAACGGACTTGGCAAAGATGCGGCCCATATCATCTCCCGCATCAACGGTTTTACCCACGTGGAAACCAAGTACGACTATGCCAACTCCAAACTGTCAGTGGTCAAAGAGACCCCGTACTCAACGGGAGACCGTGGGGCAGTACGCTGTTATGGGGCTGATGACGTACGCGAAGGTGTAGCCATTAACCATCTGGAAGGTGTGGATGTCTCCATCACCGGTAATTCCACCAACCCCACCCGCTTCCAGCATCCGGTGGCGGGAACCTACAAAAAGGAATGTAACCTCCAGGGGAAACGTTACTTTTCGGTGGCCTCAGGTGGTGGTACAGGACGTACCCTCCATCCGGACAACATGGGTGCAGGCCCTGCCTCCTACGGCATGACCGACACCATGGGCCGCATGCATTCCGATGCCCAGTTTGCCGGTTCTTCTTCAGTGCCAGCACATGTGGAGATGATGGGCCTCATTGGCATGGGCAACAATCCCATGGTTGGGGCTTCGGTGTCCGTGGCTGTAGCCCTGGAACAGGCCAGTTGATAACAGAAGTTTGTTGAGAGGCTGAAGACACTGGGGAAGAAAACAAAAATAGCCGGACGGTAGTGACGTCCGGCTATTTTTGTTTCTGCAACTCTGGCAGAGTGGTATGAGGAGAGCCCTCTCTCAAAGATCCTGTTGAATTCCACTCCTCTTTTCCCCTTGAAGGGAGGCCAGGATGGCCGCTTCGCAATCAGTCTGCTTAATGTTCCGCTTCTGGAGCAAATGACTCGGGGGCAGTGAGTTCAGGGCCAGTGGCCTCAGGGACAGTGGTATCAGGAGCACTTACCTCAGGGGCAGTGGTATCAGGAACACCTGCCTCAAGGGCATTGGTATCAGGAACACCTGCCTCAGGGACAGTGGTCTCAGGAACGCCTGCCTCAGGGACAGTGGTCTCAGGAACGCCTGCCTCGGGGACAGTGGTATCAGGAACACCTGCCTCGGGGCCTGTGACTGCATGAAGTTTAGTCTTCCCCTCTTTCCACAACTCTTTGCTCTTCTTTTTGGTGGAGTCCCACACCTCGACAGATTCCTCCTTGGTTGCATCCCACACCTTCTTTGAGGAGTCTGTAGTAGCATCTCCCACAGCACGGACAGCGTCCTTGATCTCATGCCCAGCCTTTTCCCACTTTCCAGGTTCCTCGGCAACAATCGTCTCTTCTGCCTGCAGATCTGCAACACCACTGACTAACCCCAAAAGCAGGGTCAACGCCAAAATTTTCATCTTCATCATAGACCTCCTTCATCTTTCTCTTCCCCTCTCAAGGAGAAGAAGCATTTAAATAATTGATGCATCCAACCGTTAATTTCGGCAAATCTACCGCCACTGCTCAGCATCTCCTCTTCACTCTGAATCCAGGGTGCTGCGACCAACTCCTGACGACAGTTGTCTATAAGTGCGGCGACACTGTCGCGAGTGGTTTCCAAATGAAACTGAAGCCCCAGGACATGATCCTTGTACAAAAAGGCCTGGTTGGCGCAGGCCTTGCTCGCATACAATCGAACCGCACCATCAGGCAGGGTAAAGGTATCACCGTGCCAATGAAAGACAGTAACCTCCTGGGGCAGGACAGGGCGGAGAAAGGCAGGAACATTCAGCGTTCGCACAACAGGAAACCAGCCGATCTCTTTTTCCGGGTTTTTCCGGACCTCTGCTCCCAGGACAGCGGCCAGGAGTTGGGCTCCGAGGCAGATACCAAGGATCGGTATGCCACGATCGATAACCGATCGTAAAAAGACTTTTTCCCGAACCAGCCAGGGATACGCCTCATGATCGAATACTCCCATGGGGCCTCCCATGACGACCAAACCGGCAAAGCAATCCAAGTCTGGAAAAAGTTCTCCGGCCCAGAGACGGGTGCAGCAGAGATCATATCCCTGTTCCAGCAACCACTCCTCCAGGGAACCCAGGCCCTCAAAGGGAACATGCTGCAGCCAATGTATTGTTGCCATCTTTTTCAAATCAGGGGATAGAGGTTATCTTTCAAGAACTGCGGAGGAGAAGGGGAGCTGATGCGGAAAGGCTGACTCCTCTCCTCCCCGTCCTCTTACAAAATCTGGCTGAGAAAAAGTTTGGTTCTCTCAGATTGAGGAGTATCAAAAAATGCATTGGGCTCATTCTCCTCGATAATCTCGCCCGCATCCATAAACAGAACCCGATTGGCCACGGTTTTGGCAAAACCCATCTCATGGGTAACGCACAGCATGGTCATGCCCTCATGAGCCAGGTCAACCATAACATCCAACACCTCCTTGATCATCTCTGGATCAAGGGCAGAGGTCGGTTCGTCAAAAAGCATGATGGAAGGATTCATACACAGACTCCTGGCAATGGCCACCCGCTGCTGCTGCCCACCTGAGAGCTGACCGGGAAACTTTTGGGCCTGGTCGGCTATCTTTACCCGCTCAAGAAAACGGAGAGCTGTGGCCTTCGCCTCCTTACGGGATTTTTTCTGCACCCAGATCGGCGCCAGACAACAGTTCTCCATAACCGTGAGGTGAGGAAAAAGATTGAACTGCTGAAAAACCATGCCTATGTCACGACGTACCCGGTCGATATGTTTGAGATCATCATCCAGGGTAATCCCGGAGACAATGATATCTCCCTGCTGATGTTCTTCCAGACGATTCATGCAGCGAATCAGGGTGGACTTTCCACAGCCGGACGGGCCGCAGATAATGATGCGTTCACTCTTATACACCTTGAGGTTGATGTTTTTCAAGACGTGAAAATCACCATACCATTTATTGACATCACGCAACTCCACCATCACCTCATGCGAGACCTGCTGTTGCGTCTGTATTTTTGTCATAGTACATCCATTAAAGCAAATTTAATAGATTCCTGCATCGTAAAAGGCCAACAAAACTTGATAGCTAGCGAGCATGTCCCGTATGCAGTTTCTTCTATAGGTACTGTGAAGACCTGAACATGGAAAAACAGGATAGCCAGTAAATGGCAGTCACAAAGACAGACCCTTCCACAGAATAACCGATCCACTTGACATCGGCAAAGGCCGACTGGACAACAGCCAGGAGGTCGAAGAGGGCAATAAAGATAGTTACAATCCCCGGAAATACCGATTTCAGGGCCTGGGGCAGAATGATAAAGCCGGCAATGACTGAACAACAGAAAATGGTAACCGCACCGACCAGTCCCTTTTTCGAAGTCCCCTCAATGAGCAGCCACCAGGGAAAAGACCACCACGACCCTCCAGTATTCCGAGGGGGGATAAAAAGCAAATATAAACTAGACTGTTAACCTGTTGGAAACGTACCGTGACAAAGACCCAGCCAGGCCCCCTCACCGGAACAGGTATCTCGCGAAGTTCGCAGCCAGTCGGCCTCAAACGGAGCCCAGTTAGGAGTCGGCGGTATGGTCTGGAAGAGTACCAAGAGCCCTATGAGAGTCAGGATGGAGTTGGCCAGCGATCAAAAGAGATTTTTCGCATTCAGCCCCCCAACACACCCACGGAATTGGCAGGCGGTGGCAGGGCAGGACTTGGAATCGTTATACAAACTGCCATCCTCTCACCTCTCCACCAGCAGAATCTCCATGTTGTACCAGTTCATAAAACCAGAAGTTTCCAGGAATGTCTATCAAAAGATTTTAAAATGCCGTCCCAACTGGGGCTCCCCCTCTTGCCTCCTCTTTTTAAGAGCTTTTTAGTAATTTTATGATAAAATTCAGCCATGTCAATCTCTTCCTCCCATACTATTCTCATTGTTGATGACAATCAGGTCAACCTGAATCTGCTCAGCAGCATTCTCCAGGGAGTCAATTACACTGTTATTGCGGCGAACAGTGCAGAAAAGGCTCTGGAGCAGATTCGAACCCGATCACCAGACATCATCCTCCTCGATGTGATGATGCCCGACATGGATGGTTTTTCTCTCTGCCGCAGACTGAAGGAGGATGACAGATTTTCTGATATCCCGGTAATCTTTCTCACCTCACTCTCTCGGAAAGCGGATATCGTCGAAGGGTTCAACGCCGGCGGGCACGACTATATCGTCAAGCCCTTTAACCGCCAGGAACTTCTGGCCCGGGTTCGTAATCATATCCATCTCTACGACATGCTGTTAGAGAACAAACGCCTGATCAAACTCTCCGAGGATGCCAGTCTTTCCAAGAGTGAGTTTCTGGCCTCCATGAGTCATGAGATCCGGACCCCCCTCAACTCCATCATCGGTATGGCCGAGGTACTGGCTGAGACCCCTCTTTCTGACGAGCAACGCAAGTATGTCAGTATCTTTCGTTCCGCCGGAGAAAGTCTGCTGGAGATCATCAACGACATTCTCGATCTTTCGAAGATCGAGGCGGGTCAGACCGAACTGGAAGCCATTGATTTTCACCTGCCTGCCCTCCTCAACTCTGTGGTCTCCATCCTCTCGGTACGGGCAGCTGAACAGAACAGTCACCTCTCCATCCATATCCATCCCGAGCTCCCGCACGCCATCAGCAGCGACCCCACCCGCCTGCGCCAGATACTGATCAACCTCGTGGGCAATGCGGTCAAATTTACGGAAAACGGTTCTGTGGAAATCACGGTTGAGATCAGTGCCCCACACATACTCCTCTTCTCCATCAAAGACGATGGCATAGGCATCCCAAAAGATAAACAAAAAATCATCTTTGAAAGCTTTACCCAGGCCGACTCCCTGACAACCAGGAAATACGGGGGCACCGGCCTGGGACTCACCATCTGCCAGAAGCTGGTAAAAATCATGGGCGGTCGCATCTGGCTGGAAAGCACAGCCGGTAAGGGCTCAATTTTCTACTTCACCATCCGCTTTAATCCAGCAACCAGCTTTCCCCTGCCGGTCCCTGCTGAACCCACGCCTCCGCTTAGCTGCCAGATCCTCAGTCCCGCTCGTATTCTTCTCGTCGATGACAACGAGGATAACCGCAATCTCCTTTGCCTCTATCTGCGCAACACCCCTTTCACCATCGATACCGCCAGCAATGGCCAAGAAGCAGTCAAGGCCTTTTGCAGCGTTCCATACGACCTTGTTTTTATGGATATCGAAATGCCGGTTATGGACGGCTACGAGGCAACCAGACGAATCAGAGAGAGGGAACGGGCCCAAGGCCTGAAAGCCACTCCTGTTATCGCCCTCACTGCCCATGCCTTTGTTCGTTTTCGAAAAAAATGTATGGATGCCGGCTGCAGTGACTACCTGACCAAACCGGTACGCAAGAACACCCTCCTGCAAACCATTTTCAAGCACCTCGAATTCCAGGAAGACAGCAAGGATAAAGAAGAATATATTGAATCCATATCTTCAACGCCAGGTAAGGGAAAAAACACCACGATCACTCTCGACAAAAAACTGAAAAAGCTGATTCCCCGTTTCCTGAAAAACAAACAGGAGGACGCAGCACGGATGCTGGAAAGCATCAAGAACAACAATATGCAAGAGTTACAGAAACAAGCCCACACCGTCAAAGGCACCTCCTGGATGTATGGATTCAAAGAACTTGGTGATAGCTGCCTCGAACTCGAACAGGCGGCCAGGGATTCCAACCTTGAGCTTGCCCAAAAGATTGCTCTGACCATCAGCAATTACTTGAACACTGTTGAAATCAAATACAGTGCTTCTGGTCCGCAAAAGAGTGACAAACCATGATCTTTTCTTTTCCATTTTCAATAACACACTGATAGAATAAGAAAACTTCATTCCATCCACATCAAAAAGGAGGCCCAGCCATGGGGCAGCAAACCCGTATTGTACTGATCGATGACGACAAAGATGCCTGTGAACTGCTGAAAATGCAGCTTGAAGATACAGGACGGATAGATGTCACCTACACCACCAACAGCGACGAGGCCCTGGCCGTAATTCTTCGGGAGCTCCCAGATCTTGCCATCCTCGACATCAACATGCCTGGCATCCATGGTGTCGAAATTGCATCCTCCTTGGCCAGAGAACCTTCGACATCGGCCATCCCCATCCTCTACCTGTCCGGTATGGTCACCCCCACCGAGGCAAGAGACCTGGCCAAAGGAGAAGGTGAATCCCTGCTCATATCAAAAGGATCACCAGTGAAAGAGCTTATTGCCGCAATTGACAACCTTACTGCTCCCTGAGCCTTGCCCCTTGCCTCCAATTCCCAAAAAAAGCACACGTTTTATTGCCATCGAGACCCTGTGCCAATTGCAAAGGAGCCGAAAGCCTGTCAATGGGCTCTTCACTAATCTGATATCCCAGTACAAAATCAGTGAGGCGGATCGCCAGCTGGCAACCAACATCATCTATGGGATACTCCGCCTCCGTCAATCGTTAGATCTCATCCTCCAGGAGCTCTGTACCCAGCCGCTGACAAAACTCAAACCCTTTGTCTACCAGGCACTGACTGTTGGCCTCTATCAACTTTTTTTTCTTGACCGTATCCCCGAATCCGCTGCCGTCAACGAATCAGTGAAGGCCCTGCAGGCAGCCCATCTCCCGAAAAAACTCCAGGGTTTTGTCAACGGGGTCCTGAGAAATTCCATCCGCAGACGAGACGAACTCCAGTCACTGCTGGCAAATTCCGCCCAACCAATCCTCAACCACCCCCAGTGGCTGAGCACACGCTGGCAAAAACGTTACGGCGCTGAAGAAACTATCCGTATCTGCCAGCAAAACAACAAACAACCTCCCCTGACCCTCCAGGTCAACGCCTGCCGCACTGAACGTGAGCTGCTGCTGCAGGCACTGACTGCCGCCGGGATCTCGTCACGGAAGGGGATCTACAGTGAAGACGCCCTGATTCTGGACGACTATCACGGCGGGGTGAACGGGCTGCCGGGATACAGTGAAGGGGCTTTTCAGGTCCAGGATCAGGGGGCCCAGCTCCTGGCCAGACTCTTTGGTCCCATGACTCCCCAAGGGGAATATCTTGACGGCTGTGCTGGGGTGGGCGGCAAGACCAGTGTCTTGCTTCAGCTTGGCCAAGCTGTCCAAGCCAGAGTCTTTGCTGTGGAACCGGATAAAGAACGCCGACAGACATTTCAGGAAAACATGACAAGGCTGCATCCGGAGCAGGCCGTTCCTCTTTTCTCTGACAGCCTCCAGGATTTCGGCGCCGCTTGCCAGACGCGCTTTCACGGAATCCTTCTCGATGCACCGTGCTCCGGCACCGGCGTTACCGGACGTCACCCTGATATCCGCTGGAACAGGAGAGCGGAAGATCTCCCCAGCTATCAACAGACCCAACTCGAACTTCTGCAGACAGCCGCATCACTCCTGCATCCGCAAGGGATACTGATCTACGCCACCTGCTCGCTGGAAGAAGAGGAAAATGAAGAGGTCATCAACTGTTTTCTCTCTGCCAAGCCAAATTTTACCAGGCAAGACTGTAGCAAGTTTCTGCCACCTGCTGCCCGTTCTCTCATCAAAAACGGTTATTTTGCTCCTCTGCCTGGACCGGACATAGACGGCTTTTTCGGAGCCAGACTGGTAAGGGAGTTTTGAGTAAAATTTTCAATGAAGAATCGTAGCTGCTATGGTACAGATATTGATTAGTAGACTTTCTTTCATCTTTTTTTGGAACAGGAACATATGGCTGAGATACGAAGCACACTAGACATGGTTATGGAGCGAGCGGCACGAATGGCTGCCCGGGCAGAAGATGTACCAGCCGACCAGGAAACGGAACAGAGAGGCATGCGCCTGGTTGTTGATTTCCTTGCTGGCAAGACCGCGTCACTCACAGAACTCTTAGAACAGGAAACTGCCTCTGAGCAGATGACAGTGCGGAGAGGAATGGCCAAGGTATTGATCCGCAATATTGTTCTTCCCCGAGACGAAGTCCTCATGGCGGGAAGCCTCACAGCCATTTCCGGACTCCTGGAACTAGGCGGTCCGGCAAGCGCAATGAACACTCTCTGTACCGAACTGAAACAGATACTGGAACAATACTCACAGCACAAGGAGCAGATCAAACAGCAACTCGAAGATGCCATGCGGGCTCAACTCAGTCAAAAACTCCAGGAACAGGGAATGACTGCGGAGCAGACAGCAATAGACCCGACCATGCACCCTCGGTTCCGTGAGGAGTGGGCACGAGCCCAGAGCGACCTTAACGCTCAATACACCCAGGCCATTGACCAGCGCAAAGAGATACTTCAGCAACGATTTTCCTGATGGCTCATTCGAAGCGTATAGAAAGCGTACAGGCCCTGCTGCGCCGGAAAAAAATCGATGCGCTGCTCGTTAGCCAGCCCCAGAACCGAAGATATCTGAGTGGTTACACGCCAATAGACCACAATATCGGTGAAAGTTCCGGTGTCCTCCTCATTCCGGCACGGAGACCCCCTCTTCTTCTCACTGATTTTCGTTTCCAGATCCAGGCCGAAAATGAAGTCTCAGACCTGGAGATCATGCTCTACCCCAAGGGGTTAATTGCCCTGCTCCACGAACTCCTGCCTGATCTGGCCATTTCCTGCCTCGCCTTTGAGAGCCAATATACCCTCCACTCCGTGGCCGCCCAGATGCAGGCCATGGCAGATACAATCGGCCTCACCCTCCTGCCTGTCAATGGTCTGATTGAAGAGATGCGCCTGATCAAGAGCGAGGACGAAATAGACAAGATCCGCCGCTCTGTGCTACTCAACGAACAGGTCTTTCAACAAATCTATGAGACCATAGTCCTCGGCCAGACAGAAATAGACATAGCCCTCTCTCTCGAAGCCAGCATGCGCAAGCTTGGCGCGGAATCGCCGAGTTTCGAGACCATTGTCGCCACCGGCAGACGCAGTGCTCTGCCCCATGCCATTCCCGGGCCGGTTGCCATTGAGGCCAACCAACCCTTGATGATCGACATGGGATTGCTCCTTGACGGGTACTGCTCCGACATGACCAGGACCTTTGTCCCCGGAACAAGGAACAGCAAATACATTGAGATCCACCGCCTGGTGCGCAAGGCCCAGCAGGCCGCCACCAACACCATCCGTGCCGGAATCAGCGGTGCTGCAGTGGATAAGGCAGCCCGCAGCATCATCTCCGATGCCGGTTACGGCGACTATTTCGGCCATGCCCTGGGGCACGGCGTCGGCCTTGCCGTACATGAAGAACCGCGACTTTCTTCCCGCAACCGCAAACACCTGCGGGCCGGCATGATTGTCACCATCGAACCCGGTATATACCTCCCTGACTGGGGCGGGGTACGCCTGGAAAACATGGCTGTTGTCCGCGAAGATGGATGTGAAATTTTAAATCAAGACACGACCTGGCTTGACATCTAGATGGTATTCAGCAACTGACTCACTTTTTTTATCCACCCGAGCCATTACGATCTATAAATCTCTCCCCCCACACTAACCATGAGCAAACGAAAATACTTTGTCCTTGACACCAATGTCCTGCTTCATAACGCAGAATCCCTGACCTCTTTTGCCGATAATTATGTCATCCTGCCCATGACCGTTATCGAGGAACTGGACAACTTCAAACGCCACAATGATGAGCTGGGGCGTAACGCCCGCCATGCCATTCGCCAACTGGATCAGCTCCGGAGTTCAGGGAGCCTCAAGGACGGGGTGACCATGGAAAACGGCGGCATTCTCAAGATTACGGTGGAAAAAAAAGATATGTCCGGAGCCCTGCTTGATATGAACGTCCCGGACAATCGCATACTGGCAGTTGCCAACAGCCTGCATCAAGAAGGCGAAACCGTGATCTTTGTCTCCAAAGATATCAATGCCCGCCTCAAGGCCGATGCCCTGGGTATTGATGTCATGGATTTTGAAAAACAGAAGTGCAACTTCGACGAACTCTATACCGGCTGGCGACAAGCATCTTTTCCCACAGAGATGATTAACCATTTTCATCAACAAGAGACGCTTGAGACAGAGGGCTTTGAGTTTCTCCCCAACGAATTTGTCCTCCTCCAGGACGAAATCAATCCCAAACATTCGGGCATTGGCCGAGCCACAGGCCCCAACACCCTGGTCCATCTCAATTCCCAATATGAACATGCCTGGAGCATTCATTCCCGCTCGAAAGAACAACGGATGGCCTTGGAACTCCTTCTTGATCCCGCGGTCAACCTGGTCACCCTTATCGGCCAGGCAGGAACCGGGAAAACGCTGCTCGCCCTTGCTGCCGGCCTCGAGTGCGTCCTTCACCGCGAGAGTTATGAAAAACTCCTGGTCTCTCGCCCTGTTATTCCCATGGGCAAAGATATCGGCTATCTTCCTGGAACAAAAGATGAAAAACTAAGCCTCTGGATGCAGCCCATATTTGACAACCTCACCTTTCTCATGCGCCATAATGGAGAAAGTGAAGACGATAGCAGTGTCCAGCAGAAGGTCAACAAACTACTCAAGGACCAACAGGTGGAACTCGAAGCCCTCACCTATATCCGCGGACGCTCGATCCCACGCCAGTTTGTTATTATTGACGAGGCTCAGAACCTGACCCCCCATGAAGTCAAAACCATTATCTCCAGGGCAGGCGAGAACACAAAGATGGTCTTTACCGGAGATCCGCAACAGATCGACAATCCCTATCTGGATTCCTCTTCCAATGGCCTCTCCTATACGGTTGAAAAATTAAAAGGGCATGATATATATGGCCATATAACCCTGAGTAAGAGTGAAAGAAGCCCTCTCTCTGCCATTGCCGCAGACTTCCTATAAAATAGGTTTATAGGCCGAATACTGAAGGCACCCCCAAAACATCTCGTTGCCTTTCCCTTCTGCCTACAGCCTGATCGCCGAGAAAAAATACTATGCGCCAATTTATCGTTGACGACCTCTCCCCCATGGAGCGGGACAATATAGACTCCTACCTGAAACGCAACCTCAAGTCCGGTCCCATGATCGGCCTCTACTGGATCGTCCTGCCGCCTGAAATCCTCACCGACATCCAAAAAGAGCATACCAATTGCGGCCCTTTTTATTTTGGTGTGGAGGTGGAAAAGGATGCGGTCCGCTTTGAACTGCTGGTGCGCAGCAATGCCCATCTTCATTGCGACTGTATTGCCCATGCCACTTCCGAGCAACGACAATATGTTCTTAATCTTATAGACACCATGTTGGAAGAAGAACTCATCCGCTCATGAAGAAAAGACCTCCAGAGGGAAGATCCCTCCAGACCGTTTCCTCTGGCCAAGGGAGGACAACTTTTAGCACACCACATTACCAGCCGGGGTGACCTCCGGCATTTTTTTTGATACTATAGCCCCTCATAGAGAAACAGATACGGAGACAAGATGAACACATCGGTAGATTCGACCCCCGCCTTCATAGAGAAAACCTATGAAAAGATGGCTGCAAACATCGCAATCGTCCGCAAACGACTGGGACGCCCTCTGACCTATGGCGAAAAAATCCTCTACGGCCACCTGGATAACGCTGCCGAGGCAGAACTTGTGGCAGGCAGTTCCTATATCAAGACCCGACCGGACCGCATTGCCCTCCAGGATGCCACAGCACAGATGGCAATCCTCCAGTTCATGCTTGCCGAAAAGGATGAAGCAGCAGTGCCGGTAAGCGTCCATTGCGACCATCTTATTCGCGCGCAGAAGGGTGCTGACAGCGATCTCAAAATCGCCCGCACGGAGAACAAAGAGGTGTACGATTTCCTCTCTTCTGCCTCTCAGCGCTATGGTTTCGGCTGCTGGATGCCGGGGGCAGGGATTATCCACCAGGTGGTCATCGAACAGTATGCCTTCCCTGGCGTAATGATGCTGGGCACCGACTCCCACACCCCCAACGCCGGCGGCATCGGTGCCTTTGCCTCGGGCGTTGGCGGGGCCGATGCGGTGGATGTCATGGTCGGCATGCCCTGGGAAGTCCTGCATCCCAAATTCACTGGGGTGCGGCTCAGTGGTGAACTCCAAGGCTGGGCTGCGCCTAAAGATGTCATCCTTAAAATTCTCGGCATGCTGACCTGTTCCGGCGGCACCAACCGTGTCTTTGAATACTTTGGACCGGGGGCAGCCACCCTTTCCTGCACAGGAAAAGCCACCATCTGCAATATGGGTGCAGAACTTGGGGCTACCACCTCAACCTTTCCCTACGACACCCATATGGCCGCCTATCTCAAATCGTGCAACCGTGGAGCATCGGCGGAAGTAGCAGACAGATATGCAGATCTCCTCAAAGCTGATGATGAGGTCCTGGCCAACCCGGAACACTACTTTGATCAGGTCATTGAAATCGACCTTTCCACCCTGGAACCACACCTGGTCGGTCCCCACTCACCTGACCGGGCTTCGACAGTGGCCAAGATGGCCGACTATGTGGAAGCGGGGGATCATCCGAAAAATATCACCTATGCCCTTGTCGGCTCCTGTACCAATTCCTCTTATGAGGATATGGGCCGCATTGCCGCCATGGCTGAACAGATAGCAGCCAAAGGGGCAAAATTAAAAATTCCCATGCTCATTACTCCAGGCTCGGAACAGGTGCGGGCAACCATAGAACGAGACGGACAACTGAAAAAACTGGAGGCCATCGGCGCGACGGTCCTGGCCAATGCCTGCGGTCCCTGTATCGGTCAATGGAAGCGAGAAGGAATCGAAGAGGGTTTTCGTAACTCCATCGTCACCTCCTATAACCGCAACTTTCCGAAACGAAATGACGGCAACTCAGGAACCAGTGGCTTTATCGGCAGCCCGGAGACCTGCCTGGCCTATGCCATGACCGGCAGTTTTGCTGTCAACCCCTTCACTGCTGAGTACCAGGCAGCGAACGGCTCTTCCTTCACCCTCATGCCTCCAGGCAAAGTGGACGAGGTTCCCTCTCAGGGACTGATACGGGACGAGACTGGTTTTCTGGCCCCCCTTAGTGACCACAGCGGGGTAACCGTCAAGGTCTCTCCCAACTCTGAAAGACTGGCCTTACTCCACCCATTTTCTCCCTGGGACGGCAAAGATTTCACAGGACTGCGCCTCCTCCTCAAGGCAAAGGGAAAATGCACCACAGACCACATCTCCCCAGCAGGTCCCTGGCTCCGCTTCCGGGGCCACCTGGACAACATTTCCAACAATATGTTCAGCGGTGCAGTCAATGCCTTCACCAACGAAACAGGGAGGGCCAAAAACCAGCTCACCGGGGAAATGCAGCCCTACAATGAACTCGCAAGAGCGTATAGTGCTGCCGGAGAAAGCTGGGTGGTGGTCGGCGACGCCAACTATGGTGAAGGCTCGTCACGAGAACATGCAGCCATGAGCCCCCGCCATATGGGGGGGAAGGCTATCATCACCCGTTCCTTTGCCCGTATTCATGAAACAAACCTCAAAAAACAGGGAGTCCTGCCCCTTACTTTTGTCGACCCGGCAGGGTACGAAGAGGTCAAAGAAGGTGATACCGTAGATCTCCTCGGAGTAGCCAAGATCGCACCCGGATCCACCATCACTGCCCGTTTCAGCCACCAGGACGGTTCTGTCTCGGAAGTAGCACTAAAGCACTCCTTGAACAAGGAACAGATAGACTGGTTCAAGGCCGGATCTGCTCTGAACTTTCTCAGAGGATAAGCAGCAAAAAGAGATCGCTGTCTTCTCAGCGACAGCCAGACAAAAAAAAGCGGAGGGAAGCCCCTCCGCTTTTTTTTATCAGTACCCCGTCATTCCTGTAACCGTTCAGCAGCTCCCTGCCTTCATGGGCTCAGGCCGGCGAAGCCATTGCCTGCTCTCCCCAGAGACCCGCCGCAACAAATGAAGGTGGGGTGCAGGTGCACTCTCAGCCGACAACTCAGTCGACACGCTCCATGGAACGACCGCAGCAGAGAGGAATGGCATCGCCCCCCTTGAGCTGCATGTATTTGTTACAGGTTGTGCAGATCACGGTACACGCTTCCACTGCTTTTTCTTCACTAAAGACAGTTCTTCCTGAGACGCCTTCGATGTGAAAACGGGCAAGATTCTCCTTAGATGGAATATACTCACCGATGGCTGTCAACCGCTTGTTATCGGCTGCACAATCAACAACCACCCGCCACAGCGTTTCCAGGGAAGCAGTTTCCTGTTCATTTTCCGGCAAAAACTCAACTACACTTTTGTCTATATGAATTTTCATATCTCCTCCTGTTTGAAAAATATTTACGGTACCCAGCCAAGCTTCAGAGAACGAACCCTCCCCCAAGCAATAACCGCTCAGCCATGCAACAGAGAGTTCCGCTCAGGCCACTCAGCTGAGCATCAGCATGCTGAATGGCCTGAGGAAAAAGAGGTATGGAAGGTAATGACGCCGACTATTTTTTTGCGTGCAGGGCCTGGCCTACCTTGCGACCAAGTTCGACACACTGGCTGAGATCTCCCTCTTCCGGGACATATTTGACCTTGAGCCCCTCATCGATGAGATCAAATTTCATCTCGGTCATGGCTTCATTGAGCAGTTTCACTGACTCTCCTGACCAGCCATATGAGCCAAAGGCAGCACCAATCTTATTGGTGGGCCTAAGCCCCCGCATATACATGAGAAAACCGGCCATTCGTGGCAAAAGGCCATTATTCAAGGTGGAACAGCCGAGAACAATAGCGCTGGCATTGAGGACCTCACGCATAACGTCACTGCGATGATTATAGCGCAGGTTAAGCAGCTTATAAGAAATCCCTTCATCCTGAAGACCAGAACCCACTTCCTTGGCCATCATTTCTGTGGAATGCCACATGGTATCGTAGATAATCAGGGCATTGCCATCCCCCTTGTTCTGGCTCCACTTGTCATAGGCCTGCAGAGGCATCCCCGGGTTGGTGCGCCAGATCACACCATGATCTGGCGCAATCATCTTGATCTCCAGGTTCATCTCCTTCACCTTGGCGATCAGTTTCTTTACCAGTGGTGAGTACAGAGTCAAGATATTGGCGTAGTATTTGGTCAACTCCTCCATGAGGATCGCCTGATCCACCTCGTCATCAAAACGTTCACTGGTTCCGAGATGCTCACCAAAGGCGTCTGAAGAAAAGAGAATTTTGTCTTCCTTGATATAGGTAAACATGGAATCCGGCCAGTGCAGCATCCGTGTCTCAAGAAAGGAAAGGGTCTTGGTTCCAAGACTGATATCTTCACCTGGCTTGGCAATAAAGTAGGGCCAGTCCTCATGGTGAAAATGCTGCCGCAGGGCCTTCTCCCCCATATTCGAGCAGATGATTTTTTCCGGTTTAATCAGCTCAACCATGTCCGGTAAGCTTCCAGAGTGATCCATCTCCACATGATTAACCACGATATAATCGATCTTTTCTGGATCAACTATCTCCTTGATCCTGGCCAGCATATCGCCTTTCTTTGATTTTTTGACCGTGTCAATCAGAGTAATCTTCTCATCCATGATGAGAAAGGCATTATAAGTTGTTCCCCGATTCGTAGAATATCCATGAAAATCACGAACATCCCAGTCCACAGCACCAACCCAGTATATGTTATCGGTAAGTTTAACGGGATTCATCGTTCTGTCCTCCTGCTGAATTAAAAATTGTACAATGTATTAATAAAAAAACAAATTACCTGCAATGACAACAAAATGTAACGGTTCGCCAGTACCGCAGGTTCAAAGGATTGGCATCCTCAATAACAAGCTCACTCCATCAACTCTGCCAATCGTTTGCAGAGGAGATGCGGATCAACCCGTTCCTAAAAGTTTATAATCTCAAAACCCTGTTCAATATATTTTGCCATCCCGGGATGACCTGACATGTCATCCAGCAGAGAAAGGCCCTCATTTTCAATATGTTCTATGACTTGCATCTTAAGAGAACAAGCTCGACAGACCCCTTCAATCAAGCCGGCCTCTCTGGCCTGACCAAATAAGCCATGGAGGAAATGCCCCATTTTGCAGACCTCAGGAATCAAAGCTGTGGCCTCGCCTTCAATAATAATTTTACAGTCATGTCCAGCGGCCCGCATCTCAAGACCATTAAGGAGGACATGAATAAAACACATAGCTTGGCCCTGAAACGCCACCAGCAGGATCTTTTTCATCTCTATACCTATTTACAAAAAATATTCAAGGAAACCGAAAGATCTCAGGAGTAACTGGCAACGTCTAAGATCGTCTTCCCACTCTCCTCTACTTCTGAACATGGCAAAAGGTCAGGGCCTATCAAAAGACAAGCCCTGACCTTTTTGCCTACTCTACTGCAGAAAAATCATCCTTCCCTGCCCCGCAGACCGGACACTCCCAGTCATCAGGAAGATCCTCAAAGGCTGTCCCAGCAGCGATGCCTGCTGTCTCATCTCCCGCTGCCGGATCATACACATACCCACAGATATCACACCTGTACTTTTTCATACCAGTCTCTGCTCCTTCTGTTTCAGTTTTTCCGCTTTGCTGCTGTTTTCGCCAGATACGAAACCCGGAACGGCCAAATGGGGGCAATACCTTTTTGTTTGCCCCCAGAAGAATATTCCAGGTAACGACACGACACCATTGCTGCCGCTCTGATGCATTGACAAATAAGCTACCCACCACACTTCGGAGGGAACAACCTCATGCACCTTACATCATCTCTTCTCAGGCCTTCCAGACCCCATGCAGATTGCAATGTTCCCGGGCTACAACAGAGTCAGCTGATATCGGGAAAAATGCCTCCGGGGCGTCGCCCGGGTTGAGGAACTGCCTGTAACAGGTATCACCGGCAATGAGTTCTATCCACTCGATATAATGCTCAGCGGTCATGGGATGAGCGACACTGCCGACACTTACCTTATATCCTCCATCCATCTTTTCTATCACCGGGACATGTTTTTCCTTGGCAGCATCCACGGTATTTTCGTTGAGATGAACCATTACTGCACCACAACAGCTCAAATCTCCACCCCCGGCATGCAATACTTCCACAACATTTCCACAAATATCACACTTGTAAATCCCAAGTTTTTCAGCCATTTCAACACCTCCATCGTAAATAAAATGAGAGACAAAACAAGCAAGTTGCCCGACATACCTGCACCATGTGTTTTCGTCTTTTTTATGATCATACCGCCTTCATTCTCAAACTTTTCACTGAACAGCGGCGAACAGATTTCAAATAAGGAACTTCGTATTCCAGTTATGACATACTCTGACCTGAGTATCAATCGTTGGCGTGTTCGGAAAGATATTTTGCCACCCCTTCTGCTGTTGGGGTCATCCCATCATCACCTCTTTGCCAGTTAGCCGGGCATACATCACCGAACTCTTCTGTGAACTTGAGGGCATCAAGCATACGCAAGGCCTCAGTGACATTTCTGCCGAGGGGAAGGTCATTGACCACCTGATGACGAATTACCCCTTTTTTATCAATGAGATAGAGACCACGAAGGGCAATTCCAGCATCTAGAAGCACTCCATAATTTTCAGAAATGGATTTATCCAGGTCGGCCACCAGGGGAAACTGAATATTACCTATCCCACCCCGATCCACCGGGGTATTTTTCCAGGCCAGATGACTGAAGTGGGAATCAATGGAAATCCCAACCACATCGCAATTCTTTTCCTTAAACTGGCCAACGGCCTTATTAAAAGCAAGAATCTCAGAGGGACAGACAAAAGTGAAGTCCAGAGGGTAGAAAAAAAGCAGCACATACCGACCGCGCATATCTGACAGCTTGAACTCCTCATTGAAACTATTATCAGGCATCACTGCGGTTGCGGTAAAATCAGGCGCTTCATTCGTTACAAGCGGTTTCATACTTCATCTCCAGTCTTACGGTGTGTTATGTTAAGTTATAACCAGTCAGGTCTTTCACTGAGAGCCTGAAGAGAAAAAGGCCACCATCCAGATGAAAGATTTGTTGTTTGTTATCCGAGCAGATCAGCAGAGGAACAGCTGCAGGAGAGAACCTCAGGCGTTCAATCTCTTCTCCTCCCCTAAGCAGTTCCAGTTCCTTAAAAATCATACTCATTCCAGAGGAAAAATACTGAGCCAGTCTCTGACAACAATTCCAAATTGACCCGAGAAAAGGGTCCAGACAGAGCATTTTTAGGCAAAGATATCTCCCTCTAAGCAGCCCCTAACAATCCCAGGAACCTTTTTTTGCTCAGGCTTGAATGACAGTTTTTCCGGCACTGGTAATCTCATATTTGCATCTGACAGAACTCTTCACATATCCTTTTTTCTTCAGGGCCGTAATTCGACCGCTTACCACCTTGGTCTCAAGACCAGTGGCTGAAGCAATATCTTTAGAAGCACACGGCCCATCACATTTGACCATTGCCTCCAATACCTTTTTCTGCTCATCAGTAAGGCTTTCTTTTTTACATCCGCATCCCATGGCAAGCACTCCTTTTTGTCCTGTTCATTTTTTTGTTCTTGCAGTTTTCTGCTGACACCTGGGACATAGCCCACTTACCTCCAACCTGCACCCGGTAATGGTATAGCCTTTTACAGTGTCCAGTCGCGGTACCTTCATTCCACTCTTGTCTATCAGCAAATTTTCAATGCGATGGCAGCAAATACAATAAATGTGGTCATGCTCTTCGACATCACTGTCAAAGCGCTTCTGCCTCCCACTGATCTCCAATTTACGGATAATGCCGGCCTCGGACAGAATTTCCAGATTTCTGTATACTGTGGCCAGACTTATCCTGGGCATACTTTTTCTCACCCGCTCATAAAGCTGATCTGCAGTGAGGTGTTCCTTACTCTTATTCAATTCCCGAAGGATCATCTCACGTTGATTCGTCATTCGTAGTTGCATAGGGCCCCCTTGCGATAATTATTACTATATGTAAGTGATAATTGTTCGCAGGTCAAGCTTTTTTTGCACCCTCGTTTTCATGTAAAAAAAGAAGAAAAAATGGCCAAGGAGGACACAGAAAAAATAGTTCCCATTAAAGAATTCCGCACGATAGACGTCACACCCTTCTCGCCTTTCTCTTTTTTATGGACGAGAAAAAAACAGTTTCGTGAAGCCACAAGAAGGGGGGTTACCGACTTCTCTATTATCGCCTAGATGGGGGGACAAAAGAATGATCCTTTGGCATAAGGGAAAAGATGTATTATGTTCCTTTTTATACATTAATCACCTCACAATTCTTTGCAAAAAAATATGCCCCCCATACTCGAAGTCAGCCATCTTAGAAAAGTATACCGGCAAACCGTAGCCGTAGCCGATGTTTCCTTCAGTCTCCGGGAAGGGGTCTGCCTGGGACTCCTGGGCCCAAATGGAGCCGGCAAGACCACCACCATGGAAATGGCAGAGGATATTATCCAGCCCGACGACGGCAAGATCCTCTACCAAGGCCAGCCTCGAACAAGTTCTTTTCGCGAAGAAATCGGCATCCAATTTCAGCATACCTCACTGCTCAACTTCCTCTCAGTAGAAGAAACCCTGCAAACCTTCCATAAACTTTACCACGACGCGGAAGATCTCAATCTGCTCATCAAGCGCTGCGAGCTCCACTCGCTGCGCAAAAGACGAAACGACAAACTTTCCGGAGGCCAGCTGCAACGCCTCATGCTGGCCCTGGCCCTGATCAACAAACCCAAGCTGCTATTTCTCGATGAACCATCCACCGGCCTCGATCCCCAATCACGAAGAAACCTGTGGGAAATCGTCCTCCGCATCAAGCAAGAAGGGAAGACCATCATCCTCACCACCCATTCCATGGAAGAGGCAGAATATCTCTGTGACGAAATCGCCATCATGGACCAGGGACGCGTTATTGCCTGGGACAGCCCGAAACAGCTCATCAAAACCCATTGCCGAGGCGCCACAATCAGCCTCCCCAAGACCGCCTTCAGATTGGACCTGGAGCGACTGCCCTTTTCCTGGCAGGAGAAGGATGGACAGATCAGTATGGGAATCGAGCAAATCCATGAGGGCTTGAACATTCTCCTCAACCTGGACGTAGACCTCTCAGAGATGTCGGTACACACGCCAAACCTTGAAGATGTTTTCATCCAGCTCACAGGCAAGCAACTCAGGGACTAAAACGAAACGCTTCTCTGTTGCCAATCAGCAACGATCGGCAACAAAAAGGATCAGAGCAATGAACTTTCCACGCATGTGGGCCATGTTTGTGGCCAGAAACTACGAATTCTTCCGAGACAGGGCCGCCTTTGGCTGGAACTTTGCCTTTCCCTTTCTCATCATCCTCGGATTCGGCTTCATCTTTGGCGGCCGCGAATACCAGGAATTCAAGGTAGGTCTCTTTCCCATCGCAGCAGGAAACGAGTTTTTTCAGAAAAGCAGCATCCCCCTCGCATTTCAGACCGGGAAATATCTCGAATTCATCCCCTTCACCGATCTCCGCTCCGGTGAAGAAAAATTACGGCACCAGAAAATTGATATCCTAATCGATCGCCACGATCCCGCACACGGCTACTGGATCAACGACTCCTCCCCTAAGGGCTACATTGTCGAACAACTCTTTCTCGCCTCGTTAACAAAAGGCCAGACAGAAGCAAAAAAGCAGGTCATCCAGGGACTGCAGGTCCGTTATATCGACTGGCTCTTTCCCGGAATTCTGGCCATGAACATGATGTTCTCCGCCCTCTGGGGGGTCGGCTATGTGGTGGTCCGTTATCGTAAAAACGGGACTCTGAAACGACTCAAGGCCACCCCTCTCACCGCCTTAGAATACCTGAGTGCCCAGATGTTTTCCCGCATCTTTCTCCTCATGTTTACCCTGGCCGTGGTCTGGCTGGGCTCCGATCTGATCTTCCACTTCCAGGTATTGGGCAGCTATGCCGCCCTGGCCTTTGTCTTTTTCCTTGGTGGCCTCAGCCTCTGCGCCATGGGACTGATCCTGGCTGCCCGCGGTACCAGTGAGGAATTCACCTCTGGCATCCTGAACTTCATCACCTGGCCCATGATGTTCCTCTCAGAGGTCTGGTTTTCCATGGAGGGTGCGCCAGGCTGGCTGCAGAACCTGGCAAATGCCTTTCCTCTCACCCACCTTCTGACCGCCGCCAGGAAAATCATGAATGACGGTGCCAGCTTGAGTGAAGTCAGTACAGAGTGTTTTTTCATGACTCTGGTTACCGTCGTCTCCCTGCTGCTGGCCGCCTATCTCTTCTCCTGGAACGAATAAATCAGCCCGTATCCGCCCCCCCCCCCCCCCCCCCCCCCCCCGACCAACAACCACCACCCCCCCCCCCCCCCTCCCCCGCCCCCCGCCCTCCCCACTCCCTCCTCCCCCCCCC
>Ga0180008_1000116_pt1 | contig 82270 bp, 75 predicted proteins | sample MM_PW_MetaG_FD_121121 | JGI IMG/M metagenome (GOLD analysis project Ga0180008, IMG submission 121121) | Groundwater microbial communities from the Aspo Hard Rock Laboratory (HRL) deep subsurface site, Sweden - MM_PW_MetaG | ecosystem: Environmental > Aquatic > Deep subsurface > Groundwater... | reverse complement strand
CGCAAAAGTAACCAATTTATAGCATTCGATTCATAATAAAATTATAATAAAAAGATTGATATAAAAAATTACTAATTTTGTCACCTATGATTGAACATATACTTCATCCTCGAATAACAGAAAACAAAGATTGGGCAACCGTTTTATTCGTCCTCTCTTTTGCTATAATAGCCATCACAAAATCACTATATGAAAATCGTTTCGGTGATTTTATGAACCTGATATTTTCTGACAAATATTCTAAGGTGTATCGCGACAGCAGCCAACTTCTGAGTAGCTTTACCATATCCTTGTTTATAGTACAAATTATTTCAGTCGCTTTTTTTGTACAACTATCGCTAAGTAGTTTTGGTTACGCAGCAAAAACAGATTGGGTTCTTTTTATCCAAATTTTTACTTTCTTGATCTTCTTTGTGTTATCTAAATTGTTGATCGAAAAAATAATTGGCACAGCGTTCAATATTGAAGAATTTGTGGAACAATTTAACTTACAAAAGGTCATCTATAGGACCTACATCAGTTTGTTTATCCTTCCAGTGAACGTTATTCTGTTCTATTATGATAGTATTTCTAAAAATATTCCTATAGTATTTATATCTATCATATTGTTTATAAGTACATTAACTTACCTGGTTTCAATTAAAAATTATCAAAATTTAATATTGAGTAAGTTGTTTTATTTTATTTTATATCTTTGCACTCTCGAAATAGCCCCCTATTTTTTTATGTATTATTTGTTTACAAATAGAGGCACTTAGAAAAAATTAAAATATGAAAGTGAAAACAATTTTGGTGTCACAGCCTGAGCCTAAAGTAGAGAATTCTCCTTACTTTGAGTTACAACAAAAGCATAAAGTGAAAATTGATTTCAGGCCTTTTATTCATATAGAAGGAGTTAATGCTAAAGAGATCCGTCTTCAAAAGATAGACCTAAATAATTACACCGCCATTATTTTAACAAGCAGAAACGCAGTAGATCACTTTTTTAGAGTTGCTGAGGAAATGCGCTTTAAGGTTCCTGAAGGATTAAAATACTTTTGTCAATCAGAGGCAGTTGCATTTTATTTACAAAAATATGTAGTTTACAGAAAACGTAAAATCTATGTAGGACCGAAAGATTTTGCAGATTTATCTCCACTGATAAAAAAATACAAAGACGAAAAATTTCTTTTACCGGCTTCTGACCAATTAAATGCAGATGCCCCTATTACATTAAACAATCTAAAAGTTGACTGGACGCAAGCTGTTTTTTACAAAACAGTAATGAGTGACTTGACTGACTTAGCCGATGTTTATTATGATATCCTAGCTTTCTTTAGCCCTACTGGAATAAAATCTTTGTATAAGAACTTTCCTGACTTTGAGCAAAACAATACTAGAATTGCTGTATTTGGAAGCACAACACAAAAAGAAGCTTTAGATCACGGTTTGAGAGTAGACATCCTAGCCCCTACTCCTAATACACCATCGATGACTATGGCACTAGAAAAATATATAGCTGAAGCTAATAAAGGGAAGAAAGAATAATCTAACCTAATTACAATACTATTAAAAAATCATCTCCCTGAGATGATTTTTTTTGATTTAAATTGAAAAACACATTCGTCAAAAGAATATAAAACATCATCATTGTTTTAATCTAATTGATTTTACCTAAATTTGATTTCATAATATAACTAGTTACCTGTTTAAAGTTTCAAATAAGAAGTTATGAAAATCAATTCATTAGTAGTCGAAATAGATGGTATCGATAAAGAAATTTTGCGCTACCTCATGGAAGATGCCAGAAAGCCCATTTTGCAAATCGCTAACAAAATAGGAATTTCCGGAGCAGCGATACACCAACGCTTACGTAAACTGGAACAATCAGGAGTTATCTCTGGCTCTAAATTCATTGTTAATAACAAAATATTAGGTTACAACACCATGGCTTTTGTAGGTGTATACCTGGACAAAGCGTTACGAAACCCCGAAGCTGTCAAAGAACTTAAAAAAATTCCCGAAGTATTGGAATGCCATTACACTACAGGAAACTGGTCGATATTAATAAAAATAATTTGCCGCGATAACGAACATTTGATGCAACTTTTAAATACTAAAATCCAAGCAATTGAGGGCGTATCAAGAACTGAAACCTTTATTTCATTAGACCAACAAATAGATCGCCAAATCCAGCTATAAAAAAACCGCCTCATTATGAAAGGGAGGCGGTTAATCTTGAAAATTCATGTCTTAGTAAAGGTGCTTAATCTCTACGGCTACTTCCTCCCATATAAATAGAAATATAATACAGTAAGGTAGCAATAGATCCTAATGCTGCAACCACGTAGGTTCTAGCAGCCCATTTCAAGGCATCTTTCGCTCCTGCTTGCTCTTGCTGAGTTAACATACGCTTGTTTTCCAACCAAGCCAAAGCACGATTACTAGCATCATACTCTACAGGTAAAGTAACTATGGAAAATATTGTAGTTGCGGCAAAAAGTACAATTCCGCCCAACAGTAAAGCCGGGAAAGTATTGATCAGCAAAATCCCTCCTAATAATACCCACTGCATATAACTGGAAGCAACATTAACAAAAGGAACTAGTTTAGATCGCATTGTTAACCATTGATATCCTACTGCATGCTGCACTGCATGGCCGCATTCGTGCGCAGCTACTGCGGCAGCGGCAGCATTACGCTGGTTGTAAACCGACTCACTTAAATTTACCGTTTTATTCACTGGATTGTAATGATCTGTTAATTCGCCAGGTGTCGAAATAACGCGTACATCTCTGATACCATTATCTGCTAACATCTTCTCAGCAATTTCAGCGCCCGACATTCCGTTTTGCAAATATAATTTCGAATATTGGTCAAATTTACTTTTTAGTCTTGAACTAACCAACCAGCTAAAGAGCGTGATCGCACCTGCAAGAATTAAATAACCCATTCCCATATCTTTGTTTTTTTATTTTTGTTTATTAAGTATAATGTAGCAAATTCTGAACCAATTTTAGTGAGTGTCAGTTTGGCATTTAAAAACCCCGAAAAAGAATACCCAGAAAAAGAACAATATCTAAAAACAACTTAAAAGTACTATTCCATTTCATCATCAACTGAATCTACACTGATTTCTCTAGATTTAGTGATTAACTCATCGATAATTAATTGTTGCTTTTTCATTTGTTTAGGCCGAATATAAAGCCAATTCAATGCTGACCACGCAATAGTTAAAACATAAAAAACCATAGCAGTAACAGTAGACATAAACCTTGTATATTCATACATATACAAACAAATACCAACAGTTAAAAAACCAAAATACAGGCTCAACATTGTAGATTGCATAAATTGTTGTTTCTTTTTGATTGTAATCAAACCCTGTACATAATTTTGATTCGACTGCGCTACACCAACATAAAGAGAAGGCTTTAATATGCGGTTAAAAACTACGAAATACACAACCATAGTAAGTATTGTTAATACAAGCCCAATTTTCGTAGAAGTAAATTGCGGTTGGTAAAAAACCCAAATACACACAAGAAATACCGATGTAAGTGCAAGTACAGCATTAGTTATCCAATACGTTTTTAAACCTGCTTTTTTAAATTTATTTAATTGCACCATAAACTCTTCGAGGTTTGGCTTACTAACTATTTGTTGTTTCCACAAATTTTTAAAATCAATATTATCGTTGTCCATTTTCTTTAAATTTTTTAGTGAGTTTTTCTTTTATCCTGTGAATTTTCACTCTTACATTTGCTTCAGAGAGACCAACTATTTTAGCAATTTCTGCTTGTTTAATATCTTCTAATTCAAGAGAAATAATGATACGATCTGTTTCAGATAAATCTGCAATACATTTATATAAAAATAATATCTGAGGCTCTAGTGAATGTGATCTTTCTTCCACTAAGTTCGGGAGTAAATCCGTTTTTATTATTCGTTTCTGCTTTTCTATCTGTCGCAAACAATTATTTGATGCGATTCTAAAAATCCAAGTTCCAATGTTGGCTTCATTCCTAAAGGTATCTTGCTTTTCCCAAACGATTATAAATGTTTCTTGTGCTAAATCTTGCGCCGTAGCATAATCATTGACAAAACCCATACAGAGTCTAAAAATTTTCTCCCAATACAATTCATATAACTGTTCGAAATCCATAATTATGCTTTTATAAAATTCTGTAATTGCTCTAGGTAGAAATCCTTATCGTCATACATTATAAAATGTAATCCCTTAGAAGCATATTGTATAGTAGCCGTTTTCGCCTTCTTAAATTGCTCGTCAATCAGCGGTTTAACGTTCAAAAAATAAGGCTCTAGCAACACTAAAGTAGGACATGTGATTGTTGCAATTTTGTCTCTTAAATCAGTATTCGAAAAATCACAGTACATACTACCAAACGTATTTCTATCTGATTTTACGCTCCAATTCACAATTGTATCTTGTTTTTCAGTTGTATCAGAAAGTCTAGCAATCATGCTTTTTTGAGCAATATAAAACTGTTCGCTAGGCATAGCTGTCATCTGATTTACAAATGGGCTACAGTCAACATCTGCTTTAGATTTAAAAAAAGGATCTGAAACTGCAGACAAACAAGGCAATGCATCTACCACTACAATACTAGTAATTAAATCTGGATAATCAGCAGCGATCGCTAGGGCGAGGCCACCACCCATGCTGTGACCCACAATAATTGGTTTGTTAATTTTACTATCTACAATAAACTTTACAATTTCGGCTTCCCAGTTTTTAAACGAAGCATTTGGTTGCGAAGCAACTCCTGCAAAACCTGCCATTGTCAACGTATAACACGTAAAGTCATTTTCAAAATTAGATTTTGTTTCATTCCAAACATCTCCCGAAGAAGCAAACCCGGGAATAAACACGATTGATTGTTTTCCTTTTCCAGTTTTAACAACCTCAAATGGATATTTTTTAGTTTGACTAAAAACATTACAACACAAAATAGTAACAATAACAACAATATATTTTTTCATTTTTTTTAGTTTTTAATAGTTAAGAAATATGGATCCTCCCTTTGGATACGAGAACTATCAAAATGTTACATATATACATTTAAAAAAAAATAAAATAATTATTGTAAGCAGCTGTTAGACTCTGTAAAAACTGCTATTCACATCACTACTGAAAAACAAAAAAATCCAAACCTCAACTTTAGTTGAAATTTGGATTCTTAAAACAATCACTCGTTAGTAGCATTAGCAACTAACTTTGCTTAGATGTACTAGCCTACTAAATTTATTATTTTCCCAGGAACTATAATCACTTTATTTGGAGTTCTCCCCTCTAATTGTTTTACTGTTCTTTCGTCTTTCATTACGATTTCTTCAATTTGTTCTTTGGTTAAATCCAAAGGCAAAGTAATTGTAAAACGCATTTTTCCGTTGAAGGAAACCGGATACTCTTTCTCGCTTTCCACTAAATGTTTGGCTTCAAAGACTGGAAAAGGAACCAATGCAATCGATCCTTCATGACCTAGTATTGACCATAATTCCTCGGCAATATGTGGTGCATAAGGCGAAATCACTATCGCTAACGGTTCTAGAATCGCACGCGAGTGGCATTTTTGAGCAGATAATTCATTAACGCAAATCATGAATTGTGAAACTGAGGTGTTGAAAGAGAAATTCTCAATATCATCAGCCACTTTCTTGATGGTTTTGTGCAAGGTTTTTAAGTTTTCTTTGGTTGGCGCCTCATCAGTGACCACGAAAGTTTCTTCTTCATAATACAAACGCCATAGTTTTTTCAAGAAACCAAATACACCCGAAATCCCTGCGGTATTCCAAGGTTTTGCTTGTTCTAAAGGTCCTAAAAACATTTCGTACAAACGCAAAGTATCCGCACCATATTCAGCACAAATATTATCTGGAGTTACTACATTGTATTTCGATTTAGACATTTTCTCTACTTCGCGACCTACGATATATTTTCCGTTTTCTTCAGTAAGAAATACTGCATTTCTAAACTCTTTTCTCCATGATCTAAATCTATTTTCGTCTAATTCATCCGAAGAATTCACTAAAGAGACATCAATATGAATCGGAATAAAACTTGAGTCTGAAATAACAAAATCAGAGGAAGTTATACTCATCAACTCTTCAGTAGTTAAATCATCTTTTAAAGAATCAATTATTAATGATAAGTTATTAGAAATGATGTCTTTAGTCAAAACCTCTCCTTCCTTCGTACTTCTTAATTTAGATGAAATAAAACAAACTGGAAACCCATCAGGCAATGTTGTTTTAAGTTGAAATTTTGGGATATCTACAAAAAGCAACCTATAAACAAAAGCACTTGTTCCCAAAATCATTCCCTGATTGATCAGTTTTTTGAATGGCTCTTCGGTTGGCGCAAAGCCTTTGTCTTTCAAGAATTTATTCCAAAAACGGGAGTACAATAAATGTCCTGTTGCATGCTCGTTTCCGCCAATATACAAATCTACGGATTCCCAATATGCTAAGGCTTCTTTGCTCGCAAATTCCTTCTCGTTCTGCGCATCCATATAACGCATCCAGTAAAACGAACTTCCTGCCCAGCCTGGCATAGTGTTCAATTCTAACGGGAATATAGTTTGGTTATCAACTAAATCGGTATTTACAACTTTATTAGCTTTTGTATCCCAAGCCCATACCGCAGCGTTTCCTAATGGTGGTAATCCGTCTTCGGTAGGTAAATACTTTTCTACTTCAGGCAAAATAATAGGTAAATGCTGTGCATCAATCATTTGCGGCAAGCCATTTACATAATACACTGGAAAAGGCTCTCCCCAATAACGCTGACGCGAAAAAACAGCATCGCGCAAACGGTAATTGATTTTTCCGAAACCTTGATTTAATTTTTCTAAAGCTTCAATTGCTTTATACGTTCCTTCCTTATATCCTAGTCCGTTCAAGAAATCAGAATCTACTAATTTAAATCCTTCTTTAGAACCAAAAGCAGCTTCGCTAATATCTTTATCAAAAATATTCTTGATCGCAGGCATTCCCTTTTGATCTTTAAAGAAATTAGTAAAAGCATAATCACGCTCATCGCCACAAGGTACCGCCATTACAGCTCCTGTTCCGTAACCAGCCAACACATAATCACCTATCCAAACCGGAATAGGTTCTTTCGTAAAAGGATGCTCTGCATAGGCACCAGTGAAAACTCCTGATATTGTTTTAACATCGGCCATACGTTCTCTTTCAGATCGTTTGGACGTTTTTTCAATGTAAGCTTGTACCGCTTCTTTTTGTGCCGGTGTAGTAATTTGAGCCACCAACTCGTGCTCTGGAGCCAATGTCATAAACGTCACACCAAAAATAGTATCAGGGCGAGTGGTAAAAACATCGATTCTCTTAGCCTCTGAATAGGGAACAGTGATACTATTTAATTCTTCAGTTATGGTATCTAAAACTCCCGCTAAGTTTCCTAATATTTCTTCGTTTTTAAAACGAATGACTTTAAATCCTTTTTCAACTAATGCATCTGTTCTCAAATTATTCTCCTTCTGCATAGCATCATGAGTATCAACATCGACTTCAATCACCAATTTTTTTGAAAGACAAACAAAATCAACACTATAATCTGAAATTAGGTGTTGTTGGGTAAACTTAACATCAAGAGCTTTTGATTTTAAACTTAACCACAATATTTTCTGTGCATCAGAAAGTTCTTCAGAATCCAAGTTCTCTTCTAATGCGGGTAAGATTGATATGGGGAAAGAAACCATTGCACCAACACTTTTTCCTATCCAATTGCGTTGACTTTCTTTGATGCTTTCGCTCCAGTCAATATTATTCAATCCTTGCAACAAACGCTCCGCATAAGCCGAAATACGCATGCTCCATTGTGTCATTTTTTTACGCACCACCGTAAATCCGCCACGTTCAGATACTCCGTTTACGATTTCGTCATTAGCTAGAACTGTTCCTAAGCCCGGACACCAGTTCACTTCGCTTTCTGCTAAGTACGTTAAGCGATATTTTAACAGAATTCTCTCCTGAGTATCTTTTGCATAAGCGTTCCATTCGGCTGCAGAAAAAACAGCTATGTTATCATCACAAACTGCTTTTATATTTGCATTTCCTTCCTTTTCGAAAATAGCCATCAACGTTGTAATATCCTCTGCTTTATCAGATTCTTTATTGTACCAAGAGTTGAAGAGTTGAATAAAAATCCATTGTGTGTGTTTATAATACTCTGGATTAGAAGTACGCACCTCTCTATCCCAATCAAATGAAAAACCTATTTGATCTAGCTGCTTTCTATATCCTGCAATTTTGTTTCCTTCTTTATCAAAACCACCATCGATGTTTACACGAGTCGTATCCTCAGGACGTTGCCCTGTTTGGATAGCGTACTGCTCAGCTGGGAGTCCAAAACTATCATATCCCATAGGGTGCAAAACATTGTAACCTTGTTGTCTTTTATATCTTGAATACACATCAGACGCAATATAACCTAGTGGATGACCTACGTGCAAACCAGCTCCTGATGGGTAAGGAAACATGTCAAGAACATAGTGTTTTGGTTTAGCTACGCTCGATTCGGCTTCGCCTTCGGTTTCAGAATAATTGTGTGCTGCAAATGTTTTATTTTCAGCCCAATACTTTTGCCATTTGGCTTCAATTTCGTTCGGATTGTACTTCATTATATAATTTCAAAGTTGCAAAGCTGCAAAGTTTCTAAGGTTTTTTATTTTAATATCGTGCTGGCAAATTTACGTTTATTGTACGAAAGTTAAAACTTTGGGCGTTATTAACTTCATATAAAGAAATTCTTTATTATTTTTACCCCATAATTAAAGTAAACTATGAGTTCTTCATTTGATAAGTTTCAAAAACGCAGGTTAATTTCGTCTTATTTTTCGGTTGTGCTAAGTGTATTCTTGGTGTTATTTCTTTTGGGTATATTAGGATTGTTTATTATAAATTCTCAAAAGCTAGCGAATGATTTTAAAGAAAAAATAGCCATGACGGTTTTCTTTAAAAACGAAGCTAACGATACGATTTTGAAAGCTTTTGGAACCGAATTAAAAAAAGCGCCTTATGCTAAGAGCATAGATTATGTTACTAAAGAGCAAGCAGCAAAGCAACATACTGATATTATAGGAGAAGACTTTATGACTTTCCTTGGCGAAAATCCGTTGCAAAATTCTTATGACATCCATTTGAAGGCTGATTATGTTGAAAAAGATAGCATTGCCAAAATCGAAAAAAACCTTCGTGCCAATATCATGATTTCGGATATTGTATACGATAAGCAATTAGTAAACCTTGTAAATGACAACATCAAGAAAGTAAGTATGTGGATTTTAATCATAAGTGGTTTCTTGACATTTATAGCTGTTTTATTAATTAATAGCTCTTTACGTTTATCCATTCATTCGAACCGATTTATTATTAAAACCATGCAAATGGTAGGTGCAACGAAATCATTTATTAGAAAACCATTTGTAATGCGTAGCGTAAAACTTGGAATGATTGGTGCATTGCTAGCTATTTTTGCCTTAGTGGGTGTTTTACTATATGTAGAAACAAGTTTCCCTGATTTAGGTATTTTGAACAATCCTATATTGACCGGTATTTTGCTAGCTGCTGTATTTGCTATTGGAATACTTATCACTTGGATAAGCACTCATTTTGCTACCCAACGCTTCTTGAATTTAAGAACAGACGATTTGTATTAATATTTAAATAGGAATGAAATTAGTTCGTTCCATACAATGACATTATGAAAAACAACGAACAAAAACAAGAATTTCTCTTCGGAAAAAGTAATTACACAATCTTATTAATAGGAATAGGAGTAATTGCTCTTGGTTTCATTTTAATGTCTGGAGGTGGTAGTGATGATCCTGCTGTTTTTAGTGATGCAATATTTAACTTTAGAAGAATTCGTTTAGCTCCAACTACTGTTTTGATTGGTTTTGGGATAACCATCTATGCTATTTTGAAAAGTCCTAAAAAGTAGGCTGGACCATATAGCAAATCACAATTCTGGGCTGCCCTGCCTCTACTTTTCTAACATACATTTTCATGAATACATTACAAGCTATCCTTATAGCAATTATTGAAGGGCTTACTGAATTTTTACCCATCTCATCAACCGCTCACATGGGTTTCACGGCAGCGCTATTGGGAATGCAAGAAAGTGATTTTTTGAAAATGTTTCAGGTTTCGATTCAGTTTGGTGCCATATTGGCCATCGTCGTTTTGTATTGGAAGAAATTCTTTGATTTTAAAAACTTTACTTTTTATTTAAAAATGGCTTTTGCCGTTATACCTGCTTTGGTACTAGGATATCTTTTTGATGATAAGATCGAAGCTGTTTTAGGTAATCAAATTGCGATATCATCTGTTTTAGTCTTAGGAGGTGTTGTTCTTTTATTTGTAGACAAGTGGTTTCAAAACCCCACTATCCTTGACGAAAAAGATATTTCTATCAAAAAAGCAATTACCATTGGTTTTTGGCAATGCCTTGCTATGATGCCCGGAACATCTCGATCTGCGGCTTCGATTATTGGAGGGATGACTCAAGGCTTAAGCAGAAAAGCGGCAGCCGAATTTTCCTTTTTCCTCGCTGTCCCTACTATGTTGGCTGTAACTGTATACTCTGTGTTTATTAAAACCTGGGGAAAAGGAACAGCTACCGAAATGAAAGGATTCGAAATGATTTTACAAGATGAAAACCACATTCAACTTTTTATATTAGGAAACATTATTGCCTTTGTGGTTGCACTGCTAGCCGTAAAAACATTTATTAGCGTGCTCACAAAATACGGTTTCAAGTTTTGGGGTTGGTACCGAATTATAATTGGAATCGCATTACTAATCTATTTTTACCAAACTAAATAATGGAAAAAATAGCAGCAGAAGCATACTTAGAAGGACAAATTTTACTAATTGATAAACCCCTAAAATGGAGTTCATTTCAAGCGGTGAATAAATTAAAATATGCGCTAATAAACAAAGTTGGGCTTCCTAAAAAATTTAAAATTGGTCATGCAGGTACGCTAGACCCACTAGCTACAGGTTTGCTTTTAATTTGTACAGGGAAATTTACCAAAAGAATTTCGGAGCTTCAGGGTCAAGCCAAAGAATATACGGGAACCTTTTTTATTGGAGCAACCACTCCATCCTATGATTTAGAAACAGAGGTAGACCAAACTTATCCTATTGATCATATTAATGAGGCATTAATTCACGAAACCGTAAAACAGTTTTTAGGAGAAATAGATCAAAAACCACCTATATTCTCTGCTATTAAAAAAGATGGTGTACGCTTGTACGAACACGCACGTGCTGGTGAAACTGTTGAAATCGCTTTTAGAAAAACGACCATTCACGAATTTGAAATTACCAGAATTGAGTTGCCTGAAATTGATTTTAGGGTAGTTTGTAGTAAAGGAACCTACATTCGTTCTCTTGCATACGATTTTGGTCAAGCCATGAATTCTGGATCGCATTTAACTGCTTTGCGCAGAACAAAAATTGGTGATTACAATGTGATTGACGCTACTGCTGTGACTTTATTTGAAGACCAACTTTAATAGTTATGAATTATAGAGTACCATACTTATTGTTATTCTATATCATTTCTTCTATGGCTTTTAGCCAAAATAAAAAAATTACCTATACTCAATTTGATGTGACAATTGCTCTCACGGGAAATCCCAATCGAGACGAAGTTGATCCGTACACGAACAAAAAACAATCTTTTTTTTTACCAGACGGAATTGGGTCGAAATTTGGTTACGGGGTTCATTATAAGAAGTGGATTGCAATAGGTGTGCACGGTGGTTTGAACTGGGAATGGTCCAGTAAATTAGTAGTAGCTCCCGTTTTTGCTAATCTAAGACTAAGCCCGAAAATAAGCGATGAAACTCGAATTACACTTCAAGCTGGATTAGGAAAAGCGATTGCCTTGGGTCGTGGAAACTTAATTGGTGAGTACAAAAAAGTTAGTTTGGGATTCCAAACTGCTGATGATCTCCTGATTTTTATAGAGCTGAACCACTATACGATTCCTATAAACAGACAAGCTGACTCTGGAAACATTAGCATAGGAATTGCCTTAATTAGTTTTTAACGCCTGGGTTTTGCCCCTGACAGTAGCGGTAGCCCCGACTGAAAAACCCTCTTTTTTACGGTCGTTACAGAGCGACCAGCGGAAGCTCCTGCAACGACCTTGTAAAAAATGGGTTATGAAAAAGGGCTTAAGCGAATGGCTGGAATAGGCCCTGCAATGCTAAACTATTCTTGTGCTATTTGATCGAGATCTAACATCATATCGATTAATTCTGATTGTGTAGACAATCCTTTGTCGTGAAGATACCACATTTGTAGGTCAGTCTTAATCGTTTCATCAATTACACCGTGCTCTTTTTTATAATTTGCTATTAGTTCTGTCGCGCCATTAGGTCTAGGTCCCCAATGTGCTAAAGCGCCACTAGTTGCTTTATTTATAACGATTAGCTTAGGAATAGATTTGGCTTTGTTCGTCAAGAAATGATTCATCAATTCCTCATTTTCATCTCGTAAAACGATTCGAAGATCAATTTTACCCTCGGATTGTTCGGCCATTTTATCAAAAATGGGCAGCAGCTGCGCGGCGTCTCCACACCAACCTTCAGAAATTACGATCCAAATATATTCGTGTTCTAGCGCTTGTAAACTAGTAACTACCTCAGGCAGGATTTTCATCGTTTTATCTAAACGGTGCATTCTAGTTTCATTTAAAGTGCTGTAATGGGTTAACGCCTCCGATTGATCGTTACCCGTTGACTTATTTTCTCGCAACAAGTCAGTTATTATTTTACGGTATTCTATATAGGAGTGACTATTAAAAAGTGCTTTGCCAAATGTTTTGTCCATGATTTCATATGTTTTTGTAAAGTTACCTAAAAATAATTATTTAAAATATGACAAAAATCAATCAATCAATAATTGAAAAGTGTAATTTTATGATATGGAATCTTACAAGGATATTATTAATTCAAAATCAATAGGCCTAGCGCTTTCTGGGGGAGGTTCTAAAGGTTTGGCTCATGCGGGTGTACTCAAGTTTTTAGAAGAAAACAACATCAAACCAAAGGCTATTTCTGGAACAAGTGCTGGTAGCGTTGTAGGTGCTTTATACTCTTGGGGAAAGTCACCAGAAGAAATCTTAACCTTCTTTAAATCTATTTACTTTTTTCACTGGAGGCATTTTACTTTCAAAAAAGCGGGGCTAATCGACTCGGAATCATTCAAGGCGTATTTCACAAACATATTTGAAGATGCTCTGATAGGCGACTTAAAAATCCCTATGAAAATCACAGCTACAGATATGGTTAAGGGAAGACTAAAAATATTTGATTCGGAAACAAAGATTGTGGACGCCTTACTAGCTTCGTCAGCTTTTCCTGGTATTATATCTCCTTATGAAATTAATAATGAACCTTTTAGTGATGGCGGAATTCTAAATCACTTCCCAACTGATCTTTTACAAGGACATTGTGAAACAATCATAGGTGTTTATGTAAGTCCAATACAAAAAATTGAAGCCAAAGATTTACATTCGATTCGCACGGTAACAACGAGAGCTTTTGATATTTTTTCGGCTAATTCTAATCTGCAAAAATTCAATATCTGTGATTGGGTTATTGAGCCGAAGGAACTCAGTATTTACAGCACATTTGAGACAAATAAGACGAAAATGGACTTGATATTCAATATAGGGTACCAAGCGGCTAAAGATTCGTTTGAAAAACAAAATCCATAAAATATACGACCTCCTATTTCACAAAAAAAGAATATGACTATATTTGCACTAAACAACGCAACATAGACATGAAATACAAAAGAATTCTTCTAAAATTAAGCGGCGAAGCTTTAATGGGTGATAGACAATACGGTATTGATCCCGTAAGATTAGCTGAATATGCTGCCGAAATTAAAAAGATTCACGAGCAAGGTATCGAAATAGCCATTGTTATAGGTGGAGGAAATATTTTTAGAGGTGTCGCTGGAGCCAGTAATGGTATGGACCGAGTGCAAGGAGATTACATGGGAATGTTAGCAACTGTAATTAACGGTATGGCATTACAAGGTGCTCTTGAAGATAAAGGAATGCTAACGAGATTACAAACTGCTTTGAAAATTGAAGCCATTGCTGAGCCCTACATTAAAAGGAGAGCGGTACGTCACTTAGAGAAAGGTAGAATTGTAATTTTTGGTGCTGGAACAGGAAATCCTTACTTTACTACTGATACAGCTGCTGTACTTCGTGGTGTTGAAATTCATGCCGATGTTATCCTTAAAGGTACTCGTGTGGATGGTGTTTATGACTCAGATCCAGAAAAAAATGCTGGAGCCATAAAATTCGACACAATATCATTTGACGATGTTCTTAAAAAAGGACTAAACGTGATGGACACAACCGCTTTTACTTTAAGTCAAGAAAACAAATTACCAATCGTGATTTTTGATATGAACAAAATAGGTAATCTAGAGAAAATTTGTGCTGGTGAAAATATTGGTACAGTAGTAAACATATAATAAGCCTAAAACCCATTCTTACAATAGGAGAAAGAGGAAAAAGGAATACTAAATTAAGACAAAATGACTGAAGAAATTGAATTTATACTAGATAGCACCAAAGAATCTATGGCAGGTTCTATTGCTCACTTAGAAAAAGAATTTTTAAATATTAGAGCAGGAAAAGCATCACCAGCTATGCTAGGGAGTGTTTTTGTAGATTATTACGGCTCAGCAACCCCGCTTTCGCAAGTATCAAAAATTAGTGTTCCTGATGCTAGAACAATTACTTTACAGCCTTTTGAGAAAAACATGCTTCATGTAATCGAAAAAGCAATCATGGTTGCTAACATAGGTTTTAACCCAATGAATAACGGAGATTTAATTATCATTAGCGTTCCACCATTGACAGAAGACCGCAGACGTGATCTTGCAAAACAAGCAAAAGCGGAAGCCGAAGACGCTAAAATAGGTGTAAGAAATGCTCGTAAAGATGCTAATACCGAGATTAAAAAATTAGAAAAAGACGGAACATCAGAGGACATTTGTAAAGATGCTGAAGAGGAGGTTCAAAATCTTACTAATAGCTTCATTAGAAAAGTAGAAGAATTACTAGTTACAAAAGAAGCTGAGATCATGAAGGTATAAGCTTTTCATTCCTCTAAAAATAGAATCCGTTTTGTTAACAGTAACGAAACGGATTTTTTTATTGCTATTTTTGCCATACCAAAACGCTTATATTTCCGTTTTGAAAATAAATCTTTTCATGAGGCAAATTTGTTTTTTTTTATTCTTTATCTCGCTTTCGCTTCATGCGCAATTTCAAGTAAACGGGCTAGTAACAGCTGCAGCAGATCGTAAGCCTCTTGCTTTCGCCTCTGTAATTACTGATAATGGAATAAAAACTATCACTGATGTGGATGGAAAATTCACCTTAAATAGCAAGAAAAGCATCAGTTCCTTCTCTGTTTCTTACATAGGATTTCTAAAAACGACTATAAAGACTACTGCAGATAAAAGACTCTACTACGTTGTTTTAAATGAAAAAAGTGACAACTTAAAAGAAGTAATTATCTCTAGTGGTGATCCGGCCTTAGCTATTATCAGAAAGACAATTACTAACAAAGGGACCAACAACCCTGCTGCAACTTTAAAAAGCTTTGAATTTAAATCCTATAACAGACTAGTCGTAACAGCAAATCCCGAAAGTTTCGCAGGCACAGTAGACTCAGTTTTCGTTAAAAAAGGAGAGACCGAAATATTCTCTAAAATCGACTCCACGAACTTTAAATTTAAAGAATTAATTTCCAAGAGGCATTTGTTTCAAACAGAGAAAGTATCCCAATATCAATTTGACGGATCGAAATTAAAGGAGACTATCCTAGGAACTAAAATGGCTGGTTTTAAGCAACCAGTTTATGAAATATTAAGCTTTAATCTCCAATCATTTTCGGTTTATGATAAGAACTACGAATTATTTGAAACTAAATACCAAAGCCCTATTGCAGACGGAGCGACAGAAGATTACAATTACAAAATACTAGACACCGTGGCAATTGATGGCCGCGTTTCCTACATGATTTATTTCAAAAATAAAAAAGAACGTAAGGCAGCCGGGCTAGAAGGCATTCTCTATATTGATCAAAACAATTACGCTATTGCAAAAGCGATTATGCGAATAAAAGGTGTTTTAGACATTAGCGCAACACATGATTTTGAATATATTCCGGAACAAAACCTATGGTTCCCCAAAAGAAAGACATTCAAAATCATAAAGGGAAAGAACGATGATGACATTAAAATCCTAGGCGGAACAGTACAGTTTGACGGGGATATGGACAAGGATTTTCAGACAAGGAAAAGACAACCATCTGACTTTGTTTACCTATTATCTGAGACAAACAACTTTGATATTTCCTATAATACCCCGATAGCACTTGACAATAAATACGTTACGGTCGAACTAAAAAAAGAAGCAATCAATAGACCTGAAAGTTTCTGGGAAACCTTTCGAAAAGATAGTATCGATAACCGTAACAACACAACTTATTTAGCGCTAGATAGTATTGGCGGTCAAAAACGCATTGTAAATCGTATTCGACTAGGTCGTAAGATCATTAATGGATATTTGCCTGTCGCTTTTTTTGATATTGACTTACGCCATTTGTTTACCTATAATAATTACGAAGGATTCCGTTTAGGTTTTGGTGGCGTTACCAATGATCGCTTCTCCAAATACCTAAAAATAAACGGTTATACCGCCTATGGTACAAAGGACGGAACCTTTAAATACAGTTTAGGAACAGCCGTTAATTTGAGTACTAAAGCGAATACTTGGCTCAACGCTTCCTATACCGATGATGTGCGAGAGATAGGTACAACTGTATTTTCTGTAGACAATCGTAAGTACAAGATTTATGACCCTAGACCTATTAACATTAGTACTTTTTACAATTACAAAACCTGGAAGACATCTATAGAAACTAAAATAATTCCTAAAACCGAAAGTTTTTTAGAAATTTCTAAAGCTGATATTGAACCAAAGTTTAACTATATCTATAATTTAGACGGAAAACTTTTTTCACAGTATACAATGACAACTGCGATACTTTCGCTTCAGTGGAACCCTTTCAGTGATTTTATGCAAACACCTACGGGACGAGTTGAGGTAGAAAAGCGTTTCCCTAAATTTACTTTGCAGTTTACCCAATCATTACCAAAAGTTCTAGAAAACGATTTTACATTTAGTAAAATTGACTTTAAAACAGAGTATGAGAAAAAATACCTGAATGGACACAAAACAAACTTGTTATTTCAAGCGGGATACTCTGTTGGTGACATTCCGTTGACACATTTATACAATACGTCACCCAATAACATTACTAAAGAAACGATTGCGCAGAGAATGACATTCGCTAGTAAAAACAGTTTTGAAACTATGTATTTTAATGAATTTTTCTCTAATGAATTTGTCTATTTTCAATTCAAACACGGCTTTAAAAGAGTTACGATATTAAAAAAAGTTAAACCTACTTTAGTTTTGGTCTCTAGAATGGGATGGGGTAACTTACAAAAGCCAGAGCAACATCTAGGACTAGATTACAAAACTCTAGACAAAGGATACTTTGAATCTGGAATTGAATTAAATCAAATTTTTAACGGATTAGGGTTAGCCGGATTTTATAGATACGGTCCAAATCAATTACCAAGATTCGAAGATAATATTGCTGTCAAATTAAGTTTCATAGTGAATCTAGGGCTTTAAAACCAAAAAAACCGTCAATTTAAAAATTGAAATTAGTGTTCTTTCTAAGACTTCATTATTAAAACAGAGGAAACCTCATCAAGCCAAGATACATTGTTATCAATTACAGATTTCCAACTTTCTAAACTAATAAGCGTCAGGTCTTGTTCTTGAAAGAAAGCATTATTTAAATCGCCCTCAGTAACAACAGTAATATTTGCAGGGAATTTTTGCAGTAAAGTAGCGACAGCACTGTGCATTACAAAATTGTTTTTTATGAAACCATTCGTATCTAAGAAGTTAATTTTTGAGTTGTTATTAAAAATCATCTTTTGAACATAGTCTATTAAAACCACACCATCTGATTTAATGATAGGAACGAAAATAGTATCTAATTTTTCAAAATCTTGATCTATTAAAATGCCTAAAGGCGTTTTTGTTCTCGTCACAATTTGTCTTGTTCTTTCATCAAAAGGAGAGTTTTCAAACAAACCTTCTTTCCCTTTAAACTTATCAATCAAACGATCGGGATTAATAATTCTAGTTGTAAAACCAATCACCTTCCCTAATAAACTTCCTTCAAATATAGACTTACCCAATCCCACAAGCAATAAGTCGTACTCACCATTATTAGCAACATCGGCAATCTCCGTTTCAATGTCATTAGTAACCTTAAAAACCGACAACAGATCAACACCCAATTTCTTTGATTCTTGAAAAAGAGGGACAAAACTTTCTTTCTCTATTTCTTCTAGATTAAAACCGTGCAGTTCATCACTTTTAGACATGTGCATAGCTGTAATTACAGAGGCTGATTTTTGTTTTTTAGTTATACTATTTGCCAATCGAAGTAACGATTTGCCTTTTTCATTGTTGCCAAAAGAGATTAAAATACGAAATTTATTTTCCTCTATAGTCTCAACTGCTTCCACTTCCTTTTTATTCTTGAAGATATAGCCAATTAAATTTAAAGCAGGTCCAGTCATAAAAGTCGTAACTAATGCCATAATTACCATCATTGTAAACACTTCAGGAGTTAAAACTTTAAGTTCTAAACCTATGTTTAAAACGATCAATTCCATCAAACCACGCGTATTCATCAAGGCACCAATAGTCAAACTATCATGCCAGTTTTGACCCACAAATTTAGCAGCTAATGCACTACCAACAAATTTACCTATAACAGCAACGGCAATTATTCCTCCGGTCACCTTCCATAAATAAACATCATTAATTAAACCTACATGTGTGTGCAAGCCGGTAAAAACAAAGAACAAGGGCAATAATAAGATAACCGAAACATCCTCTACTTTTTCGATAAAAATCATTCTAAATTTAGCGATATCAGGCATAATAGCTCCCATCATAAAACCACCAAAAAGGGCATGAATACCTATAACTTCAGTAGCATATGATGAAATAATAAGGAGTAAAAAAAAGATCGCCATTACAGGTTTGCCAATATTATCTTTTTCAGCATATAAATCCCCTATCCGTTTCAAGAATGGTTTAACTATAAAAAACATTGCTAAAACATAGAGTAATGCCAATGAAATCACATACAATGAACCTACAAAATCACCAGCCTTGACAATTGCAATTACGACCGCTAATAAGCACCAAGCAGTGATATCATCAGCAGCAGCACAAGTAATAACTATGGCTCCTAAACGCGTTTTATGAATACCTCGCTCCTGAACGATTCGAGCCAATACTGGAAAAGCGGTGATACTCATTGCAATACCCATGAAAAGACTAAAAGAAAGAAATTCGACTCCTGCAGGCGCAAATTGATTGTATACAAAATAAGACAAACCTATTCCCATGGCAAAAGGAAAAATAATACTCGCGTGACTAATAACAATTGCCTCACTAGCTTTATTCTTCAAAACCTTGATATCTAGCTCCATACCGATAACGAACATAAAGAGAATTAGTCCTATTTGACTAAGAAATTTTAAATTACCTAGCGATTCCTCTGGAAACAATGCTGCCGAAAACTCTGGGAAATACATACCCACTAGCGATGGTCCCAAAACGATACCCGCTATAATTTCACCAATTACAGTAGGTTGTCCTATTTTTTGAAAAAACCATCCAAACACTCGGGCTGTTAGAATAATCATGACAATTTGAGCCAAAAGTATCGCTAATGGGTCGTTGAAATTATGAAACATCGAATTGATAAAATCAGTCCAGGAATCGTTGCCGCTATTAATCGCAACATTACTTTCCTTTAACTCGAGCAATTTACCTTGTTTAATGATCCAATAAATCAGAAAAGAAAATAGACTCGTAACACCTAAATAGAATAAAGTGTTTTTGTATTTTTTTAAAACCATAACGCTACAGTTAGCTTGTTAATTCTTGAGCAAAGATGGTAAATTCTTCGATACGTTGTATACCCTTAAAAACCCCTACAAAAAGACTAAGTAAAACGAATAAATTGAATCATTTAAACCTGAATTAGAAGTTAAAAATTCCTAATAAATTACTGCTTTACTGTGGTTTTCACTACATTTGCTGCCATTTTAATATTTCTATGAAAAACAAATTAAAGGTAGGATTTTGGGAACTAGTGGCCCGAATTGTACTTAAAAACCGAATTTTTATTTTAGGTGCCATTCTTATAATCACCATTTTTTTAAGTACTCAGTGGAAAAATATTCGTTTTTCATTTACCGAAGCGAGCTTATTACCTGAGACAAGTAGCATTACCAAAGGATACAATACTTTTTTGTCCAAATTTGGAGAGGAAGGAAACCTTATAATTGTAGGTGTAAAAGACGATCGGTTTTTTACTCCTAAAAGTTTTGCAGCTTGGACAAAATTAATGAACGAGCTCAAAGCACAAAAAGAAGTAGATCTCGTTGTCTCAATAAATGACCTAAAGAAACTAGAGAAAAATGAATCTCTTGAGAAATTTGATTTGGTTCCTTTTGTTGACCAAAGCAAAACTGGAAATCAGGGCTACCTTAATACCATTAAAAAAAATCTTTTTACTAACATGCCTTTTTACGAAGGATTACTTTTTAATAAAAAAGGAAGCATACGCTCTGCAATTTATTTAGACCGTAAAATTGTAAACACGCCCCAAAGAAAAGATTATATTTTTAAAGAGTTTATTCCGAAGATTGAGGCTTTTGAAAAAGAAACTGGAATCGATCTAAAAGTTTCAGGAATGCCCTATATCCGCACATTAAATGCAAATAGTATTACCGGAGAAATTAGTCTTTTCATTGGAGCCTCATTATTAGTTACTTCTTTAATCTTCTTCTTTTTCTTTCGATCGTTTCGAGCAACCCTCATCTCCATTTTAATAGTTGTAGTGGGTGTTATGTGGACCTTTGGACTCCTTGGATTGTTTCATTTTGAAATAACGGTTCTAACTGCCCTAGTACCTACATTAGTCATTGTGATAGGAATTCCAAATTGTATTTTTCTAACCAATAAATACCAGCAAGAGTATAGTGCTCATGGAAACAAAGCCAAAGCATTGCAAAGAGTGATTACTAAAGTAGGTACGGCAACCTTGATGACTAACTTAACCACTGCAGCTGGTTTTGCAACCTTTATTATTACTAGTAGTGACATTTTAAGAGAGTTTGGGATTGTCTCTTCTCTTAGTATCGTTGCTTTGTTTTTCCTGTGCTTGATCGTAATTCCAATTTACTATAGCTTTCAACCTGTTCCGCAAGCCAAGCATTTAGAACACCTCAACAGAAATTACACCAAAACGTTCATTACCTGGATTGAAAAAACGGTAAAATACAACCGCCGTTATGTATATGTTGTTGCTATATTTTTATTTTTAGTAAGTACAATAGGTGCTTTTAAAATTAAGACTTCTGGGAATTTAATCGAAGATATGCCCAAAAACACAGGCTTTTATAAAGATATTCTTTTTTTCGAAAACGAATTCAACGGAGTTATGCCCCTTGAAATCATGGTTGATACGCAAAGAAAAAAAGGCGTAATGAAGTTATCTACCCTACGAAAGATGGATGATTTACAAACTGCAATTGAGGAAATACCGGAACTATCAAAACCTATATCGATACTTAACTTAGTCAAATATTCAAAACAAGCGTACTATAATGGTAATCCTGACTATTACGATTTACCAACCTCGCAAGAGCAAAGTTTTATCCTAGGTTACGCTAAAAACGCTACAAAAGATACCAAGAACAACATCATGAAAAGCTATGTAGATAGTACAGGACAAGTGGCCCGTATTACCACTTTTATGAAAGACATTGGAACTGGTAACATGGCTAAAATTGAAGAAAAACTAGGTTCAAAAATCGATTCAATTTTCCCAAAAGATCGCTATAAAGTGGTTATGACAGGAAAAGCATTAATTTTCGAAAAAGGAACGCAGTACTTGTTAAACAACTTAGTAAGTTCTTTACTTTTTGCAGTACTACTAATTTCATTACTAATGGTCTTCATGTTTCGATCGTTTAAGATGGTGGTAGTATCTTTGATTCCAAATTTACTTCCTTTAATGATAACCGCTGGCTTAATGGGTTACTTTGGTATTCCGTTAAAACCATCAACAATATTAGTTTTCAGTATTGCCTTTGGACTTTCGGTAGATGACACCATACATTTCTTAGCTCAATACCGTCAGGAACTAACAAACAATGATTGGAAAATAAAGAAATCAGTTTTTGCAACAATTAAAGAATCAGGGATAAGTATGTTCTATACCTCGGTAGTTCTTTTTACGGGATTCTCAGTATTTATGCTTTCTGATTTTGGAGGAACTATTGCCCTAGGTGGATTAATCGCAATTACTTTAGCCTTTGGAATGCTATCTAACTTGATGCTCTTACCATGCTTAGTCTTGACCTTGAACAAATCATTGGCAAACAAACAAGAGTTTAAGGAACCAACAATTGACGTGCTAAGTAAGCCTGAAGAAATAGAAAAAGATCAAAAAAAGTAATATTGTTTTCAGATAATTAACACTCTAAAATCCCGTCGTAAAAGGCGGGATTTGTTTTTTATAGCAAACCGCCACTATTACGTTTTATTTTAAATTCCGTATATTTGAAACTTAGCTGTTTTTTAATTTACACCTAAAAAACCTACTTAATAATTACAATCAAGAACTACCATAACAAAAGTGGAGTCCAGTAACCACTACAAAAACGGGGCGAAATCGAAAAGCCTTACGAGTAGAAAAAAAATAAGCATACAATGGCATTAGACCAACAGGTTACACTAGTAAACACGTATTTTGACAAAATAATTGATTTCGGATTTGAATATGTCCCCAAATTAATTGGAGGACTAATCGTTCTAGTTATAGGATTATGGATTACCAAACTCATCACGAGAGGAGTAGGAAAATCATTAGCTAAATCAAACATAGATCAATCACTCATTCCGTTCTTAAAAAGTCTAACAAATATTATTCTAAAGGCGCTAGTTGCGATTACCGTTATGGGTATGATTGGAATCCAAATGACTTCTTTTGTTGCTATTTTAGGAGCTGCAGGTCTAGCAGTTGGTCTTGCCTTATCAGGAACTTTGCAAAATTTTGCTGGAGGTGTAATTATTTTAATTTTAAAACCATTTAAAATTGGTGATTTTATAGAGGCACAAGGATACACCGGAACAGTAAAAGAGATTACTATATTTTCTACCATGCTAAACACTCCTGATAAAAAATTAGTAATAATCCCAAACGGACCATTATCCACGGGAGCGTTAACTAATTTCTCGGCAGAGCCTTTACGTAGAGTAGATTGGACCTTTGGAATTGCCTATGGAGATGATGTCGAAGATTTTAAACGAGCTATGAACGATTTTATAGCTGCTGATAACCGCATCCTTACAGATCCTGCTCCTTTTATGGGACTTTCAGAGTTAGCAGATAGCTCGGTAAATTTTGCCGTACGTGTTTGGGTAGATGGCCCTGATTATTGGAATGTGTTTTTTGAAATGAACGAGAAAGTATACACCCAATTTGCAGATTACAAACTGAATATTCCGTTTCCACAGATGGATGTTCATGTTCAAAAAACAACCTAAGAGCCAGATTGAAACGATTAGAAATCAAATTGACTTGATAAATAAAACTTCTGCTTTGTTAAGCAGAAGTTTTATTATTTAATGCAAAACTATTTATTACGAGTTCAGTATTTATTTTAAATCATTTTAAAGGGTTTATAAATCATTCCCTTTATTATCTATAATTAAACAATAGTGTGACGACCGCGGCTGTTCTAAAAAATAAATCTTATTTTTACCATTATCCACTTAAAAAACAAAAAATCAGCAAAACAATGATCTTTTGAACGTATTAGATAGAATGTAAAGTGGTGTAAAAAAGAATCAAATTATTATAAAGTATATGAATCAGAACGTCTCTGAAACAGAAAAATTAGCCGTTGCTGATAATTATAGAAATTGGAAAAAATGGGGCCCATATTTAGCCGAAAGACAATGGGGAACTGTCCGAGAAGATTATAGCCATAATGGACATGCTTGGGATTACATTAATCACGATAGAGCGCGCAGTAATGCCTATCGTTGGGGCGAAGAAGGAATTGGAGGATTTTGCGATTCCAGAGAAATACTATGTCTAGCTCCTGCTTTTTGGAACGGGAAAGATCCCATTTTAAAAGAGCGTTTATTTGGTCTAACTAATAATCAAGGGAACCATGGCGAAGATGTTAAAGAACTGTATTTCCATCAAGTCTCGACACCAACCCATTCGTACAATAAATACCTGTACAAATATCCTCAAACCGAATTTCCTTATGCAGAATTAGAAGCCAAAAATAAGCGCAGTAGGGAAGAACCAGAATATGAATTATTAGATACTGCTGCTTTCAACAACAATGCATATTTTGATTGTTTTATCGAATACGCAAAAGCCGGTCCTGACGATATTTTAATGAAAGTCACGGTAGTTAATCGTGCAGACAAACCTGCCGAAATTCACGTATTACCGCATTTATGGTTTCGAAATTTTTGGAAGCACAACAAGAGGCATCCACGTCCTCATCTAGAATCAATTTCAGAAAACACGATACTTGCAAAGAGCTCTAGAAATGGAGTTTATTACCTTTACCATGAAAGTGGCAAACAATTGTTATGCGAAAACGAAACCAATAACGAACGATTGTATCATGTGCCTAACGAAACCGCTTATGTAAAGGATGGCATTAATAATCATGTAGTAAACGGTCAGGCTACAATAAATCCAGAAAAATTTGGAACCAAATCGGCCATTTGGCACCATTTTGAACTGAAAGCTGGTGAAGAAAAAAGCATTCGGATACGTTTAAGCAACACCATAATAGATAATCCTTGGAAGGACTTTGATCAACTATTTGAGCTACGAAAGCAAGAATGTGAAACTTTTTACAACGAATTAATAAGCACCAAAATACCAAAAGAGCAGCAAGCAATTGCTAAAAGTGCTTTTTCGGGTTTATTATGGACCAAACAATTTTATTATTATGATGTTCATAAATGGTTGTTTGGAGGACCCGGCGAAAATCATCCAAATCGCGTTGATCGACGTAATCACAGCTGGCAACACCTTAATAATCGCCATGTAATCTCAATGCCAGATAAGTGGGAATATCCTTGGTATGCTGCTTGGGATCTCGCATTTCACATGACATCATTCGTAGAAATCGACCCTTATTTTGCAAAGCAACAATTACTGTTAGTTTTACAAGAGAACTACATGCATCCCAACGGACAAATTCCTGCTTATGAGTGGAATTTTAATGATGTAAATCCGCCTGTTCATTCTTGGGCAGTTTGGACAGTTTATGAAAAAGATAAAGACCGCACCGGTACAGCAGATATTCCTTTTTTAGAGAAAGCTTTTCAAAAATTACTGATTAATTTTACTTGGTGGGTAAACCAAAAAGATAAAAGTGGGACCGATTTATTTGAAGGTGGATTTTTAGGATTAGACAACATTGGAGTTTTTGACAGAAACCATATGCCGAAAGGGATAAAAAAGATGCAACAAGCAGATGCAACGAGCTGGATGGCTATGTTTTCATTAAATATGTTGCGAATGGCACTTGAGCTGTCAAAAACAAACGAATTATACGAAGACATCTCTGTTAAGTTTTTCAAACACTTCATTAATATTGCATGGGCCATGCATCATATTGGCAAAAAAGATCTGTCGCTTTGGGACGATCAAGATAGCTTTTATTATGATGTAGTCGAAATGTCTGACGGAAGTACAGAACGCTTAAAAGTACGTTCACTAGTAGGAGTAATTCCTATGTTTGCTGTCGAAATTATGCACATCGATTTGTTTAAAGATTTAAAAGAATTTCAGAAACAAACCAACGAAATTATTCGAACGCGACCCGATCTAGCTTCCCTAATCTCGAATATCGAAGAAAGTAATAAAGATGGTAATTTCCTTTTTTCGATTATGCGCGGTTTTCGATTAGAACATCTTTTAAAACGATTATTGGACGAAAATGAATTTCTTTCAGACTACGGAATTCGCTCCCTTTCTAAATACCACAAAGACCATCCTTACATCTTTGGCACCGAAGGGCATCATCAAATTCAATACGAGCCTGGTGAAAGTCGCTCCGGAATGTTTGGAGGTAATTCTAACTGGCGCGGCCCTATATGGATGCCTTTGAATTATATGATTATTCAGTCGTTACGTAAGTATTATACTTTTTATGGGGACACCTATGTTTATGAATTCCCGACAGGCTCTGGTGTGAAAATGAACTTAAAGCAAATTGCTAATGAATTAACAAAAAGGCTAATTGCTCTTTTTGAACCTGATGAAAATGGTAAATTTGTTTACCACTCAGAGGATCCTAACGCCGTATTCACAAATGAAGAGCATTTTAATAAACAACATTTCTTTTATGAGTTCTTTGATGGAGACACCGGCAAGGGACTTGGAGCTTCTCATCAAACGGGATGGACCGCATTGATCGCCAATCTTATCTTAGAATTAGATAAGAATCAATAAATTTAGATAGATATTAAAAATCCCGTTTTTTAGACGGGATTTTTAATATTAATTTATTTTACTAACCTTATCTAGCGCGACCTCTAAATCATGATAATTTGAGGTAACCTTCTCAATAACGCCCTGCTTATTTACTATAAAATGAGTAGGAAAACCGTTGATTTGAAGCGTTGTGTTCATATACGTTTTGAGGTTAGGAACTGTTGAATACAATAACGGTCTTTTGATTAAAAAAGCACGTAATTGCTCTGGAGAATCTTCAGCCAAACTAATAAAAACTATATCTTTTCTGTTTTTGTACTTTGCGACCATAGCATTAACTTGCGGGAATTCATCTATGCAGGCTACACAATGGATAAACCAACACTTAACAACTACTATTTTCCCTTTCAAGTTTTCATTGGTTATCAAATTACCGTCGAGGTCTTTATAAGAAAACTTGGGAAAAGGTGTTCCTTCCTTTTTGAAATTCTGCAATGTAGTAAAGGACTCTTGTGCAATGGTAGCTTGTATACTAGTATCTGAACTAGTTTCGATTTTAAAAAGTTGGTAATAGAACTTTTCCTCGTTAGTAGACTTTAAACGAATCGGAATAAAACCGCCGTCACCTAAAGCTTTTAAAAACTCCTGTTTACTAATTTCTTTTGAATTGGCATCTAGGCCAACAAAATCTCGTGAAAGCATTACATTATTATAGTGATAGGTCCACCAATCCATAAAGCTTTTTTGGATCTCCAAGGGGTTCACTTGGGGTTCACCATAAGGTGCTGGACTAGAGCAAGAAATAAGCAACACAATAAAAGTGAGACTGTAAATAATTTTTTTCATTATGATGTAATTAGTTACTAATGTAATCACTTTAATCTAAAGCCAAGTAAATAATTATATTGTAGTACCGCCATTAAAATTTAAACTGCTCAATAAGTAAAAAAATCCACATCAAGATCTAGGTTTATTAAGTCCTCTATCATAAAGAACAATACTGCCTGCAACTGATACGTTCAAACTTTTCTCAGATTTGAATTTCACCAAGTAATGACATTTTTCAATGGCTTTTTTGGTCAGGCCATTATCCTCGGCACCTAATAAATAGACACAACGTCTCGGATGCTCGAAAGTTTCTAAATCTACTGCAGCATCATCAAGTTCTACTCCCACTAAACGCGCACCCTTGGGCAAGTTCTTATAAAAATCTTCGAAGGTGTCATAATGAAAATAGGGCATTGAATTCACCGCATTATGGGTATCGCAAGCTTGCTTTGCATATCGATTCCCAATAGTAAAAATATAACTAGCCCCCAAGTTTTGAGCGGTGCGCCATAGTACGCCTAAATTTTCAGGGGTTTTACCGTTTTGTATACCTATCCCGAAGTACTCTTTTGTAAAATTATCATTCATGCTGTAAAAGTACAAACTAATAAATAGCTTGCCAAGTTTTGGTTTTCGTTGTTACACCTGTAATCGCAACACTTATTTCTAAACACAATTTGCACCACAGACAGAGATTCTTCGTTCCTTAGAATAACAGAGTAAGAATATAAAACAATCCTCAGTCCATACAAACTTATCATTTTTGCAAAGAAACAACCCTTACAAGATGCAAGCATAAAAGAGATTCTTCGTTCCTCAAAGTGACAAGATAACTGCAGAAAAAAAGACTAAAACATCACTTAAATTGTGCCAATTTTTAATTGTGATAAAGGGAGGAACCATCATAAGTTGCAAGCACAAAAGAGATTCTTCGTTCCTAATAAAGAGCAAAAAAAATCATTGATCACTCTACTCCCTAGCCCCGATAGCAGCGGCATCCTTTTCCTTTTTTTCTTTAAAAAAGTAAAAGATAGAGCGGATAGCGGGAAATTGCTACAAAAAAACAACATTGTCAGCCTTGATTGCTTACTTACTGCTGCGACATTTGAAACAAATGATTTATATTTGCAGTTAGAACTTAAGACAATTTTAAAATCAACAATACAGTTAAAATGAGACATACAAAAGTTAAAGACTTACTAAACAGTACCAAGACGCTTCATGAAGTAAATGCAAAAGGATGGGTGAGAACTTTTAGAAACAATCAGTTTATTGCTTTGAACGATGGTTCTACCATTGATAATATTCAATGTGTGGTAGATTTTGAAAATACGCCAGATGAGACCTTGAAGAGGATTACAACAGGTGCAGCAATATCAGTTACTGGAACTTTAGTGGAAAGCAAAGGTGCGGGACAAAAATTCGAGATTCAAGTGGCAAAACTAGAAATCCTTGGAGACTCTGACGCGGAGAAATTCCCAATACAGCCTAAGAATAAACCAAGTCTTGATTTCTTGCGTGAGAATGCCCATTTACGTGTGCGAACTAATATGTTTGGTGCTATTATGCGTGTACGCTCTGTATTATCATACGCAGTGCACAGTTATTTTCAGGAGAAAGGTTTTGTGTATGTAAACACACCTATCATCACAGGATCTGACGCTGAAGGTGCTGGTGAAATGTTTAAAGTTACGGCTTTACCTTTTGACGGTACACCTAGAACGGAAGATGGAAAAGTAGACTATAAAGAAGACTTTTTTGGTAAGGAAACGAACTTAACTGTTTCGGGACAACTAGAAGGTGAGACTTTTGCGATGGCTTTGGGACAGATTTATACTTTTGGACCTACGTTTAGAGCAGAGAACTCAAATACCTCTCGTCACTTGGCGGAATTCTGGATGATCGAGCCTGAGGTTGCTTTTAATGACTTGAATGACAATATGGATCTTGCTGAAGATTTTATTCAGTACGTAATTAAATATACACTTGACAAATGTCCTGAGGATTTAAAATTCTTAGAAGGTCGTTTATTAGACGAAGAAAAATCAAAACCACAGGCGGAAAGAAGCGAAATGGCTTTGCTTGAAAAATTAAACTTTGTTTTAGACAACAACTTCAAACGTGTTTCATATACAGAGGCAATTGACATTTTGAGAGAGTGTACTCCAAATAAAAAGAAAAAATTTAACTACATCATTAACGAATGGGGAGCTGATTTACAGTCAGAACACGAACGTTACTTAGTAGAGAAACACTTTAAATGTCCGGTAATCTTGTTTGATTATCCTGCAAATATTAAAGCGTTTTACATGCGTTTGAATGAAGACGGAAAAACCGTTCGTGCGATGGATATCCTTTTCCCTGGAATTGGAGAAATCGTAGGAGGTTCACAAAGAGAGGAACGTTTTGATGTATTAGTTGAAAAAATGAAAGCCTTAGGAATTGACGAAGAAGAATTATGGTGGTATTTAGATACTCGTAGATTCGGATCGGCAGTTCACTCTGGTTTTGGACTAGGATTTGAAAGATTGGTATTGTTTGTTACTGGTATGACTAACATACGTGACGTAATTCCGTTCCCAAGAACGCCAATGAATGCGGAATTTTAGTAATAGTTTAACTTGTTTAAAGTTTAAAGTTGTTACTAATACGAAACACTTTAAACTTTGAACTTTGAACTTTTTAAACAACAAAAAAATAAATGCTAAAGCAATTCTTAAATTTAAAATTATCACAGAAATTATCTCCTCAGCAAATCCAGCTGATGAAGTTAATTCAATTGCCTACGCAAGCTTTTGAGCAACGTTTATTAGAAGAAATGAACGAAAATCCAGCTCTTGAAGCTGGAAAAGAAGAGGACGAATACGAAAATGATGAGTTTGAAAATGATGATTATGACGATTATGATGATGCAGAAGCAGATCGCATGGAAGCAGACGACATCAACATCGATGAGTACTTAAGTAGTGATGACACGCCTGATTATAAAACTCAAGCTAATAATTACAGTGATGATGACGAGAATCACGATTCTCCTTTAGCATCTCCAATAAGTTTTCATCAGGATTTAATTAATCAATTAAATACTTTTATTCTGGACGATGGTGAGCGCGATATTGCCGAATTTTTAGTGGGTAGTATTGATGATATGGGTTACATACGACGCAGTATTCCTGACATTGTAGACGATATGGCATTTACACAAGCTATTTACACCGATGAAGAAAAAGTAGAAAAGATGCTTCATGTTATCCACGAGCTAGAACCATCAGGTGTAGGAGCGCGTGACTTGCAAGAATGTTTAATGCTCCAATTGAAACATAAAACACCAACCGAATCTGTTGATCTAGCTACTGATATTATAGAAAACCAATTTGATGCTTTTACCAAAAAACATTACGATAAATTGATTCAAAAATATGGCGTATCTAATGAGCAGTTGAAGAAGGCCGTTCACGAAATAGAAAAACTAAATCCTAAACCAGGAGGCGCTTTTACCGGTAATAATAAAATTACAGAAAACGTTGTTCCTGATTTTGCTATCCGCATAGTCGAAGGCGAGCTAGAACTAACACTGAATGGCCGTAACGCACCTAGCCTGCATATATCTAAAGATTATCAGGAAATGATGCAAACTTATAAAGCATCGACAGATAAATCCGGACCTCAAAAAGATGCGGTACAATTTATCAAGCAAAAATTAGACTCGGCTAAGTGGTTTATCGATGCCATTCGTCAGCGACAAGAAACTTTGTTTGTTACCATGAATTCCATCATGCATTATCAAGAAGAGTACTTTTTAGATGGTGATGAAACCAAACTAAAACCAATGATATTAAAAGATATCGCTGATTTAGTAGGCCTAGATATCTCTACCGTTTCTCGCGTAGCTAATAGTAAGTATGTAGAAACTCCTTATGGCACGAAGCTGATCAAGGAATTTTTCTCAGAAGCCATGAAAAATGATCAAGGAGAAGATGTATCAACCTTAGAAATCAAAAAAATATTGCAAAATATTATCGAGGAGGAGGATAAGAAAAAACCGCACCCTGATGATCAATTAGCCGAATTGCTAAAAGAAAAAGGCTACCCAATTGCCCGTAGAACGATTGCTAAATACAGAGAACAACTCGATATTCCAGTTGCTAGAATGAGGAAGAAAATATAGAGATTATCAACTATGGATAGAAGCCATTAAAAATTTAATAAAACGCAAGTATATTAAATTCTTAATGGCTTCTGTATTTAAGAAAGAAAATTCGTTATCTTTGGTGTTAATTATCAGTAACAAAAAGTCGAGATGAATTTTAAAAACAGCACAATGAGATTAATTCTCTCTTTACTATTCGTAGCAGTTCTAAGTGGCTGCACCTCTAAGAAAAATACCATTGATACAAAATCTTGGGAGACTATTAACCTTGACGCCTACTCAGGAGGTGTAAATGAAAAAAGTCTAATTCAATCCATTCTTAATTCTAATACTGGAAAACAAACGATGGTCGAATTAGACAAGATTAATTATAAAATAGTACAACTAAACTCGATTACGGACACCATAAAAGGAAAGTACGATTTGAAAATTAAAAAAAACGAAAACTACCAAATAATAAAAATAGTTAGGTTGTAACAATCTCTTTTTAGCTATAGGTAGTACCAAAAAAGGCTGTCTCATTTACATGAAACAGCCTTTAAACTTTCAAATCAATTATAAGTTCTAGTTCTTTTTACCATCAATGATAGCTCCAGTACCAGCACCTACGCCTGCACCTGCTAAACCACCAATGATTGCACCTGTTCCTTTCTTCTTACTGATAATCGCTCCTGTAGCAGCTCCTACTCCAGCACCAATAACGGCACCTTTTGCAGTACTACTCCATTTTTTTCTAGCTGGTGCAGGTGCAGCTTGATTTACCACTACAACTTCTTTTACCGTAGTTGCTTTTACTTCTTCTTGCTTTGCCATTTCGATCTTCATAGAGTCGATAACCTTTTGCTTCACCATCTCCATTTTCATCGAGTCAATAACAACTTGCTTGTCATCTATAACTCCTGCCTGATCAGCCTTTTTTTGGCAAGAAACAATTGCCAACGATGCTAGTAACACATAAATATATTTCATTTTCTTTTATTTTTAAATTATATAGAGTGCAAAGATAAGTTATAACACAAAATTAAATTTTATAATATTTCAGCTATTAGTTGTGATATTAAAAAGAGATAGCTGTTAGGTCACCTTACTGCCTTTTTATACCTCAGTGGATAGATACCCTAATATAAAAGGTTATTCTTGATTTTTATCGTCTTGATTTTTTTTCATGGCATGATAATACGCTGCACGGCTTAAAGGTTCGTATTCTTCGGTTTCACCTAGCATTACTAACTTGTCACTGTCAGTTTTTCTAAAACTATAATTCGCTAAATTACCTGTACGCGTGCACACAGCATGTACTTTAGTAACATACTCTGCTGTTGCCATCAATGCTGGCATGGGACCAAAGGGGTTTCCTTTAAAATCCATATCTAATCCTGCAACAATAACACGAATTCCTTGATTGGCTAAATCATTACAAATTTTAACAATCTCATCATCAAAAAACTGCGCTTCATCAATACCAACCACATCACAGCCTTGCGCTAGTATAGCGATATTTGCTGCCGCTGGAACCGGTGTCGACCTAATTTCATTAGAATCATGTGATACGACCATCTCATCATCGTAGCGAGTATCGATGGCAGGTTTAAAAATTTCGACCTTTTGCTTGGCGAACTGAGCCCTTTTTAACCGGCGGATTAGTTCCTCTGTTTTGCCCGAAAACATAGAGCCACAGATAACTTCTATCCAACCAAATTGTTCTTTATGATTTACTGTATTTTCGAGAAACATTTTGTATTTTTCTAACTTAAAAAATGAATAGTTTTTATTACTTTGTACTGTAATAAAAGAAGGGGCAATTTCACACCCTTTATATGGATTCAAAAGTAGATAAATTTTATCAATTGAAGGATTCAGGAGCAGATATTTCCAATTAAATATTGCTTTACTGCATGCTAAAATTTTATTTGAAAGATAGAAATTACACAAAACAAGAAACACGTACGCCACAAGCACTATATCATCTGTTATGAAAAAAAGATTAGAAGCCGACTTGATCAGCATTGCACATAGAATTTTACAACTCAAGAATAAGTCTGACATCAATCTTTTGTATGCAGAAACACAGAAGTTATATGAGAAGCTAGCTGTTTTAAAATTTGTAGAAGAGCAGTACGGCTCAGTTAGGCCTACAATTTCTCAGACTGAAATTGAAAAGGATATCGAAATGTTCTATGATCAAGAAGAGTCACTTCCTGTAGAAACAGTAATCGAAATGACTGAGGAAGTTCCTGCTGTTGAAAAAGTAGAGCAGTCAACTGCAATTGAAGAAACTATTGAAATTCCTGTAGAAGAAACTACAACAGACTTTTCAACGGATGAAAACCCAGAAGCACCTGCTGTTGAAGAAGATGCGGAATTAGGTGAATTTGAAGCCGATATTAGAGAGGAAAGCGTTGAAGCGATAGAAGAGGAGCATGAACAAGACGCTGAGGAAGAAATAGCGACTATACTAGAGAAAGAAAAAAGTAGTGAAGAGCCTAAACCAACTTTTGAACCTGACTTTGAGTTAAGCGAAGAAGTTGAAGTTGAAACGCCGAAGCCAGCAGCAGTGCAAATATCATTTGAAGATTTTCTGGGTGCTAATTATAACGAACCTCAATTTGTAAAAGTGGATGACATAGCTCCATTACCAGCAGAAACCGTTTTTGAAGCAGTTCCAAAAGAGCCTGTTTTAGAGGACGAAAAAATAGTTGAAGAAGAAGAACCTATTGTTAATACACCTCCAAGAATTGTTTCTCTAAATGATAAACTTTCAAAAGGACTTGATATCGATTTGAACGACCGTATCGCCTTTGTCAAACATCTTTTTGCAAACAATGATGAAGATTATAATAGAGTTCTAAACCAATTAATCACTTTTGATAATTTCTACGAAACAAAGAACTTCATCGAAGAGATGGTTAAGCCCGACTATAATAACTGGGAAGGCAAAGACAACTATGCGGAGCGATTTATGGATATAATCGAAAAAAAGTTTTTATAAAATAAAATCTATAGAAATGGTCTTTTGATTCTTTCTAAAACTAAATACACTGTTGTAAAACATGTCAAAATTATATATTGTTCCCACCCCTATTGGTAATCTAGAGGACATGACTTTTAGAGCTATTAGAATCTTAAAAGAAGTCGATTTAATACTTGCTGAGGACACTCGAACTAGCGGAAAACTTTTGAAGCACTTTGAGATTGGGACACACATGCACAGTCACCACATGCATAACGAACACAAAACCGTAGAGAACTTAATTAGTAGGTTAAAAGCAGGCGAGACTATTGCCTTAATTTCTGATGCCGGAACCCCTGCTATCTCAGATCCTGGTTTTTTGTTGACACGCGCTTGTGTAGAAAACGGAATAACAGTCGAATGCTTGCCTGGCGCTACTGCATTTGTGCCTGCCTTAGTAAACAGCGGACTCCCAAATGATAAATTTATTTTTGAAGGCTTCCTTCCGGAAAAAAAAGGTCGTCAAACGCGATACCTCGAACTTGCCGAGGAAACAAGAACAATGATTCTTTATGTTTCACCACATAAATTAGTAAAAACACTAGCAGAGTTCATTACTTATTTTGGTGAAGATCGCCAAATTTGTGTTTCAAGAGAATTATCCAAACTACACGAAGAAAACCGCAGAGGAACCGCTAAAGAGGTTCTAGCGCATTTTGAAAAAACAGCACCTAGGGGTGAAATCGTAGTTGTAGTTGCAGGAAAAACAATAGTAAAAGAAGTTAAAAAAAGTAAATTCCAAAAGGACGAAGAATAAAAAATGAACAATCAAAAGGTGATTATAATAGGTGCTGGACTATCCGGTTTAATGCTCGCCTATTTATTAAAACAAAAAGGAATTCAATCCTTAGTTCTTGAAGCAAATAGCCGCATAGGTGGACGCATAAATACAATAACTGGAACAAGTGGTGTCACCATCGAGATGGGAGCGACTTGGTTTGGAAACTTACACCCTACCTTACTTTCATTCCTAGACAAACTAGAAATATCATATTTTAGACAATATACTAAAGGCGTTTCTCTATTTGAAACTATGTCTTTTGTACCTCCACAGAAATTCGAAATTCCAGATACTGAAGAACCTTCGTATAGAATTCAAGGCGGAACCCATACTTTAATTAACAAACTAGTTGCCGAAATTGGTATTGAAAATATAGCAAAAAGTACGAAAGTAAAATCAATTAAAGAAGTACACAACCAGCTGGAGCTTACAGATACCAATGGAAATCAGTTTTTTGCTGACAAAGTTGTATCAACAATACCACCTCATTTACTGATAAAAACAGTTGCATTCGAACCTAATTTACCTGAAGATATTGTACAAGTAGCTAAAAAGACGCACACTTGGATGGGCGAATCGATCAAGTTTGCTGTAGAATATAACACTCCATTTTGGAGGGAGAAAAACTTTTCAGGTACCTTGTTTAGTCATGCTAGCATTGCACAGGAAATGTATGATCACAGTACATTTGACAATACTGGTTTTGCTCTCAAAGGTTTTTTAAACGGTGGATCGCACACGTTAACTTTGGCTGAACGTCAAGAGAAAGTCATAAAACAATTAACTTCCTTGTTTGGTAAGGATGCTGAAAACTATCTAGCCTACCATGAAAAAGTTTGGCGCGAAGAAGAACTTGCTTTTGTGCCGTATGAAGAGTTGGTTATGGCACATCAAAATAACGGTCATATAATATACAAGAAATCGTTATACAACAATAAATTTTACTTTTCAGGGGCTGAAACCGCCTCAATAAATCCAGGTTATATGGATGGTGCCATTAATGCAGCAATCCACATTGCATCACAATTTTAAAAACTAAGCAAATGAATATCGATTCTTTTTTAGAAAAATTAAATAAAACTCCTCAAGAAATAACTTTCTCAGAGACCATCGCAATAATTGAAGATAACTACAACTTCTCTCCTACAGCTTTCGAAAATGGGTTATTACACAATGCCGCAGGAGAAAACTCTGGTTCCTGTAAAATATTTGCTTTCGCCGAATTACAGAAATTGTCTAAAGAAGCGACATTGTCTTGCTTTGGAGCATATTACCGTGAAGAGGTTTTAGGAGATCTAGAAGGCACGAACCACCAGAACATTCGTAATTTCATGAAATCAGGCTGGAACGGAATTGCTTTTTACGGTGAAGCTCTGACTTCAAAATAATCAAGAAGTTACTATACTCTACAATATATGCGCTGGACAATAAAACCGAAACCTTCTGACGATAAAATCAAACATTTGGCTCAAGCCTTAAATGTAGAAGATTTTGTAGCGCAACTTTTAGTGCAACGCGGCATCGAAACGTTTGAGGATGCCAAACTATTTTTTCGCCCGTCACTAGAACACTTGCACGATCCCTACTTGATGAAAGATATGGACAAAGCAGTTGCTAGAATCGAAACAGCGATTGAAAATCAGGAACGCATATTAGTATTTGGAGATTATGATGTAGACGGAACCACAGCGGTCTCTCTGGTCTCTTCTTACTTAAAAAGTTATTATCCTGAAGTAGCAACTTATATTCCTGATCGCTATGACGAAGGATACGGTGTTTCATTCAAAGGAATTGATTTTGCGGAAGACAATGGTTTTACGTTAATCATAGCTCTAGATTGTGGTATTAAATCAATAGATCATGTCGGTTACGCAAAAGAGCGAAACATCGATTTTATTATTTGTGATCACCACCGCCCTGGCAGTACTTTACCTGATGCAGTCGCTATTTTAGACCCGAAGAGAGACGATTGTAATTATCCTTATGATGAGCTGTGTGGTTGCGGAATTGGTTTTAAACTGATTCAGGCATTAGGATCAAATAGAGAACAAACTATTGGTGATTTAGTGCCTTACTTAGATTTAGTAGCGGCGGCTATTGCGGCAGATATTGTTCCTATGACTGGAGAAAATAGGGTCTTAGCTTATTTTGGTCTACAGGTTATAAATGCTAATCCTAGACCTGGAATCAAAGCTTTAGTGCATCAAATAAAAAAGCAAACATTAGATATTACGGATGTTGTTTTTATCATTGCCCCCAGAATTAATGCTGCAGGACGCATTAAGCACGGGAACCATGCGGTTGAATTATTGACTGAATTTAATTTCGAGCAAGCTCAACAATTCGCCTCTGAAATTGAGCAATATAACTCAGATCGAAAAGATTTAGACAAACAAATAACTAAGGAAGCTTTTATCCAAATAACCGAAAATCAGGAACAAGAACGGTTTACCTCTGTCGTTTTTCAAGAGAACTGGCACAAAGGTGTTATTGGTATTGTTGCTTCTCGACTTATAGAAACCTATTACCGTCCTACCTTAGTTTTTACAAAAAGCGGAGACAAATATGCTGCTTCAGCACGATCTGTAAAAGGATTCGATGTGTATAATGCCCTCGAAGCTTGTGCTAGCCATCTAGAACAATTTGGAGGTCACATGTACGCCGCAGGAATGACGATAAAACCTGAAAACTATCCTGCTTTTAAGGAAGCTTTCGAAAAACAAGTACAAGATACCATTCCGGAAAATTTACGTGTTCCGGAAATAGAAATAGATGCTGAAATTAATTTTACAGACATCAGCCCAAAGCTCATTCGGATTTTGAAACAGTTTGAACCGTATGGACCATTAAACATGACTCCTGTTTTTTTAACAAAAAACATCACTGATACGGGCTATGCTAAAACTTTGGGTTCTGACGACGAACATTTAAAATTATTTGTGAAGCAAAATAATTCTGAAGGCATAACGGCTATTGGTTTTGGGATAGGTGATAAAATAGAACTAACAAAAAACCACCAACCATTTCAAGCGGTTTACTGCATTGACGAAAATGAGTGGAAGGGAACGACAACCGTACAATTACGACTAAAAAACATCAAATAATGAGCACTGAAACCACGAAGAAAAAAGATCCCTATGCAGCTTTACGCTACAGAGAATTCAATATTTTTTTACTACTTCGTTTCGCTATGGTTTTCGCTTGGTCGATGCAATTTATTGTAATCGAATGGCAAGTGTACAGTATCACCAAAGATCCTCTTTCATTAGGGATTATTGGTTTAATGGAAGTAATTCCTGCTGTTTCCTTGGCTTTATTTGCTGGTCATATTGTAGATCAAAAAGAAAAAAAGGGACTGCTTATCAAATGCATACTGGCCTTTTCAGTAATTAGTTTTGGTTTGTTTTTGTTGACTTGGCCAGCAGTCGTAAGTTCTTACGCTACGCAAACTTTATTGTATGCCATCTATTTTCTTGTGTTTCTAGGCGGATTAGTACGTGCTTTTCTAGGACCAACAATATTTTCACTCTTATCCCTAATTGTTCCTAAAAAACTATATCCTAATGCTGCAACTTGGAGTAGTTCAGTATGGCAAATCGCTTCGGTAGTAGGACCAGCTGTAGCAGGTTTTTCTATTACATTAATTGGCGTTCATTGGTCTATGTGTACTGTATTTGCTTGCTCTATACTAGCTTTATTAGCTTTATCACAAATTGAAAAAAAACCAATTTTAAATCCAAAAATCGGTGAACCCGTGATGCAGAGTTTAACGGAGGGTATCAAATTTGTTTTTAACAACAAAACCGTTTTGGGAGCTATTACGCTAGACATGGTCGCCGTATTATTTGGTGGTGCGGTGGCATTATTACCTGTTTTTTCACAAGACATCTTAAAGGTTGGTTCAGAGGGATTTGGCTTTTTACGAGCAGCACCAGCAATTGGATCTTTTTTGACGATGCTAATAACTGCCTATGTACCGTTAAGTAGAAATGCTGGAATGAAATTATTAACCGCCATTTTCGGATTTGGTATTTGCATTATTATTTTTGGACTGTCTACGATATTTTGGATTTCACTAGCGGCTTTGTTCTTGAGTGGTGTTTTTGATGGTATTTCGGTTGTTATTCGACAAACAATCTTGCAATTAAAGACTCCCGATCACATGCGTGGTAGGGTAGCCTCGGTAAATTCTATGTTTGTAGGTTCTTCTAACGAATTGGGTGCGTTTGAAAGTGGTTTAACCGCTAAATTAATGGGAACGGTTACGGCAGTAGTTTTTGGGGGAAGCATGACCTTACTTATAGTTGCCACCACTGCAATAATATCACCTACTTTTAGAAAACTAGATTTGCGAAAAGATATTGAAGACCACGAAAACCAAGAGTAAAAACTATGGTTTTATTTAGAATAATTATAAATAATACTTATATTTGCTAAAAACAATTTAGCAAATGAAGGCCATAAAGCAGATTTATCAGAACGATTCAGGCACCTCTTTCTTTTGGAAAAAGCAACATGATATTGTAATCGATAAAGTACAATTGATTTTTAGAGAAACCGGTTTTTACCTAAGCCGGCTAGAGCTACAACAGTTTAAAGGCTGCATCGAAGATAGTTACCGTACGAATCGAAATTGTGAAAGTTGTGAGCTAAAAAATAGCTGTCACAAGTTTTTACTACGCACACCTTGTGATCAAATTGATCTAGCAGTTTGTATGAATGAATTAACAGCCGTAAAGGATTTAGTTGAAGGCACACTATTTAACATTCAGCTGATAGATTATTTGAATGGTGAAGGGAGGAACTAGTTCTAGTATTTTTTTGACAGTAGTACCTATGAAATAACTTTGCTCCATAGTTTATTTTGTCTAAAAATAGTATATTTATGACAAATTATAACACTAGCTACCTATGAATAAAGTTTTATTTATGCTTGTTGCACTTCTGATCACTGTTAATATAAGCAGTCAGGATAAAAAATATGCTACGATTGAATTTGATGTTACAAATCAAAAAACAGATTCCCTCTTTATTTGGAGCATCGAAAATAAAATTGTCCTTCTTAAAATCCTCAAAAAGGATAAAAATGGTTTTTTTAAAGATACTGTAACTGTTAAACCAACGATGCATCTTTTATCTTACACTAGAAACTCTTCGATTTATAACACTTTTTATTTGGCAAATGGATTTGATCTAAAAATCTCTTTAGACACCAATAAATTGGGCGGACCTATGCAGTTTAGCGGCAAAGGAGCAGACGAAAATAATCTTTTTCAAGAGGTACCCAATAGTTTTCCTGACGACGCTGTCCTCACAGATGATAAAAATTTCAAAACCGAATTTGATAAGGCTAGAAAGTTTAGTTTATCACTGATTGCAGGTAAAAAATTAAATCCAGAATTTTATACTGAAATAAAGAAACAAATTGAAGATCAATATCTAAGAATTGAAACCCGACACAAGTTTAAAGTAGCTCAGAATAAACTGAATAATACCGTTTCACCTAACTTTTCGTTTATAAACTATAAAGGAGGACAGTCTACGTTAGAGGATTTCAAAGGAAAGTACGTGTACATCGATATATGGGCAACTTGGTGTGCACCTTGTATACGCGAGATCCCTTATTTGCAAAAAATTGAAGAACTATACCACGGTAGAAATATTGCTTTTCTAAGTATTTCTTCAGATCAATATAGCGATATTGAAAAATGGAAAAAGATGATTGTAACTAAGTCAATGTCAGGAGTACAATTACTTGAGGATAATCGGGTTGCTACTGCTTTCAGTACCTACTTTAACGTGGACACTATACCAAGATTTATATTGATTGACCCAAAAGGAGTAATCATCGATTCAAACACATTAAGACCCTCAGATCCATTGTTAATAGGAAAATTAGATGGATTACTTAATAAGTAGTACTCTATATAAACTTGAAATACGCCAATAAAATTAGTAATTAAATACTGCTTTCATACTGGTAAAAAGAGTGAATTTAGAAGTTTTTGATATCGTTTTTCTCGAGGTAAAACTGTGCTATTAACAACAAGAACAAAAAGATAAATCAATATTTACTTTCTAATACTTTTTTATTTCAAAGTTTTTGCCGTCGAAGACACCATAGGTAAAATAAGAAATCCAGTCACCTAGATTCACATATTCAGCATTTTCGCCAACACGTACTTTCATCGGTAAATGGCGGTGACCAAAAATAAGGTAATTGTAATGTTTCGTTTCTAACTTTCGTTTGGAATATAGAATCAACCACTCGTTGTCTTCTCCAAGGAAAGTTACATCCTCATCTCCTGATATCAGCTTATTTTTTACTGATAAATATTGAGCCAGACGTACACCAATATCCGGATGCAACCACCTAAAAAGCCATTTAAAAAAAGGATTAGTAAACACTTTTTTCATTCTCTTATATCCTTTGTCTCCCGGTCCTTTCCCGTCGCCATGGCCTATCAGAAAGGTTTTTTCTCCAAAGGTGAACTCTTTATTATCACGAAATACAGGGATATTCAATTCCTTTTGGAAGTAATCCTCCATCCACAAGTCGTGGTTCCCAACAAAGAAATAAATTGGAATTCCGCTGTCTCGAATTTCAGCCAACTTACCCAACACGCGAACAAAACCTTTGGGAACTACTGTTTTATATTCGAACCAAAAATCAAATAAATCGCCCAATAAAAAAATTGCTTCGGCATCTTGTTTCACCTCATCGAGCCAAGCCACAAACTTTTGTTCTCTAGGAAAACTCAGTTCAGGTGTAGGCGCTCCAAAATGCTGATCTGAGGCGAAATATACTTTTTTATTATTGGCTAATTGCATGCAGTAGGATGTGGTATTTATTACAAATTATCACTTGCAAACCATTCTGCAAATGAAGATTCTGTTTCTTGTAATTTTAGTGAAAATAATGAAATCCCTTCTGGCAGTCTGCTTTTTATTTTTTGAGCAAAATCTATGACCATGTTTTCACTTGTAGGCTGATAATCTACTAAAATAACGTGATGACCGCGGTTTTTCAATTCATGTGCCAGCTCAACGTGTGGAGTAGTTTCATTAAATACGGTAGCGTGATCAAACTCATCTACGATTTCTTCTTTTACAATTTTTTTCAAATCAGTAAAATCGATTACCATCCCAAACTTTACATTAGTACGATCTGTAATGGGCTTACCAATAACCGTTACTGACAATTTATAGCTATGACCATGTACATTTTTACATTTACCATCATAGCCATAAAGGGCATGTCCGGTTTCGAAACTAAATTGTTTTGTGATTCTGATATTGCTCATTGTAAAGTAATTTTGGCTGCAAATTTAGTGAATTGAGACGAGAAATGAAGGAGAAATAGTGTCTTTGGATTTGGTGTCGTTTTTAGCCCCGGTAGTAGCGGCATCTCCTGCCTTTTTTTGGCAGGAATACAGCGGATGACGGGAAATAGCTTCAAGAAAAAAAACTATTTCTTTTTGAACTGTTGCAAAGCATTTTTGGCATAATCAGACAATACTAATTTACCTGTAATGGCAGCTCTTTCCAGTAAAAGTGTTTCCCAATGGTTTGTACCTTCCCAAATGATTTTTTTCATTTCTAACAGAGAATCTGGATTATAGGTCGCTAAACGCTTGGTGAATTGTTCTAACTCGTTATCTAACGCTTCAGAGTTTAGAAAAACTTTTGCATAGAGACCCTTATCGTAAGCCCACTGTGCTGTTTTCCATTCGTGAGCTTCTAAAGTCATGGTACTCATTGCCATTTTACCAATTTTACGACTAACGGCAGGTTCAATTACGAAAGGACCAATTCCGATTGCTAGTTCTGACAGTTTAATACTTGCGTCTGCTGTTGCAAAAGTATAGTCGCAGGCAGAGGCGATCCCTACTCCTCCTCCTACAGCTTTACCATGAATACGGCCCACGATTAACTTGGTGCAGCGTCGCATGGCGTTAAGTAAGTGGGCAAAACCAGAAAAAAATTCGGTTCCCTCTTCTAAATCTGAAACAGCCAAAAGTTCATCAAATGAAGCACCAGCGCAAAATGCTCCTGTTCCTTCACTTTTAAGAACAATTATGGCAACCTCTTGATTAATGCTTAATTTATCTAATTCACTTGTTAAGGAATTTAGTAATTGACGGGGGAAAGAATTACTTGCAGGATGACTAAATTGCACGATCGCAACCTTGTTTATGATCGTTGTACTCAATGTTCCTTGCATTGCTATTTGTGTCATTATGATAGTTTTTAGGTAAAGTTAAAAATATTAAATGAAACCGATTCTTTTTTTAAAAATTGTTATTTGGAATACTAATTATATTATATTTGCGCCCGTAGGGGGATTAGCTCATTTGGCTAGAGTGCTTGCCTGGCAGGCAAGAGGTGACCGGTTCGAATCCGGTATTCTCCACAAAACGCAAAAACCGTAAATCTTTTTTCAAGATTTACGGTTTTTATTTTTATAAAATATTTCCAAAAGACCCTAAAAAAATAGCACTTGGGTTTAGAAAAATTAGAAAATTAAACACAGAAAAGGCTATCACAAAGAATTGAGATAGCCTTTTTATTAGTGAATTAGTGCTGTTTTTTTACTTAAAAGAATCCAACTGGTTCTTTGTCGTAAGAGATTAACATGTTTTTTACAACACGGTAATGATCTAATGCCATTTTATGATTTTCACGACCAAACCCAGATTCTTTAACACCGCCAAAAGGAGCGTGAGCAGGATAAGTGTTATATTGGTTTACCCAAACTCTACCGGCTTGAATAGCTCGTGGAACTTGGAATAATTCGTGTGCATCACGAGACCAAACACCTGCGCCTAGGCCATAAGGAGTATCATTTGCGATTGCAATGGCTTCTTCAGTAGAACTAAATGTTGTTAGGGCTACAACCGGCCCAAAAATTTCTTCTTGGAATACACGCATATTGTTTGTTCCTTTTAATACCGTTGGTTGAACATAGTATCCTCCAGCTAAATCGCCTTCGTAATTACCCGCTTCTCCACCTGCTAATACGATTGCACCTTCTTCTTTACCAATATTGATGTAATTAAGTATTTTTTCGCATTGTACTTTTGAAACTTGAGAACCAATCATTGTTTCTGGATCAAGTGGATTTCCTTTTTTAATCAGTTTTAAGCGTTGTTGCATTCTTTCAATAAAAAGATCAGCAATATCTTCATGAACTAGGATACGTGATGGAGTAGTACAAATTTCTCCTTGATTAAGCGCAAACATTAACGCGCCCTCTACAGCTTTACTGAAGAATTTATCATCTTGAGCCGCTACAGATGGGAAGAAAATATTTGGAGATTTTCCCCCTAATTCCATAGTTACAGGAATAATATTTTCTGCTGCATTGTGGTACACTTTACGACCAGTTTCAGTAGAACCTGTAAATGAAAGTTTAGCGATACGTTTTGAAGTAGCTAAAGCTTGCCCAGCTTCTGCACCAAAACCAGTTACGATGTTTAATACTCCTGCAGGTAAAATATCACCTATCAATTCCATCAACATGATTACACTTGTTGGTGTTTGTTCAGCTGGCTTTACAACTGCGGTACAACCTGTTGCTAAAGCCGGAGCGATTTTCCAAGCTAGCATTAACATTGGGAAGTTCCAAGGAATGATTTCTCCAACAACTCCAATAGGCTCGTGCAAAACGATGCTTAAAGTATTTTTGTCATGCTCGGAAACACTTCCTTCATCTGCCCGGATAACACCTGCGAAATAACGAAAGTGATCAATACAATAGGGTATATCAGCAGCGCGAGATTCGCGGATTGGTTTACCGTTGTCAATAGTTTCTAACGTTGCCAAGTACTCTAAGTTATCTTCCATTACTTGAGCAATTTTTAACAACATGTTGCTTCTATCTGTTACTGAAGTTGTACTCCACGAGGGGAAAGCTTCGTGTGCTGCATCCAAAGCAAGATCGATATCCTCTTGGGTAGAGCGAGCCGCTTGAGTAAACACTTTTCCGTCTACCGGAGAAACGTTATCGAAGTATTGTCCTTTGATAGGAGCTACGAATTGACCACCAATAAAATTCCCATATCTTTCTTTGAATACAGGTTTAGTTACATTTGCCATAATTATTTGTTTTATAAATTTAAATGTGTAATTCTTGTGAATTGCTTCAATTTAAATACATTGCAAATTTACGGCAGCAGTTGACTTATCAAGTTATTGATACAGTTCAAAAACTTATGAAAAAAGTTCAATAAAATTATTTCACTAATTAAGACTCGTCAAAAAATACTTAGTCGGCATTAAATCAACACGTTAAAGTACTTTCTTTTTTAATTCGAGACATCTGTTGGACTAATTCCAAACTTGTTTTTAAAAGCTATACTAAAGTTAGATAGGTTGTTATAACCAATATCTAAATAAATATCTGAAGCTTTTAACTCACCAATTAATAGTAATTCTTTAGCTTTTTGAAGGCGCTTATCTTGAAGCCACTTACCTGGAGCCGCACCATACTCCAAAACAAAATGGCGTTTAAAGGTTGATAAACTCATATTACACAAAAAGGCAATTTCTTCCAATTTTAAATTAGAATGTATATTACTTTCCACTACATTATTAAAAGGCGATGTCTCTTTTGAAATCAAAGAGTGTAAATAACGTTCAAATTGATCACCATATTTATTGAGTAGATATAACATGATTTCTTCAAATTTTAAAATCAATAACGCATCACTATAACTATGCTCTGACGTTGGCATTGAAGTTAAAGAATTTATAAAAGAGGCTATGTAATCATCATTTTCAATTACAAAATATGGCACTCCTTCACTATTTGGCTTTACATCATTAGTATATTTATTAAGAAAATCAGTTAATTTCTTTTCAGAAAAAAAAAAGAGTTTACAAAAATAAATCGCTTCTGTATCAAGTAACTCTGTCCATAACCAATTTCCTTTTTTTAGCAATAAAGATTGCCTACTATTAACAGCAACAGAGTTATCCGCAAAGTGAACTTGTTTTTTGCCAACTTGTAAAAAGCTAAACATATTCATACTCAAATTAACCTTACTTTTTACAACATCATTAGTCATTTTAAAATCGTAAATAAGTACATCTTGATGCCCTTTCTTAATTTTAAAATAAATTTCAGGTATATTTTCTATTGCCATTTTTTATATTTATTCATTCCTACATTTACTTTAATAAATACGACACGCCTATCGAACCATAAAAGTATCCAGAAATGGTTTTACTATATAATTCTTTACCTCTGTAGTTAAATACGTAGGATAGATTGAGGTTGTTTTTACGGTATTTGAAACCCGCTTCGCCATTAAATCTAAAAGGAACTAGACTAAAAGTAATAGGGCTATTGTCGTTAAAAAGACTTCCTTGAATGGATGCATCATACAACTGATAATTAAAACTAGGAGCAATGTAGAAATAAAATTCATTTTCATTCGTTCCTATCACACCATTGTATAGATTAGAATTATATACAGGAACCAACTTTTTAATAGCTATCCTACTTACAAAACTAGTAGCTGCACCTACTAAAACGGTACCTAAATTTGCTTCGGATCGCCACTGAAAATCAATTAAACTACTATTACTACTTGCAAACAGCTTTTTAGAATAGGCAAGCTGAGCTTGAATAGCAAGTGCGTTTTTAATTTGATTTTCCCAACCTTGTACTCTTTTGTAACCAATTAGGTCGTGTAGATTACTCTGTACTTCTTCTCCAAAGGCATTAGGACCTACATATCCTAGTTGAAAAGCTACTTTTAAAACTGATTCACTTTTGTAAAAAAGACTTTTGCCAAATTCTCCAAACAAATATCCAGCATAGGGACGGTCTACTAATTCCTTACTTGGCGAATCTATATAACGTGGTGTATATATGTATTGGCCTAGGGTGAATTCGGTAATTTCCTTATGAATATTCAGATTACTATTTTTTGTTTTGAATCGATAAAATAATTCTAATCCATTTGTATAGTACATGTCATTTCTTGAAGACGTGTACAAATCGTTATCTGTTAACAGTCCGATTTCAGATTGCCTATCTTGTCCCCATAGATGAAATGTACAGCATAGAAAAAAAACAAGGTGTAATTTTTTAATGCGCATCTAATAGTTAATTTTACCCACTGTTCGCATCACTCTAACAATTTTAGATTTTCGTTTATTGATGTAAGATGACGAACTCGTTGCCTTAAATTTTCTAGGATTAGGTAATATCGCTGCTATACCAGCAGCCTGGATAGGAGTAAGGTTTTCAGCATCCTTGCGGTACCAATATTCAGCAGCTGCTTGGGCTCCATAAACACCATCGCCCATCTCTATACTATTTAAGTAGACTTCCATGATGCGTTCTTTTCCCCAAACTAATTCTATTAAAACGGTAAAATAAGCTTCTAATCCCTTACGAATGTAACTGCGCCCCTGCCAAAGAAAAACATTTTTAGCAGTTTGCTGTGAGATGGTACTTCCTCCTTTTATCTTTCGACCACGTTCGTTGTTTTTATATGCTTTTTGCATGGCAGTAAAATCAAAACCATTATGCTTTAAAAAAAGTCCGTCCTCACTAGCGATCACTGCCTTTTGGAGATTTACTGAAATTTTTTCTAGCGGAACCCAATCGTGACTAAGAATCGCTTCCTTACCCGATGTTTTGTTTTCTATTGCACGGATCGCCATTAATGGAGTAAATGGCACTGGAACAAATTTAAAAAGCACAACAAAAAATAGTGATAAGCCAAAAAACCAAAGTAGCAACTTACCTAAAAAAAGTAAAGCCTTAGATTTAAAACTTCTAGAATTTTTATTGGTTGGTTTCCTCGTGGATTTCTTTGCTGCTATTTTTGTTGCCATTATATTAAATCTGCTAATTCTGTTCCTACTACACTTCCTATTGCTATTCCCATTCCGCCCAATCGCACACCACAATAAACATGTTCTGACAATTGACTTACAATGGGGTTTTTACTATTTCCAACACCCATGATTCCGCTCCAACGGTGCGCAATTTTAAAATCTTGTTCCGGCAAAATTACTTCTTTTAACAGTTGTTCCAATTTATTTTGGATAATTTCTGTTTGAGCCAATTCAGTTGTTGTTTCTCCCTCAAAATCAAGATTTCTACCACCACCTAATAAAATTCTGTCTCCTATATTTCGAAAATAATAGTATCCGCAATCTAAATGAAAGGTACCTTTGATATCCAGATTTATAATTGGCTCTGTAATTAAAACTTGTGCTCTGGCTGGTTTAACGGCTCCATTGGTCAATTTATTAGCAAAACCATTGGTAGCGAATAAAACTTTTTTGGATCTAAAACTAAAATCTCCCATAACTACTTCAACTGAACCATTTTTTTCTAAAATAGAAGATACCATTTGCTGATTTACAATAAGAATATTTTCTGCGTAAGCGTTTTTTAGTAAAGCTTGCATCATATTTCCAGTGTCAATTTGGCCTTCATATGGATTATAAATTAAATTCTCTTTTGTACCCGTAAAACCAAAACGGTCAATTTGCTTTGCAAAAACATCCCCTTTAAAAAGCGGACGCAATAGGTCGTTAATAAAAGGTAGCCTGCTCAAACAATTGGCATAGGTACTATCTTGCTCATTCAAAAAAACTTCATAACCACCAAAGGGCTTAAAATCAATGGCTGTATCACCTAAGCGTCGTCTTAACAATTGAAGTCCTTGCCAGCGTTTTTTAATTAACTGTACTACTTCTTCTTCGGTATGCGAATTCAAATCTTCGATGATTTCAGATATACTACCAAAACAAGCAAAACCAGCGTTCTTTGTACTCGCTCCTTGTGGCAACATCCCCTTTTCGATGATGATGATTTTGCTTTCAGGAAATCTTTCGCGCAAGCGCAATGCGGCATGTAGGCCTACTATTCCACTGCCTACTACGGTATAATCTACATTCGAAAACCAATTTTTCACCTCCCAATAACTCAGTTGCATTTTTCAAATTTTTATAAAAATAATATTTTTAGATGATAAAAAGAGACTCCACCCCAATTAAAAGCGTAGAACATTGAGAAAGAGTTAACATAATACCTATTCCCGTAATTGAATAAAATTGTACTTTTAAAATTCGAAAATAATTTTATTTAAAATGAAAAAACTACTTCTTACAACCCTTACAATGATGAGTTTAAGTGCAATTAGTCAAAATGTGATGACACCCGAAACTTTGTGGAAATTAGGTCGCGTGTCCGTTTTAGGGATATCCACCGATGCTAAAAACATTGTTTACAGCGTTAGTACTCCCTCTGTGGAAGAAAATAAATCGACTTCAAAATACTATACCATTCCCGTAAATGGAGGTCAAGCGGTTGAAATCACAAATTATAAAACTTTAATTACTGACAAAAATATTTCGCCTGATGAAAAGTATATTGTCTATAACGAAGAAGTAAAAATTAATAAAGTGCACGGAAAGGATTTTTATCCTGCTCTTGAAAAATCAGATGTTCAAATTTATGATGGTTTAGATTACCGTCATTGGGATACCTGGAATGAAGGAAAATTTAATCATGTTTTTTACAAAGAAAATAAAGAAGGCGCAACTGGAATTGATATTTTAAAAGGGGAGTCATTTGATAGTCCGCAAAAACCATTTGGAGGAGATGAGGATTATATTTGGTCGCCTAATAGCAAAAGTATTTTTTATGTTTCTAAGAAAAAAGCAGGAACGCAATATGCAATTTCAACCAATACCAATATCTATGAATACAATCTTGAAACTGGTAAAACAGTAAATAGAACCGAAGAAAACCTAGGGTACGACGTAGCACCACAGTTCTCACCAACGGGCGACCTTACTTATTTGCAAATGAAGCGCGATGGTTTTGAAGCAGATAAAAATGATATTATTGTTGATTTTAAAGGTGTTAAGATGAATCTTACTGCCAATTGGGATGGCACCGTGGAGAGTTTTAAATGGAGTACCGATGGTAAAAAGGTTTACTTTACAGCGGCTATTGATGGTACCAAACAATTATTTGAAGTAAATTTTCCTGGTTTGACTCGTATTGCCATTACTGTAAGCCAAATTACAAATGGTGATTTTGATGTCAATGAAATTGTTGGTTTCTCTGGAACTAATGTAATTGTGACAAGAGGTGATATGAATCATGCTAGCGAAATTTTCTCTTATGATGTAAAGAAAAAAAGCTGGAAACAACTAACAAATGTAAATACTGAAGTTTATAATTCTTTGGCTTTAAGCAAAACAGAAAAGAGATACGTAACGACCACTGATGGAAAAAAAATGTTGGTTTGGGTTATTTTACCTCCAAACTTTGATGCTACTAAAAAATACCCAACCCTATTGTATTGTCAAGGTGGCCCACAAAGTGCTTTATCGCAGTTTTATTCTTTCCGTTGGAATTTTCAGTTAATGGCTGCAAATGGCTATATAGTTGTAGCTCCAAACAGACGTGGAATGCCCGGAAATGGAGTGGAATGGAATGAACAAATAAGTAAAGATTGGGGCGGTCAAGTAATGGATGATTACCTTTCAGCGATTGATGACGTCGCTAAAGAAAGCTATGTTGACAAAAACCGTTTAGGATGTGTTGGCGCTAGTTATGGTGGTTATTCGGCATTTTATTTAGCCGGTATACACAACAATCGTTTCAAGACATTTATTGCTCATGACGGTGTGTTTAATACGCAAAGTATGTTTGGAACTACTGAGGAGGTTTTCTTTGCAAATTGGGATTTTGGTGGTGCCTATTGGGAAAAAGACAATGCCGTTGTTCAAAAAACGTACACGACTTTCAACCCTGCGACTTTAGTAGATAAATGGAATACTCCTATCCTTATTTTTCAAGGAGGGAAAGATTTCCGAGTACCAATAGGACAAGGTCAAGAAGCTTTTCAAGCAGCACAATTACTAGGTATAAAAAGTAGGTTTATCTATTTTCCTGAAGAAAACCATTGGGTATTAAAACCACAAAACGCTCAAGTTTGGCAAAAAGAATTCTTTAAATGGCTTAAAGAAACTCTTTAAAATCTAAATTCACCCAATACGATCAGTTACAATGAAGAGCAAAAGCAGTAACATTCCTATAAAAGTTTTTATTAGCTATATTGCTTTGGCAGCGCTAGTTTTTAGTGTTGGGTGGATTTTATATTCTGAAAACAAAGTGTTTTCCCAAGTGGAAAGCAAATTGAATTTAGAAGAAAACAAAGTTTTAAAAATCAGTAAACTTTTCTCAAATGTTTATAAGACGGAGAGTTTAGCACGAAGAACGATTCAATCGAACTCAGCTGCTGATTTTAAAAATTATCTCCTAGAAACGGACTCGCTAGGATTACGTATTGACTCCTTAAAAACGATTGTTTCTAGCGAATATCAAATTAGTTTATTAGATAGTGTTAACGTCTTACTTAGCGATAAGACCCGAAATATTAAGAAACTTCAAGTTATAAAAAGTCAAAATACAGACGAAGCTTCTGTTAAAAATGCAATTTCCGAATTAGACAAACTCGAATTTTCTTTAAGGAAATTACGTTTAAAGGATTTTCATAAAAATCCAGATAATCTGAGTTCGTACCAGCGAAATGTGTTGCAAAATTATGTAGCATACCTGAATAAAAACATTCCTGATGATAGCACCAATACGTTATCAAAAAAAGCATCTGACTCCTTACTTGCAGCATCAAAACGATTGTTAAATGGTGTGAAAATAGAGACCGAGAGGAAAAAAAACGCTTTAAACTTAGAGGAGAAGAAACTACTAAACAATGAAATATTAATTTCTGATCAACTTCGAAAAGTGTTGCACCTTATCGAGAGAGAGGTAATTGTTTACTCTATAAAAAACAATAATGAAAAGGATCAATCTTTAAAAAGGATAAACGAAATCGTAACCATAGCTGCAATAATTGGCTTACTCCTAACAGTTTTCTTCTCAATTTTAATTGCTAACGATTTTTCTAAAACGCAACTCTATAAAAAACAGTTAGAAGTTGCTAATTTTAAAACTCGTAACTTACTTAAAAGTAGAGAGCAGTTAATTTCAACCGTTAGTCATGATTTAAAAACACCCTTAAGCACAATAGAAGGTTATACTGAATTGCTTGATAATTCTACATTAACAACCAAACAAGCCTATTTTACGGCGAACATTAAAAACTCTGTCGATTATATTAGCCGCTTGGTAAAAGATCTCTTGGACTTTTCTCAAATAGAGGCTGGTAAAATAGTGGTCGAGGCAAAACCATTTTCGTTAAAAAACACCATCGAGACAGTATCAAAAAACGTCCAATCTGTTTATTCACAAAAAGACATTAGGTTGGTTCTAAACGTCGAAGAGAAACTTAATCAGCCAATATTGGGAGATGAATTTAGGCTACAACAAGTTTTAACGAATTTAATTGGTAACGCTTACAAATTTACTAACGAAGGTTTTATTAATATCTCAGCAGAATTAATTCATAATAAAAACACGGTGTTACTCTCGATCAATGACACGGGTATTGGTATCGAAGAAGACAGTAAAGAGCTCATATTTGAAGAGTTTGCTCAAGCAAATGAAGCAATAGAAAAAACTTTTGGCGGCACAGGATTAGGACTTTCTATTTCTAAAAAAATAACTAATTTATTGGGTGGAGATTTATATTTAAAAGAAAGTTCTGCAAAAGGAAGCTGTTTTGAAATACGATTACCAATTACTTTCGCACCTTCAAACCAAATTTTACCAATCAAGAGCATGATGTACGTTCCTGAGGCACAAAACAAAACCATAATTATAATAGACGACGACACTGATTTATTACAATTAACCACTCAAGTTTTAAAGAGGTATTACAACGTTTTATCTTTTAGTGATGCCAAAGAAGCAATAAACACCATCAACAAAACTGCATTTGATCTCTTAATTACAGACATTCAGATGCCCGAAATTGACGGATTTGAACTTGTTAAAACTATTAAAAACAAGGATAACAATCAATACACATACCAACCAATAATAGCTATGACTGGTCGTACGGATTTAGCAGATAGTACTTATGAAAAAGCTGGTTTTTCAGTGGTGGTTAACAAGCCTTTTACACCTACAATCTTATTGCAAACGATTGATGCTATCTTTTTACAAAAAGCAATTCCCGGTCAAGATAAGATTGCGAATTGCAAGAACGCACCATTATTTTCATTAGAATCCTTGGGTTCCTTTTTAAACAATGACAAGGACGAAATAAGGAGTATTATTGAATCACTATTTGATTCAACGAAAACTAATTTAGTAATGCTTCAAGAAAATATAGAAATTTTGAACTTTAAAATGGTCAAGCAAGTAGCACACAAAATGGGACCAATGTTCAGGCAAATCGAAGCAAATGAAATCGCTGGTATTCTACGAATTTTAGAAACCTCTGATTTAAATAAAATAGAAATAAGCGAGTATTATTTAAATCTAGAGTCTAAAATTAATTATCTCTTCACTGAAATAAAAAAAGTGCTTTAACCAATATTGTACAACTTAATTTTATTGTAAAGCGTTTTTCTTGTTATTTTGAGCAGTTTAGCTGCCTCTGATTTATTGTTTTGTGTCTTTGCAAGCGCATTAATAATAACCTCCTTTTCGTTATCTGATAAAGCCATATTAGAGTCATTGGACTGCTTTTCCTCACTTTGCTGAAAGAACTCTGATGGTAAAACGTGCTTTTCAATAAAATCTCCTTGAGTAAGTAATGTCGCTCTCTTGACGCAGTTTTGCATCTCTCGCAGATTCCCTGGCCAAGAATAATTTAGAAAAATTTGAACAACTTCGCTAGAAAAACCAATCACCTCTTTGTACAATTGCTCATTGGCTTTCGCCAAAAAGAATTCGGCAAAAATTATTAAATCTTCTGCTCGATCACTTAATGAGGGGGAATCAATTGAAAATTCATTAATTCTATGGTATAAATCTTCTCGAAAATCTCCGTTTTTAACTGCTTCTCTTAAATCTTCGTTAGTGGCGGTAATTATTCTAATATCAACTGAAACTTCTTTATTGCTTCCTACAGGTTTAATCTTTCGCTCTTGTAAGGCACGCAACAACTGAACTTGATTTTCATATGTTAGATTACCTATTTCATCTAAAAAAAGCGTACCACCATTTGCCGCTTCAAAATAGCCAATTTTATCTGATATAGCACCTGTGAACGATCCTTTTAAGTGTCCAAAAAACTCGCTCGCTGCCAACTCTTTAGGAATTGCACCACAATCAACTGCAATGAAAGGTTCGTTATTGCGACGACTATTTTCATGAATTCCTTTAGCTATAATTTCCTTACCAGTACCACTCTCCCCTATTATTAAAACTGATATATCGGTAGGACTAACCAACGTAATATGCTCTGCCAATTTCAAAGACGCTTGTGATATACCTTTTATATAAGTAGTTTCTACTGGCTTTGCAGCTGCAATAGGTGTAACTTTATGGACTTTTTCAGCTGATGATGCTTTTAGAGCATTGGTAATAACAAACAGTACTTCATCTTGATTGAAAGGCTTCGAAATATAATCAGCAGCACCATTTTTGATTGCCTTCACTGCTGTATTGACTTCTGAATATCCCGTCATAAGAACAACAGGAATAGAAGGATCAAGATTTTTAAATTCCATCATTAATTCAATACCATCTGCATCAGGCAGACGCAAATCAATAAGTAGTAATTCAAAGGTCGTTTGTTGTATAGCTAATCGAGACTCTGAAGCCGTAAAAGCACTTCTTACATCATAACTATTTTTAATCAGAAACTTTTCTAACATTTTACAAAATGAAATATCATCTTCAACAATTAAAATCTTTCGCATTCTCTCTTGTAATTTTCAGGCTAAAATAATACTTATAAAATTTTTTAGTCATAAAATTTTGTAAAAAAAAAGTGATTGTAAAATACAATCACTTTTTAAAACCAAACATAAACCAAACCTATTTTTGAATGTAGTTACCATTGACATCTGCGCAAGCAGTAGCCTTCTGATCATACCCTGTATTTTTATTCTTGCTTTTGTATCCAGTTTCCATTTTCATCAGCAAATAAAGAACCTACTTTATCAGCAACGGTGACGTCAAGCTTGTATTCTTTCGCCTCGTTAACGTATGCTTTTGACAACATAGCGTCTGGATATGCTTTCTTTAAAGCATCAGTGACAGCAACTGGCAATTCTTCAATTTTAATTTCGGTAAACTCATCAGTAAATACAACTGATGTTGAAGTAGGATTTTCGATCACTGTAGTAGCAGCAAAAGCGTTCAAACTTCCTAGTACTACGGCGGCAGATAAAATTATTTTTTTCATGATATAAAATTTAAGTTGATATTTAATTAAATTGTTCGTTCTTATTTCTGAATCCAGTTTCCATTTTCATCTGCAAATAAGGAACCTATTTTGTCTCCAACGGTTACATCTAATCTGTATTCTTTCGCCTCGTTAACGTATGCTTTAGAAATTGTTGCATCCGGATAAGCTTTTTTTAATGCATCTGTGACAGCGACTGGCAATTCTTCAATTTTTATTTCGGTAAATTCTTCAGCGATTACAACTGAACTTACGATTGGATTAGTTGTAGCTGCAGTAGCTGCAAAAGTGCTCATACTTCCTAATAAAATAACGGTTAATAAAATTAATTTTTTCATGATTTAAGTATTTTAAGGTGTTTAATAATTATTTTCTCTTTAAACAATGAAAATATTATACCATAAAAATAACGTATCCATTATAACTAATAAACTACTGATATTAAGATGTTTAAATATTAATATTAGCAGTCGAACATTATTTACTTGTGTATAAAAAGCACATTTGGTGTCTCTTTTTTACCCAACTACGTTATATAAAATAAAAAAAGCTACACTTAGAAAAGTGTAGCTTTTTAATACTATGAAAATAAATTGATCTTATTCTGGATCATTCATTTTAAAGGTATCCATAAATGCTGTAGTGTAGTCACCCTCGATATAACGTGGATCATCCATTAATTGTCTATGAAATGGAATTGTAGTTTTGATTCCTTCAATAACAAATTCATCTAAAGCTCTTCTCATCTTGCTAATTGCTTCCGCTCTTGTTTGAGCAGTCGTAATTAATTTAGCAATCATAGAATCGTAATTAGGCGGAATTGTGTAACCCGAATAAACATGTGTATCTAAACGAACTCCATGTCCTCCTGGCATATGAAGTGTTGTGATTTTTCCTGGTGACGGGCGGAAATCATTATAAGGATCTTCAGCATTGATACGACATTCGATCGCATGAAGTTGAGGCAAATAGTTTTTACCTGAAATAGGCACACCTGCAGCAACTAATATTTGTTCGCGAATTAAATCGTAATCAATAACTTGTTCCGTAATAGGGTGCTCTACTTGAATACGAGTATTCATCTCCATGAAGTAGAAGTTACGGTGCTTGTCTACTAAAAATTCAACAGTACCTGCACCTTCATACTTGATGTACTCGGCTGCTTTTACCGCTGCATCTCCCATAGCCAGACGCAATTCGTCTGTCATAAATGGTGATGGAGTTTCCTCAGTTAATTTTTGGTGACGTCTCTGTACAGAACAATCTCTTTCAGAAAGGTGACAGGCTTTTCCATAAGAATCTCCAATTACTTGAATTTCGATATGACGAGGCTCTTCGATTAATTTTTCAAGGTACATACCATCGTTACCGAAAGCAGCAGCAGACTCTTGACGAGCTCCTTCCCAAGCTTTTAATAAATCTTCTTCTTTCCATACGGCACGCATTCCTTTTCCTCCACCTCCAGCAGTTGCTTTTAGCATTACCGGAAAACCAAATTCTCTAGACAATGTTAGTGCTTGTTCGTATGATTCTAAAATACCAACAGATCCAGGCACACATGGTACACCCGCTTCGATCATAGTCGATTTAGCCGAAGCCTTATCTCCCATTCTATCGATCATTTCAGGAGAGGCACCAATAAATTTGATTCCGTGTTCTTGGCAAATTTTAGAAAATTTTGAATTTTCAGATAAGAAACCATATCCTGGATGAATTGCATCTGCATTTGTGATCTCAGCAGCTGCAATAATATTCGACATTTTTAAATACGATAAATTACTAGGTGCTGGTCCTATACAAACTGCTTCATCTGCAAATTTTACGTGAAGACTTTCTGCATCGGCGGTAGAATAAACAGCAACTGTTTTAATTCCCATTTCCTTACAAGTTCTAATTACACGCAGTGCAATCTCTCCTCTATTTGCAATTAATATTTTTTTAAACATCTTGTGTTAAATTTAAATTATGAATTTTAAATTTTAAATTATTTCAATAGAACAAAGTGACTTTCGAAATATATAATTTAAAATTAATTAAGATGGATCAACTAAGAATAAAGGTTGGTCAAATTCCACAGGAGACATATCGTCAACTAATATTTTCACAATTTTACCAGAAATTTCAGATTCGATTTCGTTGAATAATTTCATTGCTTCAATTACACATAAAACATCACCTTTTGCAATAGAGTTTCCTACTTCAACAAACATTGGTTTGTCTGGAGATGGTTTTCTATAAAATGTTCCAATGATTGGAGATTTTATTGTGATGTATTTTGACTCTTCCACTACAGGAACCTCAACAACTGTAGGAGTGGCAACTTGAGGAGCAATTGCTTGTTGCATCGGATTCTGGCTAGGCATTTGTTGTACGTAAGTAGTCTCCGTAACGTTACCTTCTAAAGTTGTTCTGATGGTGATTTTTACATCATCCATTTCTAATTTAACTTCTGCAACACCCGAATTTGCTACAAATTTGATTAGGTTCTGAATTTCTTTTAAATCCATGATTATTTCTTTTTTAGTTTAAATTTATTTTTTGTCGTATGCCCATTTTAAATAAATAGAGCCCCAAGTAAATCCGCCTCCAAATGCAGCAAAAATTACTGTATCTCCTTTTTTCAATAAATGCTCAAAATCATGAAGCACTAAAGGTAAGGTAGCAGAGGTAGTATTCCCGTACTTTTCAATATTCATTAAAACCTTAGATTCTTCTAAATTCATTCTGCTAGCGGTAGCGTCAATAATTCTTCTATTCGCTTGATGAGGAACTAACCAGTTCACGTCTTCATTAGTTAGGTTATTTCTTTTCAGAATTAACTCACTAGCATCAGCCATATTGGTAACAGCATATTTAAACACTGTTTTACCGTCTTGAATAATATTATGTCTGTTTTCGTTGATTGTTTTGATTGAAGTTGGGTTTAGTGATCCTCCAGCATCGATCTTTAAGAAATCGCGGCCCACACCATCACTTCTTAAATATTCATCTTGCAATCCTAATCCTTCGTAATTAGGCTCAAACAATACAGCACCAGCACCATCACCAAAGATAATACAAGTAGATCGGTCAGTGTAATCAACTATAGAAGACATTTTATCAGCACCAATAAGTAGTACCTTTTTATATCTTCCTGATTGGATATAAGCGGCTGCAGTAGACATTCCGTATAAGAAACTTGAACATGCCGCCTGTAAATCATAGGCAAACGCATTAGTTGCACCAATGGCTGTCGCCACGTATACCCCTGTAGAAGCCACAGGCATATCAGGAGTTGCTGTTGCCATAATAATCATATCAATTTCAAGAGGATCAATATTTGCTTTGGCAATCAAGTCTTGAGCAGCTTGTATAGCTAAGTAAGACGTTCCTTTATCCTCGTCCTTGAGAATTCTTCTTTCTTTAATTCCTGTTCGGGTTGTGATCCACTCGTCATTGGTATCTACCATTGTTTCGAGCACTTTGTTTGAAAGTACAAAGTCAGGAACATAACCCCCAACAGCTGTAATTGCGGCTGTAATTGTATTCATTTTATTCGAATATTGTTTATCAAATCACCATTTGACAAAACGTTTAAAGGAGGTGAAAATTACAAAAAAAAATCCAAACCCCTTGTTTTAGAACTTCTTATTTGACGCAAATTATAAACAACAAAAAAACTCTCACTAGGTGAGAGTTCGAATATTGTTCACTAAAACATATTAAGCAACAGCTACAGATTTATCTATAACAACCTGCCCTCTATAATACATTTTACCTTCATGCCAGTAAGCTCTGTGGTATAAATGCGCTTCTCCTGTGATAGGACAAGTAGCGATTTGAGCTACAGTAGCTTTATAATGTGTTCTTCTTTTATCTCTTCTTGTTTTCGAGATTTTTCTCTTAGGATGTGCCATTTTACTATATTATTTATCCGTTAATAGTTGCTTTAATTTGTCCCAACGCGGGTCAATATCTTCTTCTTTATTTTCTTTATTATCTTCTTCATTTAGCTCTGTAACAGCTAACTCATTCAGTTTATCAAGTGCTTCAGTTTTTAAACTTCCGTCTTTCACACCAGGATGAACTCGTCTTAAAGGAACCGAAAGAACAATCATTTCGTAGATATACTGCGAAACATTAATCTCAAATTCACCAAAAGGAAGAATTAGTAACTCTTCATTATCATCATTGTACTCTTCTCCAAAACGAACAATCAAATTCATCTTACCTTTGATGGGTAAATCAAAATTCTCACCGGTCATATCACAAGGAACATTAATACTTCCTTTGTGATTAAAACTCAGTTCGAGCATCGTGTTTTTTTTCTCTAAAACTACATTTACTTTGATGTCTGAATTTTCATATTCATCGTAATCAAAGATTTCAAAGAACGCATTACTAATTTGATACTCAAAATGATGTTTTCCTAGCTTTAATCCTATAAAAGGAATTAAATATTCTTTTGACTTACTCATTTCAACAAAATTTTGCCCTAAACTTCGGGAGTGCAAAGATATAAAATTATTACAAATCTAATAATCTTATTTATCTTTTTTTATTTACTACTATTTTTCTCTAACTCGAAGCGGTTTTTCACTGATTTCCTCATAGCGAATTCTACTGCGATAAATATCTATAGCGAGATAGACTGCTTCTTTGAATGAGTTGAAATCAGCTAAATCCTTGCCTGCAATATCAAATGCTGTTCCGTGGTCCGGAGAAGTTCTTATTCTATTTAATCCCGCTGTAAAATTGACTCCACCTCCAAACGACAAAGTCTTAAATGGCACTAGCCCTTGATCGTGATACGTAGCAATTACAGCATCATACTTTTCATATTGACCACTACCAAAAAACCCATCTGCTGGAAAAGGACCAAAAACTAAAGTTCCCTTTTCAAATATTTTTTTTATAGTAGGTGTTAAAAGAACATCTTCTTCAGTACCTATAACACCACCATCACCACAATGCGGGTTTAGCCCTAACACTGCAATTTTAGGCTTGTTAATGCTAAAATCTTGAATTAATGATCGCCTTACGGTTTCTATTTTTTTAATTATCAATTCCTCTGTTAAATGTGATGCTACCTCACTCAGGGGTATGTGATCCGTAAGCAATCCTACACGTAAATTATCATTTACCATTAACATCAAAGCATCGCCTTCTAATTCTTGATCTAAATAATCAGTGTGACCTGGGAATTTAAAATCTTCAGATTGGATATTAAACTTACTTATTGGTGCAGTTACTAAAACATCTACAATTCCTTCTTTAAGAGCTTTTGTCGCGGCAACAAATGATTTTACAGCGTACTCTCCAATTTTAATGTCATTTACACCAAAGTTTAAGTCAACACCTTCTTTCCACAGATTTAGTACATTAATTTTTCCCGGAAGAATTTGGTCCAACTTATCAATGCCGTGCAACGGCAAAGTTAAATTAAAGTTCTTTTTTACAAAAGACAACAGCTTCACATTAGCAAAAATCACTGGAGTACATAACTCTAACATCCGAGAATCCTCAAATGTTTTTAAAATAATTTCGCTTCCAATACCGTTTAAATCTCCTATTGAAATTCCAACGATTATATTTTCTGCTTTTTTCATCATGACCACGGGTTTTTATTGCTAATTTTGAAGTGCAAATTTAGTAAATTAAAATAAGAATGTTTACAGGAATCATAGAAACCCTTGGTACCATCCAAGAAATAAAGAAAGAACAGAACAACTTACACATCACAGTTGAATCCGCAATAACTACCGAGTTAAAAGTTGACCAAAGCGTGTCGCATAATGGTATTTGCCTAACTGTTGTTGCAATCAACAACAATACTTATACCGTAACAGCTATTGACGAAACCGTTCAAAAAACAAACATTGGTAACTGGATCGTTGGAAACCAAGTAAACTTAGAAAGGGCAATGAAGCTTGGCGATCGCCTTGATGGACACATCGTTCAAGGGCATGTTGACCAAGTAGGCGCTTGCATACAAGCTAACGAAACAAGTGGGAGCTGGTTTTACACTTTTGAATATGATGCGTCTCTAAACAATTTAACCATTGAAAAAGGCTCTATTACAGTAAACGGAGTAAGTCTAACCGTTGTGAATTCTAAAAAAAATCAATTTAGCGTTGCAATTATACCTTATACTTATGAGCACACTAACTTTAAAGAGTTTAGCATTGGAACTAAAGTTAATTTAGAATTTGACGTTATTGGAAAATATGTTGCAAAACTACATTCAAACAAATAAATTGCTTCAGCGCTAAAAAACAAAACCCTTAATCTAAGATTGAGGGTTTTGTTTTTATTTGTCTTTTGTTGACAACATAGAATCCAAAAAAAAGAGCTATTATTATCAGTACAAATATATCATCATTAATAGGTAAACCGGGAGGTGGCGGCGGCACAACAGCCCCTCTTCCTGTTGGAGAAGGAGGACCCGAAGCCGGAACTGTCCCAGCAAACACGCTCATCAATCCACTGAAAAAAATGAGTAGAGAATAAAGTTTATGTACAAATACCTTCATTGTTTTCAAAAATAGTAAATTACCACACAAAAAAAAATCTAATTCAACTTAATCGGTTAAAAACATATCACCCCAGTTAAAAATACGATTTTTTGTACATATTGGTTTTACCTAAAAGTAAAAAACCCTTTAAATAAATTTAAAGGGTTTTTGTGTGGTCCCACCTGGGCTCGAACCAGGGACCACCTGATTATGAGTCAGGTGCTCTAACCAGCTGAGCTATAGGACCGGTTTAGAGTTTGCAATATTACTACTATTTTTCGTTTGCTCCAAATATTTTGATCATAGTTTTACACGAAAAGTATCGATTAAATCAAATAAAAAAGAAACTCATTGATTACTAGAATTATAAAAAAGCTTTTCCTAAACTATTTTATCTCTTGACACAATTCAATCAAAACACCATTCGTACTTTTGGGATGCAAAAATGCCACTAATTTGTTATCAGCGCCTTTTTTAGGGACTTCATTTAAAACAACAAAACCCTCATCCTTAAGCCTAAGAATCTCTGACTCTATATCTTCAACATCAAATGCAATATGATGAATGCCTTCTCCTTTTTTTTCTAAAAATTTCGCAATAGGGCTATCCGGACTAGTAGCAGCAAGAAGCTCTATTTTATTGGGACCATTTTCAAAAAAGGAGGTCATCACCCCTTCACTTAGCACCTCTTCTTGTTTGTAGGACTGCACACCTAACAGCTTAGCAAATAACATATTTGAAACCTCTAAATCCTTAACTGCAATTCCTATATGTTCTATTTTTCTCATCATTTCAACTATTTTACTAGAAGGTTATTTATTTCTAAATCAAAATTACATAATAAAAATGTAAAATAACTGATCTCAGAATTACACCAGCAACAACCTCCTCTTAATAAAACGCCAAAAAGTTTTAATTCCAATAAATATAATCGTTATTTTGTAGCTTATAAATCCTGAATTTCATGTTGAGAAACGCTACTAAATATTTATTCTTAATCCTTATTGCGACTCTAGCTAGCTGTGCGAAAAGAGGAAGTATTACAGGTGGATTAAAAGATACTATCGCCCCTACTTTAAAAAATAGTTTTCCAAATAACTACAGCACTAATTTTAATAGCAAAGAGATTAAGTTAGTTTTTGATGAATACATAAAGCTAAAAAATGTAAATAAGCAACTCGTAATTTCACCACCTCTTACATACGAACCATTAATAACTCCACTTTCCGCTACCAAATACCTTTCGATTAAAATAAAAGATACTCTAGCACCTAATACTACTTACAGTTTTAATTTTGGCCAAAGCATTGCTGATAACAATGAAGGAAACCCCTTAAATCAGTTTAAATATGTTTTTTCTACAGGCAACAATATTGACTCCCTATCGATAGGCGGGCATGTGAAAAACTCCTTAGAAAAAGAAACTGATGCCTTTGTATCTGTACTTTTATACGAAGTGAACGACAAATTCAACGATTCTGTGATATATAAAAAACCACCAAGCTATATCACAAACACTCTAGATAGTTTAAAAACGTTTAAGCTTGAAAATTTAAAAGCAGGTAAATATTTATTGATAGCCTTAAAAGATTTAAACGGAAATAACAAGTTTGACCCTCAGAAAGACAAAGTAGGTTTCTTAAAGAATTATATCTCTGTCCCTACTGATACGCTTTACGAATTAGAATTATTTCAAGAGAATTTACCCTTTAAATCTTTTAAACCTACACAAGCGTCCGCTAACAAACTACTTTTAGGATATGAAGGAGAGATGAATACAGTAACAAATCGTCCAACTGTACTATTAAAAAATGAAAACAAAACCGTAGAAACTATTGTTACTAAGTTCCCTCAAAGGGATTCATTACAAGTTTGGTTTAAACCAATCAAAGTCGACTCACTAGCTCTTTCTATAAAAATAGATAAGTATGACAAAGAATTTACCGTTAAATTAAGAGATCAAAAAAAAGACACCTTATTTATTAGTCCAAAATACAACGGGACATTAAACTTTAGAGATCGTTACTACTTAACAAGTAGTACGCCACTTGTGAAATTTGATAACTCTAAAATTAAATTAATAAATAAAGACTCTGTTGCCGTAGATTTCAAAACAATCTACGACGAATTTAATCAAGAATGGTTTTTTGATTTTGATAAAGAGGCATCACAAAAATATACACTTTCGCTCTTGCCCGGTGCCACAACCGATTTTTACGGAATCACCAATGATAGTTTGACTTTTAGAGCCACTACCAGACAATTAGATGAATACGGAAACTTAATTGTGAATCTACAAAACGTTAAACGCTTCCCTATTATCGTACAAGTAACAGATGAAAAAGGAGAAGTCATAGCTAGTGAATACACTGACAGTAAAACTAAAGTTGAATTCAATCTACTAGAACCAAATACTTTTAATCTTCGTGTAATCTATGATGACAACAAAAATAAAAAGTGGGATACTGGAAATTACCTTGAAAAACTCCATCCGGAAGAGGTAATTTATTTTTCCAAAACCATAAGGGACGTGCGAGCCAATTGGGATGATGTGGAGTTTTTTGATTTAAGTATCCCTTATACACCTGAAGTAAAAAAGAAAGAAATTCCTAAAAAAAATAACAGATCTAGTTTTTAATTATAAAAGCATCTTGATCTTTTAAAAAGTTCAGTTTTGCGCGTGTTTCCAGCAGCTTTTCACGATCAAGAGCAGCAAAATAGACTCCTTCAGATTCTGATGGCGTTATCAGATGCTCTCCCAACATATCAAGAGCTTGAGAATGACCTACGTATTCGTATGCATTAGCGTCTGCACCTATTCTGTTCACTGCAATTACATAGCTCATGTTCTCTATAGCTCGAGCAGTTAACAATGTATCCCACGCTTTAATGCGAGTTTTAGGCCAGCTCGCAACATATAGTAATAAATCATATTGTGCGTTTACATTACGCGAGAAAACAGGAAAACGCAAATCATAGCAAACAAAAGGACATATCTTCCAACCAAGGTAATCAACAATTAATTTATCCGTACCAGCAGTGTACACTTCATCCTCACCAGCTAGAGTAAACAAATGTCTTTTGTCATAAAACTGGATTTCTCCCGAAGGGAAAACGAACAACATTCGGTTATAAAAATTAGAATCGTCTTCAATTACAACACTTCCTGTTATTGCTGTATTTTTGGCTTTCGCCAAAGTTTGCATCCACTCTACCGTCCTACCTTGCATCGATTCCGCTACTTTAGTCGGATTCATCGTAAAACCTGTTGTAAACATCTCAGGAAGCACAATTAGATTCACATCATCACTAATTGCATTTATTTTTTCTTCAAAATAAACTCTATTAGCTTCTGGATTTTCCCAGATTAATTCGGCTTGGATTAAGGCTATGTTCATATTATATATTAATTCGCTTATAATCGTTATCGTCGTACAAAACTATTATAGCTGTTTTATTTAATTGTAATTTCGTCAATAAAAATAAAGGCGTCACCGCCGTAGCCCTGATGCCATAGAGGTAATTTTCCAAAATTTTTGGCAAACACTTTTACATACCTAACTTTTGATACTTTCTGATTAATTGTAAATGGCATAATACGTGTTGTATCCTGTTTTGGATCAACAGAATGCAAAATAGGTGAATCTACAATTTTGTAATTTATATTATCCACCGAAGTGTAAAACTGCACATATTGCGGCATCAAAATCCAAGAGCGAGAATCTTGTAAAAAATTAGCCGATATAGAGGAAATATCTTGAACCTCTTGCAAATCTATCACGGCTTCAAAATCTTGATCTTGATAGCCTTGCCATTCTCCTTTACGCCAATTTTCATCACCATTTATACCATCTATTAATCCCTCGATTCCACCAGCTGTGTACTGTGAATTGTATTTTGATTTTATTGTAATACTGTAATTGTTTGGCTTTTTATAGAAGCTAGCTGACACAATGTTACTTAGATTTCCGTTGTCGTTAATTTTTGCTTGGATTTCAGTAGTTTCATTAATGGACAATGGTCCTGTGTAGGATTTCCAATCTTTATCTTTTGTTGCATTATTATTTCCATTAATCGAGTAATATATTTTATCCATTGGATTTTGAGACAAAATTTCGACCGCCAATTTATCCTGAAACGATTTACTTTTTGATTGTATCACTGGCACTGGGATTATCTTCTTAATATCAGATTCCAACATTCCAACTATTGCCAAACCTTCGTCATCCGAATCAGCATCAAAATAAACTAAATCAATCGCTTGTGATGATTTAGAAATTGTTTTTGAAGTTCTATTTTCAAAATTAACTTTTACTCTATTGAAAGCTGGAACCGTTGTTTCCCAAACTGCTGCACCAGGAGTAACCGCATAAATACCCATCGAGCTCAATACATACCAAGCACTCATTTGTCCGCAGTCTTCGTTTCCTATCAATCCATCTGGTGCGTTTTTGTAGAACTTATCTAAAATATAATGTACTTTTTCAGTAGCTTTTTCTGGCTTTCCTATATAATTATACAAGTAAGCCATGTGGTGACTTGGCTCGTTTCCGTGTGCATATTGGCCAATTAATCCCGTAACATCAACTTGTTCGCGACCCGTTGTTTTACTTTCACTATTAAACATCTGGTCTAATTTTTCCTCAAACTTTTGGTTACCACCATAAGCTTCGATCATTCCCGGAATATCTTGTGGCACAAAAAAAGTATATTGCCAGGCATTACCCTCTGTAAAATTGTTATTTACTTCTCGAGGATCGAAAGGACTGTCCCAGCCACCGTTTTTCTTTGGTCGGATGAAACCAAGTTTCCAATCGAATAAATTTTTCCATGATTGAGAACGTTTCATGAAATACTCATAATCCTCTTTTTTATTTAATATCTGAGCCATTTGAGCAATACACCAATCATCATAAGCATATTCTAAAGTTTTAGAAACGCTTTCATGATCGTCATCAATAGAGATAAAGCCATTTTGTTTGTATGCTTTTAAACCTAATTCGTCTCTCATCGCCGAATGTTTTGCTGCCGCGAAAGCCTTTTCATAATCGAAACCTATAATCCCTTTCACCATGGCATCGGCCATAACAGAAACCGAATGATAACCAATCATACAATCGGTTTCATTAGATGCTAATTCCCAAACAGGTAATCGTCCACCTTGTTCATATTGCTTTAGGAATGTATTAATAAAGTCAGATGTTCGTTTCTTTTCGATTAAAGTATACAATGGATGTGCCGCACGAAATGTATCCCATAATGAGAAAACCGAATAATAATCAAAGCCCTCACCATTGTGAACTTTATTATCTCTTCCGCGGTATTTACCGTCAATGTCCTGTGCAATATTGGGCTGTACCATGGTATGATACAATGCAGTATAAAAAATAGTTTGTTTATCTTGATTACTTTCTGTAATATCAATTTTTGCTAGTTGTTTATCCCAAAGTGATTCGGCTTGTTTTTTTGCTTTTGCAAAATCCCAACCTTCAATTTCGGAACTATTCAATTTTGCACCTTCGTAACTTGTTGGTGAAAGAGCTACTTTTAGCATAATTTTTTCTCCCTTTTTTACCTCTTTTGAAAAAGCTATTTGAAGTTCAGTGCCAGAATAAAAATTGGCTTTATTTTCTTGATTTACCTGCACTTTTGAAATATTCAACGGAACATTAAACTCAATTTGAGCATAAACATATTGATCTCTAGCCCACGCCTCGCTTCTACGAAGAATTTGTATTGTTTTATTATCGATAATTTTAATATCTCCATAAAGCAATTTGTCTCGGTGATTTAAATCAATAATTATATTGGCTTGACCACTTTTATTAAAAGTATATTGATGCATCCCTACTCGCGTAGACGTGGTTAAACTCACATCTATATTGTACTTATCGAGTTTTACAGCATAAAATCCTGCAGATGCTTTCTCGTTAGCATGTGAAAATGTCGACGAATAGTTTTTATTATCGAATGAAACATCTCCCATTGTCGGCATTATCATAATGTCACCAAAGTCTGAAACTCCTGTTCCGTTTAAATGCGTGTGTGAAAATCCATAAATTACATTGTCTGAATTATGGTACCCTGAGCAACCATCCCAACTGCCATCAATTCTTGTATCTGGGGAAAGCTGTACCATCCCAAAAGGAACAGTCGCGCCGGGATAAGTATGCCCGTGTCCCCCGGTTCCAATAAAAGGATTAACATATTGATGCTTACTCTGTGCGAAATCTGAAATGGAAATCAACAAAAATAGTACTGCAAGGAAATTTTTCATTTTAAAGAGTGATTTCTCAAATATACATATTTTGCGTTAGGGATAAAAGTGGAAATCCTTTGCAAAATGAAATGCTAATGGAATTTTTGCAAAGATTGTAACGGATAGCCCGACCTAAAAGGTAACGCCACAAAAAAAACGCATTCAAATTAATGAATGCGTTTTTTAAACTGTTTATTTGAGCTGTTCTCGACTGCGCTCGAACTGGCAAATAATTTTATCCTTTTAGGCTAGCTGCCAAATATTCTCTGTTCATACGAGCGATGTTCTCTAAGGAAATTCCTTTTGGACATTCTACTTCACAAGCTCCAGTGTTAGTACAGTTACCAAAACCTTCGTCATCCATTTGTCTAACCATGTTTAAAACTCGGTCTGTAGCTTCAATTTTACCCTGCGGCAATAAAGCGTATTGAGAAACTTTAGCAGAAACGAATAACATTGCTGATGAGTTTTTACAACTCGCTACACAAGCACCACAACCAATACAAGTTGCAGCATCAAACGCATCATCAGCATCTTGCTTATTTATTGGAATTGTGTTCGCATCGATTGTATTTCCTGATGTGTTTACAGATATAAATCCTCCAGCATGCTGAATTCTATCAAAAGCACTACGATCTACAACTAAGTCTTTTACCACTGGAAATGCTGCTGCACGGAATGGTTCGATTGTGATTGTGTCACCATCTTTAAACATACGCATGTGCAATTGACAAGTTGTTACTTTTCTATCTGGTCCGTGTGCTTCGCCGTTAATAAACAAAGAACACATTCCGCAAATCCCCTCGCGACAATCATGGTCAAATGCTACTGGCTCTCCACCTTTATTCATCAAGTCTTGATTAAACACGTCTAGCATTTCAAGGAATGACATATCTGGCTCAATTCCGTCGATTTGATAATCAACCATTGCTCCTTTATCTTGGGCGTTTTTTTGACGCCATATTTTTAATGTAAGTTTCATACTTTTTCAGTTTAAAAAGTCTGAAGGTCGCAACTCAAATTTATTAGCTAAAATAAGGGAGTTTATTGACATTCGACGATATTCTATTTATAACTACGAGTTACTAATTTAATGTTTTCATAAACTAATTGCTCTTTGTGTAAAACAGCATCACTTGGTTTTCCTTTGTATTCCCAAGCGGCAACGTAAGCAAAGTTTTCATCGTCACGCATCGCTTCTCCCTCTGGAGTTTGATATTCCTCACGGAAGTGACCTCCACAAGATTCGTTACGATGTAAAGCATCTTTAGCAAACAATTCTCCCAATTCTAAGAAATCGGCAACACGGGTAGCCTTTTCTAATTCTTGATTGAATCCTTTATCCGTTCCTGGAACTCTAACATTTTTATAAAACTCTTCACGTAAAGCTGCGATTTCAGTGATCGCTTCATTAAGTCCTTCGGCATTTCTAGCCATTCCAACTTTGTCCCACATGATTTTACCCAATCTTCTATGAAAGTGATCAACAGACTGTGTTCCGTTATTGTTCATGAATTTTTCAATCTGATCTTTTACACCTTTTTCTGCTTCTGCAAATTCAGGTCTATCTGTAGATATAGGTCCCATTTTAATATCCGGAGACAAATAATCACCTATTGTGTAAGGCAATACAAAATAACCATCAGCTAAGCCCTGCATTAAAGCAGAAGCACCTAAACGATTTGCACCATGATCAGAGAAGTTTGATTCTCCAATAGAGAAACATCCTGGAATCGTCGTCATTAAGTTATAATCTACCCAAGTTCCTCCCATTGTGTAATGTACCGCTGGGTAAATCATCATAGGAGTGGCATAAGGATTCTCGTCTACAATTTTCTCATACATCTGGAATAAGTTACCATATTTATTGGCTACTACTTCAGTACCTAGTTTGATAATTAATTCTGAATCCTTTTCATCTAATCCTTTAATGTGTGCCTGTTCTTTTCCGTAACGTTGAATTGCTGCTGCAAAATCTAGGTAAACTGCTTCACCAGTTTTATTAACCCCAAAGCCTGCATCACATCTTTCTTTAGAAGCACGAGAGGCAACGTCACGCGGAACAAGATTTCCAAATGCAGGATATCTTCTTTCCAAGTAATAATCGCGGTCTGCTTCAACAATCTGCGTTGGTTTTAATTTTCCTTCACGAATCGCTTTCGCATCTTCTAACTTTGCAGGAACCCAAATACGTCCATCATTACGAAGAGACTCCGACATCAAAGTTAATTTGGCCTGGTGATCTCCAGATACTGGGATACAAGTTGGGTGAATTTGTGTGTAACAAGGATTAGCAAAAAATGCCCCTTTTTTATGTATTTTCCATGCTGCAGTAGCGTTAGAACCCATTGCATTGGTAGACAAAAAGAAAACGTTTCCGTATCCTCCAGAAGCAATAACGACTGCGTGTGCTGAATGTCTTTCGATTTCACCTGTAACTAAATCACGAGCGATAATACCTCTTGCTTTTCCGTCTACTATTACTAAATCAAGCATTTCGTGACGCTTGTGCATTGTTATTTTACCACGTCCTATTTGGCGATTCATTGCTGAATAGGCACCTAACAACAATTGTTGTCCTGTTTGTCCTTTAGCATAAAAGGTACGAGACACTAAAGTCCCTCCAAAAGAACGATTGTCAAGTAACCCTCCATAATCACGTGCGAATGGCACACCTTGAGCAACACACTGGTCAATAATATTGGTAGATACTTCAGCTAAACGGTGCACGTTTGCTTCACGAGAGCGGTAATCTCCTCCTTTTACGGTGTCATAAAATAATCTGAAAACAGAATCACCGTCTCCTTGATAGTTTTTTGCTGCATTTATCCCCCCTTGTGCAGCAATAGAGTGCGCACGACGTGGTGAATCTTGAAAGCAAAAAGCTTTTACGTTATATCCTAATTCTGCTAATGTTGCAGCAGCAGAACCTCCAGCTAATCCTGTACCAACAACAATAATATCTAAATTACGTTTGTTAGCAGGGTTTACTAAATTAATATGATCTTTATAATTTGTCCATTTGTCCGCTATTGGACCGTTTGGAATTTTTGAATCTAGTGCCATTATAATTGAATATTAATGATTGAAATGATGAAATAATGCAATAAAAATGAAGCCGAAAGGAATCAAGATTGCAAAACCTAATCCGAAATTTTTTAAACCTTTAGAGTACTTATTGTTGAAACCAACTGATTGAAACGAAGAGCTAAAACCATGTAGTAAGTGTAAAGACAACAATACGAAAGACACACAGTACACTGCTGTACGAATCGGGTTTTCGAATTTATGTACCAACTCAGGAAAGTATCTTGTTTCGTCTAGTGGAGAAAACTCTACATACTTGTAAACCATCTCTGGAAACCAGAAATCAACAAAGTGCAAAATTAAAAAAGCCAACACAACTAAACCAGTAATGATCATATTTCTAGACATCCATGAAGCTGCAGCACCACCATTGTAATTTACATACGATATTGGTCTTGCTTTTCTATTTTTTAAATCCAAGACAATTCCCATAATAAAATGAAAAATTACTCCAACGATCAAAATCGGCTGAATAACAAATTGTACTAAAGGATTGTTACCCATAAAATGGGAGATAGAATTGAAAGTGTCGGCGCTAAAAACCGAAGTCATGTTGATAAAAAAATGCTGTGCTAAAAACAACATCAAAAAAAGTCCTGAAAGAGCCATTGCAACTTTTTTTGCTATTGACGATTTCAATAATTCAGATTTTGCCATAAGATTTTATAATTTGTTTTAAAATATTACAAAAATAAAGCAATTACAATTGAACTACAACCTTTTCGTTCTTATTTATAATCATTTTAAAGTGTTTACATAAAGACAATTTTAAACTTATGCTTAACAGTAATTTAAACAATAATCTGCAACAAAATACTAAGTAAATCTCTCAAAAATACCTTTGAAATAGCATCAAGAAATAGCTAAGAAGACACTTTTGCTATTAATAAATAAATTTTTAGGTTGATTTTTTTTTGATTCTGCAAAAAGCATAGCATAGTAATCTTTTTAAACACTACCAAAGCAAGAATTCCAACCGCTCTTAGTACCTTAAACAAATTCAGTAAAAATGAAAGAAATCTCTTAATTAATCGGTTTTAATCTTAATTCGTCCTGCGTACTAAAACCAAAGAGTTCACATTTTCACAAATTTTCTGCAAAATGTAAAAAAATATCATTTTCTGAGCCTAAAAAATTAAGAATGTACATTTAAAGGCACCTAAGTCTATTCTACTATTTTAAAAAGAAAATTGTAGTTAAAAATCAATGTACAATTAACTAAATTTCTCCATATACTTTTGAACGATAGAATCGGTGTTTTCGTTTCGCCTTCTCTGCTCTAATTGAATTGGAGGCGTAGCCCTAACTTCACAATTCTTTACCGCACAAGTTTCGCAGGTCACTCCCACTAATTCCTTCTTGACAATGCCGCTATCTATAAATTTAAACTTCTTTTTCATCGTGGCATTAACCAAAATCCCAACAGAGATACTCCTTAAGTGATCTTTCTTGAATGGATCTTGAGTAGCTGATGAAAATACTAAATATTCATTATTACTGTTGTCATAACGGGATTTTTGAGCACTAAAAAAGTGATCTTTCTTTTCTGCTATTGCAGCTTCGATAGTCCGAATTGAAATCCACCTACGGCAATAGTGTTCGTTCATCTCATTCGCTCGCGGCTCTTGTTGATTCGTAATATGTAATTCCTTCTTTATTTGATAAGAATCAGTTCCAACTTTGTGGGAAAGTCGTAAGAAAAACAGATTTTTTAATTGAAAATCCTTTGGTAAAATATTTGTTAATCGCTGATAAAATGACTCAGGTGAGACATTAAACTGATTCATTAAAGCTATCATTTCATCCCCTGTAGGATGTGTTTTCGAAAGAAAAATATTCAAATCCTCAATTAATTTTTTTCGAGGAAGCAACAAGGCACCCGCAAAATAAGAGGCGTAAAAATTATTTAAGACTTGATCAAAATTATCAAATTTTATCCAACTGAAAGTATACAATCGGTCTTTGATACTTAAATAATTATAAGCAATTTCTTTTGCTAATATAAAAGCCTTTTGCTGCTCATCTATGTCTAGTGACAACAACAAAGTTTTACTTTTTGGAACAAAAATAGAGCGTAAATCCCCTAGTTCTTCTTGCTCTGAAAAAACAAGCTCTTCTATAGTGTAACCATACTCCTCTTTTAAAATTGCTGCTAATTCCTCGAGCGATATTTTATTGTTAATATCAATATGAAAAGCTTTCGAAAAGTCTAAAACTTTATCTTCTAAATCTTCAAAGTAGTTGTTGTGTGCTTCTTGATACGAACGCAATGCAGCCAGAAAAAAACTTTCTCTACTTAAATTGTAGTGCTGTGCAATCTCAATTATGGTACTAATAAATGCATTTACCTTGGCTGGAGCATTAGCAATAATATCAATTAAATCATTTTCTTGAATACCAAAAATATCCAACGGAATCTCTTTCAAAATACCTGATTTCAATATTTCACCAATGGGAGCTAAATTATTATCTAATTTAAGCGACACCATATGATCATAGGAAACGTCAAGCTTTTCGGCTAGCAGAATTATTTTATCTGTTTTAGGATACTTTTTCCCCTTTTCTATCTCATTCAAATAGGATTTAGATAGCTCCGTGATTTTGGCTAAGCCAAATAAAGAAAGATCCTTGTTCGTTCGTGCTTGTTTGAGCTTGAGCCCAAAAATTAACTTAATATATTCCTTTTCCATATTCATAACTCAAAGATACATTAAAAATTAAAATGACTAAAAAAAAGAACGTTCGCTGGATTGAATCACTACCTTAAAACAACTTTACAACAACTTTACAACAACATTACAATCTATAAACTTGAAGTATAGTTTGAAATTTTAAAGATTTCCGATAAAATTATTCGATTCACATGTAGAAACAATTTAATCTTAGTATTTTTGAATACTAAAAAACAAAAACAACATTACTATGAAATACCATCAAATTGAGCGCAATCTATTTATAAAAAATCGCGCCAAGTTCATGGCTCAAATGAAGCCTAAAAGTGTTGCCGTTTTTAATTCCAACGATATATACCCAATAAGTGCCGATAGTACTATGCCATTTGCGCAACACCGCGATATTTTTTACCTATCAGGTGTAGACCAAGAGGAAAGTATTCTTCTACTTTTTCCAGACGCTCCTTATGAGCACCAGAGAGAAATACTATTTTTGAAAGAAACTAACGAACATATCGCAGTTTGGGAAGGTGAAAAACTAACCAAAGATCGCGCTCTAGCCGTTTCAGGAATCAAAACAGTGTATTGGTTGCAAGAATTTGAGAAGGTTTTGTTTGAGTTGATGACCCATTCAGAGACTATCTATATTAACACTAACGAACATTATCGCGCCTCCGTTGAAACTGAAACGCGTGAAGCTCGTTTTGTAAAATGGTGGAAAGACAAATACCCAGCTCATGCGGTTGCTAAAAGTAATCCTATTCTCCAACGCATTCGTTCGGTTAAAGAGAGCGAAGAAATCGACTTAATTCAAAAAGCCTGTGACATCACCGAAAAAGGATTCAGACGAATCCTCTCTTTCGTGAAACCTAATGTAATGGAATATGAGATTGAAGCCGAGTTCATTCATGAATTCCTTCGCAATCGCTCCAAGGGGTTTGCTTATACTCCCATTGTTGGATCTGGAAATAACGCTAACGTTTTACACTATATTGAAAACAACCAACAATGTAAGGAAGGCGACTTGATTCTTTTAGATGTTGGTGCTGAGTATGCTAATTACTCTAGCGATATGACACGTACCATTCCGGTCTCGGGAAAATATTCTGAGAGACAAAAAGCCGTTTACAAGGCGGTTTTAAATGTAAAAAATGAAGCTACAAAAATGCTTATTCCAGGAACATTATGGAAACAATACCATATCGAAGTAGGTAAATTAATGACTTCAGAGCTGCTTGGACTTGGACTTATCGATAAAGCCGATGTGCAAAATGAAAACCCAAACTGGCCGGCGTACAAAAAATATTTCATGCACGGTACCTCACACCACATGGGACTAGATACCCACGATTACGGAATATTAACTGAGCCGATGCAAGCCAATATGGTATTCACCGTAGAGCCTGGAATTTACATTCCTGCCGAAGGTTTCGGAATCCGTCTTGAGGACGATGTCGTGATTCAAGAGTCGGGCGAACCATTTAACTTGATGCGCAACATCCCGATTGAAGTAGATGAAATCGAGAGTTTAATGAATAAATAATCATATCCAAATTTTCAAAACCAACAGTCTAGCGCAATCTAGGCTGTTTTTTTTTGGAGCAGCTATTTCCGTTTTTGGAAAACGTTCTCACCTGCTGTTCGTTATATCTCTTGTTCCGTTACCACTACACAAGAGGATGCCACTGCCATCAGGGCTAGAATTCACAATCCTATTTCAAACCACGACTGTTAAAACAACGATAAAAAATATAAACAGTTGTAACATTTCGCCTTGCAGATCAACTTATTATTTCAATCAATCAAAATTTAAACAATCATGCAAGCACACGAAATAGATTACGAGATATTTGGCGAAGAAATGCAATATGTCGAAATCGAATTAGACCCTCAAGAAATTATAATTGCTGAGGCAGGCAGTTTCATGATGATGGACAATAATATCCAAATGGAAACCATTTTTGGAGACGGATCAGAGCAACAATCTGGTTTGTTTGGCAAACTCCTAAACGCGGGAAAAAGAGTCCTAACAGGCGAAAGTTTATTTATGACCGCTTTTATCAATCAAGCTAATACAAAAGGAAAAGTATCTTTTGCCTCTCCTTATCCTGGAAAAATTCTCCCGATAGATTTAACTGAATTTCAAGGCAAATTCATCTGTCAGAAAAGTTCGTTTTTATGTGCAGCCAAAGGCGTTTCTGTGGGAATTGAATTTTCTAAAAAACTAGGTCGTGGCCTTTTTGGTGGTGAAGGTTTCATTATGCAAAAAATTGAAGGAGACGGACTCGCTTTTGTACATTCTGGCGGAACTATGGCTAAAAAAGAGCTTAAAGCCGGAGAAGTTTTAAAGGTAGATACCGGCTGTATCATTGGTTTTACAAAAGATGTGGATTATGATATCGAGTTCATCGGCGGAATCAAAAACTCAATTTTTGGAGGCGAGGGCTTATTTTATGCCACACTTCGCGGACCTGGAACCGTTTACATACAATCATTACCTTTTAGTAGATTAGCCGATAGAATTATCGCATCAGCACCAAGAGCTGGTGGAGACAGCCGTGGCGAAGGAAGCTTACTTGGCGGATTAGGGAATTTACTAGATGGTGATAACCGTTTTTAACAGCTAAGCCTATCCTCAATCTTGTCATCCCGACGCAGGAGGACCCGAGCCGTAGCCGAATAGGCGAAGCAATCTCACTAGTTTTTCAGATTATGTGATTTCTCCTTCGTCGAAATGACAAAAAAATAACGGCTTTCAGCAATGGAAGTCGTTTTTGCTTATCACCAAAATTCCAATATTGTCATTCTGACGAAGGAAGAATCACATCATCAAAATCCATTAAGTGATTTCTCATACTTTGAAATCGCAAAACTATACTTTCTTAGATAATTGAATTTGAGGCAAGGGCTGGCAAAGTGTTTTGTTTACAATCTTTTCTCTCATTAATTTTTTCTTATTGAAATGCCTAGAAATATTCTGAATGATTTCTGTATAATTATCTTTAATTACTATCCCTTTCTCATCTTTTGTTTCATGGAAAAACACCTTAATAGAACGACAATTTACGTGTTCAAAAATAGTATTCAATAATGTTCTATCTGACAAACCACAAGAATGCCCCATAATTAAAACCTGATATTTTGCACTATCAATATAATCAAGCAAGTTTTTATAATTAGAATTTTGCAAATATTGAAATGATTTAAAATTCCTCAAATATTTATTATCATCTAAATTTTCAATTAATTTATAATCCTCATCCATTTCATCTCCAAAACCAAAATTTATCTTATTATCATTCAAATCTCCTAATGCCCCATGAATAGGAATATGAGTTTTTTCTAAATCATCATTTAAATTTTGAACTCTTAAATATCTAAGCGCTGTTCCGGTATAATTAAAATTTAACAATCTTAAAAACCCTTTAGATTTTTCCGCACTAAGTGTTTCAAAATCATCTTTCAGCTCCTCGTAGTCAAAAACTGAAAATTCCTGTTCAAGACTTAATTCTTCATTAAAAATTGAAATTGGTCTTAAAATATCACAGAACTTAAATTGCTCCAAATCTGAACCTTGAATTAATTCCAAATTATACAAATCAACAACTTTATCTTTTAAATATTTTTCTAAAAGATTTTTTACTTCTTCAAATTCTGCATTTAACACTTTAACCTGACGCTTCTTATCTTCCAATTTCAACGAACTAAGCTTTGTAATTACCTTTAATTGGTAAAAATACAAATTTTCAATATCAACCCATTTTTCAACATTAATTTTATTATTTATATTCAAGAAAAAATTATTTGTAAATTCTAAAGAACAATACCTTTCATAGTTAGAAATAAAACCCTTTAATGTTTCAAGGTTATTGACATTCTGCTTCAAATGTTCTTTCGCTTGATAATTATTAACAACCCCCGAAATATTTGAAGTGAACAAACTATCACTATACTTATTACCATCATGAAGCTCTTGTATTACATTTTTCCAATAATCATCGATAAATCTTTATAAGAAGTTGGCAATCCGTGTGCTAAATCAAATCCATTTCCAATAACAACAAGTCTATTCATCTTTAAAAATCGTTTACTCAAATCTACTGAATTTAAGTATAATTAGTCTTACAGAAAGTTCCTTTGTCTTGATTGTTATCAACATGATTATAACAATCTTGAAAGCAATTAACGTCTAAACTAGCCCCGATTGCAGCGGCATCCTTTTATGTTTTTTTTCAAAACATAAAAGATAGAGCGGAAAGCGGGAGCAAACATGAACAATACCGAAATAGTCTGCTCCTTGAAAAATAAATAATCCTACTTTTGTAGTCTAAAATTTAGATTTGAAAACGACACAATTTAAAAACACAAGCATCGCCTACTCTGATACTGGTAAAGGAACTGCGGTTGTGCTACTACATGGTTTTTTGGAAAATCAAAAAATGTGGGAACAGTACATCGCTCCTTTTTCTAAAAAAAACCGTGTGATCACAATTGATTTATTGGGTCATGGCGAATCAGAATGTTTGGGTTATGTACACAGTATGGAGGACAATGCCGATGCGGTGCATGCCGTTTTAGTAGAGTTGCGAATTAGGAAAGCAGTTTTGGTTGGTCACTCCATGGGTGGTTACGTGGCGCTCGCTTTTGCGGAATTGTATCCTGATTTTGTCAAGGGTTTGGTTTTATTAAACTCCACAGCAAATGCAGACAGCGACGAACGAAAAAATAATAGAGATCGCGCTATTAAGGCTGTTAAGCAAAGTTATATGGGATTTGTGAGCTTAGCAATCGCTAATCTATTCAGCGATAATAACCGTGATAGATTGCGTAGCGAAATTGAAAATGTAAAAGCGGAAGCTCTAAAAACTCCCCTTCAAGCGATCGTTGCCTCCCTCGAGGGAATGAAAATAAGGTTAGATCGAGAGGTTTTACTGCACCTAACTCCTTATCCAAAATTACTTGTATTGGGTCAAAAAGATCCCGTTTTAGAGTATAAGGAAACTAAAAAGCAAATTGTAAATACAGATGTAGCATTGGTTACTTTTCCAGACGGGCATATGTCACATATCGAAAATCAAGAAGAACTTACAGCTGTTTTGTTGCAGTTTTTGAAAAAGATTTAAAACACTAAACTAAAATTCATGATCCATTTAATAGTAGGAAATACTGGCGCTGGTAAAACCACTTACTCAAATAAATTAAAAGGAAAGGTAAATGGGATAATATTCTCGATTGATAAATGGAACAATACTTTGTTTCTCGCAGATAAAAAACCCACAGATGGTTTAGAATGGTTTTTAGAAAGAATTGAACGAGCTGAAAAAATAATTCTAAATTTAATTGAACAACTGGAAGCATCGCAAGTAGATTCGATTTTAGATCTTGGTCTTTCAAAATTGGAGCACCGAGAGAAATTCAGAAAATTTGCTGCCGAAAATGGATATCAAATAAAATATCATTTCTTAGACATCTCCAAAGAAACAAGATGGAAACGGGTGATGGAAAGAAATCATGAAAAAGGTGAAACATTTGAATTTGAAGTAACACTAGAGAATTTTGAATTTATGGAAAGTTGGTTTGAAAAACCATCCGAAACAGAAATGATTGGTGGATTAACAATAAACTAGTAGCCCTACTTTTAGAACGCACCTTCTCTCAAATATCCTTTTTCAATTAATTCACTTTTACTCTTGAGGTGATGCACCTTTCCTTCCTTAATCAATATTAATTTGGTAGAAATTGCAATTACATTTGCATAATTATGATCCGTAATTATTATCCCTTTTTCATGAGAATGCTTTTGTATTAGACGATTTACCACCTCAATCATTAGAGGTGACAAACCGTTATAAGGCTCGTCTAAAAGTACAAAATGTGATGCTTTAGAGAGAATAAGCTTGATTTCAAGATAACGCAATTCTCCACCAGATAAATGACTTACTTTTTTATCTTTTAAAGTCTGAATAATTTCATCTTGATAAAAGACGTCTCGATTGTTATTATCTAATGTCAGCGAAATAGCTTTGCTTACCGTAAAATGATTCGGAATAAAACTTGCTTGAGAGAGATAACTTATTTCTTGAAATAAGTCTTTGGTGCTACTTCTTACTATTCCATCAACACGTACAAACTTAAAATCAGCGGGCTCAATTCCAAAAATAATTTTTAGTAATGTTGATTTCCCGCATCCATTGCGACCTAGCAAACCTATTATGTCATTCGTTTCACACTTTAGATACACATCTGAAAGAATTGACTTATTATCAAAACTTTTCTGTACACTATCGATTTCAAGTAGATGCTTTTTCACAATAGTTTACTTATAAAATTAAAAAGAAAAATTATAAAAACAACTGCTGCAAAATTAAAACACCAAGCATATAACCATAACTCGATTTTAGAAATTCTGTTATTGTAGTAAAACAAATACTCGTTTTTAGCCTTAAATTCTTTTGCTAATATACTTACAGCAAAACCCACAGTTAAGAACGTGTACTTAAAAGCCATAAAACCTAAAAAAAGAACAGGTAACACACAAAAAGCTAAATTAATAACCAAGGTACTTTTGAAGAATTCGAATATGTTAAGCGCTTTTTTAATGTCTATTCTTTTATGTAAAGAAAATAAAATCCTAAAATAAAAATGACAAAAAGATGTTAATTAAAAAATCATCGTATGATTTCCCATTGTAAAATTTCACGTCTCACTTCTCACCATTAGAAACTCACTAAATCACTTTTTCTTCAAAAGGAATGCTCTTATCTAAAATCTCTTGAAGTAAAAGAACAATTTGCTCAAGGTAATTGCTCATCATCGACTCATTGATAATAAATTTGCTCTCTTTTTCTTCCTTAAAGTTAAAAGGTAAAAACCCTGACTTTAAATTTTTGAACGAAATAATACCCGCTTCGATGGGCATTCCTTTTGTCTCTTTTTCATACATAAAAGCGTATGCCAAAACCTGAATAATTTTATCATTTTTAATATCCTGCGTGAGTCCCTTCCACGTTTTAAGTGTAACGCTCGCTTTCTCGACCTTTCCTGTTTTGTAATCTATAATTCGAATCACTCCATTGCGCTCTTCGATTCGATCCACATTTCCCTTAATCAACACTGGAAACGGCAAACTAGGATGCGTTAACGTTCTTTGAAAAGTTTCTTCTAACGCGATAATCTTGATTGCATCTCCACTCTTTATACTTTCTAGTTCTACTTTTAAGAAATTGAAAACATTACGTTTAGCCACTTCAAAAGCAAGTAGATTTCTTCCTTTTTTAATTTCTCCTTCTTTGTAAACTGCTTTGAATTGTTTGAGTACCTCAGCGTCAATTAATTTGAAACAATTCTCAATGGCTGCCTCAGAAATAAACTGTCCAATATAAGGTTCGTACAGCACTTTCAATGTTTCATGAATAATCGTTCCCAAAGTGTTCAAAGCAATATTCTCCTCGACTTCTTCGACTTCACGAATACGCAGAATCTTTTGAAAATAAAACTGAATTGGATTCCGAATATAACTTGTTAATGCTGAAGGAGAAAAACCAACCGTTGCTATCTCTTTCAAACGCAACATAACGCTATCCGATTTTTCAACAACCATTGGTTTATATGCCATTTCGGGTAATACTGCATTATAAATCTCATGAGATAAATTATGTTTAGGCTGTTTCTCTACCTCTAATTGCGTAATAAATCGACTTTTTTCACCTGCATCTAATCCGTCACTCTCCGTATTATAGAGCAAATAAATATTTTTAGCGCGCTGCAATAAATGGTAAAAGTGATACGTATAAATCGCATCTTTTTCTTTAAAAGTAGGCAAGCCTAACTCACGTTTTACATCATACGGAATAAAAGAATTTTGGGATTTACCCGCTGGGAATTTACCTTCGTTCATAGACGTAACTATAACGGTGTCAAAATCCAAAACACGACTTTCTAGCACTCCCATGATTTG